>Ga0207868_1000046_pt1 | contig 166785 bp, 133 predicted proteins | sample Passage237B_FD_187370 | JGI IMG/M metagenome (GOLD analysis project Ga0207868, IMG submission 187370) | Cellulose adapted compost microbial communities from Newby Island Compost Facility, Milpitas, CA, USA - Passage2 37B (SPAdes) (version 3) ...
GCATCCTGATCGGAGATACCGTAGTTACGGTATCTCCAATCCGCGCATCGCAATTACCGCACTTACCTCGTCAAGAAGGCACTCGAAGCGACGCTTACGATAGACGCGGATGAGGGCTGCGCCTTGGGCCCCGATCTGACCTGACAGAGCAAGCAACGCCGCAACGGACGACGCCGCTTCGCTCCGGCTCCAGGGCCTGTGCTCACGCGCCACGCCTACGCCTCGCGTTCTGCGTTGCGCTCCTAAAGTCACTCCACTGCGAGCGCTCGCTGGTGCTCGCCTGTCTTGCGCCGCCTAACCCGGCGTGCTCGCGAATGGCTAATACCCTTGGCGCGGCAACCCAGCATCGCCAAGTCTCGGATGGGAAGACAGGAAAGCACTGGCATTGCGAAATGCTGCTTAAAAAACAAGCGCGCCGAGCTGTTACACTTCCACGTCGGAGGTGGTCGGATCGAGCTACGCAGCCGCATGTGAACGCCAAGCAGAGGTGTCGGCAGGGTGCGATAGATCGAGAGAGGCTGCGTGTCCGATCGAGCTCAAGACCTGGCTGCCTATCAGATGGGCGGAGCGGGCATTGCAGTCTCCGGAGGTGAACGTAGCGTGGGGGTATGCAGGTTCGAAAGAGTCAGATTGTTGCGCGGGGGTTGGCGCATCGGTGTCCGAATTGCGGGGAAAGGACGTTGTTCCCGCCGGGGTCGCTGCGGATTCGGCGGCGGTGTCCGAGTTGCGGCACCGGGTTCGATCGCGGCGAAGGGTTTTTTCTCGGGCCGTGGGTGCTGAATTATTCCGTGGCGGCGTTTCTCGTCGTGCTGCCGGCGATCGTGGCGGGAGCGGGCGGAGTCATCTCGTGGACGGTGGCGACCGTTCTGGCCGTGCTGGGGAGCACCGTCGTGCCCATCCTGCTCTACCGGAGCTGCTGGAGCTGGTGGCTGATGCTCTATTTCTGGTTCCTGCCGCAGCGGCTGCCGGCGAACGGCGGGGCGGTCGGAGCGGCGGAGGAGGATTGAGCGGTCAGCGCGCGCGGAGCGTGGGGCCTTCGCGCAGGATCGCGGGGATCGTGGTGAGCGAGGGTTGCTCGGGGACGCCGAATTCGTTATGCAGGAGCTGGCCGATGACGAGTTCGGCGCAGCGCGCGCCGAGGAGCGAACTGCGCAGGTCGAGCGCGGCGCATTCGTCTTCGCAACGGAGGGAGTTGAGGCAGACGAAGGCGTGGGTCTTGGGAATCCTGGCGCCGGCGGCTTTCATCCACGCGATAGCTTCCGGGGCGTGGCCGAGAACGACGTCGGGTTTGTATTTCTTGAACCAAGACTCGAAGTCGGGCCGGGAAATGGATTTCAGGCGCAGCGCGGGGACGGCGGTGGTTTCGGGGAGGTATTTTTGAAGCGCGAGGAAGGCGCCCTCCCAGCGGAAATGGAGGCGTTCGTCGTGCGTGATCTCCATGAAGAGGCCGGGGCGGCGGTAGCCGCGGGCGTGGAGTTCCTGGAGGAGTCCGACCATGGAGCGGTAGTGGTCGGAGCAGACGCAGTGGAGCGGCGGGTGGTCGATGAAGTAGTCGGCGTAAACGGCGGTGTAGCGGGTCCAGGAGAGCGGTGAGAGATCGGGGAAGCCGGAGGCGGGAAGAACGACGAGACCTTGGATGCCGCGCGTGTGGAGGATTGTATCCAAACGGTTGAGACGGACGCCCTGCGGGCCGATTTCGAAGCGTTCGACCTTGAAGCCGAGTTCGTTGGCGCGTTCGGAAATGCCGGCGAGGAGGGATTCGTTGTAGCGGACCGCGTGGGAGGGGCGGCCGGGTTCGACGACTTCGAGGGCGGCGAGGACGCCGCGGAATTGTTGTCCGCGCGAGCGGCGGAGAAGCGACATGACGGCACCGGTGAGGGGATTGCGCTGGTAGCCGGCGGCTTCGGCGGCGGCGCGGACGCGCGCGACGGTGTCGGGATTGACGCGAGGCGAACCGCGCAGGGCGTCGGAAACCGTCGTGCGGGAGAGACCGAGGGAGCGGGCGAGCGTGCGCAGGGTTGGGGCGGCCATCGAGGTGCGAGGATTCGTCGAGAGGAGACGAACTCAACGAAAAATCGGAGCGTCCGAATTGGGGCGAAGCCGAAGCTCCAAGATCCAAGCTTCAAGATCCGGGGAATGTTCAAAAACCCAGATTCAATGAGACGAGAGCGCTGTTTGAGTGCATCGATCGAGAGTTGGAACGGGAGGTTCTCTGGGGCTTTTCAAACTGTCCCGCTAAAGCGGATTAGCGGTGAGACGGTTGGCGTGTAGGGTGAAGGGCGCTTTCTTACCCGTTATGATTCGCAAAGCATTCGTGATGTCGGTGGACGCCGGCAAGGAACAGGAATACGAGCGGCGGCATCGTCCGATCTGGCCGGAGCTGGAGCGGGTGTTGAAAGCGCATGGCGTGCACAACTACTCGATCTTCCTGCACCCGGGGACGCGCCAGTTGTTCGCGTATGTGGAGATCGAGGACGAGGCGCGGTGGAACGCGATCGCGCAGACGGAGGAGTGTCAGCGCTGGTGGAAACACATGGGCGACGTGATGCCGAGCAATGCGGACAACAGTCCGGTTTCGGTGGGACTGCGCGAGGTGTTTCATCTGGACTGAACGATTTTCAACGCGGGGCTCAGCCCGCGGGCTTAGTCACACATCGTGCGGGCTGAAGCACCGCACACCTTTTCGTTTTCTATGAGCTCTCTTACTCGACGTCAGTTTGTGAAGAATTCGGCGATTGCGGCGGCGGCGGCGCAGATCGTGGCGACGTGGCGGGTGGATGCGCAGACGAATGCGGCGACAGTGAGCGTGGCGACGAAAGGGAGCGGAAAGCCGGGCGAAGCGGGATGGCTCGATGGCGTGGCGCCGAAGGCGCAGCCGGGGGTGACGTGGGGGACGGCGTGGGCGCGGGGGACGCAGCCGGCGGGGACGAGTTTTGCGTTGAAGGGAGCGAAGGGCGAGGCGGTGCCGGTGCAGAGCTGGCCGTTGGCGACGTGGCCGGATGGATCGTTGAAATGGACGGCGCACGCGGTGCCGGCGGGCGCGGGATGGAGCGAGCGTTTTGAAGTGGTGCCGGGAACGCCGGCGGTGCCGGAGCGGGCGTTGACTGCGAAGGAGACGAGCGACGCGATCGAGATCGACACGGGCGTGATGCAGGTGCGCGTGGCGAAGCGCGGGCGGGAGTTGGTGCCGGTGATTTCGCGCGGGGGAAAAGAGATTCTGCGCGGCGGAAAGCTGGTGTTGCAGCGTCAGGAGAGCGTGGAGGCGGACGCGAAGGTGGAGGAATTTTCCGGTGAGATTGGAAAGGTGACGCTCGAGCAGAGCGGGCCGGTGCGGGCGGTGGTGAAAGTGGAAGGGAAGCATGCGCCGGCGGAAAAGGGCGGGCGCGGCGCGTGGCTGCCGTTTGTGGTGCGGATGTATTTCTATGCCGGCGGCGAGGCGGTGCGCGTGTTGCACACGATCATTTACGATGGCGACGAGAAAAAGGATTTCGTGCGCGGGCTCGGGCTGCGTTTTGCGGTGCCGCTGCGCGGGGAGTTGCACGATCGGCACGTGCGGTTTTCGGGTCAGGACGACGGACTTTTTGTCGAGGCGGTGCGGGGGCTGACAGGATTGCGGCGCGATCCGGGCGCGGGGGTGAAGGCTGCGCAGCGGGCGGGCGAAGCGACGCCGCCGATCGGCACGTGGCCGGAGAATGTGAGCAAGCGGCTGCACTGGATTCCGGCGTGGAGCGACTGGACGTTGTATCAGCCGAATTGTGACGGCTTCGAACTGCGGAAGCGGACGAAGGAAGGTCAGACGTGGATCAGCGCGGCGCGCGGGCAGCGCGCGGGCGGGATGGGCTATGTGGGAACGCCGGACGGCGGGGTGGCGTTTGGCGTGCGGAATTTTTGGCAGAGTTATCCGGGCCAACTCGATATTCGCGGCGCGGCGACAGAGGCGGCGGAAGTGACGATGTGGCTATGGGCGCCGGAGGCCGGGCCGATGGATTTGCGCGGGTATCACGACGGCATGGGCCAGGATACCTACGAGAAGCAGCTCGATGCGCTGGAGATCACGTATGAAGACTACGAACCCGGCTACGACGTGCCGGAAGGCGTGGCGCGGACGAGCGAGCTGTATGTGTGGGCGCTGGCGGGAACGCCGCGCGGAGAACGGCTGGCCGAGTTGGCGACGATCGTGCGGACGCCGCCGATGATCGTGGCGCGGCCGGCGACGCTGAGTGTGGCGGGCGTGTTTGGCGGATTGTGGACGCCGGAGGATCGTTCGACGCCGGAGCGCGCGGCGCTCGAGGATCAGCTCGCGTGGTCGTTCGATTTCTACGTCAAGCAGCAGGAACAGCGGCGCTGGTATGGGTATTGGAATTTTGGTGACGTGATGCACAGCTACGATGCGGATCGTCACGAGTGGAAATACGACGTGGGCGGCTTCGCGTGGGACAACTCGGAGCTGTCGACGGACATCTGGCTGTGGATGTATTTCCTGCGGACGGGACGGGCGGATGTGTTTCGTTTCGCGGAGGCGATGACGCGGCACACGGGCGAAGTGGACGTGCATCACATCGGCCGATTCGCGCCGCTGGGGTCGCGTCACAACGTGCTGCACTGGGGTTGCAGCGCGAAGCAGTTGCGGATCAGCACGGCGGTCAACCGCCGCTATTATTACTATCTTACGGGCGACGAGCGCGTGGGTGATTTGATGCGCGAGCAGGTGGAGGCGACGCGGGCGCTGGCGATGGTGCAGGCGAATCGCAAAGTGGCGCGCGATCGCGTGACGGCGGCGGATCCGAATGCGAAGGAAGTTTACGCGGGCTTCGGCACGGATTGGGGATCGGTCGCGGGCGCGTGGCTGACGGAGTGGGAGCGGACGGGCGATGTGAAGTCGCGCGACCGGTTGCTCGCGAGCATGCGCGGGATCGCGGCGCAACCGCTCGGGTTTTTCACGGGCGGAGCGAAGATGGATTTGGATACGGGGGCGTTTGCGCGCAGCGAATTCGAGAAGCCGAATGTGTCGCATTTGAGCGCGGTGTTCGGGCTCGTCGAAGTGTGCGCGGAACTCGTGCAGTTGCTGGACGTGCCGGAGTTCACGCAGGCATGGCTGGATTACTGCGTGTGGTATAACGCGCCGGCGGCGGAGCAGGCGAAGAAGTTTGGGGCTCCGCTGCGCGGGATCAGTTTGCAGCAGGGACACTCGCGGCTGACGGCGTTTGCGGCGAAGTTGAAGAACGATCCGGAGCTGGCGCGGCGCGCGTGGAAGGAATTTTACGGCGCGGAGGGCAGCGAGGGACGCGGACGGAAGCCGGCGTTGGAGACGAAGCTGATCGAAGGGCCGGAGGTATTGCGTCCGGTGGAGGAGGCGCGATGGGTGTCGACGAATGGTTCGGCGCAGTGGGGGCTCGCGGCGATGGAGTGTCTGGCGTTGGTGCCGGAGGCGATGCCGAAAGGGTGAGCGGGGCGTGGGGCGGGCGACGGTGATGGACGGTCGCCCGCGAACGAGGCCGGGTTAACCGCAAAGAACGCAGAGCGGGCAGAGGCGGGAGGATTTGATTCAGAGGATGGCCGCAAAGAGACGCAGGAGGCGCAAGAATACCGGGAGCTAGAGTTTGTGGGAGGGGCGCGAGTGGAGGGTGACGCGGTGGAGGTGGGCGACGGCGGCGGTGGAACCGAAGTCGGGTTTGGCGGAGTCGGGGAGAAAGATCGGCGCGTCTTTCTGAAGGGGGAGGAGAGCGATCGTGAGTTCGCCGGACTCGAGCAGGTCGGCGTGACGGCGGAGGCCGATTTCGAGAGCGTTGCCGTTGTAGTAGTCGTCGGTGATGAGCGCGTCGCCGATCATCACGCGCGCGACGTCGGCGGTGTAGTGAATCCGGAGGATCGGGTCGGTGGTGAGGTCGAGATCGCGTGGCAGCTCGATGCGCCAAATGGCGGCGTCGGCGAAGTCGGACGCGGTGGGAGCGGCGGCGACAGGTTGCGGGGCGTTGCCGGGCTGGATTCGACGCAGCGGACCGGCGGTGCGAAGAGAAGTAAAGCGAAGCGGTGACGCGCTGGCGGAAAGATCGCGCAGCGTGTAGCGCGTGAAAATCCCGTCGGCGCCGATGGCGGCGTTGGCGGGCGTGCTCGGTGCGGGGTAGACGTGAACGGTGGCGGACGTCGATGAGGTGGAGGTCAGTCGCACGTTGTCGCGGTCGAAGAGGAGTGGATTGGCCGACAGGAAAATGCGATTGCGGCCTTGCCATGGGCCTTTCCAGAGCGCGAGAGAGTCGGTCTCGGTGAGGAGAACGATGTCGATGGAACGATCGGGGGAAGACGCGCCGTGAGGGCGGAGGCGGATGGCGACGTCACGGGTCGCGGGCACGTTGCGGACCAGGATGCGGTCGGCTTCGCGGATGAGCTCGCCGGTGCGGGCTTCGACGTCGGTTTCGCGGACGTCGAAGGCGAATTCAGCGGGGACTCCTGGTGTTGCGGCGAAGAACAGTGTGCGCGTGGAGCCGACGGCGACGTGGGTGACGGGTTGAGCGGTCGCGTAGGTGAGCGTGGCGCCACCGAGATCGAGGTGGAACGGCCAGATGAACGCGGCGCCGGTCGGAATTGTCACCGGTTGCGAGGGAAAAGTGAGCGGGGAGGCGGTCGAACTTTCGGGAGCGGTCAGGGTGAACTGCACGTCGGCTTTGGGAGGCAGCGTGCGACCGCGCTCGTGATTGTTGACGAAGACGAAACCGCGGCGGCCGTCGGAACGAGCGGACCAGCGGAGCGTGATGAGATCGTCGCGACCGGAAGGGCGTTGGTCGGGTAGCGCGACGGACATGCCGGCGAGATCGGAGCCGCATTCGCGCAGGAAATAATGCAGTCGACGCAACGAGTGATACTGCGGGCGCACCTGACCGTATTGGCCGAGGGGGGCTTGGAAGTCGTAGTTCTTCACCGGCATGTCGTTCCAGTTGGTGAGCGCGGTGGCTTGTTCTTCCATCAGCGTGGTCAGGCGACCGTCGGGATTCGTGCCGCCGTGATACATGTAGTAGCCGGGGGAGGTGCTGCCGGAGCCGAGTTTGATGAGCGTGGTCGTCTCGATGTCGCGGGGATCGACGAGAATGCGCCGGTGATAACTGCTCATCATGCCGCCCCCGATTTCGCAGGTGAGGTAAGGATAGCGCGCGATGTCGGGAGTGTCGCGGACCGCGCGGCGGCCGAGCGCTTCGTTGGCGATGTTGGCGTCGGTGCGAAGCATGGAGAAATGAAAGCCGGCCCAGTAGTTGCCGGGCATGGAGGTGAGTTCGCGATCCCAGAAACCCTCGGCGTAGACGCCGTAGAGCGGGAGGATTTCGCCGAACGGCATCGGAGTTTTCAGCGCGGGCCAGCCGGTGCGCGTGTAAAGCGGCACGTCGAGACCGACCTCGCGCGCGAGACGCTTCAGTGTCAGCAGATGTTCGGCGGGGCCGCGGTATTCATTTTCCAACTGCACGCCGACGACGGGGCCGCCGTCTTTCCAGAGGAGGCCTTTCAGTTGCTGTGCGATTTCGGTGTAGAGTCGGGTCGTGAGGTCGAGGTAGGCGTCGTTGTCGGAGCGGACTTGGCCGCGGGCGACGACCCAGTCGGGCAGGCCGCCGTTGCGGACCTCGCCGTGGCACCACGGGCCGCAGCGCACGATGGCTTTCAGGCCGACGTCTTGGACGGTTTCGATGAAGCGCCGCAGGTCGCGCGAGCCGGACCAGTCCCACTCGCCTGCGATTTCTTCGTGGTGGATCCAGAAGACGTAGGTGGCGACGATGTCGATGCCGCCGGCTTTCATCTTGAGGAGTTCCTCGCGCCATTCGTCGTCGGGGTAGCGCGAGTAGTGGAATTCGCCCATTACGGGCGTCCAGGGTTGCCCGTCGAGGACCAGGCTGCGGCTGTCGACGGTGAGGGTGGAACCTGCGGGGTGGCGGGCGCTGCCCATGACGAAGCCGGTGGTTTGGGCGGGCGGTGGCGTCGTGAGCGTGATCGAAAGCGGCGCGGCGAGGATGGGCGCGGCGAGGGCGAGCAGGAGGGGTATTGAGCGGGCGGTCGCGAACATCGGCGGAGATGTTAACCGCGGAAGAAGGAAAAGGGAGGGCTGGAGGAGGTGGACGGTCAGCTTGCCGCAGGCACGTCGGTGGAAGGGCGGGGATGGAGGGGGTAACCGCCAAGAGCGCAAAGAGCGCAGAGGAGATGCTACAACTCGGTTGGGAACGCGGGTAGTAGAGAGGATGAGGTTGAGGCGGAAAAAGCAGACCGTGGTTGAGGTGAAATGACGATGGGCGAGCCGGCGGACAGCGGCACGGGCGCGAGCAGGATGAGCGCGGAGCGGCGTCTCGGTTACCTCGTTTTCAGCACGAGGGTGTCGTCGACCTCTTCGAGTTCGATGAAGTGTTCGCGTTCGAAGGGCGGCTTGTTCGGTTGGTGCAGGGCCATCATGAGCTGGCCATCGAAACGGCGGAAAAGCATCGGGTGGCCGCCGTCGGCGGTGAAGAGGGCGGTGGGCGATTGCTCCCAAGGGCCGGCGAGTTTTCCGGTTTTCGAGCGGGCGATTCCGACGGCGTAGTTTCCCGAGATGAAGTTGGACCAGAGCATGAGCAGGCTGCCGGCTTGGGTGCGGTAGAGCCAGGGGCCGTCGGTGACGTGGGAACCGTATTGAGAACCCTTCGTGGCCCAAGGCGCATCGCTGCCGTGAAAGAGGCGCATCGGTTCGCCGAGCGTGGCGGACAGGTCGTCTTTCAAGCGGATGGCCTGGATGGTGCCGTCCTTGATCTGAACCCACTCATGGCAGAAGACCATGTAGGGGACGCCGTCTTCTTCCCAGAGCGTGCCGTCGAGCGTCATCATGTCCTCGGGCAGGGTGGGCTGGTTGGCGAAAGGTTGGAACGGACCGAAGGGCGAATCGGCGACGAGGATCTGCGAGGCGCGTTTCACGCGGGGGGGCCAGTCGCGCCATTGTTCGGGAAAGCGATGCGACGAATCGAAGGTGAGGAAGAGGTAGTATTTTCCTCGATACGCGTGCATTTCCGGCGCCCAGATGCCGCGGTCGGCCCACCAGTCGGCGGGTGTTTCGAAGACGACGGTGGGACCGGTCCAGCTTTCGAGATCCTTGCTGGTGTAGGCGACGACGGCGGGGCGGCGGTTGGGACCGCGCCGGCCGGCGGAAAAATACATGATGTAGGTTTGGGTGGACGGATCGGGAAAGATACAGGCGTCGCGGGCGCGGAGGTCGGCGCGGGAAACGGTGCCGAAGGTCGGCCGCGGTTCGGGTGCGGGCACGCCGAAGCGAGGCGTGCCGTCGGCGTTCCAGGAGAGGGGCTGGACGCGGGTGTGGCGGTTGGGGTCGCGGAGCGGGTCGCCGGCGATGTCGCGGTAGTTGCGGGCGTGATACACGAGGAGGTCGGTGACGCCGTCCTCGGCGGTGGTGAAGCTGTTGTGGCCGGGGCCGAAGATGCCGTTTTCCTCGCTGGTGGTGAAGACGGGCGTGGGGGACTTGGTCCAGGATTTTGGGTCGAGGAGGTCGGCGGAGGCGTCGGCGGAGAGGAGGCCGACGCAGTATTCGGCGCCGGTGCCGGCGGCGGAGTAGGCGATCCAGACGCGGTTGTGGCGGATGAGGACGGCGGGGCCCTCGTTGACGGCGTAGCGGATTTTTTCCCAGTCGTGTTCGGGACGGGAAAGGAGGACCTGGCGGCCGGTGATGGACGTGGGCGTATCCATCTTGGCGATATAGAGGTCGGTGTTGTTTTTGACGGCGGGGTCGCGCTGGGCCCAGACGAGATAGCGGGTGCCGCGGTGTTCGAACGTGGTGGCGTCGAGGGAGAAGGATTCCCAGTTGGTCTTGAGCTGGCCGCGTTCGATCCATTCGCCCTCGAGCGGATCGGGAGAGGGGTTTTCGAGGACGTAGATGCGGATGTTCCATATCTGCTCGGCCTCGCCGGCGGCGAAGTAGATGAACCAGCGGCCGTCGATGTGGTGGAGTTCCGGGGCCCAGATGTGGGCGCCCATGATGCCGGTGGGATGTTTGCGCCAGATGGTTTTCGGTTCGGCGGCGGCGAGGCCGGCGATCGTGGGGGCGCGGCGGAGTTCGAGGCGGTCGTATTCGGGGACGGTGGCGGTGAAGTAATAGAAGCCGTCGGTGTGCTTGTGGATGAAAGGGTCGGCGCGCTGGAGGATGAGGGGATTGGGCCAGGCGAGCGGTTCGGCGGCGGAGGCGAGAAGCGGAAGCGCGAGGCAGAGGAGGAGAGCGAGGCGCATGGCAGAAGGGGTTCGGGCGAAGCGAGGCGGCGGTTTTATGGCGGCGGAGGCGAGTGCGGAAGGATTGGACGGTCAAGCAGACGAATGGCTTTTGGCGGAGCCGGGCGGTTTCACTTGTAGGACGTCACCACAAAGCCGATACAAGCGGCCTCATGCTTCAAGTCATCCTCAGGGCGGTTTCGGTGGTCGTTTTGGTCGCGGCGTTCGGCGGGGAGTTGCCGGCGCAGACGGTGCGGGAAGGGTATGTGACGGGAGTGGCGGTGAAGGCGTCGGGGGAGCCGCTGGGCGGGGTGCGTATCCGGGTTTTTGGGACGACGGACGCGGGACAGCGGTCGTCGTTGAACGTGCGGACCAAGGCGGACGGGACGTTTGCGCTGCGGCTGCCGCCGGGGCAGTTCAGCGTGCGGGAGGCGAACTGGACGACGAATTACAACGGGCGGGCGTATTCGCTGCCGTTGTATTTGGAAGGGGAGGACAACGAGGATTTCGATTCGACGGAAGGCGCGGCGGTGCGGCTCGTGTTGAAGATGGCGGGGAAAGTGGCGGCGACGAAGAGCGACACGGATGAGCGGGCGTGGTTTGGCGGGACGATCGAATTGGAGTTCATCAACTCGGACGGGACGAGCGCGGACAGCCTGCCGGAGAATGCGAAGCTGACGGTGGAGCTGACGCCGACGGGGACGTTGATGGATGGTTCGCCGGCGCGGGCGCTGAGTTATGCGAAGGCGCTGAACTGGCAGCGCGCGAACCGGTTTATTCTCGATGTGCCGTTGGCGGACTACGAGGTGAAGGCGGGATTGGACGCGGGAGGAGGGGTGGTGCCGTTGTTGGTGTCGAGTCGCGAGACGGTGGGAGCGCAGACAAAGACGCCGTTGGCGAAGACGGCACCGGTGACGTTTGCGCCGGGGTCGGGAGATGTGACGCTGATGGGCGGGAGCGGCGTCGTGAAGTCGGTGGTGCAGGTGGTGATTCCGGCGAAAGGAGCGGTGAGCGCGGCGACGAGTGCCGCGGGTGGTTCGGATGGAGCGCGGGGCGGAGTCGACGTCGGCGCGGCGGGACCGGGGGTGAAATGGAAGGTGGGGGATCGCGTGAATGTGTTGCGCACGCCGCGGCTCGAACAGTGGCACACGGGGCAGATTCGGGCGGTGAAGGACGGGCTTTATCTGATCAAGTTCGATGCGTTCGAAGAGGAGCAGAACGAGTGGGTGGATGAATCGCGGGTGAAGCGGTTGTGAGCGCGAGGACAGCCACCTAGCAGGATGCAACGAATCGATGGGCCATTCTGAACGCAGTGAAGAATCCATTTGGAGCTGCGGTTGGTCGTGACGGCCAGGCGCTTACTGGATGCTTCGCTGCGCTCAGAATGACAGGAACTATTTCAGGATATCCTGCCGACAGGTTTTGAGTTGGAAGTTGGCGGCGGGTGAGTGGAGTGCGGGGGATGCCCCGGATTTCACGCGAGCGGTTGATCGAGCAGTTTACGGCGAGGTTTGTGCGCGAAGGAGTGAGTGAGGTGCGCGCGAGGCGGGTGGCGGAGCTGTATGCGCAGGCGAGTGCGGATGGCGTGCATTCGCACGGGGCGGTGTTCGTGCCGGTGTTGCTGGACTGGGTGCGGCGCGGGTTGATTGCGGACACGGAGAATCCGCCGGAGCGGGTGGGGGCGTTCGGGGCGTTCGAGCGCTACGACGGGCGGCGGGGATTTGGGGCGTTGAACGCGGAGTTTTGCATGGATCGGGCGATGGCGCTGGCGGAAGAACATGGCGTGGGCGCGGTGGGGCTGCGGAACACGGGACATTGGGGGCGTCCGGGCAATTGCGGCTGGCGCGCGGCGGAGAAGGGTTTTCTGGCGATCTGCTGGACGAACACGTGGCCGGTTTTGCCGGCGTGGGGCGGGAGCCGGGATGCGATCGGGAACAATCCGATCGTGTTTGCGGTGCCGGGCGAGGGCGGGGCGCATCTGGTGCTCGATATGGCGTTGAGCCAGTATTCGGTGGGGCGGCTGAACACGCATCGGGCGGAAGGGATTCCGCTGCCGGTGGTGGGCGGCGCGGATGCCAACGGGAATCCGACGACAGATGCGGCGGCGATTTTGGAAGGCGGGAAGTCGTGGCCGGCGGGGTTTTGGAAAGGATCGGGGCTGGCGGTGATGCTGGATGCGTTTGCGGCGGTGCTGGCGGATGGATTGACGACGTCCGAGCTGGCGAACACGCCGGAGGGGCTGGGCGTGAGCCAGGTGTTCATTGCGTTTGCGCCGGGGAGGATCGGGGCGGCGGATCCGGTGGAGCGGACGCGCGAGATCGTGCGGCATCTCGCGGAGATGAATCCAGAAAGTCGATACCCGGGGCGCGCGGCGTTGGAGGAGCGGGAGCGGAGTGCGCGCGAGGGGATTTATGTGCGGCAGGAGATTTGGGAGAAGTTGGGGTTGGAGGCGTGAGGGGGGGCGCGGACGGCAGCCACCCGCTCACGCGCGTAGCCACGATGCTGATTTAGCGTTGAGGGGGGCGGCCCAGGTGAGGGGGAGGATGTCTTCGGGGACGAGCGACCACTCGAGCGAGATGAGGCCGCCGCGGCCGTTGATCTCGTAGTATTCGGCGCGGAGCCACAGCGGGCGTTTCTCGAAGTAGATCACACCGTAGAGCTTTTGGACGTGGCGGCCGAGGTCGTGCGGGACGAAAACCTGAGTGTCGATGACGGGGCCGAGACGCTGGGTGAACTTGGCGAGGCGGTCGCGGAGGGCGTTGATTTTTTCGAAGTCTTCGCGGCGATCATACCAAGTGTTGAGGAGGGCGGCGGGACCGTTGGCTTCGAAGGCGCGGAGTCCCGCTTCGAAGATAGGAACGCCGTCGGCGGCGGATGCAGGTGAGGCAAGCGGGGCGGCGAGCGCGAGGGCGAGGACGATGGAGGTGGAGAATGTTTTCATGGGGTGGGGTGAGACGGCGCAGCGAAGTGCTGCCGCGGAGCCGCTGATTGCGACGCGGCGTGCGTCCGGCGGTTACCACGACGGCCGTCGTGGCGGGTAATCGCAGCGTAAGCGGCGGTCGCGGTGGGGAGCGCGAGCAAGCTCGCGGCTGCGAGGCGAAGCGTGCGCGCGGGGGATCGCGGGTTACGGCGAGGCGATTTCGGCGCCGAGGTCGGCGAGGAGTTCGCGGAGGAGGGAGCGATGGCAGCGGGATTCGTCGGCGCAGTAGCAGCCGACGGAGAAATTTGTGGTGTGCGAGAGAGAGGCGAGGAGGGCGAGGTCGTGTTTCGCGGTGGGCGTGGCCATCTCGGCTTTGTAGCTGCGGGCGAAGGCGGACCACTGCGCGGGCGTTTTCGCGGAGAGGCCGAGCTTCATGGTGTCGATGCTGGGTGCGAGGTTCGGGAACCAGACGTCATACCAATTTTGCCGGGAGAATTCGGATTTCGGGACGCCGCGGGGCGGGCGACGAACGGTGCCGAGGCGAAGGCCTTCGTCGGGGAGTCGCGGGGTGCCGAGGCGGACGATGTGGAGGCTCATGGAGCGAGTGTGGCGAAGAAAGGGGCGGTGGGCAGCACCCAATTGAACGGTGGGGAGCCGGGGTGGATTGGGGGCGGAGCACCAATCACGCGGTGGAGGCCGGAGAGGGAAGCGGGCGGAGAGTGGGGAAAGATTTTGGCAGGGAAGGAGTTGTTGGCGGTGTTGTGCGGGCTGGCATGAGACACGCGAGACGGATGACCGGCAGCTTCTTGCCTCGCGAAACCAACCGCACATCAGTGTCAGCACATCCCCTTACCCCATGAAAACGATTCCCTCGGTGAAGCGAGCGCTCGCGCTATTCAGCGTGGCGGCGATGACGGTGTCCGCGATGGCGGCGGAAGACGCGTTGGTGACGGCGGTGTTTTCCGATGTTCACAATGGATATCGGCGCGTGACAAATGCGGAAGGCCGGCCCGAGCGGCAGACGTATGCGGTGGCGAAGGGAAGCTATGACCGCGGGCTGCGGGGGAATGCGTCGATCGACAACGTGAAGTTCGCGGGCGTGGTGCGCGCGGTGGCGCCGTTTCTGGCGGGGCAGAATTATTATCCGGCGCCGGACCGGGAGTCGGCGGATTTGCTGCTCGTGCTGCACTGGGGGACAACGAAGCCGTTTGATCGCGGGACGGGAATGTATCAGGATGCGTTCACGGAGATGACGGATGTGATGAGCAATCTGACGAATCTTGCGCGGCGGGGATCGGTGGACCGGATGTCGCCCGCGACGGGAGGCGACAACGCGAACGGGACGCCGCGTAGTGCGGGGCAGATCGCGGAGCAGGCGCAGGCGGAGAGCGAATTGGGCGACGCGCTGCTCCGGCTGGAGATGGCGAATCGCGCGCGGGACCGGGCGAACGAGCACAACGCGAATCTGCTGGGCTACGTTCACGAGATCAACCGGCGGAACAATGGGTCGCGATTTGCGGGCGGAGGGGCGGCGTTCGACGAGCTCATCGAGGACATCGAGAACGAGCGCTATTATGTGGTGATCGGTGCGTATGACATGAAGGCGGTGCTGAAAGGGGAGCACCGGCTGTTGTGGTCGACGCGGGTGAGCATCCGGGCCCAGGGCAATCGATTCGACGAGTGGCTGCCGACGATGTTTGCGCAGGCGTCGAGGTATTTCGGCGAGGAAAGCGGGCGGCTGGTGCGGCGTTATCAGCGGGCGTCCAAGGTCGAACTCGGCGAGTTGAAATCGCTGGGGATCGTGGAGGACGACAAAGGGACGACGGCGAACTAGATCAGGGGCGCCGGCGGAGCGGCGCCCTCCAAAACGGAGGAACTTTGTGATGAAAATGTGGATACATGCGAGGTGGATGGCGGCGGTGGTGGCGACGGTGGCGACGGGCATTGCTCGCGGAGAGGAGGAGGCGCTGGTGACGGCGGTGTTTGCGAAGACGCACAACGGCTACGCGCGAGCGGTGGACGAGGAAGGGCGTCCGCGGCGCGAGACGTATGTGGTGGGGCAGGGCGAGTATCGCGCGGGATTGCGGCGCGATCCGTCGATCGAGCAGGTGAAATTCGCCGGGGTGGTGCGGGCGCTGGCGCCGTTTCTGGCGGGGCAGAATTATGTGCCGGCGCCGGACAAGCAGTCGGCGGATTTGATGCTGGTGCTGCATTGGGGCACGACGCTGCCATGGGACGACGGGACGCACCGGCAGTTCATGAATCAGGTGTCGGACGCGTTCAAAGACGCGCAGTCGGTCGGATTTTTACCGGGGCAGAGCGGCTGGGCTTCGGTGGGGGACCGGCAGATCATGGGGCAGGTGACGGCGGCGGCGCAGAACGAGCTTTATCAGGCGATGATGATGCTCGACCTGGCGCAAGGGATGCGCCGGCGCATGAACGAGTCGAATGCGAACCTGCTCGGCTACGTGGGGGAGATCAACCGGCGCAACGACATCACGCGCTATGCGGGGCTGGGGACGGCGTTCGACGATTTGATTCAGGAACTGGAGGAGCCGCGCTATTATGTGGTGATCGGGGCGTATGATTTTCAGGAGGTGCTGAAAGGGCGGCAGAAGCTGCTGTGGTCGACGCGGGTGAGCATTCGCGAGCAGGGGAATCGGTTCGATGCATTCCTGCCGGCGATGTTTGCGCAGGCGTCGGAGTATTTTGGGGAGGACAGCCGGCGGTTGGTGCGGCGGTTTCAGCGCGCGCCGAAGGTGGAATTGGGCGAGTTGAAGACGCTGGGGGTTGTGGGCGAGGAAGCCGAGGAGGTGAATTGAGGGTGGGGCGCGGGCGGAAGCACCGCGCCACGTTTTAGCCGCCCCACACTTTGAAATCGGCGAGGATGGAGCCGCCGATGAATTCGCGGAGGATGGAATCGTCGGGGATCCACTCCGGGTCCATGGGCTCGAACCATTCGAGGAAGGCGAGGAGGCGGCGGGCTTCGACGTATTCGGGGGTGCCGGGCGTGACCTGGCGGAGGAGCGGCTCGGCGAGCGGGCGGAGGGCGGAGAGCTCGTAGGCGAGCGCGGAGTTGAACATGACGTTGGCGTTTTCCTGGTGGGGAAAGATGTGGAGCTTTTCGCCGCGGCGGACGGATTCCCAGCGGCCGATGGTATCGGCGGCGTTGTAGCCGCGGTCGCGAGCGTCGCGCACGATGCGGCGGATGAGACGCGTATCCGTGGTTGAGATACGGTTGGTGCGGTCGAGGTTGAGCTGGGTGAGGGCGGAGGCGTAGATCTGGAAAGACCGGGCGGCGAGGGCGGGTGGAATGAGGCGCGGGTTGAGGCCGTGGATGCCCTCGAGGAGGACGAGCTGGCCGGGGCGGAGGCGGACGATTTCGCCGGGGTATTGTCTGCCCTCCTGGAAGCTGTAGCGCGGGAGCTGGACCTCCTCGCCGGCGAGGAGGCGCTGGAGGTGATCGCCGAGCTGGGTGAGGTGGAGGGCGTCGATGGTTTCGTAGTCGAGTTTGCCGTCGGCGTCGCGGGGAGTGCGGGAGCGGTCGACGAAGTAGTTGTCGAGTTCGAGCGCGTAGGGCGAGAGGCCGAGGGCGATGAGCTGGACGGTGAGGCGGCGGGAGAAGGTGGTTTTGCCGGACGAGGAAGGGCCGGCGATCAGGACGAGGCGGGCGGCGTCTCCGCGCTCGGCGATCTGGCGGGCGATGTGGGCGATGGATTGTTCGTGGAGGGCTTCGGAAACGAGGATGACCTCGCGGCTGCGGCCGGCTTGGATGGCGTCGTTGAGCGCGCCGACGTGGCCGATGCCGAGTTTGGAGAGCCAGGCGCCGTATTGGCGGAAGGAAGCGAGGAGCTTCGGATATCGGGCGAGCGGCGTGAGGCGGTCGGGCGAATGCTGGCGCGGGTAGCGGAGGGCGAAGCTGTCTTCGAGGGGGACGAGGTCGAAACGGGTAAGGTAACGGGTGGAAGGGACGAGGAAGCCGTGGCGGTCGTCGAAGTGGTCGCCGAGCTGGTAGAGGGTGATGGTGGATTTGCGCCGGTGGCGCATGAGGGCGGCCTTGTCGGGCTGTTGTTGTTCTTCGAAGAGGGCGAGCGCGTCGGCGGTCGGGATGCGGTGAGGCGTGAAAGGAAGGTCGAGGGCGACGAGGCGGCGCATCTCGGCTTCGAGGCGGGCGAGGTCGTCGGTGGTGAGCGGCGGGCGGCCGGTGACGTGGCAGAAGTAGCCGCCGGAAGCGAGGGAGTGCTCGATGGCGAGCGAGGCGCCGGGGAAGAGCGTGGCGAAGGCGACGTCGAGGAGGAAAGTGAGCGAGCGGCGGTAGATGCGGGCGCCGTCGACTTCGGCGAGGGTGACGGGGCGGACGCGGGCCTCGAGGTCGATGGGGTGGAGGAGATCGTGAAGGCTGCCGTTGACGATGACGCCGACGAGCGGAGCGGGGAGGGTGTCGGCGATGGGCGCGAGAAGCGACTCGGCGGTGGCGCCGCGCGGGCCTTCGAGAATGCGTCCGTCGGGAAGGTGAAGCTGAACGGTGGGGCGAGGGGTGGTGAAGGAGGACGAAGGGTTCATCGGACGAGGAGGAGTGTTGTCACGATGAAGGGGGGAGGCGAAGGCGGAAGAGGGGGGGGAGAACGAGAAAGAGAAAGAGAACGAGGGAGGATGGGGAGGCGGACGGTTTTAGGGGAGGGAGACGAAGGTGGGGAGGTCGCGATCGCAGGTGAGGATGCCGTTGGATTCGTGGAGTTCGACGACTTGGATGGAGCTGCGGCGGAGGTCGAGGGAGTTGGGATCGGGAGGATTGGGAGACGTGCGACCAGGGTGAGTGAAGTAGAAGAGGAAGGCGCGGTCCTCGGATTCGTTGACGACGACGCAGGGATGGCCGCCGATCACGCCGTCGTCGGCGCCGCGGCCGGGGGTGGCGAGGAGGTCGGTGGATTGCGGTATCCAATTTTCGAGGTCGGCGGAGTGGTAGACGCCGAGGCCCTTCCAGAGGTCGACGATCATCCAGTGGCGGTTGCGCCAGCGGAAGACGTAGGGGCCTTCGCCGGGGCGCTCGCCGACGCCCGAGGTTTTTCCGCGATCGGTCCAGGTGACGAGGTCGGGGCTGTCGGCGTGGTAGATGGATTTGCGATCGCGCTCGTTGTTATACCAGAGGCGCCAGCCGCCGGAAGGGAGCGGGAAGACGCAGGCGTCGATGACGCGGTCGGAGGAGAGCGAAAGCGGGCGCGGGTTTTGCCAGGTGCGGAGGTCGGTGCTGGTGAGATGGACAATGGTGCGGGGGTGTCGCCAGTTTTCGAATACGCCGGGGACGACGGTGAGAAACATGTGGTGTGTGCCGTCGGGGGCGGTGATGACGTCGGGCGCCCAGTGGGTGGGTTCGGGGGAGGCGAGTTCGACGGGGAGCTCGATGTCGGCGGTGCCGAGGTAGGACCACGTGTTGCCGCGGTCGGCGGATTCGGCGATGCCGATGCGGGTGCCGTGAACCCAGGCGACTCCCGAGAGGCCGGGGACATTCGCGCGGCGGTTGGTGTAGAACATCCACCAGCGCTGGACGTGGGGATTCCAGATGACGACGGGGTCGGCGGCGCCGTCGTGGACCGGGTCGCGGTAGAGGGGTTTGGGTGCGGGGGTGGACGGCTCGCCGGCGCTGGCTGCGGCGAGGAAGAAAGAGAGTGACGCGAGGAGTGCGCGCAGGAGGGTAGGCTTCATGGGGCGCGGGGAGAACGCACTCCAAAGCTCGCGCCTTTTGCCGCGGGAGCGAACGGGTGAAGGGGTTGACCGTCCGGTCTTCGGATCGGACGGTCGCAGATGCCACGTGCCCACCCCGGCTTTCGGGGTGGAGATTCAACTTACTTGAGCTGGGCCAGCTCGCTGATGGCGAGGAGGAGGGCGCCGACGGCGAACGTGTCGGTGTGGTGGGGATCGAAACCTTCGGGGGCGTGGCCGATGGGCTGGACGTTTTCGAGTTTGCCGTCGGCGGTGACGGAGCTCGAGAGAGCGTCCCAAGCGCGTTGGAGGGCGGGTTCGATGTCCTTGCGATCGAGGAGGCCGCGGTTGACGCCCCAAGCGAGGCCGAAGGTGAAGAAGGCGGTGCCGCTGGTCTCGCGGACGGTGTGCGTATCCGGATCGAGCATACCGACGCGCCAGAGACCGTCGGATTGCTGCGACCCGAGGACGGCAGGAGTCATGTCGCGGAAGAGTTGGACGTAGCGCGGGTAGTCGGGATGGTCTTTCGGGAAGAGGTCCAGGACGCGGGCGAGGCCGGCGTAGACCCAGCCGTTGCCGCGGGACCAGTGGATGGTCTTGCCGTTCCGCTCGCGGAGGTCGCAGTAGGACTCGTCGCGGAGGTAGAGTCCGACGTCGGGGAGGTAGAGCCGGTCGGTGGTGCGCCACCATTCACGATTCATGAAATCGAGGTATCGTTGGTCGCCGGTTTCCTTCCAGAGCTGGAGCCAGGATACGGGCGCCATGAAGAGGGCGTCGCACCAGGACCAGAGGTCGGTGGCGTTGGGCGTGTTCCAGTCGAAGGAGGCGGTGGAGGGGTGGGCGAGGATGTGTTCGAAGCGCTCGAGCGAGGGAGCGATCATGCGTTTGTCGCCGTATTTCTGATACAGCTCGTAGTAGGCCTGGATGACGACGTGATCGTCGGCGTGGTAGATGCGCTTGTGCGGCTGCCATTCGAGGACCTCGTCGGCGTAGCGGCGGAGGCGGTCGCGTTCGCGGTCGTTGGGCGCGGTGCGATCAAGGGCGAGGACGCCGATATAGAACGGGGCGACTTCCCAGCCGCGCGGCTGGCGGCGGTTGGTTTCGGGCGGGAGGTGGTTCCACTGCCAGTCGACGAGGCGATAGCCGAGGGAGATCATGGCCTTGCGCTCGAACGGCGTGGGCGCGGACGGATAGGGGGCGGCGTCGGTCGAGGCGGTGCGACCGTGCGAGGACGAGGCGCGCATGCGGTCGGTCATCGGAGCCCACACGAGGCTTGCGATGGGCGTCGCGGCGAGGGTGGCGGCGACGCTGTCGTCGCCGTCGCGTTGCACGACGTTTTGGACGAGCAGGTGGGCTTGGGCGAGACGGCGCCAGAGGATGGGATCGATGGACGGTTCCCACGCGCCGAGCGAGTCGGTGTGGAGTTCGCGGATCGACCAGTCGTTGGTCTTGGAGAGGCCGACGCCGTCGCGGGTGGCGAGGAGGGCGCGGTTGCCGTGGGTGCTGTCGCGGTAGATGAGGTGAAGGGCGGGTTTGTCCCACGTGGTGTCGACGAGCAGCGCGGGGCGGGAGATGGGGACGTTTTTCGTGCCGGTGCCGGAAAGCGTGAAGGAATTGGGGGCGACGGGGCCGGGGATGATGTGCCACGCGGAGCCGTTGTGGTGGGCGATTTGGATTTGCGGAGTCGCGCCGGGCGTGGGCGACCAGTAGCTGGCGATGTAGGGGCGGCCCGACTGGTCACTATCGACCGACGGCGGGTTGATGAGGTTGCTGTTGGTCGGAATGCGGAGCGCGTATTCGGCGTTGGCGGCCGTGAGCGGAAGCTTGAGGGCGGAACCGTCGGATTTGGTCCAGGTGACGCCGCCGTCGGTGGAGCGGGCGTAGCAGAGATCGTGGTTGGTGGCGACGTCGGGGGTGTCGCGCCAGACCCAAGCGAGGTGGAGGTGGCCGCGGCGATCGACGTTGAGATCCCAATACGGGGAAGCGCGGCCTTCGCCGTCGATGAGGTTGGATTGGACGGTGGACCAAGTCTGCGTGGCGGTGTCGTAGCGGTTGAGGATGGCGGAGCCGTTGCCGGAGCCGCCGTCGCGGTAGAGGAAGAGGAGGTCGCCGTTGGGTAGGAGGTGGAATTGGGGATAGGTGACGCGGGATTCGCGGTGGCCGGTCATCGACGTGGGGGCGGCGAGATCGAGGGAGAGCGGCGCGGTGGAACGGGCGTAGCGGAGGGGGACGTTGTGGTGGCCCCAAGCGACGTGGAGGAAGCCGGCGCCGTCGACGGCGAGAGAGACGGAGTTGTGGGCGTCGGCGGTGTTGACGCGGTGTTCGGTGCGGCGGGTTTCCCAACGGTCGGCGCCGATACGACGTTGAGCGAGGACGAGGTGGCCGTCGGCGTCGTAGAACGCGGCGAATTGCGTCGTCGAATGCGTGACGATGGACGAACGGGTGTTGGCGGTGACGTTGATGGAGGAGCCGGCGAAGGCGTCGTCGGCGATCGGAAGGAGGCGCGACGGTGCGGTGTCGAGCGCGACGGCGGAGAGAGGGAGGAGGAAGAGCGCGGCAAGGCCGCCGAGGCCGGGGGTGAGTCTCATGGGCGAGAAGATGAAGGGGGAATGAATCGCGACAACTGAAAGATCGGTAATGTCGGTGACTGAGACCGCGGATGGAGACGGATGAGGTCTGAAACCGCGGATGAACACGGATGGGGCAGGTGGTTATTAACCACGAATGGGCACTAATGGACGCCAAGGGGGGGATCGGGCGGACTTTCCGAATGCGGAAGGTTGGCTTTGGGAGGAGGGGTGAGTTGAGTCGCGGGAACCTTTACCCTGACCCATGAAGAAACTGTATCACGGCGCGTGTTATTATCCGGAGCTTTGGCCGGAGGCGGACATCGAGCGGGACATCGCGGAGATGAAGCGCGTGGGTTTGAACGTGGTGCGAATGGGGGAGTTCACGTGGGCGAAGCTCGAGCCGGAGGAGGGGAAGGTGTCGTTCGACTTTTTCCTGCGCGTGATGGACCGGCTGCATGAGGCGGGGATCGGCGTGGTGTGGTGCACGCCGACGCCGACGCCGCCGGTGTGGCTCACGCACGGGCATCCGGAGCGGTGTTTCGTGAATGCGGACGGCGTGACGATGAGCCATGGAGCGCGGCAGCATGCGTCGTATGCGAACCCGGTGGTGCGCGCGGCGTGTTTGCGGATTGTGGACGCGTGCGGGGCGGCGCTGGGGAAACATCCGGCGCTGGTGGCGTGGCAGATCGACAACGAGTTCGGGTGTCACGTGGCGGAGGATTTCAATCCGTCGGCGATCGCGGGGTGGCACGTGTGGTTGAAAAAGCGATACGGCACGATCGAGGCGCTGAACGAAGCGTGGGGCGCGGATATCTGGAGCGAGCGGTATCAGACATTCGAGCAGGTGCCGGCTCCGGTGAAGACGCCGTTTTTGCACAATGCGTCGTTGAGCACGGCGTATCGGGTGTATGGGCGGGAGAGCATCGCGGAGTTCATGGACGCGCAGTGCGCGGTGCTGCGGAAGCATTCGGACCGGCCGATCACGCATAATTTCGGGCTGCAGTTCGCGGTGAATTTCGAGCGGATGTGCGAAGGATTGGATTTCGTGTCGTTCGACGATTATCCGGCGGCGGACAACTGGCGGGCGATCGTGTTGGACAACGACATGTTTCGGCCCGCGAAGCCGGGGCGCGGGCACTGGTTGATGGAGACGAGCGTGTCGCACAACGGCTGGTTCGGCGCGCACGAAGTGGCGCATCCGCCGGGATTTTTGGCGGCGGAGGCGGTGGTGAGTTATGCGCTCGGGGCGGAGGCGGTGAATTACTGGTTGTGGCGACAGCAGCGGAGCGGGTGCGAGTTGCCGCACAGCGCGATCATGAGCGCGTGGTTCAAGCCGTCGGTGGGGTATGCGGAGGTGTTGAAAGTGGAGGCGGCGCGGAAGGAGTTGGAGAACGTGTTGGACGGGACGTGTCCGGCGCCGGCGGAGGTGGCGATCACGTGGTCGGACCTCGGGCGGGCGATGCTCGAGACGGAGCCGTTGGGCGGGCATCGGACGCACACGGTGAGTTTCAATGCGACGATCGCGGAGTGGCACGGGATCGTGCTGGATCTGGGAATACACCGCGACGTGCGGTTCGAAGGGGCGTCGCTGGACGGCGTGAAGCTTTTGATCACGCCGATGATGCCGCATGTGAGCGCGGCGTTTCTGGCGAAAGTGGAGGCGATGGTGCGCGCGGGCGGCGTGTGGATTTGCGCGCCGGTGACCGGGACGCGCACGGCGGAGCATGGCTTGCCGCTGGACGGCGGGTTGAGCGCGGTGGAGCCGCTGGCGGGCGTCGAGGCGGAGTTTTCGTTTCCGGTGACGGGAACGGGAGCGACGGGCGAGGCGTTTGGCGTGAGCGCGCCGCTGGCGGGGTGGTGCTCGGCGTTGCGTGCCAGGAATTCGGATACGCGCGTGGTGGGAGAATTGAATTGCGCGCAGGCGTCGGGGCGGGCGCTGGTGACGGAGCGGAAAGTGGGCGAGGGGCTCGTGGTCGTGCTCGGGGCGCAGCCGCAGGGCGAGGAGGGTGCGAAGATGTTGCGCGCGATGGTGGACCACTACGCGGCGCGGGCGGGGGTGACGCGGCGCCATGAGGTGACGCGGGGGACGGTGGTGTGTCCGCGCGTGGCGGAGGACGGGCGCGAGCTATGGATTGTGGTGAATATGGATGGAGAGGGCGGGGAAGCGCGGCTGGCGGGGAACGAGGTGAAAGTGGGACGGTTCGAGTGGAGGGTGGTGAACCGGTAAGGCGAAGGTGAGCGGCGTGTCGAAGCACGACGGGCCGCTCACCTGGCGGTCGAGCCGGGGCGGGGGTCGTTGATGATGCGGGGATCGATGATGCCGATTTCGGCGGTGCGGACGCTTTGGACGAGGATGACGTAGTTGAAGATTTGGGGGCGGACGCCTTGCGGGTCGTCGGTGATGATCATGCGACTGCCGCCGGGGATCCCTTCGGGGCTGATCATGCGTTTGATTTCGATTTCGGGGAACGTCGACTGGCCGGCGGGGGCGACGGCGGAATCGGTGGCGAAGGCGACGCCGAGGAGGATGTGATTGGGATCGAAGAGGCGGAACTCGAGTTGGACCGGCGCGCCGGGAGGCGGAGAGACGGTGATGTTGGTGCCGTCGACGGAAATCGGATACTCCTGCACGACGCCGGGCGAGGGAATGAAGGTGGCGGTGATCGGAAACACGCCGCCGAGCGGGCGGAAGGTTTCGATCGAGATCGTGAGGCTGTCGGTGAGGCGGGTGTGGCTGGCCGGACTTTGGTTCATGGAGTGGGAGCGGGTGGGTTGGGACTGGACGGATCGGGCACGGCTTCCAGGAGGGAGGCCGGAAAGGGGTCTATCGGACGATATCCAAACTGCTTCAGTTTTTCGGCGAGGGAGAGTGCGTCAGCGGAGCGGCCGAGGAGTGTGAGCGCTTGGAGGGCGGGATCGAGGAGGCGCCAGTTGCGAGAATGAGCGAGGGCGGCGGGGCCGAGTAGTTCGAGGACGCGGGCACAATGACGATGCGCGGTGTCGCGGTCGTCGTTTGCGAGAGCGATGCGGCCGGCGAGGAGGTGGGTGTTGGCGGCTTCGAGGTGGAGCGAAGGATCGGGATGGGGATCGGCGAGGAAGCGGTCGTTCAACTCGAGTGCGCGGGCGATGGCGTCGGCGGCGCCGGGGCGGGCGTGGGTGAAACGGAGATGAGCTTCGAGGCGCCAGGCGAGGGCGAGGAATTGGTTGAATGGTTGTGACGACGGCTCGGCTTCGATGAGGGCGGTGAATTGCCGGCGGGCGTCGTCGAGGATTTCGGCGGCGGAATCGGGAGCGTGGTGAAGGAGCAGCGAGGCTTGCGCGAGACGCGGGCGGAGCAGGAGGAGCTGCCACTCGCGATTTTGGGGGTCCCGGGTGACGAGCGGTTGGATCAGGGCCTCGGCGCGAGCGTGAAGGGCGCGGGCGGCGTCGTGGCGGCCGAGGAGGGATTCGATGGTGGCGGAGTGGGAAAGGCTGCGGGCCAGTTGGAGCTGCCAGCGGTGGACGGACGGTTCGCGTGCGACGAGTGCGTGCGCGACCGCGGTCATTTCGATGAAATGCTGAAGGGCGTCGGCGAAACGGCCGTCGGCTTCGGCGACGGTGCCGAGCCACGAGGCGGTGTCGCAGAGGCTGAATTGAAGTTCGGTGTCGTCGGGGTGGGCGACGATCAGTTGTTCGAGGGTGTTTTTCTCGGCGAGGAAACCGGCGTGGGCGGCGGCGAGATCGCCGCGATCAAAGTCGAGGACGGCGAGGTTGTGGTGGCCGTAGGTGAGTTCGAGCCGGGCGCGAAGGGTGTCGGGTTCGAGGGCGGCGAGGGCGAGCGCGGAGTCGCGGTAGCGGGTGAGCCAGGCGCGCTCGGCGTCGCGGTCACCGCGGCGGCGGGCGACGAAGCCGATCCAGTATTCGGCCTGGGCGCGTTCGAAGAGCATGTCGCCATTTTCCGGATACCGCGCGGCGAGAGCGTCGGCGCGCGCGTAGGCGGCGGAGAAGGCGGCGAAGGCTTCGTCGTAGCGAGCCTGGTCGAGACGGATCTCGCCGATTTGGGTGAGGGCCTGGGCCTGGCGGATGAGTTCGGTGTCGGTGAGGTCGCGCGGATCGAGGGCGGCGAAGTAGGCCATCGCTTTTTCGCCGACGGAATCGAGGAGCTCGAGGCGGCCGATATTTTGGAGCTCGGTGCGGAAATCGCCGAGCATGAAGGTGAGAAGTTCCTCGGCTTGTTGCTGGCGGCGTTGGGCGTGGTCGCGTTCGGCGCGGGCGGTGTGTTCGGCGTGGGTGGCGCGGATGGCCTGGCGGGTGCTGACGATCGTGCCGGCGACGAGGGTGGCGGCGATGGCGGCGGCGCTGGCGCAAGCGACGCGGTGGCGGGCGACGAATTTGCCGAGGCGGTAGGCGGTGCCGGGCGGGCGGGCGAGGATGGGCTCGTAGGCGAGGTGGCGCCGGAGATCGTCGGCGAGTTCCTGCGCGGAGCCGTAGCGGCGGTCGCGATCCTTTTCGAGGCAGTGAAGGACGATGCTGTCGAGGTCGCCGCGGAGAGAGGAGACGAGTTGGGGCGGGGTGGTGTGGCGGAGTTGGGCGAGGGTGGTGCGATCGGCGGGCGGAAGTTGGGCGAAGCGGTCGGAAGGGCGGGCGGGTTGGGCGCTGCAGATCAGGCGGAGCATTCCGTCGATGCCGGCTTGGGAGAGTTGTTGGGGATCGAGAGGAGTGCGGCCGGTGAGAAGTTCGTAGAGAACGACGCCGAGAGCGTAGAGATCGCTGCGGGTGTCGATGTCGTGTTCGCGGAGGTCGGCCTGTTCGGGGCTCATGTAGACGGGGGTGCCGATGAGCTGGCCGAGGCCGGTGACGAGAGTGGCTTCGGTGAGGCGTTCGCCGGTGGCCTTGGCGATGCCGAAGTCGATGATCTTGGGCGTGGGGACGCCGTCGTGGAGCGCCACGAGGATGTTGGACGGCTTGAGGTCGCGGTGGATGATGCCCTTGCGGTGGGCGTGTTGGACGGCGAGGCAGACGCGGGCGAAGAGCTCGACGCGCTTGGCGAGAGGGAGGCGGTGCTGGTCGCAGAATTTCGTGATGGGAGCGCCGTCCACGAATTCCATCACAAAGAACGGGCGGCCGGAGTCGGTGGCGCCCATGTCGAAGACGCGCGCGATGTCGGGGTGATCCATCAGCGCGAGGGCCTGACGTTCGCCTTCGAAGCGGGCGATGACCTGGCGGGTGTCGAGGCCGAGTTTGAGGATCTTCAGGGCGACGCGGCGGCGGACGGGGAAGGTTTGTTCGGCGAGATAGACGGTGCCCCAGCCGCCCTCGCCGATTTTTTCGAGGAGGGTGTAGCGATCGATGGTGTCGCCGGGAGCTTCGTCGGCGCCGAGGATGGCGCGGACGACGGGCGGAGTTTCGAGGAAGTCGCCGGCGGAGTCGTGGGCGGAGAGGAGGGCTTCGAGGCGGGCGCGACGCGTGGTATCGCCGGCGCAGGCGCGGTCGAGGAACGCGGCGCGAGCGGCGGGCGGGAGGTCCAGGGCTTCGCCGAAGATGTCGTCGTCGTTGAGGATCATGTCAGCCGCGAGCTGGAGGCGGCGGGTGGAAGGTCATGCGAAATTTTGGGGGCGGAGGGGACAGAGGGGGCGCGGTTTTTTGGGAGCGCGACGAAGCTATTTGTGGGCTTCGGGGCGCGAACTGGATTCTTCGCTTCGCTCAGAATGACAGAGGTGGGTCAGGTGCGGAGGCGGGTGATTTCGGTGAGGAGCCAGGCGCGGGCGTAGGCCCAGTCGCGTTTGGCGGTGCGTTCGGAAATGCCGAGGACGCGGGCGGCTTCCTCGAGGGTGAGGCCGACGAAGTATTTTTGTTTCACGAGCTCGGCCTTGCGGGGGTCGTGCGCGGCGAGGGCGTCGAGGGCTTCGTTGACGAGGAGGAGTTCGTCGTCGGGGGTGGTCGAGGCCGCGGCGAGATCGAAACCGGTGTCGCTGGCGTTGACGCGGGCGAGGGCGCCGCCGTGGCGGAGCGCTTTTTTACGGCGGGCGTTGTCGATGAGGATGCGGCGCATGCCCTCGGCGGCGGCGAAGAAGAAGTGGGCGCGGTTTTCCCAGGCGGGTTGTTCGTCGCCGCCGAGGCGGAGCCAGGCTTCGTGGACGAGGGCGGTGGGTTGAAGGGTTTGGCCGGGGGCTTCGCGGGCGAGTTTGGCGGCGGCGAGGCGGCGGAGTTCGCCGTAGACGAGCGGGAGGAGTTCGTCGGGTGCGCGCGGGTCGCCCTGGCCGATGCGCTGGAGGAGGAGCGTGATAGGGCCGTCCTTCACGGGCGCGGAGCTTGGTGGGAAGGGGCGGGCAGCGAAATAAGAAACGAAAAATGAAGAAGGCGTGGCCCGTTTGGGCGGAGAGTTGCGCTTGAAGCGGCATGACCTCCTTCCAGCCGTCCGAATCCGCGCCCGAAACCGGTGAGACCGAGAACGTGTTTGTGCCGCGCGAAACGGCGAAAGTGCGGCGGGGGCTGGGCCGGCGGCTGGCGGGGGCGCTGGGGCCGATCGCGTCGGCGTTTTCGCGGACATGGCGGCAGCGACAGCAGGAACGGTTTTGGGAGATGGAATTGGAGCGGCGCGCGCAGGTGAGGACGGCGGAGCTGGAGCGCGTGAATGGGGCGCTGCGGATGGAGCTGGGGCGGCTGACGGAGGAGGTGGGGGAGTTGCGCAAGGCGAAGGAAAGTGCGGAGGCGGCGACCCGCGCGAAGAGCGCGTTTTTGGCGAACATGAGTCATGAGATCCGGACGCCGATGAACGGCGTGATCGGGATGGCGAATCTGCTGCTGACGTCGCCGCTGTGTCCGGAGCAACGGGAGCTGGCGCGGTCGCTTTGTCAGAGCGGGGAGGCGTTGCTGACGCTCATCAACGACATCCTGGATTTTTCGAAGATCGAGGCGGGGCGGCTGACGTTGGAGAGCGTGGAGTTCGTGCTGGCGGAGCAGTTGCAGCTCGCGGTGGATTTGCAGGCGGATGCGGCGGCGAAGAAAGGGATCGAGTTGATCATCGACATCGATCTGGCGGTGCCGGGATGGGTGCGCGGGGATCCGGTGCGGTTGCGGCAGATCGTGCTGAATTTGATCGGGAACGCGGTGAAGTTCACGCCGAGTGGCGAGGTGGTGTTGCGGGTGCGGATGGAGCGCGGGCGGCGGGGAAAGCTGCGGTTGCGGTTCGAGGTGGCGGACACGGGGATCGGGATTTCGGAGGAAGTGCAGGCGGGGTTGTTTCAGGCGTTTGTGCAGGCGGACGCGACGACGACGCGGCGGTTTGGCGGGACGGGGCTGGGGCTGGCGATCTGCAAGCGGCTGGTGGAGTTGATGGGCGGGGAGATCGGCGTGGTGAGCGCGCCGGGGCAGGGGTCGACGTTCTGGTTTACGGTCGAAGTGGAGGCGGTGGCGAACGGAACGCCGACGCTGCCGCCGGCGTCGGTGTTGAACGGATGCCGGGTGTTGATCGTCGACGACAATGCGACGCATCGAAAGCTGCTGGACCGGTTGTGTGCGGCGTGGGGGATGGGGCGCGGGCTGGCGGAGTCGGCGCTGGCGGCGTTGAGCAGCCTGCGATGCGCGGCGCGGGCGAAGCTGCCGTTCGATTTGGTGATTCTGGATCATCGCATGCCGGACGCGGAGGGGGTGGATCTCGCGAAGGCGATCGTGACGGATCCGGCGCTGCCGCGACCGGCGATCGTAATGTTGACTTCGTGGGGCGAGCGGTTGCGGCAGGGGCAGATGGAGGCGCAGGGGATCGCGGCGTGCGAATTGAAGCCGATTTATCCCGAGCGGCTGCATGCGACGCTGACGCGAGTGATGAGCCCGGGCGGGCGGCGGTCGGCGAGCGATGACGCGGCGGCCTTCGTGAACGGCCTCATGCCGCTCGCGATGATGCGGCCGGGTGCGGTTCTGATCGCGGAGAACGATCCGGTGAACCAGAAGGCGCTGCTGCTGCAGTTGCGGAGCATGGGATATTCGGCGGACGTGGCGGCGACAGGGATCGAGGTGGTGTCGGCGCTGCGGCGGAAGCGCTACGAACTGGTGTTGATGGACCAGCAGATGCCGGACATGGACGGACTGGCGGCGACGCGGTTTATCCGGGCGGCGCAGGCGGGCGACGAGGCGGGGTTTCCATCGGAGCTGCGGATCGTAGGGATGACGGCGAGCGCGACGGGGGAAGGGCGCGACACGTGCCTGAAGGCGGGGATGGACGACGTGCTCGTCAAGCCGGTGAGGCGCGATGCGCTGGCGGCGGTGCTGGCGAAATTTCTGGTGCCGGCGCCGGGGGGAGGCGCGGGTGAGAGTGGGGTGAATTGAGCCGGGGGCGGGTTAGGCGAAGGTGTAGACGAGTTCTTCGTCGGGGCTGCCGTCGGGGAGGGTGGAGGAATTTTGCCCGGTGCGGATGAAGCCGGATTTTTCGAGGACGCGGATGGAAGGGAGGTTGTGTTGGGCGACGCAGGCGAGGAGCGGGCGGGTGCGTTCGTATCCGAGAAACTGTGACAGGGCGGCGGTGGCGATGCCGCGGCCCCAGAAGGCGCGGCCGATCCAGTAGCCGACGAAGCGTTCCTGTGTGGTGGGATCGGTCCAGGAGACGATGTTTCCGGCAACCGCGTGGTCGGCGAGAATGGTGCGACTGGCGTTGGCGGGATTGCCGAGGACGTTGTGGGTCCAGTGGGTGAAGAAGGCGTCGCGATCGCGGGAAGGGAAGGCGGCGAGGCGGGCGGCGTCGGGATCGGCCTGGTGTTCGAAGAAGATCGGGAGGTCTTCGGGGGCGACGGGGCGGAGGGTGATGACGGACATGGAAGGAGGCGGGGGTGGGTTGGCGTATTCAGTTTTTAATCACGGACGGAGGCGGATGAACACGGATGGGGTTAAGTCGCCAATGTGGAGGAAGGGATTTTGAACCACGAATGGACACGAAGTAACACGAATGGGGAACCAGGATTTTGAATACGGACGGTGTGTGCGGCTACTGGATGACGGCGGGGAAGGAAGGCGCTCGACGGGAAGGAGAGATGGGAGGAGATTGCGGGGCAACTCATCGTGTGCGGCGATTCGGACGCTCCGTGATGGCAGGGATCGTGATGCGAACCGGGTCGGCGCAGAAAAGGACAACCCCGAACTCAGAGGAGATCCCCATGGAAACAGTGAAGGTGTCGCGTCGTGGTTTTGTGAAGGGCCTGGCGGTGGCCGGGCTGGTGATGCAGGCAGGGCCTTTGTGGGCGCAGAAGAAGTCGAGTGCGGCGGCGAAGCCGGCGCGAAAATTGAAGATCGGGCTGGTGGGGTGCGGCGGACGCGGCCGTGGGGCGATTGGAAATCTGATCGAGGCCGCGCCGATTGCGGGAGCGGAGGTGGAGTTGATTGCGATCGCGGATGTGTTCGAGGATGCGACGGCGCGGGCAGGGGAGCGGTTTGGGGTGCCGGCGGAGCGGCGGTTTCACGGGTTCGATGCGTATCGGAAGGTGATCGAGCAGCCGGTGGATTTGGTGGTGCTGGCGACGCCGCCGAATTTTCGCCCGGTGCATTTCGAGGCGGCGGTGGAGGCGGGGCGGCATTGCTTCATCGAGAAGCCGGTGGCGGTGGATCCGGCGGGCGTGCGGCGGATGCTGGCGGCGGGTGAGGTCGCGAAGCGGAAAGGGTTGTCGGTGGTGGCGGGCGCGCAGAGGCGTTATCAGGCGAACTATCTGAGAAACGCGCACGCGGTGAAGGAAGGCGCGATCGGAAAGATTCTCGGCGGGACGGTGATGTGGAATCAGGACCGGCTCTGGTATAAGGAGCGGTTGGCGGGCGAGAGCGACGCGCACTATCTGGCGCGGAACTGGGTGAACTTTTTGGAGATGTCGGGCGACCACATCGTGGAGCAGCATTTCCACAATCTCGACGTGGCGAACTGGTTCATCGGGCGCACGCCGTTGTCGGCGGTGGGATTTGGCGGGCGCGTGCGGCGCGTGACGGGGAACCAGTATGATTTCTTCAGCGTGGATTTCGATTACGGGCAGGGGTGTCACATCCACAGCCAGTGCCGGCAGATCGACGGTTGTTACAACCGGGTCGGCGAGATGTTCACCGGGGCGGAAGGGACGGTGTATGCGGATGGGAAGCTGGAGAAGTTTTCGAAGAAGAAGGTGAAGTTCCGCGAGTTCACGACGCACGAGAACGGTCAGGTGCAGGAGCAGGTGGAGCTATTGCGCAGCATCCTCGCGGAGAAGCCGATCAACGATACGCGGAATGTCGCGGACTCGACGATGACGGCGATCATGGGCCGTGTATCCGCATATACAGGACAACTGGTGCGGTGGACGGATCTGACGGCGGAGAACGGCCGTTACTACAATCTGAAGCTGAGTCCGACGGCGGAGGATTTCGAACGGGGCGAGGTGGAGATGCCGAAGGAGGAGGTGGTGCCGCGCGCGGGGGCGGATCGGGCGAAGGCGTGAAGGGGCGGCGGGAGGGATTTCGTTCGAACCACGAAGGGATACGAAAGGCGGGAGGAGATTCGTGGGGCGGGGCGCAGGCGGACGGTGGCGCGGGCTGAAACGCCGCACTACTTTGAGTCGGTGAGGAAGGCGAGGGTGCGCGGGTCGGGCGAGTCGAAGAAATGAGAGAGGACTTGGTGGAAGACGGAGCCGGAAGGAGAGAGGGCGGAGAAGAGGGTCAGGGACGAGCGGAGTTTGAGGTCGTCGGGGTGGCCCGTGATTTCGACGGCGGATTTGTCGGGGTGTTGAAGGAGCGCGGCGGTGCATTCGCGGAGGCGCGGGCCGAGGACGGGGTGGGCGAGGTAGGCTGCGGCTTCGGCGCGAGAGGCGATGGCGTAGAGTTGGGCGGTGGGGCTGGAGCCGAGACCGGCGACTTGGGGGAAGATGAACCACATCCAATGGGTGCGCTTGCGGCCGGCGCGGAGCTCGGTGAGCGCGGCGGCGTAGGTGTCGGACCGGGCTTGGGCGTCGAGGAAGCGTTGGAGATTGAAAGGGTCGGAGCTCATGGAGTGAGCGGGCGGCGGAGGTGGTAGACGGCGCAGTCGTCGCGGCCGAAGCGGCGGTGTTCGACAAACGTAAAACCGAAACGTTCGTAGAAGCGGCGGGCGCGGATGTTGTCGCGGAGCGGATCGACGAGAATCGTATGGACGGAAGGATCGACGAAGCAACGGGCGATCGCGAGGCGCATCATTTGGGTGCCGTAGCCGCGGTTGAGGGCGTCGGGTTCGCCGATCCAGATATCGATGGCGCGGTGGCCGGGAGCGATGTCGCCCCAGTAGCGGGTGTCCTCGCGAGCGGGGTCGATGATTTCGAGAAAGCCGATGGGACGGGCGTCGACTTCGGCGATGAAGGATTCGCGCCAGGCGGGAGATTGGGCGAGGGCGGTTTGCCATTGCCAGTCGTCGTTGGGATCGGAGGCGACGACGTGAGGTTGTTCGTCCCAGCGGCGAAGGAGCGGGACGTCGGCGAGGGTGGCGGGGCGGAGCGTGACGGAGCGCGGAGGCTCAACCATCGACGGGATGGGCGGGGGTGTTGAGGACGAGCTGGTAGAAATCGAGGTCGAGCCAGCGGCCGAATTTGAAGCCGGCTTGTTTGATGGTGCCGCAGTGGGTGAAGCCGAGGGCGAGGTGGAGGCGGATGCTGGGGTGATTCTGCGAATCGATGCCGCCGATGAGCGTGTGGAAGTTCTGGCGTTGGGCGGAGTCGATGAGGGCGCGGAGGAGGAGTTTGCCTAGGCCGCGGCCGCGGTGGGCTTTGTGGATGTAGATGGAGTGTTCGACAGAGTATTTGTAGGCGGGGCGCGGGCGGAACGAGCCGTAGGTGGCGAAGCCGGCGAGGGAGTTGTCGGGGGCGAGGACGCCGAGAACGGGAAGGTGGAGTTTTTGTTTCTCGGCGAACCAGGCGTCGATGATCGCGGGGGTGCGCGGCTGGTAGTCGTAGAGGCTGGTCGAGTGGAGGATCTCCTCGTTGAAGATCGCGAGGATCTCGGGCGCGTGGGCGGGCGTGCACTCGATAAGGTTCATGCGGCGCGGAGTGAGGAGTTTCTCGCGCGAGAACGAAAGGAGTGCAATCGCGGCGGCGGGGCGTTGTGGCGATCAGCGATTGGGATGACCGCAAAAAGGCGCAGAGGGCGGAAAAGGAGAGCCTGGGCTCCGGTGTGGCGGAGGGGGCGAAGGCCACTCGTTCGCGCTCGGAGCGACGAGGAGTGGCCGTGAGTTTGTTTTACTTCTGGCCGTAGTAGGCGCCGGGGCCGTGCTTGCGCTTGAAGTGTTTGTTGAGGAGCTCGGGCTCGATCGTCGCGAGGGACGGGTTGAGCTGGAGGCTCATGAGCGCCATGTGTGCGATGCATTCGACGGCGACGGCGACCTCGACGGCTTTCGCGACGGTTTTTCCCCAGGTGAACGGGGCGTGGCGGTTCACGAGCACGGCGGGGAAATCGAGCGGGTCGGACGAACGCTGCGTGAAGAGCTCGACGATGACATTGCCCGTTTCCCATTCGTAGGCACCGCCACCGATCTCGTCGGGCGTCATTTTGCGGGTGACGGGAATGTTGCCGTAGAAGTAGTCGGCGTGCGTGGTGCCGAAGATCGGAATCTCGCGACCGGCCTGGGCGAAGGCGGTGGCGTGGGACGAGTGCGTGTGCACGACGCCGCCGATGTCGGGAAAGGCGAGGAACAGGCGGCGGTGCGTGGGCGTGTCGGAGGAGGGGCGCAGGTTGCCTTCGACGATTTTGCCCTCGAGGTCGACGAGGACCATGTCCTCGGGCTTGAGCGCGGTGTAGTCGACGCCGGACGGCTTGATGGCGAAGATGCCCTTCGATCGGTCGATGGCGGAGGCGTTGCCGAAAGTGAGATTGATGAGGCCTTCGCGCGGGAGGGCGACGTTGGCTTCGTAGGCTTCGCGTTTGAGGTCTTCGAGCATGGCAGAAGAAACGATGGAAAAGTTGTAAGACGGAAAGGCTTAAACTGGATCAGCCGGTCGTAGGATCGATCTCAGGCGAGTGGGATCGTTCAGAGCGCGAGGTTCGGGCTTGTCGCAGCGAAGGCAGGTGCAATGCTCCCGCGCGTGTCGCGTCCAGCCGAGGAACACAACCTGTTCGATGTCATTCGTCTGTGCCTCGCGGCGGCCGTCGTGTATTCGCATGGGACGTTGTTGGGCGGTTTCGGCGAGGAAGATTTTGGTCGTTGGGTGAAGGGGCAGACGATCGCCGGTTCGCTGGGTGTGCTGGGTTTTTTTGGGGTTAGCGGCTTTTTGGTCACCCGGAGTTTTTGCACGCGAGGGGAAGCGTGGGATTTTGTGCGGTCGCGCATACTGCGCATTTTGCCCGGGTTTTATTTTGCGTTGGTGCTGACGGCGTTCGTGCTGGCGCCGCTGATCGCATGGACGAATGCGGAGGCGGGCGAGTGGACGTTCTCGGCGGCTTGGCAGTTCGTGAGCCGAAATGCGTTCCTGCGCGTGGGTGAATGGCATGTCGGCGGTGTGCTTCACGGGTTGCCTTACGAGGAGTCGATGAACGGGGCCTTGTGGTCGCTGTTTCCGGAGGGCCTTTGTTACGGTCTGGTGCTGGGGCTTGGCGTGCTGGGATTGCTGAAGGGAAAACGAACCGGCCTTTATCTTTTCACCGCATTGCTGGCTGCGATGCATATCGGGCAGATCGTGGCGCCCGATCAGGCGGAGTTGTTTGCGCCCACGCTGTTGCGGCTGACGGGATGGACGCCGTTCTTTTTGGCGTTCTTCGTGGGGGCGTGTGTGTATGTTGCAAGGGAGCGCTTCGACCTATGTTGGCGGGGGGCGATATTCTGGTTATTGGTCGCGGGTGTGTTTTTGCGATTTGGAGGGTGGAAACTGGCTGGGCCGCTCGTATGGCCGATGTTTGTGATCCATCTCGCGTATTGCGGTCGGCTCCGGCTGCCCGGGGATATTTCATACGGCGTATATGTGCTGCACTTTCCGATCTTTCACCTGCTGACGGCGATGAAGGTGAATACGTGGGGCTACGGGTGGTATCTTGCTGCGGGTGCGAGCGCCACCGTGGCACTGGCAACGCTGAGCTGGCTGGCGATCGAACGGCCTTTCTTGCGGATGAAGCGGCGCGTCCGGAAAGACGATGGAGAGACCGATGGAAGCGCGGCGGCCGTGCCGATCGGCGACGCCCGCGGCAAAGCGGGAACTTTGGTTGGGGCGTGAAACCTCTCGCAGTCTACAAAGGCGAGGGGGTGAACCAACGAGGCACAAAGACGCAGAAGAAATCACTCCGGTCTTTGTGCCTTGGTGTCTTGGTGGTTTTTAAACCCGGATGCCTTGGGCGAGGTGGTAGTAGAGCTCGTTGTTGCGGAGGGTTTGTTTGAAGTCGGGGAGCTTCGTGTTGGCGTCGATGACGGCGAGTTCGATGCCGGCGATGGTCGCAAAGTCCTCGAGCATCTCGGTCGTCACGCTGTAGCTGTAGCCGGTGTGATGCGCGCCGCCGGCGTAGATCCACGCGGCGATGGCGGTCTTGAAATCGGGGGCGCATTCCCAGACGGCTCGGGCGACGGGGAGCTTGGGGAGCTTCGGCGTCTTGACGGCTTTGACCTCGTTGACGAGGAGGCGGAAGCGGTTGCCGAGATCGATGAGCGAGGCGTTGAGCGCGGGACCGGTGGCGGCGTCGAAAACGAGGCGCGCGGGGTCGGCTTTGCCGCCGATGCCGAGCGGGTGAATTTCGAGCGTGGGCTTGGTGGCGGCGATGCTGGGGCAGATTTCCAACATGTGGGCGCCGAGGACCTGGTGGCCTTTGGGGGCGAGGTGATAGGTGTAGTCCTCCATGAAGGAGGTGCCGCCGGGGAGGCCTTCACCCATGACCTTCATCGCGCGGAGAAGCGCGGCGGTTTTCCAATCGCCCTCGGCGCCGAAGCCGTAGCCGTCGGCCATGAGGCGTTGGCAGGCGAGGCCGGGGAGCTGGTTGAGGCCGTGGAGATCTTCGAAGGTGGTGGTGAAGCCCTTGAAGTTTCCTTCCTCAAGAAAGGCGCGGAGGCCGAGTTCCTGGCGAGCGGCGTCGCGGAGAGAGTCGTGGCGGGCGCCGCCGCGGCGGAGGGATTTGGCGACGTTGTAGGTTTTTTCGTAGTCGGCGCAGAGCGCGGAGATGTCGGCGTCGGAGACGGCGTTCAACTTGGCGACGAGATCGCCGACGCCGTATCCGTTAACAGAATACCCGAAGCGGAGTTCGGTGGCGACCTTGTCGCCCTCGGTGACGGCGACGTAGCGCATGTTGTCGCCGAAGCGGGCGAACTTGGCGCCCTGCCAGTCGTGCCAGGCGCGGGCGGCGCGGGCCCAGGCGCCGAGGCGCTGCTGGACTTCGGAATCGGACCAGTGGCCGACGACGACCTTGCGGCTGAGGCGGAGGCGGGTGTGGAGGAAGCCGGCCTCGCGGTCGCCGTGTGCGGCCTGGTTGAGGTTCATGAAGTCCATGTCGATCTCGTTCCACGGGAGATCGCGGTTGAACTGGGTGTGAAGGTGGCAGAACGGCTTCTTCAGCGAGGAGAGGCCGCGGATCCACATCTTCGCGGGCGAGAAGGTGTGCATCCAGAGGATGAGGCCGGCGCAGTTGGGATCGTTGTCGGCGTCGCGGCAGAGCTGCGTGATTTCGTCGGGCGTGGTGACGAGGGCCTTGTAGACGATCGGCAGCGGGATGGATTTGGACTTGGCGAGGCCGGCGGCGACTTTTTCGGCGTTGGCGGCGACCTGCTTGAGCGGGCCGGGACCGTAGAGGTGTTGCGAGCCGCAGACGAACCAGAGTTGGGGGGTGGAGAGTTGGATCACGGGGGAGGCGGAGGAGTTGAGAGTTGAGGGATGAGAGTTGAGAGAGGGGTCGGCGGCTGGGGTCGTTCTCGTAGTCGTTCTCTTTCTCTCGTTCTCCCGTTTGTTTGGCGGGAGGCGTGGGGCCGGAGGCCGAGAGAACGAGAAAGATTACGAGAACGAGAACGAGTTTAGCGGATGGCGGCTTCTTTGAGGTCGAGGAGGTCCTTCATCACCCGGGTGAGGTCGGCGGATTTGTTTACGTTGCCGAAGGCGTCGTGGAGTTGCCGATACAGCGCGTAGAGCTGGTCGTAGGTTTTCCGGGCGCGGGGCTTCGGTTTGTAGGCGACCTTTTTCAGGGAGGTCATGGCGCGCTGTGCGGAAGGGAAGTCCTTGTGGGCGCCGGCGAGGACGGCGGCGGAGACGGCGGAGCCGAGGGCGCAGGCTTGCGACGAACCGGCGACGAGCATCGTGCAGCCGGTGATGTCGGCGTAGATCTGCATGAGCAGCGGGTTTTTCTCGGCGATGCCGCCGGCGCAAACGACGCGGTCGATGGGCACGCCGTATTCGCGGATGCGCTCGATGATGGCGCGGGCGCCGAAGGCGGTGGCTTCGATGAGCGCGCGGTAGATCTCGGCGCGGGTGGTGTGAAGCGTGGTGCCGATGAGCGCGCCGGTGAGGCGCTGGTCGACGAGGATGGTGCGGTTGCCGTTGTTCCAATCGAGGGCGAGGAGGCCGGACTGGCCGGGGGCGAGTTTCGCCGCTTCTTTCGTGAGTTCGGCGTGGAGGGCGGCGTTGCCTTCGCAGACGGTCTCGACCCACCACTTGAAGATGTCGCCGACGGCGGACTGGCCGGCCTCGATGCCGAAGTAACCGGGGAGGATGGCGCCTTTGACGATGCCGCAGATGCCGGGGATGTCGGGAACGTTTTTGTCGGCGGAGACGACGCCGCAGTCGCAGGTGGAGGTGCCGATGACTTTGACGAGCGTGCCCTCGGTCACGCCGCTGCCGATGGCGCCGTAGTGGACGTCCATTTCACCGATCGCGATCGGGATGCCGGCGCGGAGGCCGAGCTTCTTCGCCCAAGCGGGGGAGAGTTGGCCGGCGGCGGTGGTGGCGTCGTAGGCTTTTGAATACAGACGATCGCGGAGATCGGCGAGTTTGGGGTCGAGAAGGGAGAGGAATTCCTTGTCGGGGAGGCCGCCCCAGTCTTCGGCGTAGAGGGCCTTGTGGCCGGCCATGCAGACGCCGCGTTTGATGTCGGCGGGATCGGTGATGCCGGCGAGGACGGACGGGACCCAGTCGGCGAGCTCGACCCAGGAGCGGGCGGCGGCGAAGACCTTCGGGTCGACGTTGAGGCAGTGCCAGATTTTGGACCACCACCATTCGGAAGAATAGGTGTTGCCGCATTTGGCGATGAACTGCGGGCGGTGTTGCGCGGCGAGCTCGGTGATCTTCGCGGCCTCGCGCCAACTGGTGTGGTCCTTCCAGAGCCAGCACTGGGCGTTGAGGTTTTTGGCGAAGCGCTTGGTGGAGGCGAGAGGGGTGTTGGTGGCGTCGACGGGGATGGGCGAGGAGCCGGTGGAGTCGACGCCGATGCCAATGACTTTGTCGGGGGAGAAGCCGCGTTGTTTCTTCGCTTGGGCGAGGGCGGCTTTGACGGATTTCTCGAGGCCGAAAAGGTAGTCGGCGGGGTGTTGGCGGGCGAGGTTGTGGTCGCGTTTGTCGAGGAGAATGCCTTGGGCGCCGGAGGGATAGTTGACGACGGCGGAGCCGAATTCCTTGCCGTCGGTAACGCGAACGATGAGGGCGCGGACGGAGTTGGTGCCGTAGTCGAGGCCGAGGGTGAACATGGGGATTTTTAAAAGCTGAGAGCTAAGAGCCTGGAGCCCAGAGCAGGAGTGATGGTCGTGTTGTGGGAAGAGATGAGAGTTGGGTGGTGAGGGGCGTCAACGGAAGGGGAGGCGGGACCGTCAAGCGGGAGGCGGGCGTGAGCTTGCTCTTGATCTTAGTCGTGCGCGTGATCGAGGGGACGGAGGGGTCGCGAGCACGAGCAAGATCACGAGCACGGGAGGATGCTCGAACGAGGAAATGCTCAGCCGGATGAGCAGGTTACTTGACGGTTCGGTAGGAGTGGGGGAGAAGGACGGGGCATGGCGCAACCGACGCTCAAGGATATCGCGAAAGCAGTGGGGTATTCGAAGAATACGGTCTCGCTGGCGCTGCGCGGGGACCGGCAGATTCCCGCGGCGACGCGAGAGCGGATTCGCGCGGCGGCGGAGGAAATGGGATATCGGCCGAATGCGGTGGTGTCGCAGTTGATGGCGCAGTTGCGGGCGAGCCGGACGACGCGATTGCAGGCGAAGCTGGCGCTGGTGAACGCGAATCGCGATCGCGACGCATTTCGGAGTCATCCGACGATTCCCACGTATGTGGAAGGCTGCGAAAATCGGGCGGCGAAACTGGGGTATGGGTTCGACCGGTTCTGGCTGCACGATCCGGAGCTGACGGCGGCGCGGTGGCTTCGGATTATGGATACACGCGGGATCAAGGGCGTGGTGCTGGTGGGACTGATGGACACGAATCATCTGCCGGATGCGTTGCGACCGGTGTGGGAGCGTTTGCCGACGGTGGTGACGGGCGTGCGGACGCGGGATCCGGCGTTGTCGTTTTGTTGCGTGGATCATCACAACCTCGCGCTGATGGCGTTCGAGAAGGCGGTGGCGCTGGGGTATCGGCGGCCGGGGCTGGTGTTGGACGACGTGATCGACGCGCTGGTGGAGCGGCGTTTTTCGGCGGGGTATCTCACGGGGCAGCGGATGATCCCGCGGGCGCAGCACGTGCCGATGTTCAGTGACGTGACGGCGGCGGCGAAGGAGCCGGAGCGATTTCGCGCGTGGCTGACCCAGCATCAACCGGACGTGATTTTCACGCTGTATAACAATGTGCTCGGCTGGCTGAAGGCGGCGGGGCGGCGGGTGCCGGAGGATATCGGGGTGATCCAGCTCGAGTGGCGCGCGACGCGGCCGGAGATCGCGGGGATGAACCAGCACAACTACGTGACGGGAGAGGCCGCGGTGGACATGGTGGTGAGCCAGATCCACAACAACGAGACGGGCGTGCAGGAGTTTCCGCGGGCGACGTTGATCGGCGCGACGTGGGTGGACGGGGCGAGCGTGCGGGAGCAGAAGCTTCGACCGGCGAAGGCCAAGCCCCGGAGAGCGGGGAGGGCTTGAGGACGGGGAGGAGAGACGTGGTCTCCGCGGCGATGAGACCGCTGGTGTCCGTGGTGATGCCGGCGCGGAATGCGGCGGGGACGATCGCGCGGGCGGTGGCGAGCGTGCGGGCGCAGACGTTGGAGGAGTGGGAGTTGATCGTGGTGGATGATGGGTCGACGGATCGGACGGCGGAGGTGGTCGAAGCGGCGGCGGGTGGAGATGCGCGGGTGCGAGTGATGCGACGCGGGCGGGAGGGAATCGTGGGGGCGTTGAGCGCGGGGATCGCGGCGGCGAGCGGGGAGTTTTTGGCGCGGATGGATGCGGACGATGAAATGTATCCAGAAAGATTGGACGCGCAGGCGGCGTTTTTGCGGCGGGAGGAGAATGCGGACGTCGGGCTGGTGGGGTGCGGGGTGGAGTTTGGCGGAGATCGGGAAGCGAACGCGGGGTATGCGTTGCATGTGGATTGGATCAACGGGCTCGTGACGCCGGAGGAGATCGCGTTGAACCGGTTCGTGGAGTCGCCGCTCGCGCACCCGAGCGTGATGTTTCGGCGGGCGTGCGTGGAGCGGTGGGGCGGATATCGGGCGGGAGATTTTCCGGAGGATTACGAGCTGTGGCTGCGATGGATGGAGGCGGGCGTGCGGATGGCGAAGGTGCCGCGGGTGTTGATGCGTTGGAACGATTCCGCGGGACGGGCGTCGCGGGTGGAGGCGCGTTACGCGGAGGAGGCGTTTTACCGCGTGAAGGCGGAGTATGTGGCGCGGGAACTGGCGCGGGTGAGCGGAGGGCGCGAAGTGTGGGTGTGGGGCGCGGGACGGCCGACGCGGAAACGGGCGGCGGAGTTGGGAAAATGGGGCGTGCGGATCGCGGGGTATGTGGACGTGGATGCGAAGAAGTGGACGCGGGCGATGGGTGGAACGGGCGTGGCGGTGGTGGGGCCGGAGGGGATGAAAGGGAAGGAGGAGATTTTTGTGCTGGGGTATGTCAGCGCGCGTGGGGCGCGGGAGTTGATTCGAGGGGAGTTGGGAGCGAGAGGGTTTGAGGAGGGGCGGGATTTTTTGATGTGTGCGTGAGGGGGAGAAGATCCAAGTCTCCAAGATCCAAGCTCCAGAGAATCATCAAGCATCATGGGCAAATCGGAGACGGAGGCGCATCGGGGGTTGAAGCGGCTGGCGCTGGGGTGGGCGCAGGCGAATGGGTTTTGTATCTGTGCGTGCGAAGTCCGGGTGCCGAAGAGCGGGTATCGGGCGGATGTGGCGGGATGTTCGCGCGGGCCGGGGCGGCGAACGGCGGTGTTTGAATGCAAGCAGGCGCGGGCGGATTTGTTGAAGGATGCGCGCGGCGAGGAGGAGGCGCGGCGCAAGGTGGAAGAGTTAAGTGTGCGCGTGCGAAAACTCGAGGAGCTGATCGGCGGGCACCGGCCGGATTTGCGGAAAGGCGAGGCGCTGTTTCCGGAGTTCGATGCGTGGGATTTTTCGGGGATCGAGCACGCGACGCATCGGCGCGTGATCGAGCAGCTCGGGACGTGGCAGGGGCGGGTGTTGCGCGGGACGAAGTTTGCGAAGCTGTGGCGGTGGCGCGCGGCGGATTTTTTCTACCTGGTGAGCGAGGAGGGGATTTTTGCGGAGGCGGAGATTCCGGCGGGGTGGGGATTGCTGGTGCGGCGAGGCGAGAAGCTGGAGCTGGTGCGGAAGCCGGTGTGGGCGGAGGCGAGCGAGGAGGCGCGGGCGGGGTTGGCGGAGTGTATCGGAATTTCGGCTACGCGGGCGGTGAATCGGGAGATGGGCGTGATGTTGGAGAAGCCTCCATGGGCGCGGGAGACGTGAGCGGCCGTTTGCGCGGGAGACGTGTGGCGCAGAATCGGGCGAGAGTCGGGTAGCAGGGAGCGACGACAGCCAGCGTGGCGAGGGGCCATGCGATCCATGGCGAGAGCGGAGCGAGCGCGGCCCAGGCCAGGAGAGTGCCGACGGAAACGAGAAGACAAACCGGGAGCCATCGACCGGGCGTGGCGGCGGGGAGCGGTTCGTCGCCGGGCGTTGGGGTGAGACGGATGCCGCGATCGGCGAACCACCAACAGAACACAGATAACGGAACGGCGGCGATGAGGTCGACGGCGTAATGGTAGGCCAGCGTGAGGGTCGTGGCGATCTGGAGGAAGCCAAGAGGCAGGCAGGCCCAGAAGAAACGGCGCCGCCACTGCCAGGCCGCGGTGAGAGCGACGAGACTAAAGGCGGTGTGCAGCGACGGCATCGCATTGCGGTAATACTTGCGCGGGACGGTGATTTCACCGGGACCCTCGAGGGCGGCGGTGAGGGCGGCCTCGGCCTCGGCCTGGCGTTCGGGGGTGTTGAGCTGGCGATGGAGCGGGGTGTAGGCGAAGATCGGCCCGATGGCCGGCATGATGCGGTAGCACGTGATTCCGGTGAAGCCTACGAGGAAACTGACGAAGATGGCGCGCCGGGCGTGCGTCCAGGCGCGGGCAATCTGGAGGCGGGCGATCACGAGCGCGACCAAGAGGCCCAGCAGCCGGTAGGCGACGGAGCTTACGTCGTAAACCCACGGTGCATCGTAGCGCCAGGAGTAGGCGATCTGGCTGGCGCTGAAGCCCAATGACAGGTCCATGCGCATGAGCGTGGGGTCCTTCACCGCAAGCGTGTTGATCGGCAAGGCGGCGAGGGCAAAGCCACAGAAGGCAAAGTAGATCAGGTAAGGGCCCCACAGCAGCGCGGTCTCTGCGATCGTGCCGACCACACGACGCAGGCTGACAAGGCCGGCCACGGGCAGAAACAAGGTCAGCGTCAGCGCGGTGAGCACCATGCCGAGCATGGAGGATTCCAGCAGACGACCGATCGGAGTGGCTTGCGGCGTCGGGAGCAGCAACACGCAGGCGAGCGTGATGGCCGAGGCGAGGAAGGCCGCGTTACGCGTCCAAGTGCGGCGTTCGGCTTCGGGCACGTAGCGGAGCAGGGTCACGCTGTAGGCCAGCATCATCATGAGGTGGCTGGAGGCCGTGAAGGCCAAGGCGAGATGGCGGTGCAGGATGACTCCCGCCCTCACCCAGCTGACTGGTGTCTGAAGATAGGCCCAGAGGCCAAATGCCACGAAGACGAGGGCGACGACCCATTCCGCCGGCAGGTGCCGGAATCGGCGGACGGGCACGGGCGTCCCGGACTGGTTCAAGGCGAAGACGTTTTCGGAAGCGGACTTCAACGGCTGCGCGCTTCGATGTCGGCTGTTTGTCTGGAGAGGGTTGGTTGTGGGCCGAGGGCCGGCTTATGCCTGCGGCGGGCGCTCCTCATCCGTCAGACCAGCACGCCGGCGACGCCAGCGCACCCACAAGGCGGCGGCCAGGACGGCTCCGGCGGCGAGGGCGGCGGTGGTGGCGGGTTCGGGGACGGCGCCGACTGCGGCGGCAGTGATCGAAAAGCCGCCGACCACGTGGGAGAACAGTGAAGCACCGTTGTTAATGACGTAGTAGGAGAGCATGGTGCCATCCGGGAACGTGTCGTTCACGTAGAGCGGGCCGATGCCGGTCGCGGTATTGGACGTCGCGTCCCACGCGAAGGTGTGGGAGCCGAAATAGCTGACGCCGAAATAGTAGGTCGTGTCGGCCTCCAGTGTAAGCGAGGACGTGGCGGTGAAGGTGTGGATGCCGAGGGTGCTGGTGATGTCGCCGATCGAGGCGAAGCTGGCGACCGGCGTCGGGAGGCTGGTGCGGTTCGAGGGAAGCGTGTCGTAAACCTGGACTGAAAGGTCGGAGAGGCTGACGCTGCCCGACGATGTGCGCAGCAGGAGGTTGGCGGAGGTCAGGGTGTAGTTTTCCAGCGAGTCGAAGCGGAAGGGGATCACCACGAGCGAGCCGGTGGTGAAGGTCATGAACGCGTAGTTGCCGCCGGGGACGGTTCCGTCCGCGATCGATTTATAGCCGACCTTGGTCGGTGTCCCGAGTGGGGCGGCGGGAGTAGCCTCTGCTTGCTCGGGCGGGGGCCCGCCGCTACTGCCGCCGCCGCTGGTGCTGGGGTCGCCGCCGCTCTCGCTGCCTTCACCTGTCTCCGCGCTGCTAGTTGAATCGCCGAGGGTGCTGGGGATGACGATGACCACGGCCAGGTAGAGGAAGAGGACGGCGCCAAACGACTTGAAGCGGGAGAAGGCGGAAGATGAGTGCATGGAAAGGGGCAGTCCGCGGGGCGTCTTCCGGGGCTGCGGTGTGATCCTAACGGGTAAGGGAGGGCGTGACAACCCCCACGCGTGAGGGGTCGTTGACCGAGGTGGACCGGAGCCAGTCCAGATTGGCCGCGCGCAGATCGCGGCGGTCGAGGGCGTATTTCGGAGTCTGGAATTCGAGCCAGCGGTTGCGATCGGTGTTGAGGTCCGTGGGCGTGGCGGCGAGCAGTGCGGGGAGGCGGTCGGCGGACACGAGTTCCGTGGCACGGAACTCGTCCAGAATGGGCGGACCGGTAATGCGGCGTTCCGCGGCGAGGGCGGGGTCATTCCGCCAGCGTTCCCACACGGCGGGGTTGAGGGTTGGCGGCTCGTCGGAGGCGAGGAAGCAGGCCTGCGAGTCCACGCGCCAGACGGAAACGTAGCGGAACTCGACCTGCGCCGAGGCGAGGATGGAGGCGATCTCGCGCGGCGTGAGGTGGTGGAGCTGGATCCATTGCACGAGCACGCCGCCCGGAGCGAGACGCGAGCGGGCGAGGGCGTAGAACTCGCGCGAGTAGAGATTCGTGGCGCCGGCGAACCAGACGGACGTGAGCTCGATCTGGATCGCGTCGAAGCGCTCGCGGGTGCGGAGGAGATGGTTGCGTCCGTCCTCGATGTGGACGTGGACGCCCGGCCGGTCGAGCACCCCGGCGTTGATGTGGGCGAACTGCTCCCGCGCGGCGGCGAGGTGGGCGGGCGAGAGTTCGGCGAGGTCGACATGGTCGAAGCCGAGGCGGGCGAGGATGGACAGCGTCTGCCCGGAGCCGCAGCCGATGACGAGGGCGCGGTTCGTGGCCGGTGCGTGGAGCGAGGCAACGAGGCCGAAACCGAGCTGGGCGCGCATTTCCCCGGCGTCGTCGGCGTCGAATTTGCCGTTCTGGAGCAGCACGCGCACGGGGGTGGGCTCGTGCTTCTGCGGGTGCTCGACCACGGTGACGAAACCGGTGGCGAAGTCCTCACGGAAGAACGCGAGCTGGCTGCCGGCCGGGAGGGGGGCTTCCCGCATATAGACCGCGTGGCCGCTCGTGAGTCGGAGCCGATCCCAAGTCGGAAGCACCATCAGCAAACCGAGGCCGATCGCGCCCGGCACAAACCAATCGATGTATCGCGGTCGCCGGAGCGCCAAAGCGAGCCATCCGGCGGCCACGAGGAGGGTGAGCCCCTGCAAGGCGCGTTCGGCGCCGAAGGCAGGGATGAGGACGAAGCCGGCCACCAGCGCGCCGGCGATGCAGCCGACAACGTTGGCGGCGCAGAGTGCACTCACGGCGTGGCCGGGAGCCGAGGATTCCTCCGTCCGGCGGAGCAGTCGCGGAAAGACCTGGCCGGCGAGCGTGGCCGATGGCAGCGCGATGAAAGCGACGACCCCGAGCTTCGCCAGTTCTCCCACCCAGAAGGATTCGATGTTTTGCGTCGCGGCCACCCGCGCCATGAGCGGGCCGGCCCAGGGCCACAGCGCATTACTGATGGCGAGCGCGGCCACCAACCACCCGAGCAACGGCGCGAGCGGCGTCGCCTGCCGCGCGGCGGCGCGCCCGCCCAGCGCGAGGCCTAGGAGCACGACGGCGAGCAGGATCGAAAAGCTGTAGACGCTCGCACCACACACGGCGCTGATGAGGTGAAACCAAATCACCTCGAGGGCGAAGAAGCCGAAGCCCGCGGCGAAAGCGCCCGCGATCGGGCTAGGTTGCTGACGGAAGGAAAATGACGGACGCGCGGCGGTGGTCGCAGAAGGTGCGGCGTTGGGGAGCGCGAGCCACAACACCACGGCGACGGCGAAACCAAGGATCGTGATGCTCCAAAGCGCGCCATCCGCGCCGACGGTGTTGAAAAGAAGCGGGGGCGTGAGGACGGTGAAGGTGAAGGCGCCGCCAAGATTGACGGCGTAGTAATGCGTGATCCCTCGACTGCGCCCGAGCGGATGGCTCGAGAGCACGGCGGCGAGCGTCGGGAGCTGGGCGCCCATGGCGAGGGTCGGAGGAAGGATCCAAAGGATCGCGATGCCCGCGCGCGCTGCGGCGAGGGTCACGGCGCTGTCGTCGGCTTGAGCCAGCCACTGTCCGAGTGCGCGGTCGGCGGCGAAAAAAGCCAGTCCAACGATCGCCGCCCACGCCGCGATGAAACCTTCCAGCAGGGTGAGGCGGCGCGGCGCTCCGGCGGGATTTTTCGGACAAAGAAACGCGCCGAGTGCGAGACCGGTGAAGTAGACCGCGAGCACGATCGTCGAGGCGTAACGGCTCGAGCCGACGAGGGTGGAAAGGTATTTTTCGCAGATCTGTTCCAGCACCAGCGCGATGCCGCCGGAACAGAAAACGGCGGCGGCCAGCAGACGTTCCCGGGCGCCGTCGGTGAGCGACGGGCGGCGGGTGGGAGTGAGTGGCATGGTGGCGGCGCGGGAGAAGCGGCGGAAGGGACGAAGAGCCTACCGATCGCGGCGCGCCGGCTCAACCCTCACACGTGAGGGACGCGGACGTTATTTTTTGGCGAGCCGGCTGAGCGTCTGCACGGTGAGCGCGTGACGGTTGGGCACGCGCAGTTTGCGGAGGATGTTGCCGACGTATTCCTGCACGGTGAAAAGGCTGAGACCGAGAAGTTCGGCGATTTCGCGGTTCTGTTTGCCGTCGGCGATCCAGAAAAGGACGTCGGCTTCGCGTTGAGTCAGGCCGAGCTCGCGGAAACGCTGGCGGAGAGAAAGCGGGTGATTGATGCGCTGGAGCGTGGGCTGTTCGTGTCGCAACCACGCCTGGCGGAAATGCGGTCCGAACAAATCGAGCAAAGTCCGCTCGCGAAGCGTGAAGTCGCGCCGGACGCGGTTGAAGGAAAGGGCGGCGATGGTGTGCGCGTTCACCGCGACCGGGAGGACGAGTCCGTAAAGGTAGCGGTTGCGGGCGAGGCAGTTGAGGTAGTGGGGATGGCGCTTGAGCTCGGCCACGGAAATCACGTCGGACATGCGGCGCGCATGGGTCCGGCCCGTGCGCTCGTAGTAGGCGACGAGCGGATTCAGGTGGGAGTTTTCCGAGTAATACTGCAGCTCCGCCTCGGTGTGAGGATTCGGTTTCGACATGGCCGCGGTGATCTGGCCGGTGCGGCGGTCCAGCACGTGCATGATGCAAAGATCGGCAGGAATCAGCCGATCCATCGCGGCCAGCACCGCGGAGGAAAAGTCAGCGTGGTCGTGCGCCGTGTTGATTTCGTAAACGGCGTTAAAGAGTGGGCGCCAGTGGCGCGGATCGATGCGCTTCATCGGGGGCTGGAGCCGGAATAGGCAGGCGCAGCTAGGCCGGGCGGGGAGCGCCTGGCAAGTGCGGGGTCGGAACGAACAGAAGCCGACCTGTGATCTGTTGGCGACGGAGCGGTGCGGCGTAGGGCCGTGAATGGGTAAAAAACTCGCCGCGGAGGCGGCGTCGTGGAAATCGCGATACGAGCCGATGGCGCAGCCGGACTCAGAGGGCGGGTGGAAGCACGAACGTGAGAACGGCGATGAGGTGGCAGGCGGTGCCGCCGAGAGCGAAGGCGTGGCGGACGACCTGATGATAGCGGAGACGCTGCCAGACGTGGAAGGCGGAACCGAAAGCGTAGCAGAGTGCGCCGGCCAGCAGCAGCCAGAGTGCGGAGGCGGGGATGGATTGCGCGAGCGGTTTGAGGGCAACGAGTCCGACAACGCCGAGGAGAAGGTAGGCGGAGCGGGAAAGGATTTTCGCGCGCTCGCTGCCTTGCAGGCGGGAGATCACGCCGGTGAGGCAGAGGACCCAGACGATCGCACAAAGGGTTAAGCCCCACACGCCGCCCACGCCGGCCAGTAAAAAGGGCGTAGCGGTGCCGCCGATGAGGAGGAACATGGCGGCGTGATTGTGCCGGTGAAAGAGCTGGCGCCAGTGGTTGGCCGGTGCGCGGCGGATGTTAGTGAAAGCGGCGTAGAGCGCGACGAGGGTGGCTCCGAAAATCGCGGCGGTAACGATATCGAGCACACCGCCGTGGAGGGCGGCGAAAACGGCGAGCAGGACGAGGGCGGCGATTGAGGTCGCCAAGCCGACGGTGTGGGTGAAGTAGTGCGCGATGGTTTCGCCGCGGGTGTAAGAGGCGGGGACGGGTTTAGCGGACGTTTTTGCACGTTGGCGACGGGCTTGGACAAGGGCGTCGGCTTTGGCGTCGCACCACCGGATGAGAGCGCAGGGCCGCGGGCTCTTGAAATCGTTGGGATTCCAGTCGCTACCGTGCACGTAGAGGGACTTCGGGAGAATGAAGGTGCCGAAAAGCCAGTCGAAGACGGGGAGGGTGAAGAAGCCGGAGATGGCTTCGTTGCAATCGATGACGGCGTGGTGGCGCAGGTGGAAGCTGTAGACCTTGCGCCAGAACCAGCCGAAGTGGCGGTGTTCGATGAGCGGCGCCCAGCGTTCGAACGGCCAGTGCTCGATCGCGTGAAAGATTTCGTAAAGCGCGAGCGCGAAGGCGAAAGCTCCGTATCCGGCGAAGAACCACGGGAACGCGGGCGCGAACCATTGAAGGAGCGCGAGGAGCGGCGTGATGATGGCGGCGAAGACGGCGAGGGTATACCAAGGGAAGAAGGAAGCCTCGCCCTGCTCGGGTTCGGTGACGGGGTAGATGTTTTCGACAAAAGGCACGGTGCGGCCGCCGGGTGTCGTGCGCCGGCCGATGCGCGTGAGCGAATGGTGGAGCGTGTGTTGCTTGTAGAAGCGGTTGAGGAAAGGGACGACAGGCTTGTGGAGGACGTAGCGGTGAAAGATGTATTCAAAGAAGCACGTCAGGAGGTGCATCAGGAGAAACGCCGCGAGGAAGCGGCCGGCGGAGGCGGAGAGCTGAGCGCGCCAGACGGCGTCGGGTGCGACGAGCTTCAGAAGTGCAGCGAGGCCGGCGAGGGAGGCGGCAACCGTGAAGAGAAAGAGAGGAAGCGAGAATTTTTCCTCGACGTGCGCGTGGCCGTGTCCGGCCGGATTATCAGTCATGCAGAGTTATCCGACCCATTTAGCGGGGACGCAACCGCCGAAAGCAAAGGGGCGCGGGCGGGGCTGGCGGAGTGTATTGGAATTCGGCTACGCGGGCGGTGAATCGGGAGATGGGAGTGGTGTTGGCGAGGCCGGAATGGGGGAGGGAGGTAAGGGAGCGGCGCGCGGGGGACCCCGACGAGTCGGGGCGGGCGCGCGCTAGGTCTGAAGAGGAAGGGTGAGGCGGAAGGTGGTGCCGCGGGAGGAGGTGGAGGCGAGTTCTAGGGTAGCGGCGATTTGGCGGGCGAGGAGCTGACTGATCGCGAGACCGAGGCCGCTGCCGCCAAGCCGGCCAGAGTGACCGGGAGTGAAGAGGTGTGGGCGCAACTCTTCGGGATGCCGTGACCCTCGTCGGCGACGAAAGCGGAGAGCGTGTGGGTGTTGGCAGAAACGTTGACGGTGACGGCGCGGCCGCGATCGGTAGCGGAGAGGGCGTTGGCGACGAAGTTGTGGATGATGAGGCAGAGCAGACCGCCGCGGTGGCTGTCGAGAGGGCGGAGGAGTCGAATGCTGACGTGAAGGCGGACGCCCTTTTCGGTGGCGGGCGCGGCGTTGCGGCGGCGGATGACTCGGCGAGTTCGCCGGCGGTGAGTTCGTAAGTGGCGTGAGCGGCTTGGTCGCTGAGAAGATCGGTGGTTTCGCGGACGAGGGTCTGGAGACGATCGGCGTAGGCGGCTGCGGCGGCTTGGTCGACATCGGCGTCGAGCCGGCGGAGATGAGCGGCGAGGCGTTTGCGGAGAACGGTGTCGTCGTCGAGCACGAGAATTCCGCAACCCGGGGTAAGGGCGGACTCGAAGAGCATACGTGGGGTGGCGCGGTGGGGCTGTAGTTGAATTCTGGTGACGTGACGGGCTGGCGGTCGCGGGGCGGCGCGTTGGGGGATCCCGACGAGTCGGGACAAGCTCACGCGCCTACCTGAGGGGGCGGATGGCGACTTCTTTGAAGTAGATGGTGTCGCCGGGGTCGTGGGTTTGGAGACCGATGTAGCCGTGCGTGGGGCGGACGTGTTCGCGTTTGGGGGCGGACCAGGTGTTGCGGGGCGGGATGTCGGTGGCGGCGGAGTCGAAGCGCGTGACGGTTTTCCCGTCGAGATCGACGAGGACTTCGGTGCCGCGGAGCGTGATGATCATGGTGCGCCAGCCGTCGGCGGGGGCAGGCGGAAGCTCGTCGGCGGGGGCGTAGGAATAGATGGAGCCGGTGCGGTGAAGGGCGTCGCCGCTGTCCATGATTTGAACTTCGAAGCCGTGGTGGATGGCATACCAGCCGCCGTTTTCGGTTTCGGACGCGGTGGTCATTTTTTGGACTTCCGGTTCGGAAAGGGAGTTGTTGGGGCCGCGGGTTACGCCGATGAGGTCGGTGCGACCGATTTGGTCGAGGATGCCGCGGTCCATGCGGACGTGGACGCCGGCGTTGTCGTTGGGTTCGGCGGGGCGATAGACGATGCGGATCTGGCAATCGCCGAAGGTTTCCTTCGTGTAGACGAGGAGGCCGAGACCACGGGCGTCGGGTTCGGTGCGGAGGGTGCCGTTTTCGACGATCATTTCGCCGAAGCCGACGTGCTGCCAGGCGGGGGCGATGCGGTTGTTTTCGATGAGCGGGAGAGAGCGCCAGTCGGACGCCGCGGCGGAAAGCGTTGCGGTAGAAGCGAGCGCGAGGGGAATGAGGAGGTGGCGGAGCATGGCGGGAGGGGGTGTGGAATCCGGATGCGTTTTCGGTGAGGAGTCAAAGCCGACGAACAGGGGCGCGGACTCGACAAACCGGGGAGGAGCGCAACGTTTCGCGCCATGCCGGATATTACTCCCCCTGATTTGAATGACGCTGGAATGGAGGTGGGAACCTTCTTCGTGCGGAGCCGCAATGTATTGATGGCGCGCGCGGAGTTTGGGGACCTGTTTGTCGATTATTACCTGCACCTCGGGAAGCATCAGATGCGGCCGGCGCCGGAGGCGGATGCGTTGTTCAAGAAGGCGCTGGCGGCGTTTGTGCTGCACTGTGCGTCGCGGCCACGGAACGAGTTGACGGCGTGGACGATCAATTTTCAGCAGCCGCTGCTGAATGTGTTTTTGATCGGGGACAACGAGCTCGGCGCGGTGGCGGGACGGGTGTTTGAGGAGAACGTGAAGGAGATGCCGGAGAATCTGTTCTTCGCGGACGTGGTGCGCGGACGCGGGGAGAAGCGACGGAGCACGGTGAGTTTCAAAGGCGGGGATCCGATCGCGGCGGTGGAACGGTTTTACGCGCAGAGCGAGCAGCGGGCGGCGCGGTATTTCCAGTTAAACGAGGAGGAGTTCGTGATGGTGTCGGAGCATCCGGACTGCGACGTGGGCTGGCTGCATGCGCTCGACGTGGAGCAGGTGAGAAAGCTGGACGACACGGAGACGCTGGTGCCGATGGAGACGCGGGTGTATCGCTGGCACTGTGGGTGCAATCAGGAGCGGATGCTCGAGGTGCTGGCGCCGACGATGCGGCAAGATCCGGAGGGGCTGTTTGGAGACGAGCAGAAAATCGAGATCCGGTGTCCGCGCTGCGGGGCGCGGTATGCGATCACGCGGGAGGCGATGGAGGCGTTTGTGGCGGAGAAGTGAGATCGCTCACTTCAACCACGGATGGACACGGATTAACACGGATGGAAGGGGAGGTGAGGGGAACCACGAATGGACACGAATTGACACGAAGGCAGCGGGCGGGCGTGTCGGGGCTCGATTGTTCGGGCGGGTTCGTGTCCATTGGTGGTTCTTTTTTAAATACGCATGTCGGCATTTGAAATCATTGGCACGGTTCTGGGGGTGATCGGCGTGGGGCTGATGATCCGGCAGAATGTGTGGGGATGGCCGGTGGGGCTCGTGCAGGTGTCGGTGTATGCGTGGGTGTTTTTCGAGGCGAAGCTGTATTCGGACGCGCTGCTGCAGGTATTCTTTTTTGGGATACAGGCGTATGGGTGGTGGCATTGGTTGACGGGTGGGAGGGCGGACGGTGGGGATGGCGGACGGTCGCTGCCGGTGACCAGGCTGAGGCCGAGGGCCGTGGCGGGGTGGAGCGCGGCGGGAGCGGTGGCGACGGTCGTATGGGGGGAAGTGATGCGGCGGAACACGGACGCGGCGCTGCCGCATTGGGACGCGTTTATCTTGGTGTTCAGCTTGATCGCGCAGTGGCTGCAGGCGCGGAAGCGGCTGGAGTGCTGGGCGGGGTGGATGATCGTGAACGTGGTGGCGGTGGGCGTGTATTGGGCGAAGGACCTGCGGCTGACGGCGGGGCTGTATGTGATCTTTTTCGCGATGGCGGTGGCGGGGGATCGGGCGTGGCGGAGAAGCTGGCGGGGAGAGAAAAGGGAGGAGGCGGTGGCGACGGTATGAGCGCGGTGAAGCGGATCGCGGTGTATGGGACGGAATCGACGGGGAAGACGCGGCTGGCGGAGCGGCTGGCGCGGCATTTCGGCGTGAGCTGGGTGCCGGAGTATGCGCGAGAGTTTTGGGAGGCGCAGGGCGCGATCGGATTGGAGGATATGGCGCCGATCGCGCGCGAGCAGTGGCGGCGGGAGGACGAGGCGGTGCGGGCGGCGGAGGCGAGGGGCGAGCGTATCGTGATTTGTGATACGGAGGCGCTGACCACGATGTTGTGGAGCGATCTGCTGTATGGGACCTGTCCGGACGAGGTGCGGCGCGGGGCGGAGCGGCGGTGTCGGAACTATGCGCTGTATCTGCTGCTCGAGGCGGATGTGCCGTTCGAACCGGATCCGGCGCGGAGCTTTCCGGATCCGGAGGATCGCGAGAAAGCGGCGCGAGTGTGGCGCGGAGCGGTGGAGCGGCGCGGGTTGCCGTTCGTGGAAATTCGCGGCGCGTGGGAAGAACGTGAGCGGGCGGCGATCGCGGCGGTCGAGAGGGTGCTTGCGGTGGGGAACTAAATTTGTAGTTTCGCCAAAGGAAATATGAACGCCGCGGAAATCATCGAGCTGATCAAGAAGCTGCCGCCGGAGGAGCGGGCGGTGGTGGAGGCGTATTTGAAGGGGGAGAAGACGGAGATTCGGGTCGAGGAAGCTGCGCAAAATCAGGCTCGCTACATCGCTAAGGAAGAGGCGGAGCGGATCGCCGAAGGAATTTTTCAGAGACACTCGGAGCTGTTTCGGAAGCTTGCTCAGTAGTCGTATGGGCGAACCTGAGTTCCTAACGTGGGAGGTGGTGCTCGCTCTCCACCGGCGCTCTTTAGAACTGTTCGGGGGAATCGATGGAATCCGAGATGAAGGAGCGCTACGTTCCGCGCTAGGAGCGGGAGAAAACGCTTTTTTCTATGGTGCGGGAGACTTGCACGAAATCGCGGCGAGCTACGCGTTTCACTTGGCGGAGAGCCAAGGGTTTCTCGATGGGAACAAACGGACGGCTGTGATCGGCGCGGCGACTTTTCTGATGCGCAACGGCTGTGTTGATGAAGGGAACGATGAAGAGATGTATCAGGCAATGATCGCGATTGCGGAGCGGCGGATGGACAAGCGGGGGTTGGCGGAGGTGCTGCGGCGGCAGTTTCCGAGATCGTAGGCGGGCGGCGCGTGATGCGGGGCGTTCGGAGAGCGCGCCTTGCCGGCGCTGCCGCGCCATCGCGGGGTCTCACGTGGCGCGGGTGAGGATTTGGGTGAGTTCGGCGGGGGTGAGGGGGAGGGGATTGGCTTTCATGCTGCTGGCGCGGGAGGCGGCTTCGACGATCGCGGGGAAGTCGGCGGAGGTGATGCCGTAGCTGGAGAGTTGGGGAATTTGGAGCTTGGTGAGGAGGTTGTGGGTCCAGCGGATGAGGTCGGGGGCGGTTGCGTGGGGTTGCGCGGTGAGGAGGCGGGCGAGTTCGTCGTAGCGGGTGAGCGAAGGGTGGTTTGCGGCGCGGGATTGGAGGGCGGAGAGGTTGACTTCGATGACGTGGGGGAGGAGGGCGGCGCAGAGGGCGCCGTGGGGTGCGGGGAACATGCCGCCGATGGGGCCGGCGAAACCGTGGACGGCGCCGAGGCCGGCGTTGGCGAGGGCGAGTCCGCCGAAGAGACTGGCGAGCGACATGTCTTCGCGGGCGGAGGTGTCGCGGCCGTTTTCGACGGCGCGGCGGAGCGAGCGGGCGGCGCGGCGGAGGCCTTCCACGCAGACGGCGTCGGTGAGCGGGTTGGCGCGAGAGGAGACGTAGGGCTCGATGAGCTGGGTGAGGGCGTCGAGGCCGGTGGTGGCGGTGAGTGGGGGCGGGAGGTCGGAGGTGAGTGCGGGGTCGACCAGCGCGAGGCGCGGCAGCATGTGGGGGCTGCGGAGGGAGACTTTGACGCGGTGGGCGGTGGCGGAGAGGACGGCGTTGCGGGTGACTTCGGAGCCGGTGCCGGCCGTAGTGGGAATGGCGATACAGGGCGCGGCGGGATGGGGAAGCGGCTGGGCGCGGCCGACGACTTCGAGGTAATCGTAGAGATCGCCGGAGTTGGTGAGGAGGGCGGCGATGGCTTTGGCGGAGTCGAGGACGCTGCCGCCGCCGAAGCCGATCACGAAATCGCAGCCTTGGGCGCGGGCGTGAGCGGTGGCGCGGGTGATGTCGTCGGTGGTGGGCTCGTTGACGATGGAGAAGGTGGCGGCGGAGAGGCTGGCGGAGGCGAGGAGGTCGAGGGCGGGCTGGGCGCGGGCGGGATTGCGGCCGGTGACGAGGAGGGGACGGCGGCCGAGTTCGCGGACGGCGGAGGGGAGTTGTTGGAGCGTGCCGGGGCCGAAGACGATGCGGGTGGCGGTGGCGAATTCGAAGGGCATGAAGAAGGGCGTAGGCGAAGCGGACGCCTCGGAGAGGTGTCCCTACCGGACGGGGGTGAACTTGGAGCTGGTGCGCGGGGTGGCCATCATGGGGGCGACGGTGTCGCGCCAGGTGACGTAGTGAGGCGTGGCTTTGTGCGCGGCGGGGGCGTCGGGCGTGCGGTAGGCTTCGATGAGAAGGAAGCGGTTGGGGTCGTCGGTTTGTTGGAGGAGGTCGAACTGGGCGATGCCGGGCTCTTGGCGGCTGGCGCGGGCGTTGGCGAGGGAGGCGGCGATGAAGGCGTCGCGGTGTTCGGGGAGGACCTGGATGTGGACGTGGACGATGAGCATGGGGTGGAACTGGCTAGAGGGTTTTGAGGCGGATGTTGCGGTATTCGATTTTCATCGGCGGGCCGACGTGGACCTGGACGCCGATGAGGCCGTCGAAGCGGCGGTTTTTAGGGTCGTCGTCGATGACGATGCTCATGACGTGGCCGTTGATGATGTGGGTGAGGACGTTGCCGCGGATGATGAGGTGATAGGAGTTCCAGTCTTCGCTTTTAACGTGGGCGGCGAGGGCGGCGGGATCGCCGAGCGAGGCGAGGAGTTGGGGCTGGCCGGTTTCGCCGACGCGGACCATTTGGCCGCGGTAGGCGAGGAAAGTGCGGCCGCCTTCCTCGTAGTTCTGGCCGACCCAACGTTCGACGTTGTCGATGTCGGCTTGATAGCCGGCGAGCGACCAGGGTGCATCCGTAAGTTGGATACTGCGGTAGTTGATGCCGCTGTTGCCGCCGGCGGTGACGCGGTAATCGAGCTTGAGCTCGAAGTCGGCGGGAGCGCCGCCGCGCCAGATGATGAAGGTGTTTCGTTTGACGAGGGTTTCGGGGGTGATTTCCCCGACGAGGTGGCCGTTTTCGACGCGCCAGTATTTGGGATCGCCGTCCCAGTCGGCGAGGGTGCGTCCGTCGAAGATGGGAACGAAACCGGTGTCGTCGGCGGGAGGGATGACGGGGAGAGTGGCGGCGGACATGGGAGAGACGAAGACGAGGAGGGGCAGGATGAATGGAAATAGGATGAATTTCATGGCGGGGACAGGGCGAAGGTTTGAATTGGCGGGCGCATGATCCGGGGGAAACGGACGGTCAAGAAGGGGCGAGTTGCGCGAAGGGGCTTCCTTGTTCTCGCTGGGGAGAATGAGTGAAGAGACGGATTATTTCGATCGGTTTGGCGGGGTGGGGCGGTTGGTGAGCCGGGCAGGGCTGGAGCGGCTGCGGGGGGCGCATGTGTGTGTGGTCGGCGTCGGCGGCGTGGGGTCGTGGACGGTGGAAGGTCTGGCGCGGAGCGGCGTGGGGGCGCTGACGTTGATCGATTTGGACGATGTCTGCGTGACGAATGTGAATCGTCAGTTGCCGGCGCTGGACGGCCAAATCGGGCGGCCGAAGGTGGAGGTGTTGGCGGAACGGATACGCGCGATCAATCCGGCGTGCCGGGTGGAGGCGGTGACGGAATTTTTCACGGCGGCGTCGGCGGAGCGGTTGTTGCGCGCGCGGTTCGATTTCGTGGTGGATGCGATCGACAAGCTGTCGAACAAGGCGCTGCTGATTGCGGAGGCGAAACGGCGCGGATTGGAGGTGTTGACGGTGGGCGGGGCGGGCGGAAAGCGGGATGCGACGCAAGTGCGCGTGGGGGATTTGGGGGATTCGTTTGGGGATGAGTTGTTGCGGCAGGTGCGGAAGAAGCTGCGGAAGGATCACGGTTTCGCTCACGGCGAGCAGAGTGGGAGGATGCACTGGGGCGTGCGGTGCGTGTGGTCGAGCGAGCGGCCGGTGTTTCCGTGGGCGGACGGGACGTGTTCGAGCGAACGCGAGCCGGGATCGGAGGTGGCGCTGGATTGCGAGAGCGGGTTTGGGACGGCGGTGTTTGTGACGGGGGTGTTTGGGTTGGCGGCGGCGGGGGAAGTCGTTCGCGTGCTGGCGCGGGCGAACGATGTCGAAGAGGGAAGTTGAAGTTTAAGAGGGAAGGGGGCCGAAGAGGCGGGTGAAGTTTTGGGCGATTTGGGCGGTGAGGGTGGGGAGGGGGAGGTCGCGGAGTTGGGCGAGGCCGGCGTAGACGGCGGGAAGGTTGGCGGGGTGGTTGATGGGGTTGCCGTCGGCGAGACCCGGAAGTTCGTGGGTGCGGTGCGAGGCGGGGAGGGGCATCGCGGGGGCGTCGGTCTCGACGAGAAGGCGGTCGAGCGGGAGCGTGCGAAAGACGTCGCGTTTGGCGGATTGGCGGTCGCCGAGAAAGTAGCCGTTGAAGGAAAAGTAGGCGCCGAGCGTAGCGAAATCGCGGGCGAGTTCGGCGGAGCCGCCGTAGGCGTGAAGGAGGAACCCGCGGGAAGGAAGCGGAGTGGAACGAAGGACGTCGGCGAGGGCGCCCCAGGCGTCGAGGCAGTGGATCGTGACGGGGAGATTGCGCTCGGCGGCGAGGTGGAGTTGCCAGGTGAAGGCGTCGCGTTGCTCGTCGAGCGGAGACCGGCGGAGACCGGCGAGGCGGGGATCGTCGGGGCGGGCGCGATCGAGGATCCAGCGGTCGAGACCGATTTCGCCGATGAAGGCGTGCGGGTGGGCGTCGAGGGTGCGGATAAGGGTGTCGCACCAGTGCGGGGAGGCGTTGCCGACGTTCCAGGGGTGGAGGCCGTAGCTGGGGAGGAGGGTGAGTTGAGAGGTGGGAGATGAGAGTTGAGAGTTGAGGGATGAGGGTTGAGAGCCGGGGTGGGTGCAGAGGGTGGTGACGTCGGGCCAGTCTTGTTCGCTGGTGCCGTTGACGATGCAGGCGCGGAGGGGGAGGGCGGCGAGATCGGCGAGGACGCGGGCGCGGTGGGGCGCGAGCCAGGGGTCCTGGAGGTGGTTGTGGGCGTCGAAGAGCGGCGCCGTGGGCGCCGGGTTCATGGTTGAGAGTTGAGAGATGAGAGGTGTTGTGCGGCGAAGGCGCGGAGGGCGGTGCGGACGGCGGCGAGGCCGTGGCGGCGGGTGGGGGAAAGGGTGCGCGAGAGGTGGAGGGCTTCGAGGGGGTCGGTGGTGGTGGCGAGGAGTTCGGCGGGGGTGAGGTCGTTGTGAAAATCGGTGAGGAGGGTGACGAGGCCGAGAACGACAGGGGAGTCGGCGGCGGCGAGGAAGTGGCAGCGGCCGTCGCGGAAATCGGAGACGAGCCAGACGCTGGAAGTGCAGCCGGGAACGCGGTGGGCGGGCGTGCGTTGATCGGCGGGGAGTTTGGGGCGATGGCGGGCGCGTTCGACGAGGGCGGCGAGGCGTTCCTGGGGATCGTCGATCAGGAGAAAATCGTCGAGGAGCTGTTGTTGGCGGGTGGTCAGGCTCACGTGAAAGGGAGGCTGATGAAATCGAGGCTAAAATCGAATCGAAGTTGGCCGTTATAGGTGGGACGCCGTGCCATGATCGACAACGTGCTCATACCGCTTTCCGGGTTTACTCTGCCGAGCGATTTTCCATGGCGCGTGCGGTTCATCGCGGCGGTGGACGAACATTTGCAACGGCTGCGGGCGACGGGGCATTTCGTGCCGGCGCGGTTTTTCGGTTATTTTTTCCGCGGGAATGTGCCGATGGCGGTGAGCGGGAACTGGACGGTGACGTTGGATTTGCAGCCGCCGGTGTCGCAGTTGCCGGAGGTCTTGGATTACGTGACGCAGGGGCAGTTTTCGATCGCGAGTCCTTCGCGCGATCGGCTGCCGGATTACATGTTGATCCATGATCGGCGGGATGGGGCGTGCTGGTTGTGGGGGTTCGATCATGGGATGCGTTTTGTGGAGGCGACGGATCCGGTTTTCGAGGTGGAGGACAATGGGCTGGATGGGGCGAAGGATCCGAAGTTCTTGGGGCCGTAGAGCAGGGTCGTGATCGCGCGGTGAGGGCACCGCCCTCCAAAGGATGGATGGAATGAGCGAAGTGGGAGGCGCGGAGCGGGCGGGTTTTGACGCGTGGGGTGGTGTGCGCACGGTGAGGCATGGATCGGTTTTCGCTCGTGCCGTGGTTTTGGCGGGCGTTGCGCGGGCATAGCGTGACGGCGGCGGCGCTGTTTGCGCTGGGGATTCTGGGAGTGTCGGTGGTGGGATGGTTTCGGCATGTGCTGCGCGAGCTGGGCCTGCCGTGGTGGGTGTGGCTGGTGGTGCCGGCGGTGGGGATCGCGGTGCTGGCGCGGAAGGAGAAACGGTGGTTGCCGGACGAGGAGCGGAGGCGGAAGTGGTCGCGCGGGGTGGTGGCGGTGGCGATCGCGGCGGTGATGTTGATGGCGAAGTTTTCGCCGAAGCCGCCGGAGCCGGTGAGGAAGGCGGGCGAGCCGCAGGGACGGGCGCGAGTGCAGGGGCGGTGAACGGAGGAACAACGCTTTGACGGACAGAGGGGTTTGGGGTGGGTTGAGCGGATGTCGATCGAGCCGGTTAGCAGCGGGGAATGCGTCCGATGAAGTCTGCGATGAAGGCAGTCGAACGCCTGCTGGGGCGGCGCGGGGCGGGGTGGGGACTGCTGGCGTTGGTGGCGGTGGTGTATCTCGCGGCGTATCGGCTGCACGATTTGTATCCAGGAATCGGTGACGGGGCGAATCGCGACGGGTGGTGGACGTGGTCGGATCAGTTGAAGTATTTGCGTCAGGCGGAAGCGATCGCGGCGGGCGAGGTGAATGCGGAGACGTATTTTTATCCGCTGGGATATTCGGTGCTGGCGGCGCCGTTCGTGCGGTGGATGCCGGCGCATGCGTTTCTGCCGCCGAATCTGGCGTTGGTGCTGGGGGCGGCGGCGGTGTGGTGGAGGATCGGGCGACGGTGGTTGGGTGCGGCGGAGGTGCTGGGCGTCGGGGTGGTGTTTGGCGTGACGCACTGGTGGTTGTTGGCGGATTCGGTGGTGGTGCCGTGGAATACGCTGGCGACGCAGTTGACGATGCTGGCGGGGGTGTGGGTGGTGGTGAGGAAGCGGCGGGAAAGCGAACCGCAACGGCCACTTGCTCACCCCGACGTGTCGGGGCGGGCTGCTCGTAGCCACGAGAGCGGGCGCGTATGGATTTTGGCGGGGTTGGCGGCGGCGACGTATCTGGTGCGGCCGGTGGACGTGGTGGCGTTTGGGCCGTTGCTGGCGTGGGCGGTGTGGCGGGTGCCGGGGTGGAAGGAAAAGATGAGACTTGGCGCGGGCGCGGCGGTCGTCGTGGCGGTTGCGTGGGCGATGGTGGGGTGGTTGAACCTGAAGGTGTTCGGGAGCTGGCGGACTCCGTATGAGGCGGCGTCGATGGAGACGGTGGGGTTTTTCGGGTATCCGGTGAGTTTCAAAGCGTTCTGGCTTCTGCTCGAGGGGAGGCCGTTATTTGAGGAGGTGGAGCCGGGATTGTTGTGGCGTTATCCGTGGTTGTGGTTCGCGGCGCCGGCGGCGGTGTGGTGGGGGCGGAAGGACGGCGGGGCGGGCGTGGCGGCGGTGGGCGCGGTGGGAGCGAATGCGTTCGTGTATTTGAATTACAACGACCTCACGCCGGCGGGGATTTATCGGTTCACGCTGATCCACTATATCGCGTGGTGGTTTCCGTTGCTGTTTTTGGTGGTGGTGGCGGCGGCGAAAAGCGTGTGGGCGGAAGGTGGGGTGAGGAGTTTGGGAAAATGGATGGTGGCGGGCGTGGCGGTCGCGGTGATCGCGGCGGGCGTGCGACTCGAGCCGCGAGTCAAGGGCGTGCGCGAGGAAGCGGGTGGAGGATGGCGGCTACCGGAGGAGCGGCCGGTCTTGGTGTGGGCGCGCGAGGAGACGGTGGAACGCGCGAAAGAGCTGAGGCTGGACGGGCGGGAGTTGATCGAGCCGTCGCAGTATCTGGTTCCTTATGTGCCTTCGGATTTGAAGGTGCTGCTGGGGAGAAAGGCTCGGGGGGAAGTGTTAACGGTGGCGGGGGACGCGGGGCTGCGGGGCGAGGTGGAAGCGGGGCGGCTGGCGTGGACCTGGAGGATCAGTTTGGATCGCGTGCGGAAGGCGGGGCGGTGGGTGATGTGGCACGCGGGGTGGTGAGGGGCGACGAGAGCGCCAGCCTTCCATCAGGAGAGGATCAGAGGTGGCGCGGTGCCGCGGTCACGCGCCGGGCGGCGGCGCGTGGAGGAGATCGTGGACGGTGGTGAGAAGGGCGTCGGGCCGGAAAGGTTTGATAAGGAAGGCGTGGGCGAAGGTCGCGGCGCGGGTCTGGTTGTCCTGACCAAGCCCGCTGACGGCGACGATCTTGACGGCGGGGTTGAGGCGCTGGACGACGCTGGCGAAGGCGGCGCCGTCGAGGTTGGGCATGTTGAGGTCGGTGACGACGACGCGGATCTCGCGGGCGCGAGGGGCGAAGAGCGAAATGCCTTCGGCGCCGTCGGCGGCGGTGAGGACGCGGTAGCCGTGACGGGTGAGGATCGCGGCGGACATGTTGCGGATGCTCGGTTCGTCGTCGACGACGAGCACGAGGTCCTCGTTGCCGCGGCTCTTGGCGATGGGGATGCTGGCGGGGGCGGCGGCGGTGGAGGACGGCGCGACCTCGGCGGGGAAGTAGATGCGGAAGGCGGTGCCTTTTCCGGGGGTGGTGTGAAGGGAGACGAAGCCGCCGTGGGTATCGACGATGCCGCGGACGGTGGAGAGGCCGAGGCCGGTGCCTTTGCCGGCGTCCTTGGTGGTGAAGAACGGTTCCCAGATCCGGGGAAGGACGTCGGGCGAGATGCCGGTGCCGGTGTCTTCGACCTGAAGGAGGAGGAAGTTGCCGGGGCGACCACCGGGAATTTCGTTTGCGGCTTCGGGAGAGAGGACGGTGTTTTCGCCGCGCAACGTGAGAGTGCCGCCGTCGGGCATGGCGTCGCGGGCGTTGACGGTGAGGTTGAGGAGGACCTGGTGGATCTGGGTGGGGTTGGCCTTGATGGGCCAGAGGTCGGAGGGGATGTGGTCGTCGAGGGTGATCGATTTCGGGAAGGTTTCCTGAATGAACGTGGCGACGTCGCGGAGGAGGTGTTTGACTTGGATGACGCGGTGGCCGCCGTCGGCGCCGTGGGCGAAGCCGAGGATCTGGCGGACGAGGGCGGCGCCGCGTTCGGCGCTTTTTTCGAGGGTGGCGATGAGGCGGATGTCGTTGGGATCCGTCGCGTGGTCACGCAGCATGGGAGCGGCGAGGAGCATGGGCGCGAGGACGTTGTTGAGGTCGTGGGCGATGCCGGCGGCGAGCATGCCGAGGCTTTCGAGGCGTTGGGCGCGGAAGAACTGTTCCTCGATGCGGCGTTTTTCGGTGATGTCGGTGGCGATGATGAGGCGGCCTTGGATGTCGCCGATGCCGTCGCGGAGAACGGTGATGCGGGCGTCGACGACGACGGGGTGTCCGTCGCGATGGAGCAGGTGCAGTTCGCCGCGCCAGTCGGCGTTGGGTGGGGCGCCGGCGCGGGCGGTTTCGATGTCGCGGAGGACGGATTCGCCGAGCAGTTCGCGGAGCGAGCGGCCTTGGGCCTCCGCGGGCGCCCACCCGAGTGTGCGGGCGGCGCTGGCATTCCAGAAGGTGATGCGATCCTGGAGGTCGGTGACGGCGATGGAGTCGCCGGCTTTTTGGAGAATGTCGGCCTGGTCGCGGAGCCGGCGTTCGGTTTCGTGGTGGCTGAAGCAGATGGCGGCGATGTGGACGGCGACGTCGATGAGGTGGATATGACGAGGCGACGGCGTGCCGGGCTGCCGCATGTAGACGGCGAACGTGCCGACGAGACGGTGTTGGATATCGAAGATCGGGGTGGACCAGCAGGCGTGGAGGCCGTGCGCGAGGGCGGCTTCGCGGTAGTTTTCCCAGAGCGGGTCCCGGGCGATGTCGCTGACGACGACGGGGGCGCGGCGATAGGCGGCGGTGCCACAGGAGCCGGCGGCGGGTCCGATGGCGGTGCCGTCGATGACGTCGATGTAGCTCCGCGGCAGGCGAGGCGCGGCGGCGTGGCGGACCTGGGTGCCGGCCTCGGTGACGACGAGAATCGAGCAGATCATCTCGTCGGCCTGGTGCTCGATGACGCGGAGGAGGGTGTCGAGGGTTTCGTCAAGCGGTTCGCCGCCGGCGATCATCTCGAGGACTTGGTTCTGGCCGTTGAAGAAGTCTTCGCGTTGTTTCCGTTCGGTGAGGTCGCGGATGAGGGTGGAGAAATAGGCGACGGAGCCGTCGGTGGCTCGGTGACAGATGATGGATTGGGCGACGGGGATGCGATTGCCCTCGTGATCAAGGAGGACGTTTTCACCGGACCAGCGGCCGCGGGCTGTGGCGGTGGGGAGGTAGTCTTTTTCGATGAGGTGGCGGACTTCGGGCGGGTGGAAGTCGGGGAAGAAAAGGGTGGTGGGGTCGGTGTCGGGCGGCAGACGCAGAAGGCGGCGGGCGGCGTCGTTGAGGTAGAGCACCTCGCCGTTGGGGCCGGCTTGGCCGACGAAGTCGGGGGAGCTTTCGAGGGTGGCGGCGAGGCGTTCGCGTTCGGTTTCGATGGCGCGGAGTTTCTTGCGTTCCTGGCTTTCGCGGAAGGCGCGGCGGATGGCGGTGACGAGGCGAAGCGGGCGGTCTTTGAGGACGTAGTCGTCGGCGCCGGCGCGCACGGCGTCGATGGCGCGGTCTTCGCCGATGTTGCCGGAGAGGAAGATGAAGGGTGTGGACGGGACGGTTTCGCGGGCGAGGCGGAGGGCGTCGCCGCCGTCGAAGCCGACGAGGCCGAAATCGGAGAGGATGAGATCGTAGTTGCCGCGCAGTTCGCCGAGGTAGCGGTCGCGGGTGGAGACGGTCGTGACCTCGCACTCGGGCCATTCCTGGACGAGAAGCTCACGGACGAGCTCCGCGTCGGGCGGACTGTCTTCCAAGTGGAGAATCCTCATGATCGATGGGTGGGAGCGGGTGGGCCTTCAGACGGGTTGCACGGGTAAGGAGAAAAAGAAAGTCGCGCCCTGGCCAACGGAGCTTTCGGCCCAGGTGCGGCCGCCGTGGCGGGTGACGATGCGGCGGACGTTGGCGAGGCCGATGCCGGTGCCTTGGAATTCGGAGTCGGAGTGAAGACGCTGGAAGACGCCGAAGAGTTTGGCGGCGTATTTCATGTCGAAGCCGACGCCGTTGTCGCGGACGTAGAAGACATGTTCGGAGGCATTTATACCTTGGGGGACGGAGCCGATTTCGACGAGCGGATGGAGGGCGCGGGAGGAGTATTTGACGGCGTTTTCGATGAGGTTGGCCCAGACTTGGCGGAGCATGGCGGCGTCGGCGCGGACGGCGGGCAGCGGTTCGATTTTCCAGTCGATGGGTTTTTCGCGGTTGAGGCTGATGTCGCGCACGACGCCGGCGACGAGTTCGTTGTGATCGACGGTGGAGACCTCCATCTCGGCGCGGCCCATGCGGGAGAATTTGAGGAGATCGTCGACGAGACGGCCCATGCGACGAGCGGAGTCGGAGATGACGGTGAGGTAGCGGGTGGACTTTTCGTCGAGGGAAGTGCCGGCGTGTTTGGCGAGGAGGGCGGCGAAGCCGTCGATGTGGCGGAGCGGGGCGCGGAGGTCGTGGGAGACGGAGTAGGAGAAGGATTCGAGCTCCTTGTTGGCGATTTCGAGGCGGGCGTTTTGGAGTTGGAGGTCGCGGTTGAGCTCGCGGATGCGGGCGTCCGCGCGTTTGCGCTCGGTGATGTCGCGGATGACGGCGAGCACTTCGGGACCCTCGTCGGTTTCGAGCGGACTGAGCATGATATCGACGGGGAATTCGGTGTCGTCCTTGCGGCGTCCGTGGAGTTCGAGGCCTGCGCCCATGGGGCGGGTGCGGGGGGTGGCGAAGTAGGCGGCGAAGTGGCCGCCGTGGCGGGCGTGGAAGCGTTGGGGGAGGAGTTGTTCGAGGCGTTGTCCGGTGAGCTCGTCGCGTTCCCAGCCGAAGAGCTGTTCGGCGCGGCGGTTGGCGCGGGTGATATGGCCGCGGGCGTCGACCTGGATCATGGCGTCGGGAGCGTTGTCGAAGAGCCGCTGGAACATGCGTTCGCTCTTGCGGAGGGATTCCTCGGCGCGAAGGCGCTGGCGGACATCGCGGCGGACGAGCAGGCCGGAAGCGAGGAGGAAGAGGATGGCGAGGCCGCAGCCGCCGAGGGCGACGGAGGTGGTGGCGATGGCGGCGCGGGAGGCGTCGGCGGTGTGTTCGGCGAGGCGGCGCCGCTCCTCCTGTTGCATGCCGAGAATGATACTGCGCAGGCGTTCGACGGCGCGCTGGCCGGCGAGGAAGTCGGTGCTGCCGGGGACGATGTTGAGCGTGCCGCTGCGGTGTTCGGCGATGCGGGCGTGCATGATTTCGATCGCCGTGAAGAGGGCGGGTTCGAGTTCGTCGAGCTGGCGTTGCTGGCGAGGGTTGTCGGCGGTTTCGCGGCGGAGGGCGGCGAGCGACGCGCGGAGGGTGGCTTCGGATTTATCGAAGCCGGGGATGAGGGTTTCGGAACTGGAAAGAACGAAGCCGCGGGTAGCGGCCTGCATGGTGAGGACCTCGACGGCGAGGTTTTCGAGGCGGCCGAGGGTTTGGTGGGTTTGCTCGACGCGTTCGAAGGTGTCGTGAAAGCGCTGCGCGTTCCATCCGGCGGTGAGGGCAACCAGTGAAAGAACGAGGGCGGCCACCGCGAAGCCGGCGGCAATTTTCTTTTCGAGGGAGGATTTCAAGCGTGAAGCAGGCCGCGAACGCGAGCGATTGTCCCGCAAAACAGGGCGGCGAATTTTCCGCAAGGCAACTACAAGTGCCTGCGCAAAACCGCGGAAGCCCAGCGACGAGCGGACGAGCGGGTAGGGACAGCGGAAATGCCGATGCGTTCGAGGGGGAAGGAGAAGCAGGAAAGGGGCCGTTCGGCGGGCTGCGGAGTGTGGAAGTCGGGCGGGAGATTCGGTTTAGGATGCCGCGGAAGGAGGCGGGTCATTGGGGGCGAAGCGTTGGTAGAGCAGGGACGCGACGAGGGCGACGGCGGCGACGGCGATGAGGGCTCCGACGCGATAGAGCTGGTTGAGTTCGGCGAGGTCGTGGAAGAAGAGCTTGAGGAGGGTGACTCCGAGGAGGGCGATGGCGGCGATGCGGGCGGAGCGGGATTTTTTCCAGATGCCGGCGGCGAGAAGGAGGAGGGCGAAAAGCGCCCAGCCGACGGTGTAGGCGAGATCGCGGGCGAAGTTGCCGGAGAAGTCGAACGTGAGCGTGGAGCCGGGCGGGCTGAAGAAGTCGGCGATCTGGATGTTGAGGAGGAGGAAGCCGAGGATGACGCCGAAGGTGTGGAGCAGCGCGGGCGCGGAGAGGCGGAAAACGCGATTGCGCGGCGGCGCGAGGAGGCGGGCGCCGAGGAAGAGGCAGACGATCGCGAGACCGTAGGTGTAGAGATACCAGTTGAGGATCGGGATGTCTCCGCGCGGGTGATACGAGAGGACGGCGCGGTTGAGCGCGAGGCGGAGGAAGACGATGACGAGCAGGACGACGCCGGTGGCGCGGAGGCCGGGATGCGGAACGCGGTGAAACAGCCACAGGAGGGCGGCGCCCTCGAGCGCCCAGGCGACGGTGAGCCATTGACGTTCGAACTGGATGGGGAAAACGAGGGTCAGAAAGAAGAGTGCGACGCCGCCGAACCAGGCGAGCTGGTTGAGGCGGGCGGACGGCGAAGGATGGGGCTGGTGGCGGACGGTTGCGATCAGGCTGGCGAGAGGGGCGAGTGCGAAGGCGAGAGGGACGGCGCCCATGAAGGAGTTGGGCCAGGCTTGGTCGACGAGATCGTGGACGAGCGGGAAGTGCACGAGGCCGGCGAGGGCCGCGACGGCCCACGGGCCGGTGCGATCGGCGAAGGATCGGCGGAAGGAAAACGGAAACGCGGAGAAGAGCGCGTAGAAGCCGGCATACCACGGAAGAGCGACCGCGGCGTGTTCGGGGACGAAGAAACGGGCGTGCCAGGAAAATTCGAGCGCGCCGAGACCGGCGAGCGCGCAGGCGGGGAGCCAGTCGATGACGAACAGGCGGGTAAGCGCGAGGGTGAGCACGCAGAGCAGGAGCGCGACGCCGAAGAGCGGACTGGGATTGGAAAGCGGCAGCCGGAGCGACATGAGCACCAGCAGGATAAACGGCAGGAGGGCGGCGAAAGCGGGGATTTGAGCGGAGGGAGCGCCGAAGACGCGGTCGCCGCGCGATGAGGCGCCGGGGTTGGCGAGACGGCGGGCGAGGAAGAGTCCGGCGGCGAAAAAGAAGACGGCGAAGAGTGCGACGAGAACGAAGAGCGAGTCGGGCGCGGGGAGTGTCGCGGAGGTCCGGGAGATGAGAACGCCGGCGGCGGCGAGGCTGAGGACCAGCACGGCGGCGACGGCGGCAAGCGAGCCGGTGAGAAGCGCGAGCGCGACGGCGAGGGCGTCGATGAGCAGGATGACCGGCCAGAGGAGGAAGGAAGGATCGTCGAATTTGCAGAGCGGTAGGAGCAGGAGCAGCAGGGTGAGCGGAGGGAAAAACTGACTCCAGAAACCGGGGGCGGCCTCGGGGCGGCGACGTTGAAGCAGGAGCGGGTAGGCGGTGTGGAGGGCGGCGAAGAGCAGGCACGCGGCGAATGCCCAGGGGAGTTGGGAGATCGGGAGATGTCGGGCGGTCCAAAAGCCGAGAATCGCGAACACGAAAGCGCCGCCGAGCAGGTGGACCCGCGGAAGATGGTCGTCGCGCCAGGCGAGGAAGAGGAGAAACGCGTCGGCGGCGAAGACGAAGCCGAGGAAGAGCGCGGGGCGGGCGGCGATGGAGTCGTATCCAAGAAAGAAGCACGCGAACGCAAAGGCGACGAGGGCGAGGGCGGCGGCGGTCCAGGAGACGACGGGAGAGGAGCGTTGCCAGCGGCGGGCGAGTTCGGGGGCGGCGGAGAAGAGGAGGTTGAAGCCAAGGAGAATCGCGATGAGCAGCGGTGCGCGAACGGCGGTGAAGAATTGGTCGGTCCACGCGACCTGCAGGAGCGCGGTGCCGGTGGCGGCGAGCGGAACGAGGTAGTGCCAGCGGCGGTGAAGGGCGACGGCGAGAAGGCCAATGTCGAGCAGCGCGATGTAGGTGAAGAGGCCGACGGGGTTGTCCTGTCCGGTGGAGACGACGAGCGGCGTGAGGAAGCCGCCGAGAAGACCGAGGATGGCGACGACCTGCGCTTGGAGGCGGACGGCGAGGAGGAAGGCGCCGGCGGTGATGAGCGCCATCAAGGCGAACGTGACGAGTGGCGTGAAAGGGGCGAAGCGGTAGACGGCGTAAGAGGCGAAGGTGACGGCGTAGAGGCTGACGACGCCGGTGGCGCAGAGAACGTGGGCGGTGATGCGAAATTTTTCGCGGGTGATGCGCAGGCCGGCGACCATGAGCGCGGCGGAGAGGGCGAAGCCGATGGCGACGCGGATCTCCGGCGGGACGAGGTCGTGTTCGAAGGAGTATTTGACGAAGAACGCGACCGCGAGAAAGGCGGTGAGGCCGCCGAGCCAGGCGAAGAGTTTGGCGCCGACGAAGTGTTCGAGGTTGGGCGATTTGGTTTGGGGGACTGGAAGCTGGGCGGGAGTTTGGGGTTCCGGGTTTGGCGTTTTGGGTGGGAGGATGACGGGAGGAGTCGGCAGAGGGGGAAGCTGGGGCGGGGCAAGTTGAATTTTGGGTTCCGAGTTCTGGGTTTTGGGTCGGAGGTTGGGGGACGTGAGCGATGGCAGATTTGAAATTTCAGATTTCAGAACAGGCGCCGCGGGGCGGCGGAGTTCGTTTTCGAGGAAGGAGAGTCGGGTGCGGAGGGTCGCGATTTCGTCTTTCAACGAACCGAGGCGGATGAAGACCCAGACGGGGAACACCAGGAAGAGGACCACCAGAAAGAGGGTCAGAAGCACGGCGGCCATGGGCGGGGGGATTGCAGGTGTTGTGCGGCGAAGGGCGCGGGGTGGCAAGCGTGCGGCGGATGACGGAAACGCGGTTTGCGTTTGGGCGGGCGGGCGGGGCAGGATGCGGCGATGGCGCTGGCCGGCGATTTATCCGAAGAAGTCAGGAGCGAGACGGTGCGGGGGCGGGCGGGATTTTTCCGCGTGGGGCAGGCGCGCGATGGCGCGTGGTGGTTGATCGACGCGGAGGGGCGGCCGTTTTTCGCGGCGGCGGCGAACGAAGCGGAGGCGGGCGCGGCGGAGCGGTTGCGTAATTGGAATTTCACTACACTGGGCGCGGGCGCGGCGGAGGCGTTGCGCGAGGACGGATGGCCGTGGGTGGGGACGGTGGATTTTTGCGGGGCGGGTCCGGTGATCCGGGCGGCGGGCGTGCGCGTGCCGGATGTGTTCGATCCGGACTGGGAGCGTCGCGCGAGGGGGCGTGCGGCGGAGGTGTGCGCGAGTTCGGCGGCGGAGCGGGCGTTGGTGGGCTGGCTGGCGGATGACGGGATCGCGTGGGGGCGGGGAGGCGTGACGTTGCTGCAGGTTTGCTTGAGTTTGGAGCCGGGGTTCGCCGCGTATCATGCGGCGTGGGAGTTCGTGCTGGCGCTGCATCGCGGACGGATCGAGGCGATGGCAAAGGCGTGGGGCGTGCCGATCGCGAACAAGGAAGTGGTGCGCGAGATGACGCGAGCGGACGAGGCGCTGGCGTCGCGCGGGTATTGGCGGGACAATGTGCAATGGACGCGGGAGATGGCGCGGCGGTATTTCGCGGGAACGGCGGCGGCGATCCGGGCGAGCGACGGAAATCATCTGGTGCTGGGGGCGCGGGAGGAGTGGAACGCGGGGCCGGCGGGAGCGAACGTGAGCGAGCTGGCGGCGGCGGTGTCGGATGTGCCGTGGGTGAGCTGGCGCGAACCGGGGGCGTTGTCGGCGGGACCGGTGTGGGTGGGCGATTTTTGTTGGGCGCGGGAGGAGTTTTACGGCGGGCGGGGGGGCCGGCTGACGACGGTGGAGCGGATGTTGCGGAAAGGGCGGAAGGAGCTGAGGCGGTTGATCGCGGCGCCGGCGGTGGTGGGTTATTCGTGGGTGCGGTGGCGCGACCGGCCGGGGGAGCGGGCGCCGTTGGGGAGCGGGCTGGTGCGCGCGGATGGAACGGAGGCGCGGGAGCACACGGAGTTGGTTGCTGACATCAACGGGCGCATCGGTTCACTGCGGGGCTTTTCCGCTTCATGATGAAAACGATCGCCGTGGTGTTGTGCGTGCTGGCCGGATTGATGGTGTCGGGTTGCGAACACCTGGATACGTCGAGCACGACCTTGGGCGACCGGGTGTTGGAGGGCGTGGTGACGACGGCGTCGGGCGGCGGACCGCTGCCGGAGGGATCCGAAGTTTGGATACAGGTGGTGGATCGCGGCGACGGCGTGGGGCGGGCGGAGGTGCTGGGCGAGGAGACGATCAAGAATCCGGAGCGGATGCCGGTGCCGTTTCGGATCGAGTTTCGTGCGGAGGATCCGGTGTTGCGGGGGAATGTGGAGGTGGAGGCGCGGATTTCGATCCGGGGCCGGCTGACGTTCATGACGAAGACGGCGCATCCGGTGACGCAGGCCAACGTGGACGACCTGGTGACGGTGATCGTCGAAGTGCCGTCGGAACGGTGAGCGGGGTGGGCGGTCGGCTGTTTTTGCGATGAGTCTTACGATCTGGTGCAATGCGAAGTTGAAGGACGAGGCGGATGCGCGGCTGCGGGAGACGTTGAAGGCACGCGGGCACCGGCTGGTGGAGGCGAAGGTCGCGAACGCGTCGGTGCTGGCGAGCGGCGAGAGCGATGCGGCGATCGCGGAGGCGGACGTGGCGTTTGGGCAGCCGGCGGTGGAGGATTGCTTTCGTCATGAGCGGCTGAAATGGATCGCGCTGACGACGGCGGGCTACACGCGGTATGACCGCGAGGATCTCAAGGAAGCGCTGCGGAAGCGCGGGGGGGCGCTGACGAATGCGTCGGCGGTGTTTGCGGAGCCGTGCGCGCAGCACGTGCTGGCGATGATGCTGGGGCTGGCGCGGCAGTTGCCGCAGTCGCTGGAGGCGCAGCGCGGCGCGCGGACGTGGGATTACCACGAGCGGCGGGGGGTGTCGCGATTGTTGAACGGGCAGACGGTGTTGCTGCTCGGGTTTGGTGCGATCGGGCAGCGGCTGGTGGAATTATTGGCGCCGTTCAAGATGAAGATCGTGGCGCTGCGGCGTCAGACGAAGAGCGAGAGCGCGGTGCGGATCATTGCGATGGAGCAGTTGAGCAGTGCGCTGGGGGAGGCGGATCACGTGGTGAATATTTTGCCCGACAACGAGGAGACGAAGGATTTCGTGAACGCGCGGCGGTTGGCGTGTTTCAAGAGAGGCGCGCGGTTTTACAATGTCGGGCGCGGGACGACGGTGGATCAGCGGGCGTTGATCGAGGCGCTGGAGACGGGGCGGTTGGATGCGGCGTATTTGGACGTGATGGAGCCGGAGCCTTTGCCGCCGGAGCATGTGTTGTGGTCGACGCGAAACTGTTTCATCACGCCGCACACGGCGGGCGGGCGGCACGATCAGGACGATGCGTTGGTAGATCTTTTTCTCCGGAATCTCGCGGCGTGGGAGAGCGGAGGGGAGTTGGTGAATCGGGTGGTGTGAGGGCGCGGAGAACTCGCGCGAGAGTCTGTTTGCGGTAGTGGCCGTGGATTCTTCGCTTCGCTCAGAATGACAGAGGGGGGAGGAAGAGCACGATTACGATTATGAGCACGAGCAAGCGTGCGGGCCCGCGGAGGTCGGGATAGGCGCGGTCAGGCTTTGACGACGTGGGTGCCGGCCATGAGGTCGTGAAGGCAGCGGCGGTCGTCGCGGAAGATGAGGCACCAGTCGGTGATGTGGAAGCCGGGGCGGAGGAGGAGCGGACCGATGAACGGAAGAATGCTGAGCGCGATGCCGCCGAGGGTGACGAGCGCCTCGCGCACGAACCAGGCATAGAGGAAGCCGGGTTTGGTGCCGTCGAGACGGGCGACGCGGACCTTGGCGATGATCTTGCCGATGGACTGGCCGCGGGTGCTGAGAAGGATGACTTGAACGACGAGGAGGATGAACCGGCCGGCGAAGGTGACGAGGCCGCCGAGGCCGAGGCGGGCCATGTCGAGTTGATCGGGGTCAGGTTCGACGCCCTGCATGCCGGCGCGGATTAATTCGGCGAACTCGGGGCCGAGGATGAGGAAGCCGGGGAGGCAGCAGAGGATTTCCAAGGTCCAGTCGATGAAGCGCGCGAGGAAGCGGGGGCCGCGTTCGGCGAGTTCGACGGGAGCGGCGGTGGCGGTGATCGAAGATGGCAGCGACGGGGCAAGAGGGGCGTCCGTGGGGATGAGGGGCGGGGCGCCGGCGGCGGGATTGAATTCGGGAAAGTCGCCGAGCGTGCGCCAGTCGTCGGTGCCGACGAGTTTGGCGCGGGTTTCGAGGTTGGCGCGGCCGCCTGAGATCCAGGAGCGGATTTGTTCGATGCTGGCCGGACCGTATTCTTTTCCGTCGCCGCCGATGATGGTGAACATGGGCGGAACGAAGCCAAAGGGGATGCGATGCGTCAATGGGCGGGAGCGGAGTGGATGACACGGCTATGCACTATTGCGTAGGGTTGGCGACTTGCGGGAAGGAGGGGGTGAGGCAGAGCGTGGGCGTCCGCTTCAACCTTTTTCCTTCCATGAAACTCCTTCGTTTCCGCCGGATGGCGGCTGTGGTGTGCGCGTTGCTGTGTCTGTCGGGGGCGGTGTCAGGGGCGGACGACGGAGACTGGATCTACCGGCCGCTGGACGAAGTGCAGGCGAAGGCGGATGCCGGAGAAGTCGCCGCGATGGCGGAGCTGGCACGCCGGCTGGACGACGGCGTGGATGGGGCCGAGCGGGATCGAGCGGCGGCGCGGGTGTGGTATGAGAAGGCGGCGACGAAAGGGTATGCGGAGGCGGCGTATCGGCTGGCGGGGATGCTGCAGGAGGGACGTGGCGTGGCGCAGAATCCGTGGCATGCGTATTTTTGGATGAAGCAGGCGGCGGACAGGGGGCTGGCGGTGGCGCAGGTGAAGGTGGGAGGAATGTTCGAGCGCGGGGAGGGCACGCTGAAAAATTGGATCGAAGCGTTCGAGTGGTATGCGAAGGCGGCGGAGCAAGGGAATGCGGACGGGATGTATCTGACGGGAAGGCGTCGCCCGAGATGCAGAAATTGAAAGCCGAAGCGGAAGCGGGGAAAGTGGACGCGCAGATGGCGCTGGCGAAACGGCTGCAGAGGGGGGGCGATGGCGTTTTCATGGATCAGGTCGCGGCGTTCGGGTGGTGGCGGAAGGCGGCCGAGAAAGGAAATGCGGAAGCGCAGGTAGAGGTGGCGGTGAGTTATGTGGTGGCGGCGGGCGTCCAACCGAATCTGGCGGAGGCGAAGAAGTGGTTGGAGAAGGCGGCGGAGAAGAAGCGGCCGCAGGCGTTTTTTTGGCTGGGGGCGTTGAACGACGATTATGCGGAAGGTGAAGGCCATGGCGATGGGAGATGCGGCGGCGATGAACGGGATCGCCATCATGCACGAATACGGGCGTGGCGTGCCGAAGGACGCGGAGAAGGCGGCGGAGTGGTATCGCAAGGCGGCGGAGGCGGGGAACGGCCACGCGATGACCATGGTCGCGGGGAGGTTGAAGGACGCGAAGAACTTCGTGGAGGCGGCGAAGTGGTATGGCCGGGCGGCGGAGCTGCGGGTGCCGGGGGCACGACTTTCGCAGGCGCAGATGATAGGGCTGGCGGCCGAGCGGGATCGGGCGCTGGCGATGTATCAGGAAATATTGGACGAGGATCCGCAGGACCTGCAGGCGTGGTTGGAGATGGGAATGGAGTTGCAGGCGGGGAAGCGGATCGAGGCGGCGAAGGCGGCGTATCGGAAAGCGATCGAGCTGGAGGCGGTGGGTGGAGGCGGGGCCGCGTCGCAGGCGAGGTCACGGTTGCGCGCGCTGGAGGCGGCGGAAAACCCCCGGCGCAACGCGGATTAGCTGTGGCAGCTCGCGGTGCGGGAGGCGTCATGGAGCGCGTCCTGTGCGGCGACGGTTGTGGTGCAGGCGCGCGGAGGCTTCGAATCCGCGAGACTCGACTAGGCACTGGCGCTGATGCAGGGGGCGTTCGGGTTTGCGGCGAATGCGACGCGCGGCTTGGAGCTGGTGCAATCGGCCGCGACGGCGGGGTTGCCGGCGGCGATGTTTGAACTGGGGAGGGTGCTGCTGGGCGGCCTGCCGGAGTTGCGGGCGGACCCGGAGCGCGGCGTGTATTTATTGCAGGGGGCGTTGATCAAAGGAGTGCCGGCGGCGGTGTTGGGGGAGGGGAGAACGAGAAAGAGAACGATTACGAGAACGAGAATGAAATCAGGGAGGGAGTATGACGGTGCGTTCGGCGGGCTCGGGGTGCTGCCGGTAGAAAAGGGCGGTGTGGCCGACGGCGCCGACGCAGAGGCAGCGGCCTTCGTCGGCAATTTGATCGCATAGGGCGGCACGTTCCTGTCGGTCGAGGCCGAGGAAGCGAAGCTTCACGAGCTCGCGAGCGCGGAGAAGTTTTTGGAGTTCGGCGAAGAAGGCGGGAGTGAGGCCGCCTTTGCCGAGCTTGAGGGCGGGTTCGAGGTTTTGGCCGAGGCCGCGGAGGCGGGATTTTTGGGCGCCGGTCAGCGCGAGCTCATACATGGGTGGGGAACGGTTGATCGTGGAGGGGGGAACGCAATGGCGGAAATGGGGAGAGGCGGGCGCACAATGAATGCGCCACATTTGGCAAGCGATGCGAAGGTCGGGTGACGTGGTGTGCCTATACTGGGGTATGGCTAGTAACCCCACTACGGCAGTCATCGAGGAACCCCCCCGCGCTTTGCCGGCGCGACGGATGGCGGAGGGAACGAGTGCGGCGCACTACGATGCGAAAAGGCAGTCGCGGCTTACGCTGTGCTTTGCGATCGCGGTATCCGTGGCGTTTCACTGCGTGGTGTTCTTCGGGTTCAACCGGAAGCCGGCGCCGAAGAAGCACGTGGTTGAGGAAGAGGCGATTGCGGTGATCTTTCAGATGCCGGATCTGAAGGAGCTGGAGGAGCAGGATCCGGTGCCGAGCGAAGGCGACGAAACTCCGGTCGAGGCGGGCCTGTCGGTGCCGATGCTGGCGGACGTGCCGGCGATGGTGGATCTGTCGACGGCGTTTGTGCAGGAGATCGATTATTCGAGTCTCGTGCCGCAGCAGAACCTGGCGATGGCGGCGTCGCTGTCGATTCCGACGAACATTCATCGCGGTGGAAAGATCGGCGAGGGGATGGGGAAGATTTTCGATCTGAAGGATCTGGACCGGCCGCCGGAGCCAACGGTCACGATCGCGCCGACGGTGCCGCCATCGGTGCGCGAACCGGGGCTGCGCGTGAATGTCGCGGTGGGGTTCATCGTGGACACGCAGGGGCGGGTGGTGAACGCCTACATCGCGCAATCGTCGGACCGGCGGTTGGACGAGGCGACGCTGATGGCGATTTCGAAGTGGAGATTCCGTCCGGGGACCAAAGGCGGGCGGAGGGTGAATGTGCGGATGATGCAGCCCTTTGTGATCACCGTGTCGAACGACTAAGGCGTGGGGCGGGAGGGGAGCGGGGGCGATGGGATGTCTGCAAGACAGGCTTCTGTCAGAGGAGGAAAGGAAATTGCATCGGGGTGGTTACGGTTGGGGTGGTTGACCGCGGCCGGATATAGGTTACCGCTGATCCTTCCTATGCCAGCGAAGTCACGGAGCCGGAAAGCGTCAGGAATGCCGCGGGTGCTGAAAGGCACCGTGTTCATCACGCGGCAGGTGCATTTCAATGCGGCGCACCGGCTGCACAACCCGTCGAAGAGCCAGGAGTGGAACGAGCGCCAATATGGATTGTGCACGAATCCGCACTGGCATGGGCATAATTACGTGCTCGAAGTCACGGTGAAGGGGCAGCCGGATCCGGAAACCGGATACATCGTGGATCTGGCGGAGCTGAAGCGGATTTTGCACCGGGCGGTGGTGGACAAGTGCGACCACCGGAATCTGAACGATGACGTGGATTTTCTGCGCGGGGTGATTCCGTCGACGGAGAACCTGGTGATCGCGTTTTGGAACGAGATCGAGCCGCTGCTGCCGGCGGGGAAGCTGCATTGCGTGCGGTTGTTCGAGACGCCGCGGAATTATGCCGAGTATTTCGGGCCCGATGAAGAGGGGCAGGACGGGCGGTGAGCAGCATGCGTGCGCGCCCCCGGACTCTTCGCTTCGCTCAGAGTGACAAACTGAGCTGGGTGACCATGGTGTCACAGAACAAATGGCGGTTATCGTCACCCGCCTGGTAAGCAGAACCAAAAACGAACATGAGCAAAAAGAAGCAGATGTATTTGCACCGCTCGGCGAGCGGAGCGGAACCGCGGATCAAGCGCGGGTATGACGCGAAGTTTCGCGTCACGGACGGCTATCGTGAGTCGCTGCCGGACATGATGGAGGCGGCGCACGATGCGATCCAAGGGGCGCACGTGCCGATCCAGCAGGTGGGGGTGCACAATTTCAAATTGCCGCTGAAGTTTCGGACGAAAGGCGGCGAGGTGCTGACGCTCGAGGCGAGCATCACGGGCACGGTGTCGCTCGAGGCGGATTTGAAAGGAATCAACATGAGTCGGATCGTGCGCTCGTTCTACGACCACAAGGATGAAGTGTTCACCGGCGAGTGGATGGGAAAGATCCTGTGCGCGTATCTGAAGGACGTGAAGAGCAAGGATGCGCGGCTGAAGGTGAGCTTCTCGTATCCGATGTTGCATCAGAGCCTGCGCAGCGGGCTGGAAGGGTATCAGTTCTACAACGTCGCGTTCGAGGGCGTGTTGACGCGGACCGGTGAATACCGGCGGTTCATTCATTTCGATTTCGTGTATTCGTCGGCCTGCCCGTGCTCGGCGGAGTTGTCGGAGCACGCGCGGGATACGCGCGGGGTTTACACGGTGCCGCACTCGCAGCGGAGCAAGGCGCGCGTGGTGATCGAGGAGGAGCCGGGGAAGAAAATCTGGATCGAGGACGTGCAGGCGTTGTGCCTGAAGGCGCTGCAGACGGAGACGCAGGTGATGGTGAAGCGCGAGGACGAGCAGGCGTTTGCCGAGCTGAATGGCGCGCACCTGAAGTTCGTCGAGGATGCGGCGCGGCTGCTGTATCAGGTTTTCGACGCGGAGAAGCGGATCCGGGATTTCCGCATCGCGTGCTCGCATCTCGAATCGCTGCACTCGCACGACGCGGTGAGCGTGATCTGCAAGGGGGTGAAGGGCGGGTTTTCGGCGGACTTCATGGATTTTGGGTCCCTCGTCTGCTGAAACGATCACGTGCCCGTGATCGTGAACTTGTTCGAGCGAGCACGATCACGAGCACGATCAAGCACAAGAGCACGACGAAGATGAAACCGGTCATACTCATCACGGGCGCCTCGCAGGGGATCGGCGCGGAGATTGCGAAGGTGTTTGCGCGCGAGGTGAAGGGCGTGCGGCTGGCGTTGGTGTCGCGAAACGAGAAGAAGCTCGCGGCGGTGGCGAAGGCGTGTGCGAAGCTCGGGGCGAGGGCGGAGGTGTTGGGGTGCGATGTGACGGAGGAGCGGGCGGTCGCGGACTTGGTGAGGGAGGTGGAGAAGCGATTCGGCGTGGTGGACGTGCTCGTGAACAATGCGGGCGGATTCAAGCCGGAGCCGTTTTTGCGGGGATCGGTGGAAACGTTCGACGAGATGATCCGGGTGAACCTGCGTAGTGCCTTTTTGGTGACACGCGCGTTTGCGCCGGGGATGGTGAAGCGCGGGCGCGGCGACGTGTTTTTCATGAGTTCGATCGCGGGGCTCGGCGCGTATCCGAACAGCGCGGCGTATTGCGCGGCGAAGTTTGGCGTGACGGGACTGGCGAAGGTGTTGCGCGAAGAAACGAAGGGAACGGGCGTGCGCGTGTGTTGCGTGCATCCGGGCGCGACGTGGACGCCGTCGTGGAGCGAGAGCGGCGTGGCGGAGGAGCGGATCATGCCGGCGACGGACGTCGCGCAGGCGTTTTACGATGTGTATCGGATGACGCGGCGCACGGTGGTGGAAGAGGTTGTGCTGCGACCGAGCGCGGGAGATATCAAGTAGGTCGCTGAGGGTGAGGGTTTTCATGACGCGGCGGGCGGGAAATTTCCCGGAACCCGGCGAGAAAACGTCATGTCGCCGGAACGCATGTCGCGACCTGTCTTCATTCCCGCGCTTTGCACGAGCGAGATTTCGTGTGTCGTGCGGAATACGGTGCAGGGCGTGGCGAAAACGGGAACACAATTGAATAATTCGCTGTTGGCGTGCGACTTAGGGTTTCGGCGCGGTCGTTGGCACAGTGGCGGCTTAACCCAGATATCATGAATTTGAATCACGCCTTCGGATTTCTGTTTGTTGGAACGATCTTCGGTCTACTGCCGCGATTTGCGCCCGGTTGGTGCCCGCCGACGGGAGTCGATGGCACAAGCGCGCGGGAGATCTGGCTGCAGTTGATGAGTGCGCTCTTGATCGGTGTCGCGCTGGTGTATTGCGCGCAGCGGGCGCTGGGTGCGCTGGCGACGATGCTGGAATACGATCCGGAACGTCGCGCGGCGGCGATCGAGCGTCCGGCGCTGCCGGCGGTGGCGGATGGCACCGAGATTGTCGCGGAGCCGCGGCTCGCCCGAGTGCGCGGTGGTCAGTTGGTGCCGGTTTCGGCGGCCTTGCGCCGTGGGTTGATCGAGCAGCGGCGTGCGGCGTGACGCGGCGCGGGGTTTTGAGTCTTGGGCTTAGGGTTTTGAGTTTGGTTTTGGGCGCGGTGCAAAGGTCGAGGTTGAAAGTGCCGAGGTGAGGGGGCATGGGTGAACGCGCATGCTGCCGCTGCGCCAGACGATCCTTGTGGTGGAGGATGAAGCCGCCATTGCCGACACGATCGTTTATGCGCTGAAGACGGAGGGGTTCGCTCCGGTGTGGAAGCGGACGGCGGCGGAGGCGTTGGAGGTGGTGCGGGACGAGGAGATCGCGCTGGCGATCTTGGACGTGGGTTTGCCGGATGCGAGCGGGCTCGACGTCTGTCGGGAGATTCGGCGGCGCGGGGAGATGCCGGTGATTTTTCTGACGGCGCGGAGCGCGGAAGTGGATCGCGTGGTGGGGCTGGAGTTGGGGGCCGATGATTATGTGACGAAGCCGTTTAGTCCGCGGGAGCTGACGGCGCGGGTGCGGGCGATTTTTCGGCGGGCGAAGGGGAATGGCGGCGCAGCAAAAGCCGGGGCGAGAAAAAGCGCGTGGGAGCACGACGAGGCGCGGTGTCGGATTCTGTTTCGAGGGAACGCGCTGGAGCTGACGCGGAACGAGTATCGGTTGTTGGAGGTGTTGGTGAAGGCGCCGGGGCGGGTGTTTAGTCGCGAGCAGTTGATGCAGGCGGCGTGGGATGATCCGGGGGCGGCGATGGACCGGACGGTGGATGCGCATGTGAAATTGTTGCGCGCGAAACTGCGGGCGGTGGGAGCGGACGAGGATGCGATCGTGACGCATCGAGGACTTGGATACGCGTTGAAGGACACGTGAGAATTCGCACCGCGATTTTCGTCGTTTACGTGGTGGCGTCGGCGATCGGGTTCGCGGTGCTGATGCGCTTCATGTTGGCGGAAGTGCGGCCGCGGTATGTGGGGTCGCTGCGGACGACGCTGGGCGATGCGGCGAGGTTGATGGCGGTGACGTTGGAGGGGCGGACGTTGCCGGAGGATTTGAAAGCGGTGCAGGCGGGGGTGCGGATGCGGGTGGTGGCGGAGGATGGGCGGGTGTTGTGGGATTCGGTAGGAGACGAGGATGGCGGGGCGGGGACGGGGCTGGAGGGAGAGTATTCGGGAAGGGGATTGGCGAAGCGCGTAGGCGAGCGGTTGTTGGATGCGGAGCAGCCGTTGACGGAAGATGAAGTGCGCGTGGACGCGCCGGTGCGGCTGGCGGGCGGCCTGGCGGCGACGATCGAGTTGTCGCGTCCGATTCGGACGGTGAATGCGTTTATCTGGTCGGAGCGGAAGAAGCTCGCGGGGATGTCGCTCGTGATTGCGGGCGTGATGGTTGTGGCGGGGTGGTTCATCGCGACACGGCTGACGCGGTCGATCGAGCGGTTGACGGCGTATGCGTTGCGCGTGCGCGACGGGCGAGAGGGTGAGTTGCCGTTGTCGCGGGCGAGGGAGATCGCGGAGCTGGCGCGGGCATTCGACGAGATGCGCGAGGCCCTCGAGGGACGTCAGCACGTGGAGCGTTACACGCAAACGCTGGCGCATGAAGTGAAGGCGCCGCTCGCGGCGATTCGCGGGGCGGCGGAGTTGATGGACGAGGAAATGCCGGTGGAGGAGCGGCGGAAATTTTTGGGGAATATCCGCGGGGAGGCGGCGCGGATTCAGGCGATCATCGAGCGGTTGCTGGAGTTGTCATCGTTGGAGGCGCGGAAAGTGTTGAGGAAAACGGAGGCGGTGGATGTGCGGGAGATGGTGAGCGAGGCGATGACGGCGGTGAGGCCCGCGGCGGAGGCGCGGGGCGTGCGGATGGAGGTGAAGGAGTGCGAGGCGGTGAAGGTGCGCGGCGAGCGGGTGTTGTTGCGGGAGGCGTTGGTGAACCTGGTGCAGAATGCGGTGGAGTTTTCGCCGGCGGGTGGCGTGGTGCGGGTGCGGTGCGTGGCGGAGGACGGGCGGTTGGAGTTTGTGGTGGAGGACGAAGGGAGCGGCGTGCCGGATTATGCGTTGGGGCAGGTGTTCGAACGGTTTTATTCGCTGCCGCGTCCGGGAACGGAGCGGAAGAGCACGGGGCTGGGGCTCACGCTCGTGCGGGAGATCGCGCATTTGCACGGTGGCGAGGCGGCGCTGGAGAATCGCGCGGAAGGCGGGGCGCGGGCGCGGATGTGGGTGAAAGTGGGGTGAGGAGGCGGGGAACTTCGCGGAGATTTCGCGCGGGCTTCATCGGGATTTCATGTGCGCGTGCGAAGGTGGGCGCATGAACTCCAATGCATCTCCGGCTGTGGTTTCGAGTGGCCCGCGTCGTCATCCGACGACGTTCAAGCTGCTGTTTATCTCGGGCATGATCCTGCTGCTGCATCTGCCTTTGCTGTTCATCAACAAACTGCGGCAGGAGCGGATGGAGTATCGCGGGGTGACGCAGGAGATGCTGGTGCAGAGTGCGACGGATGAGGGCGCGGCGGATGCGGGGGTGAAGTCGCTGGCGGCGCAGGGATATCGGATGGTGGAGCGGGCGTTGAAGCGCAGCGTGCTCGTGCTGGCGCTGGTGTTTGCGGCGTTCTTTTTGTTCGAGACGCTCGCGGGATTGCGGCTGCACGCGGTGCACTACGCGCTCGTGGGCGCCGCGCTGTGCTTGTTTTATCTCGCGCTGCTGGCGCTTGGCGAGGTGTTGCAGCCCGGGTGGGCGTATGTGGGCGCGGCGGGGGCGTCGTCGCTGTTGATCGTGTGTTACAGCGTGACGATTTTGCGGAGCGTGGCGCGGGCGGGTTCGATCGCGGCGCTGCTGGCGGCGGAGCACAGTGTGTTGTTCGTGGTGCTGCGGATGGAGGACTATGCGCTGCTCGCGGGGACGGGGGCGTTATTCGTGGCGCTGGGGGCGGTGATGTATTTTACGAGGAAGGTGGATTGGTTTGCGGAGGAGGCGAAGGCGGGGGCGGTGTGACGGGATGGCGCGCGGTCTGCATCGTGAAGGCGAAGCGGCGCGCTCGGAGAGCGCGCCCTACCGGGGCTGCCGCGCCATGGGAAAAGCCGGAACCTTTAGAGAAGTGTCGGCTGGTCGGGGCCGGCGAGGGGGTTCAGGCCGATGGCGGTGTAGCCTTTCGGAGTGAGGATGCGACCTTCGCGGGTGCGTTGAAGATAGCCTTCCTGGATCAGGAAAGGTTCGTGCACTTCTTCGAGGGTCTCGGGCTCTTCGCCCACGGCGACGGCGATGGTGCCGATGCCGACGGGGCGGCCGCCGTAGTTTTCGGCCATGACGCGGAGCATGCGTTTGTCCATTTCGTCGAGGCCGGCGGCGTCGATTTCGAGGAGCTCGAGCGCGGCGGCGGCGACGGGTTGGGTGATACGACCGTCGGCGCGTTGCTGGGCGTAGTCGCGGACGAAGTTGATGAGATTGTTGGCGACGCGTGGGGTGCCGCGGGAGCGCGTGGCGATCTCTCGCGCGCCGCCGGCGTCGACGGGGACTTTCAGGAGATCGCAGGAACGGTGAACGATTTTCTCGAGCGTGGCGGCGTCGTAGTAGTCGAGGCGCGTTTGAAGCGTGAAACGCGAGCGGAGCGGGGCGGTGAGGAGGCCTGCGCGGGTGGTGGCGCCGACGAGGGTGAAGCGTGGGATCGAGAGGCGGACGCTGCGGGCGTTGGGGCCCTGGTCGATCATGATATCGAGGCGGAAATCCTCCATCGCGGAGTAGAGATACTCCTCGACGGTTTTCGGGATGCGGTGGATTTCGTCGATGAAGAGGATGTCGCCTTCCTCGAGATTCGTGAGGAGGCCGGCGAGGTCGCCGGCTTTTTCGACGACGGGGCCGGAGGTGACGCGGACGTTTTTGCCGAGCTCGTTGCCGAGGATGAAGGCGAGCGTGGTTTTGCCGAGGCCGGGCGGGCCGGAGAGGAGAATGTGGTTGAGCGCTTCGCCGCGTTGTTTGGCGGCGCCGACCATGACTTGGAGACGCTCGATGGTTTTGGGCTGGCCGGTGAAGTCGGAGAAGGAGAGCGGGCGGAGCGCGGCTTCGGCGGGAGAGACGGGTGTCGCGAGCGCGCTGGTGATGTAGCCGAGACCTGTCGCCGCGGGAGGCGGCGGGATTTTCGATTTTTGATTTTCGAATTTCGATTGGGACACGGCGAGGAGGCGAGGGTCGGAAATCGAAAATCAAAAATCGAGAATCGAAAATCGGCTCATCGCCATTCGACGTCGGCGCCGAGGGATTTCAGGTTTTCGACGAAGTTGGGGTGGGCGCGTTTGATGGTGTCGGCGCTGCGGACGATGGATTTTCCCGGGATGCTCGCGGCGACCATGTAGAGGCCGACGGCGGCGCGGATGATGTAAGGGGCGTCGACGGTTGTCGGGCGGAGCGGCCGGTCGCCGAAGACGATGATGCGGTGCGGGTCGCTGACGACGACGTGCGCGCCGAATTTCGAGAGCTCGGGCATCCAGGTGAAGCCGCCCTCGTAGACTTTGTTCCAAAACTGCACGGCGCCCTTGGCGCGGACGGCGAGGGCGATCATGCACGGGAGCAAGTCGACGGGGAAGTAGGGCCAAGGGGCGGCTTCGATTTTGGGCAGCAGGTTGGTCGTGAACGGCTGTTCGATCTCGAGCTTTTGCTTGCGGCGGACGATGGCGGTATCGCCGTCGTGTTCGATTTTCACGCCGAGTTTTTCGAAGGCGCGCGTGATGAGATCGAAGTGGTGCGGGAGGGAGTGGCGGACTTTGACCTCGCCGCCGGTGATGGCGCCGAGCGCGAGGAAGGTGACGACCTCGTGGTAGTCGGTGTTGATGGTGAACGTGCCGCCCTTGAGGCGTTTGACGCCTTGGACGGTGATCTTGCTGGTGCCGACGCCGGTGATCTTGGCGCCCATCCCGATAAGGACTTCGCAGAGATCCTGAACGTGCGGTTCGCTGGCGGCGTTGATGAGGGTGGATTCGCCGTCGGCGAGGGCGGCGGCCATGACGAAGTTTTCGGTGGCGGTGACCGACATGTAGTCGGGCCAGTGGCGGGCGCCGGTGAAGCGGTCGGCGAGGGACATGCGGAGGTCGCCGTTGTGGGAGATGCGCGCGCCGAGCTTTTCGAGGATTTCGAGGTGGGGATCCAATTCCCGGATACCGAGGGAGCAGCCCTTGGCGTTGGCGGGGATCTTGAATTTTTTGAGACGCTGGAGGAGCGGTGCGAAAAGGAGCACCGAGGAGCGCATGCCGGAGGGGAGTTCGCCCTCGAGGCGAGAGGTGTCGAAGGTGGAGTGATCGACGGAGAGCGTGCCGGCGGCGCGATCCCATTCGACGCGCGAGCCCTGTTCGCCGAAGAAGGTGACGAGCTTCTCGACGTCGGTGATGGCGGGGACGTTGAGGAGTCGGACGGGGGCGTCGGTCAGGAGCGTCGCGCAGAGGATCGGGAGAACGGAGTTCTTGTTGCCCGAAGGCGTGATGGTGCCGGAGAGCGGTTTGCCGCCGTGGACGATGAGGTCGGGCATTCTGGAGTTGAGAGTTGAGGGATGAGAGTTGAGAGCGGAGGCCGGCGGGCGTCGAAGGGGATTTGGCGGTTTGGGAGGAATGACAACGTTCTAATAGCTGAATCGCGAGGTCAGGGCGCAAAAAAAGAGCGGCCCGGTGGAGCCGCTCTGAGTGATGAGGGGTGTCGACGCGTTAGATGGCGCCGCCGCCCTGCTGGCCTTCGGGGTTAGGACCGCGGTCGCCGCGATCGCCGCGGTAACGGCCGCGTCCGCCACGACGACGACGGCGTCCATTGCCGCCTTCGAAACGGCGTTCACCTCCCTGACCTTCGCCGCCTTGGAAACCCTCGGGGCGGGGCTGGCGATCTTCGCGGGGGCCGCGGTTTTCGCCGCCCTGGTAGTTGCCGCGACCGCGTCCACCGCGATGACGGCGGCGGTGGCGGTGTTCGCCCTCGCGGTGTTCGCCTTCGCGACGTTCGCCGCCGGTGGAAGGCTGTTCGGTTTTTCCGCCGAAGAGGCCTTTCAGCCAGCCGAGGAAGCCGCCGGATTTTTTCTCGGGCTGGCGCTGGCTGGATTCGCGGGACGAGCCGCGTTGCTCGAGAGCGGTGTCGCGGCGCGGGAAGCGCGTGTCCTGGGGCTTGCCGTTGTCGCGGGGCTCGAAGTTGCGTGGGTCGCGTTCGCGGCGCTCGGGCCGGAAGGACGGGCGCGGGTCGCGTTGCGGGCGGGTGTCTTCGAGGTTGGAACCCTCGCCCCAACTGACGGCGGGGCGTTTCGCTTCGGCGGGCGGAAGGATTTTGATTTCCGCTTTTTCGACGGAAGGCTGGATCACTTCGGCCGGGGGAGCGACGGGCTCGCCGGCGGCGGGGGCCGTGGCGGCGGGCGGCTCGGACGCGCCGGTGACGGGCGCGTTGGCGACGGGGATGGTGGTGTCTTGGACGGTTTCGGCCGGCGCCGCGGGGGCGGCGGGCTCGTTGGCGGGCTCGGTCGCGGGCGTGTTGCTCGCGAACGGGTTGGTGTATTCACGCACGGGCGTGATCACTTCCACGGCGGTCGGCTTGTAGCCGGCAGCGGGGGCGGGCGCGGCGGCGGAGGCCGACGGCGGGGTCGCGCGTTTGCCGCGCGAGAGGCCGGAGCCTCGGGCATTGCCGAAGGTTCCAGCGGCCGGCGTAGCGGCGGGCTGGCCGGTCGGCGCCGGCGTGCTCGTCGAAGCCGCAGGTGGCGGCGCGTCGACGGCGGTCTCGGGAGCCGCGGAGGGCGCACCGGACGGGTTTTGGTCTGACATGTTGTATCTGTTTGTTGCTGGTGCTCAGGCCGTAAGAACGGCGAGCGACCGGTTGGTTAGGCCCGCGGAGCGCGTTTTGGGTAGCGGCTCGACGCGAGCGTGAAGGGCGCACGGTCGTGCAAACGGGGGCGGGGGGCAACTGCAAAGTCGGAAGCTCGCGCGGTGGGGCGGCGCGCCTCCATGGGAGTAGGAGGAGGGGCGGGAGAGTTGTCGCTTGCCACGGGAGGAGCGGGGGCGGCAATTTCGCGGCATGGATAAACTCGAGGAGATCTTCCAGATGCAGGACGCGTTGAACCGCCGGATCGGCGTGAATCTGCCGCCGGCGAGCGACGAGGAGAAGGCGAAGTGGATTCTCAACTACACGCGTGCGATGCAGCAGGAGACGGCGGAGTTGATCGATTCGGTGCCGTGGAAGTGGTGGGCGAAGTATCAGAAGTTCGACGAGCAGAACGCGAAGGTGGAAGTCGTGGACCTGTTTCACTTTCTGGTTTCGCTCGCGCAGACGCTCGGCATGACGGCGGACGATGTTTATCAGGCGTATCTGAAGAAGAACGCGGTGAATCACGCGCGTCAGGAATCCGGATACGTGAAGAAGGACGAAGCGGACTCGCGGCACATTTGAGCGCGCGCGGACGCGCCCACGGTTTGGAGTTCGGGGTTCAGGGTTTTGAGTTGAGATCCTGGCACGTGGCCGCGCGGACGGCGTGAAGGGAAATCAACAGCCCAAAGCGCTGAAGCGACGCGCTTAGCGCGAGACGACGAAGGCGGCGGTGACGTCGCAGGCGACGGCGCCGTTTTCGACGACGGAGGCCTTCAGCTTCAGCTTGGCTTTGCCGTAGCGGGAAAGGGCTTCCTTGAACTCGGCGATGGCGGCTTGGGCCGGGCGTTCGCAGATGGCGCGAAGGTCGCCGAGCACGGGGCGGCGGTAGGCGGCGCGGCTTTCTTTCACGACGATGCGCCACTCGGTTTTGTCGCCGTCTTTCTCCTCCTTCATCAACTCCCACACAACGCCATAGCCGGCGAGGGTGGCGAGGGAAACGAGGCTGCCGCCGAAAGCGGTGTTGAGCGAATTTTTGTTCTGCTCCTTGGGGGCGGTGAGGACGAGCGCCTGCGCGTCGCTGACCTCAACGCCGACGCCCATCGCTTTCGCGAGGGGGATCATTTCGTGGAGGAAGAGCTCCAGGGCGGGGACCTTCACCGATTTCATTGTGGGGGGGACGTTGCAGGAATTTTTTGCGCTCGTCAAAGCCGCTGGGGCTTCGCAGCGGGAGGAATCGGTGGACCGGCGGTTTTCTTAAGGAGAAGAGCCGCGGGGGGGGTAACTGCCAAATGGAAGTGGGTTGCGTCGAAAACCGGTGAAGTGGGACGGGAATGGCGGAATCAGATTGAGGGAGCGCGGCGGACAAACGGATGTCTTAGAAAAATTCGGTTATGGGACGGTTTATCAAAATTTTGGCGGTCCTTGTCGTGGTGTATGCGTTGGTCGGTTTCTTCGTGGTGCCGCCGATCGCGAAGAAGCAGATCGAGGAACGGGCGGAGGAGGAGTTGGGCCGGAGCGTCACGGTATCGCGGGTGCGGGTGAATCCCTTCGCGATTTCAGTGACGGTGGAAGGGCTGGAAGTGAGTGCGCCGGATGGTAGCGCGTCGTGGGTCGGATGGCAGCGGCTCTATGTGAATGCAGATCCGTTGAAGTCGGTCACCGGCGACTGGGTGGTGGGCAAGATCGAGCTGCAGGGGTTTCATGGGGCGGTGGAGGTGCGCGAGGATGGGACGCTGAATTTTTCGGATCTGATCGAGAAGTTTAGCGCGCGCGCGAGCGAACCGAGCGAGCCGTCGATCTGGGCGCGGCCGGTGCGGATCGACCGGCTGGATGTGGCGAATGCGCAGGTGACGTTTCGCGACGTGTCGCGGGCGGAGGAGTTCAAGACGGTGATCGGGCCGATGAACTTCGCGTTGACGAAGTTTCGGACGGAGGGATCGGGCGGCGCGCCGTATCGCTTCGAAGCGACGACGGAGGCGGGCGAGCGGTTCGCGTGGATGGGCACGCTGGGAGCGGATCCGGTGAGGTCGATCGGCGACTGGCAGGTGGAAAAACTGCGGTTGGCGAAGTATGCGCCGTATCTTTCGGATCGGATGCAGGCGGTGGTCGCGGAAGGCGAGCTGACGGCGAGTGGAAGTTATGAATTGAGCCTGGCGCCGAGCGACCGGCGCGTGCGGTTGAGCGAAGGCGCGCTGGCGTTGAAAGGGCTTCGCGTGCTCGAGCGGAAGGACGGTCCGGCGGTGGTGGAGTTGGGGTCGTTGGAGATTTCGGGTGTGGCGGCGGATGCGGAGACGCTGGCGGCGAGCGTGGATGCGGTTCGTGTGGAGCAAGGGCGGGCGCGGGTGGTGCGCGGGGCGGATGGGACGTTGAATGTGTTGGCGATGCTGAAACCGGCGGGAGCGGCGCCGAGCGAGGAAGCGGAAGCGCCGGCGGCGGATCGGCCGCTGGATGTGGCGGTGAAAGAGATCGCGGTGAAAGGATTTGCGGTCGACGTGCGGGATGAAGCGGCGCCGGAGCCGGTGGAGATGAGCGTCGAAAACGTCGAGGCGACGGTGACGGCATTTACGCTGCGTGAAGGCGCGCCGGTGCCGGTGAGTGTGGCGTTCGAATTGAAGCCGGAGGGAACGGTGAGAGTGAGCGGCAACATGACCGTGAGCCCGTTTCAGGCGGTGGTGGGGATCGACGTCGCGCGGGTGGCGATGGCGCCGTTCAGCCCGTATCTGCAAGACGTGTCGCAGGCGAAGATCGCGCGCGGATGGGTGTCGGTGAAAGGCGACGCGAATGTCGGCGCCGACGGCAGCGCGACGTTCTCGGGCGAGGCGAACGTGGAGGACGTGGCGGTCGCGGCGGGCGATCAGGCGGAGGTGGCGGGACTGAGGGAGTTCACGGCGAACGACATCAAGGTCGCGACGACACCACGCCTGACGCTCTCGATGGGAGAGCTGAAAGTGGTGCGGCCCTTTGCGCACGTGGTGCGGGCGGAAGACGGGACCTTGAACGTGGCGGCGCTCGCGCCGAAGGCTTCGGGTAGTGAGAGCGCGGATACGTCGGAAGCCAAGGAGAACGTGAGCGGTGGGGCGTCGCCGGAAATCGCGGTGACGCGCGTGCTGGTGCAGGACGGGGAGTTCACGTTTGTCGACCGCTCGATGGACCGACCGGTGGAATACGCGCTGGCGCCGGTGAATGGAGCGTTGCGAAATCTCTCGTCGCTGCGGCCGGAAGTGGGCGACACGGAATTTCAAGCGCGGGTGAACCGGGCGGCTGACGTGCGGGTGTTGGGCCGGTTGAATCCCTTGGCGGCGGCGCCGATGGCGGATGTCCGGCTGGACGTGGTGTCGGTCGATCTCGTGCCGGCGAGTCCTTACATGGGGAAGTTTGCAGGCTATGAGCTGGCGAGCGGACGGCTGTCGGTGGAGACGCGGGCGAAGCTCGAGAACGAGCGGCTGGACATGAACAACGCGATCAAGGTGGAGCAGTTTGAGCTGGGGGCGGCGACGAACAGCCCGGATGCGGTGAAGCTCCCGGTGCGGTTGGGCGTGGCGCTGTTGAAGGATGCGGAAGGAAAAATCGTGCTCGATATTCCGGTGCAGGGGAGTTTGGCGGATCCGCAGTTCGATATCGGGAAGGTGGTCGGGCAGGTGTTTTCGAATTTGTTCACGAAGGCCGCGACGTCGCCGTTTGCGCTGCTGGGATCGATGTTTGGCGGCGGCGGCGAGGAACTGGGGCAGCAGGATTTCGCGCCGGGAACGCCGACGCCGACCGAGGCGAGCCGTCCGCGATTGGACGTGGTGCGGCGGGCGTTGGTGGAGCGGCCGGCGTTGAAACTCGAAATCGAGCCGGGCTACGATCGCGTGGCGGATGCGGAAGGATTCAAGCGGGCACAGCTCGACGAGTTGTTGCGGGCGGAGGTGGGCTTGGGCGCGGGCGAGGAGCGGCAGTTGACGCCGGAGGAGCGGGAGCGCGGGGTGCGGCAGTTGTTTTTGCAGCGGGTTTCGGCGGATGCCGGAGCGACGGCGGGCGGCGAGGTGGCGGCGACGGAGACGCCGGCGCAGCCGCCTGTATCCACGGAACCGAGACAAGAGGAGGAGCGGCGCGGGATTTTGCGGCGCACTTGGGATATCGCGACGCTGAAAGGCGCGCGCGACTGGATCAGCGGGCGGAGTCGACGGGAGGCCGAGGAGCGGCGGATTGCGGAGGAACGGCAGGTGACGGAGCAGTTGGCGGCCGAGCGTCGCGCGCGCGAGGAGAGTGCGCCGGCGGCAGAGCCGTCGCTTGAAGAGATGGAGCGTGCGGTGCTGGCGAGCATCGAGGTGGCGCCCGCGGATCTGGCCGAACTCGCGAACCGGCGCGCGGAGCATATTCGCGAAGTGTTGTTGGCGGACGGCGCGATCGACGAAGCGCGAGTGACGATCGCGAGAGTGGAAGGCGAGCCGAAGGTCGACGGAGCGCGCGCGGTCCTGCACTTGCGGTGACGGTGCGAGTGAGGCACGAAACGCGTGACGTGGAGAAGCGCGTGAAAATCGAAACGGTGGAGAGCGGTGCGATCGGTTGTCGCAGCGGTTGCGGTGCGTGCTGCATCGCGCCCTCGATTTCGTCGCCGATGCCGAAGATGCCGCACGGGAAGAAAGCGGGCGAGCGCTGCCTGCATTTGCGGCCGGATCTGCGGTGCGAGCTTTTCGGTTTGCCGGAGCGGCCGGCGGTGTGCGTGAGCCTGCGTCCCGAGCCGATGATGTGCGGACGGACGAGGGAAGAGGCGATGAGCTTTCTGATGGCGTTGGAGCTGGCGACTTCGCCGCAGCGGTGAAGGGCGCGGGCGAGCCGCGGACTAAATCAGGGTTGCTTCGGGGCGTCGTCGCGATTCGCCCAGAGGTCGTCTTTGCCGAACTCGGGGCAGCAGGAGCCTTTCTCGGAGTAGCAGCGCTCGCAGAGCCAGCGGTCGCCGACGGCGACGGCGCCGAACGCGCCGCATTCTTCGCACGTGGCGGAGCGATCGATGGGGTCGGGCGGGTTGGCGTCGCGGGGCGTGGAGTTCGTGCTCATGCGTGGTCGGCGATGGCTTGTTCCAAATCGGCGATGAGGTCGGCGGCGTCTTCAAGTCCGGCGGAGAGGCGGATGAGGCCATCGGTGATGCCGGCTTGTTGGCGTGCTTCGGGCGTCATGCCGCGATGGCTCGAGCGGGCGGGACGCGTGACGAGGGTTTCGGGGCCGCCGAGGCTGACGGCGTGAACGATGAGCTGGAGGCGTTCGAAGAAACGCGTGGCGGCTGGCTCGCCGCCGGCGAGTTCGAACGAGAGGAGGCCGCCGGCGTGTTTCAGTTGCCGCTGTGCGAGGGCGCGTTGCGGATGGTCGGGCAGGCCCGGGTAGTAGACGCGCGCGATTTCGGGACGATCGGCGAGCCAGCGGGCGAGGGTGTCGCCGTTGCGGTTGTGGGCGTCCATGCGCAGGGCGAACGTGCGCAAGCCGCGCAAGACCAGGGCGGCTTCGGAGGCGTTGACGGTGCCGCCGAGGTTTTTGTGGATTGCGCGGTGGCGGGGCGTGAGCGGCGTGCGGGAGATCAGGCAGCCGCCGATGAGGTCGCCGTGGCCGTTGAGGTATTTGGTGGTGGAGTGGACGATCCAGTCGGCACCGGAGTCGAACGGACGCTGGTTGAAAGGCGTGGCGACGGTGTTGTCGACGATCACGGGCGCGCCAGCGATGCGGGCGGTTTGGATGGTCGCCTCGAGGTCGATCAACCGCATCAGCGGATTCGACGGGGTTTCGACGAGGACGGCACCGGCACGGGAAACGGCTTCGAGCCAGCGGGCGGTGTCGGTGGAGTCGACGATTTCGAGCGGGAGTTTGAACGTGCTCGAGAGGATGCGGAGGAGTTCGAAGCTGCCGCCGTAGATATCGTGGTGCGTGACGAGCGGGCCGCTGCGTTCGTGGAGCGCGCAGGTGACGGCGCAAAGGGTGGCGGCGTTGCCGGAGCTGGTGACCATCGCCTCGGCGCCGCCTTCGAGATCGGCGAGGGTGCGGGCGAGGGCGTCGACGGTGGGATTGCCGAAGCGGGAGTAGGCGTAGCCTTTTTTGGCGCCCGAGAAGATGGCGTCGGCTTCGGCGGCGTCGCCGAGGTCGAAGATCGCGCTCTGGACGATGGGCGGTTGGACCGGCGCATTGGGGATTTCGCGCGGCTGCGAGGTGCCGGCGCGGGCGCAGAGGGTAGCGAAGCGGTAGGATGGGGAGTTCATGGCCATGCCGAGGTTGGATATATCGTAATACGATATGAATGGTGCCTTGGCAAGCGGAGGGACGGACGAGGTGGCTATTCCTCGATCTCCGGCATCGAGCAGGCGGGGCTGGCGAAGGTGGCGCGAGGCGGGATGCGAGCGGCGGCTTTCTGGAGGAGCGAGGTGAGCTGCGGGCCTTTGGTGCGCAACTCGTCGCGGTGGACGCGGTAGAGTTTTTCGAGGAGCTTCAGGCCTTTGGCGGTGAGGGTGACCTGCACGCGGCGGCGGTCTTCGCGCGAGGCGGTGCGCTTCACCAGTCGCATCGATTCCATGCGATCGACGAGACCGACGGCGCTGTGATGGGCGATGCGCATTTGCTCGGCGAGTTCGCCGATGGTGACCCAGTTGCGACCGGGGTAGCCCTCGATCGCGAGGAGAGCCTGGTATTGCTGCGGGGTCACGCCGTGTGCGGTGGCGGCGGTCTCGCTGAAACTGAGGAATTTCCGCAGCGCGTAACGAAATTCGGCGAGGGCCTCGTAGTCGGCTTTGGAAAGGGGTTCTTCGGAGGAAGCCATGGTGACTCGCGGGGAAAGAGCAGGTGAGCGCGAGAGAGTGAGGCGCGGTGTATCGTGTTGCGATATAAAATGCGCTCGCGGTGGTGAGATGAGCGCGATCTGGGCGAGGCGCGGGCGATTAGAGCCAGCGTTTGTATTTGAAGATCAGATACGGGACGATGGCGGAGATGAGCATCAGAACGAGGGCGAGCGGGTAGCCCCAAGGCCATTGCAGCTCGGGCATGTGGCGGAAGTTCATGCCGTAGATGCTGGCGATGAGGGTCGGGGGCAGCAGGACGACGGCGAGGACGGAGAAGAGTTTGATGATCTTGTTCTGCTGGCTGTTGATCGTGTTCTGGTCGCTGTTGATCAGGCCGAGCGTGGCATCGAGGATGAACGTGACTTTGCTCGAGACGAAGTTGGCGTGGTCGGAGAGGGCGATGACGTCCTTGCCGGTGATGCGCCAGTGTTCGTCGACGGGGTCCTTGCTGAGGTTGCCGCAGGTTTCGGTGAAGAAACCGTGGAGGCGTTGGAGGCTGACGAGGCTCTCGCGGGCGTTGGCGGTGCGCGCGGCGTTTTGGCCGATGCGGCGCAGCAGGGCGTTGTAGTCGATCGTGCCGGGCTCGCGGCTTTCGCCGAGGAAGATGATGGTGGAGAGTTCGTTGAGGTCGGCGGCGACGAATTCGAGGATGTCGGCGATGCGGTCGACGACCTCGTCGAAGAGGCCGAGGAAGAGTTTTTGGGCGGTTTGGTAGGCTTCGGGCGTGCGTTCGTAGCGGGCGGTGAAGGCCTTGAACGGCATGGGCTCGTCGAAGCGGAGCGTGACGAGCCGGTTGGGGCGGAAGGCGAAGGTGATCGGAGTGGTGGTCGGGTCGGGTTTGGCGGCGCGGACCATGATCGTCGCGGTCATGAAGAGCGCGTGGTTCTCGATGTAGAGACGGCTCGAGACCTCGATTTCCTGGGCTTCGTTGCGCGTGGGAAGAGGGAGATCTTCGAGCGCTTCGATGGCATCGATTTCTTCGGGGGTGGGATCGAGCAGGTCGATCCAGAGGACGTCGCGCCAGTCTTGGGCGGGGAGGTCGGCGACGGTGACGCTTCGAACGGCCTTCTTGTCGTAGAGTTTGATCATGAAGGGAGGGGCTCGTGTTTGACAGGGGCCGAACGCGGAGGTTTGGCGAGCGCGAAACGTCGGGACGAGCGGGTGGGAGCCCGCCCGTCGAGAGGGCCCCCGCGGTTTTGATCAGAGGTCGGCCAGGCGCAGGAAATCGTCGCCCGATAGATCGGAGCGGTGTCGAAGTTCCAGGACGTCGTAGAGCCGGGCGAGCTGGCATTCGAGTTGGACGAGGCGGGGCTCGTTGGGGACGAGGAGCAGGATGCGGCTGATGGAGCGGTCGGCGGTGGGGACGCAGAGGATGGCGTCGAGGTTGAAGGCGCGGCGCGCGAAGAGGCCGGTGATGTGGGACATCGTGCCGGGGTGGTTGCGGACGCGGAGTTCGATCACCGTCGAGGTGGTAGCGGTGGACAGGAGCGACTCAGGCATGGGAGGAGGTGGGCTGAGGAGCGGTGGTGATGGTTTGGTGGTTGGCGGCGCCGGGCGGGACCATGGGAAGCACGAGCGCGGCGTCGTGGATCGCGATGTCGATGACGCACGGGCCGGGTTGGGCGAGGGCGTCGGCGAGGGTGGCGAGCGGATCAGTATCGGAAGATTCGATACGCACGCCGCGGAGACCGAAAGCGCGCGCGAGGGCGGCGAAGTCGGGAACGGCATGGAAGCGCGAGGCGGCGTAGTTTTGCGCGTAGAACAACTCCTGTTGCTGGCGCACGAGGCCGAGGTGGCCGTTGTTGAAGATCAACACGGCGACGGGGAGGTTGAGTTCGGCGAGGAGGGCGAGTTCCTGGATGTTCATCAGGATCGAGCCGTCGCCGGAAATACACGCGATGCGGCGGGCGCTGCGACTCCGGGAGTCACGCAGGGCGAGGGCGGCGCCGATGGCGGCGGGGAGGCCGAAGCCCATGGTGCCGAGGCCACCGGACGTGAGGAACGTGCGGGGCGCGCGGAAGGGCCAAGCTTGGGCGACCCACATCTGGTGCTGGCCGACATCGGTGGTGACGATCGTGTCGGCCGGGAGCGTTTCGGCGAGGAAACGGCAGAGGTTGATCGGGTGCAGCGGGTCTTCGGCGCGCGGTGGATGCGCGAGCGGGTGGGCGCGGCGGAGAGTTTGCGCGTGGGAGAGCCAGGCGGCGCGGTGTGCGGAATGATGTCGCAATTGCGACATCTTTTCGCGCGGGAAGAAGGCGAGGAGGCGGGTGAGGATTTCGGCGGCATCGCCGACGAGGCTGAGGAAAGGGTTTTTGATTTTTCCGATTTCGGCGGGGTCGATGTCGATGTGAGCGATGGTCGCGCGCGGGCAGAACTCGGCGACTTTGCCGGTCGCGCGGTCGTCGAAGCGGGCGCCGATCGCGAGAACGAGGTCGGCTTCGTCGAGGAGTTGGTTGGTCGCTTTCGTGCCGTGCATGCCGAGCATGCCCATGAAATGCGGGTCGTCAGCGGGGATGGCGCCGAGCGCCATCAGCGTGCAGACGGTGGGCGCTTGCAGACGATGAGCGAGTTCGCGGGCGAGCGGAGCGGCGCCGGAGGCGATGATGCCGCCGCCGAAGTAGAGGACGGGGCGTTGGGCGTGGGTGAGGAGGTGGGCGAGAGCGGTGATGTCGGTGTCGTTGAATGTTGAATACGTTTCACGCCGGCCGCCGGGCGCGGGCCAGGTGGCGATGGTGTGTTTCGCGTTGAAGACATCCTTGGGGATGTCGATGGCCACGGGGCCGGGGCGGCCGGATTCGGCGAGGGTGAAGGCGAGAGGGATAATCTCGAGGAGCTCGGCGACGGAACGGATCAGGAAGTTGTGCTTCGTGATCGGGAGCGTGAGGCCGTAGGTGTCGACTTCCTGAAAGGCGTCGGTGCCGATCAGCGATTGCGGCACTTGGGCGGTGATCGCGATCAGCGGGATCGAGTCGAGGCGGGCGTCGGCGATGGCGGTGAGGAGGTTGGTGGCGCCGGGGCCGGAGGTGGCGAGGCACACGGCGGCGCGGCCGGTGGCGCGCGACATGCCTTGGGCGATGAAGCCGGCGCCTTGTTCGTGGCGGGCGAGGATGTGTTCGATGCGCGAGTCGGGGGAATGAAGCGCGTCGTAGAACGGCAGGATCGCGCCGCCCGGGATGCCGGAGACGGTGCGGATGCCCTGGCGTTCGAGCAGGTGGCGGAGGATTTCGGCGCCGGTGAAGGTGCCGGTGGGCGTGGCGTCGACGGCCGGTGAAGGCGCGGGCGATTGCGCGGGCGCCGAGGCGATGGGCTCGGCGAGGTCGGTTTCGGTGGGTGGTTTCATTGGGTTGGCGTTGGTTGGCGCCCGTCCCGTGGCTGAAACCGAAGGAGCAAACAAAAAGCCCCTCCGGTTCGGCACCGGAGGGGCAAAGTCGTTTTCGTTTTGTCGATACGATCAGAACCCTCGCGTGCCGGCAGGCGCGACGACTACGACGACCACGAGGGCGACGAGGTGTTTGAGGGCGCTGGTGCCGAGAGGATTCATGAACGTGAAGGGCAAGAAGGCGCGGAGAGAGGCGGGCGTCAAGGGTGGAGGTGGGGGCGGCGAGGGTGCGGGGCGATCACGAGCACGATTACGAGCAGGAGCACGATCATGCATGCCCTTCCACCTTCGTGCTCCTACTCGTGATCGTAATCGTGCTCGAAAGAGATGGTCGGATTTTGGGGAGAACGAGAAAGAGAACGAAGAACGAGAACGATTTTTTAGCGGAGGATTACTTCGCCGGTGAGGAGGATTTTGTTGGAGGAGGGGCCGATGAGAAAGGTGTAGGCGTGGGATTCGGTGCGCCAGGCGCGGGCGGCGGTGTCCCAGTAGGCGAATTCCTTCGCGGTGAGGCGGGCGCGGACGACTTTGGTTTCGCCGGGTTGGAGCGTCACTTTGCTGAAGGCTTTCAGCTCCTTCTCGGGGCGGGGGACGGCGGAGAGGGTGTCGCGGAGATAAATCTGCGCGGTCTCGGTGCCGGCGACGGAGCCGGTGTTGGTAATGGAAAACTCGATACTCACGCGTCCGTCGATCGGCATGATCGCGGGAGTGAGGCGGAGGTTCGAATAGGCGAACGTCGTGTAGGAGAGGCCATGGCCGAAGGCGAAGAGCGGTTCGATCCGCTTGTGTTCATACCAGCGGTAGCCGACGTAGATGCCCTCTTTGTAAACGACGTCGGTGATGGAGTGGGACATGTCGTTGTCGTGGTCCCAGCCGATGTAGAGCGATTCGCCTTCGGGGATGTAACCGTAGCCGGGCGAGTCTTCGAAACGCTTTTCGATCGTGATCGGAAGTTTGCCGGACGGGTTGGTTTCGCCGCAGAGGATCTCGGCGAGGGCGCGGTTGCCGATCTGGCCGGGATACCAGGCGTAGAGGATGGCGGCGGCCTTGTCGGCCCAGGCGGTCATTTGAACGCCGGCGCCGGAGTTGACGATGACGACGGTGCGGGGGTTGAGCGTCACGGCGCGGAGGATACGTTGCTCCTCGTCGGCGGGGAGGGCGAAGGGGCGATCCCAGCCCTCGCTGTCGAGCGTGCCGGTGCTGAGGAGGACGAGGTCGGCGGATTCGAGGTCGGCGTCGGTGGGGTTCGCGACAGGGTGGAGGGCGTCGCCGTAGGTGTCGCGGAGCGCGTCGAGGAGCGTGACGATGTTGTAGCCGTCGACCTCGGCGGAGCCGAGGCCGCGCGGGAGGGTGTCGACGAAGCGGCCGGTGAGGAGGATCTTTTTCTTTTTCGCGGCGGCGCGGGAGAGCGGGAGCGTTTGGTGGTCGTTTTTAAGGAGGACGATCGATTCGCGGGCGGTTTGGAGGGCGACCTGTTCGTGTTCGGCGTATTTGGAAGCGTAATACGGATCGTGGACGGGACGGTCGTGGAGGCCGGCGGCGATGGTGGTGCGGAGGATGCTTTTCACCATGCGATCGATTTCGGGCTCGGTGATCTGGCCGGATTGGAGGAGGCGGTCGGCGTCGGCTTTCAGGAATTTGTCGCCGGGCATTTCGAGATCCTGGCCGGATTTGACGATTTTCGTGGCGTCCCAAACGGACCACCAATCGGTCATGACGAGCCATTTGTAGCCGAGTTCGTCGCGCAGGAGGTCGGTGATGAGTGCGCGATTCTGACCGCACCATTCGCCGTTGAAGAGGTTGTAGGCGGTCATGACGGCCATGGCGCCGGCGTCGATGGCGGTCTTGAAGGCGGGCAGGTAGATCTCGTGGAGCGCGCGGTCGTCGATGATGGAGTTGGAGGTGCGGCGGTAGTGGTCGGTTTCGTTGCCGATGAAGTGTTTGATCGTGGGGATCGTGCCGGTGTCGAGGACGCCGGTGACGTAGCGTTCGACGATGCGGGAGGCGAGGCAGGGGTCTTCGCCGAAGTATTCGAAGTTTCGGCCGTATTGGGAGTGACGATACAGATTCATCCCGGGGCCGAGGAGGAAGGCGATGCCGCCGGCGCGGCATTCTTCGCCGATGGCGCGGGCGTATTGGTAGGCGAGCGACGGATTCCAGGTGGCGGCGAGGGCGAGCGGGTTGGGAAAGGCGGTGGATTTTTCGAGGAGGGCGTTGACGTTGCGGCGGATGTTGATGCCGCCGGAGGCGTCGGACATGTAGAGCTCGGGGATGCCGAGTTCGGGGTAGCCGCGGAGGAAGAAGCCGTTGTGGCCGGAGATGAGGCCGAGTTTTTGCGGGAGGGTGAGATTGGCGAGGAGGGCGGTGGCGCGGGCGTCGGCTTCGGTGTAGCTGACGGGGGTTTTGAAGGACGGCTCGGGGAGGAGGGTGACGCTGGAGAAGAGCATGGGGGTGGGGCGGGAGTTGAGAGTTGAGGGATGAGAGTTGAGAGAGGAGAGGGGGGCGAGGCGATTGGGGAGTGGAAAAAGGGAGGTCGTAGAACTCGCCCTACTGGGAGTTGCGCGCGGGCGGGCAAACTACAAGGTCGGCGGGCATGGCTAAAGGTGACGAAGCTCCGACCGTGATTTTTTCGATGCTGGGCGTCTCGAAGAAAATCGAGCGCAAGGAAATCCTGCGGGATATTTCCCTCTCGTTTTTCTATGGGGCAAAGATCGGCGTGTTGGGTTTAAACGGTTCGGGGAAGTCGTCGCTGCTGAAGATTCTGGCGGGGCGCGACACGGAGATCGAAGGACGCGTGCATTTCGAGCCGGGGTATTCGGTGGGGTTGTTGGAGCAGGAGCCGTATCTGACGCCGGGGGCGACGGTGCGGGCGTGCGTGGAGGAAGGTGTCAAGCATCTGACGGATCTCACGGCGGCGTATGATGCGACGTGGGATGAACTCGGCGCGACGGAGGACGAGGCGGAGAAGGACAAGATCATGCAGCGGCAGGGTGAGCTGCAGGAGAAGATCGATGCGTTGGGGGCGTGGGATGTGGCGCCGCAGGTGGAGATGGCGATGGACGCGCTGCGGTGTCCGCCGGGCGATGCGATCGTGGACAAACTTTCGGGCGGCGAGCGGCGGCGGGTGGCGCTGGCGCGGCTGTTGTTGCAGAAGCCGGCGATCCTGTTGTTGGACGAGCCGACGAATCATTTGGACGCGGAGAGCGTGAACTGGCTCGAGCAGCATCTGGCGCGTTACGAGGGGACGGTTATCGCGGTGACGCACGACCGGTATTTTTTGGACAATGTCGCGCAATGGATTCTCGAGCTGGATCGCGGGCACGGGATTCCGTGGAAAGGAAACTATTCGTCGTGGCTCGAGCAGAAGCAGAGGCGTCAGGCGATCGAGCAGCGGACGGAGGATCGGCGACAGAAAGCGATGGCGCGCGAGCTGGAGTGGATTCGGTCGGGCGCGAAGGCGCGTCAGGCGAAAGGCCAGGCGCGCATCAATGCGTATGAGGCGATGCTGAAGCAGAATGTCGCGGAGAAAGAGCGGGAGTTTGAGATTTTGATCCCGCCGGGGCCGCGGCTGGGAAACCTCGTCGTGGAGGCGAAGGATTTGGCGAAGAGTTACGGGGACAATGTGTTGTTCGAAGGCGTGAATTTTTCACTGCCTCCGGGTGGGATTGTCGGCGTGATCGGGCCGAACGGCGCGGGGAAGACGACGCTGTTCAAGTTGATCACGGGCGTGGAGAAGCCGGATGCGGGGACGCTTCGCATCGGCGACACCGTGAAGATCGCGCACGTGGATCAGTCGCGTGAGTCGTTGCCGAACGAGGCGACGATTTGGGAAGCGATCAGCGGCGGGGAGGAAATCATGAAGTTGCCGGGGCGCGAGGTGAACTCGCGGGCGTATTGCGCGCAGTTTGGTTTCACCGGGGCGGATCAGCAGAAGAAGGTGGGCGTGTTATCCGGTGGGGAAAGGAATCGCGTGCATCTGGCGCGGCTGCTGAAGAGCGGGGCAAATCTGATTTTGTTGGACGAGCCGACGAATGATTTGGACGTGAACTCGATTCGCGCGCTGGAGGAAGGGCTCGAGAATTTCGCGGGATGTGCGGTGGTGGTGTCGCACGACCGGTGGTTTCTCGATCGCGTGGCGACGCACATCCTGGCGTTCGAAGGCGAGAGCGAGGTGAAGTGGTTCAACGGAAACTTCTCGGCGTATCACGAAGATTATAAGCGCCGGAAGGGGAAGGACGCGGATCAGCCGCATCGGGTGAAGTATCGGAAGCTGACCCGCGGCTGAGGCCGCGGGAAGATCCAAGGACCAAGATCCAAGCTCCAGAGAAGGTTCAAAAACCAACGGAGCGCCGATGGTGGCGGGAGGGAGGGCCGCAAAGAGGCGCAGAAGGCGCAAAGAAAGAGGACGGCAAGGTTTGAGGGGTAAATTGTTGAGGTGAGGTGGGCGGCGGGAGTGTGGTGAAGTTGCATTTGCCAAAGGGGTGTGCGGGCGGCAGAACCGCGGCTCCACTTTGACCTTTCGCTTTCCTGTGCTCCGACTTGGTAGGTGCTTCGCGCGGCGTCCGATGTTTTGGGCGGCGGGCGTGGGCGCGTGTCTGTCGGCTTTGAGTTTTGGAGCGGAGGGGATCGATGCGCGGCTGCTGACGAGCGAGCGGCGGGAGTTGCAGCGGGAGGGGAAGGTGATCGTGGAGCTGTTGCAGAACCTGCATTACTCGACGCGGCAGTTTCACGAGATCAGCGCGAAGGACATCGTGGAGCAGTTTGCGCGGCGGAACGATCCGGAGCGGCTGATCTTCAGCGCGGAGGACATGGCGTTTCTGCAACGGCGGTTTGGTCGGAGTTTGAAGACGGTGTATCTGCTGAAAGGCGACGTGCAGCCGGCGTTCGAGATGTTCGATCTTTACCGAGAGCGGGCGCGCGGGCGGCTGGCGTGGATCAAGGCGTGGTTGGAGGACGAGATCGATTTGACGGCGGATGAATTCTACCGGGCGCGGGAGCCGGAGTCGGCGCCGTTGTCGGGCGCGGAGCTGGATCGAGCGTGGGAGCTGAGATTGAAGCGGGCGGTGGTGGACGAGGTGGCGGGCGGATTGAGTCTGGCGGAAGCGGTGGCGGAGGTGCGGCGCGGATATGAGCGGTGGGTGGAGGCGCTCGAGGAGATGAGCGCGGTGGAGGCGCGGGAGGCGTTTTGGGAGGCGTTGATCGGGATGTTCGATCCGCACAGCGGGTATTTCGCGCCGGAGCGGGCGGAGGAGTTTCAAATTACGATGAAAGGCGCGGTGGCGGGCGCGGGGCTGGATGTGTGGATGGATGAAGGTGTGTGTCGCGTGTCGTCGATCCTGGCGGGTGGAGCGGCGGAACGGGACGGAAGCATCGAACCGGGCGACGAGATCGTGGCGCTGGCGGAGGAAGGCGGCGATTGGACGGAGACGAGGAAGAAACGGGTGTCGGCGGTCGTGGCGCGATTGCGCGGAAAGCCGGGAACGGCGGTGCGGGTGGCGTATCGAAAAAATGGCGACGAGGAGCGTCGCGAGGTGACGTTGGTGAGAAGCGAAGTGGTGCTGCCGGAGCAACGGGCGCGGGGAGCGGTGTTCGAGGTGCCGGGCGCGGACGGGGTGACGCGGAAGATCGGGTGGATCGAGTTGCCGGAGTTTTACGCGTCGGGCGTGGACTCGGCGGATTCAAGTGCGACGCGGGACGTGCGGGAGCTGCTCGAGCAGATGAAAGCGCGCGGGGTCGCGGGCGTGGTGCTGGATTTGCGGCGGAATCCGGGCGGGGCGATGACGGAGGCGACGGCGTTGGTGGGATTGTTCGTGGGGGGCGGACCGGTGTTTTTGACGAAAGGGATGGAGGGGAAACGGGAGGTGCATCGAGGGGCCGAGGCGGAGCCGGTGTATGGAGGGCCGCTGGCCGTGGCGGTGTCGCAGCAAAGTGCGTCGGCGAGCGAGATCGTGGCGGGAGCGCTGCAGTATCATCGGCGGGCGGTGATCGTGGGGTCGAAGACGACGTTTGGGAAAGGGACGGCGCAGTCGTATATCGATTTGAACGCGAATCCGGTGCGCGGAAATGGAAGCATCAAGTGGGGGATGCTGCGGGTGACGGGGCAGCGGTTTTATTTTCCGGACGGGCGGTCGCCGCAGGCGCGCGGGGCGGAGGCGGACGTGGTTTTTCCGTTTGCGGTGGAGGATGAAGAAAAGGTGGAGGCGAAGTTGCCGCTGGCGTTGCCGGCGGATGAAGTCGCGGGCGTGGAGGATGGGCGGGTGGAGGGGACGTTTGCGGCGGTGGATGCGGCGCTGATCGAGCGGATGAACGCGAAGGTGGCGGAGCGGGCGGCGACGCTGGAGGAATGGGAGTTGCGGCGGCGGTATGCGGAGATGGTCGAGCGGTGGAGGGAGCAGAAGGAGATTTCGGTGCAGCTCGAGCGGCGGCGGAAGGAGCGGGCGGAGTATGAGGCGGAGAGGGTGGCGGTGTGGCGGCGCGCGCGGGAGCTGGAGATGAGCGAAGGGTATCGGGCGGAGGCGTTGACGATCGATGCGGTGCGACAGGTGGAGGCGGCGCATCGGACGCTGGCACGGGAACGTTTACGCGAAGGGGCGGATGCGCGCGCGGGGTGGCTGGCGGGAAATCGGTTTTTTGTCGAAGGCGATGACGGCGTCGTGCGCGAGGTGCGGTTGGACCGGATGGGCTTTCGCGCGTATGTCGGGGAGGCGGCGGTGCTGGCGGCGGAGTATGCGGCGGCGACGGGGCGGGGGATGACGGAGAGCGCGATGGCGGATGTGCTGCGGGGGTTGGAGCGGGTGGAAGGATTCTCGGAGGCGGCGGTGATCGAGAGTTTCCGGCGCGGTAGTGAGGACGCGGATACCGCCGAGGTGCGGCGTGGGGCGGAGGCGGTGTTGCGCAAGTTGACGGAGATCGATCGGGGATTGTTGCCGGGGCGGACGATGCTGGATGTCGGGCTGCGGGAAAGTCTGCGGCTGACGGCGGAATGGGCGGCGGAGGCGGACGGCGCGGGGGCGCCGACGAGCGCGACGGGATTTTGAATTTTTCCACATGGCTTCACTTCAACATTACAAGGCACTCGGCTGGGCGTTGGCGTTTCTGGGATGCGCGGGGCTTTCGCCGCTGATGGCGGCGGACGCGGCGATCGATGACGATCCGGGCGAGGAGGACGCCGAGGAGCAGGTGACGACGACGGCGCCGACGGTGAGCGCGGGGGAGGTGAAGTTTTGGGAGGCGATGAAGCTGTTTCGCAGCAAGGCGCCGGCGGATCTGGCGGCGGGCCGCGCGGCGCTGGAGGCGGCGGTGGCGCAGGAGTTCACGCATGCGCAGTTGTTTCTGGCGGAGTGTTATCAGAGCGGCGGATACGGGTATCCGAAGAACGCGAAGAAAGCGGCGGCGTTGGTGCGGCTGGCGGCGGAGCGCGCGAATGCGTTTGCGCAGGTGAGTTATGGGATGGTGCTCTTTTCGGGGATCGGCGTGCGCAAGGATGAGGAGAAGGCTTTCGAGTGGTTGAGCGCGGCGGTGGCGGATGGGGCGGATTACAGGCGTCCGATGCCGCCGGCGGATTTCCATGTCGGCGCGGGCGATCTGCCGCCGGAGCTGGGCGTGGCGGGAGCGGCGGCGGCGGATCCGGTGGCGAGCGCGAAGGCGCGGGCGCATTTCTTCCTCGGGTTGTTGTTGGAGAAGCGGAAGGACGGGACCGGGGCGCAGGCGAATTTCGTGGCGGCGGCGACAGCGGGGGTGTCGGGACGCGACGGGGTGATGCAAGCGGCGACGCAGGCGGCGGTGAATTATGCGTTGGGGCGCGGCGTGCCGCGGGATCCGGCGAAGGCGAACGAGATGTTGGAGCAGAGTCGCAAGCTCAGTCGGCACGCGGGGATCTCGCTCTTGCACAATTACGCGACGGCGAAGCTGGTGGATGATTTCGCGGTGTCGGAACTCGAGGAAGCGGTGGCGAAGGCGAGCGACGAAGCGGAAGGCGAGATGCAGATGAACATCGCGCGGCTGTTCACGGACAAGAAGTCGAAGGACTACAATCCGCGGGAGGCGGTGACGTGGTTCGAGCTGGCGGCGGAGAGCGGGAAGCCGTGGGCGATGTTGGAGCTGGGTTTTCTTTATACGCGCGGCGATTTGGGGAAGCCGGAGCCGGAGAAGGCGTTCGCGTGGTTTCAGCGGGCGATGGGCGAGGACGAGAAGAAGGTGAAGCACTACCTCGCGGTCGCGAATGTGGTGATTTCTTTATACAACGGGATCGGGACGCCGAAGGATGGGGAGAAGGCGATGGCGATGGCGGCGCGGCATCGGAATCAGGAGTTCGTGAGTTATCTGGCGACGATCGGGCAGTGTCCGAAAAGCGTGGTGACGTTCGAGCAGTGGGTGGACCTGACGAAGCGGTGGGCGAAGGAAAAGAAGGATGCGCAAGCGCAGTATTTCATGGGGATGCGGCATGAAGGGGGATTTGGCGTGAAGCAGAACGTGAGGGATGCGCTGAATTGGTATCAGAAGGCGGCGAAGCAGAATCATCCGTTGGCGGCGCGGCGGCTCGGGCAGTTGCACCAACAGTATCCGGTGGAGTTGGCCGGCAATTACGGGGCGGGGATGATCGAGGCGGCGCGGCTTTATCGGATCGGCGTGGCGGGAAATGACGCGGCATCGATCGCCTCGCTGGCGCTGATGATGTCGGAAGGCCGGGGGATGATGAAGGACCAGGCGGAGGCGATCCGGCTTTACGAGCGGAGCCTGGCGATGGATCCGGACCTCACGCACGCGCTCAACAATCTCGGGGTGATTTATCAGGAGCGGTTCGAATCGGCGAAGAAACGATCGGACGACGCGGCGGAGGAGAAGAACCGGGAGCTGATGTTGAGCTACTATGAGCAGGCGAACGAGAAGGAGGATGCGTTCGGGGCGTTCAATCTCGGGCGGCTGCACTACGAGGGGACGCTCGGTAAAAAGGATCTGGAGAAGGCGTATGCGTTTTTCGAAACGGCGGCGGAGCGCGGTCACACGATGGCGCGCTTTCGACTTGGAGATATGCACGAGAAAGGCGAGGGCGTGCCGGAGACGCCGGTGGAGGCGGCGTATCATTATCGGCTCGCGGCGCTGGACGGGCATCGCGAGGCGTTGCAGCGGCTGGTGAGTTTTTATCTCGAAGGCAAAGGCGGGGCGCAGGATCTCGAGCGGGCGCAGTTCTGGCTGACGAAGATGTTTGCGTATGGGGACGTGGCGGCGCTGGCGAAGTATGCGGATCTGGCGCAGCAGCAGGGGCAGCACGATGAGGCGGCGAAGATCTACAAGATGCTGCTGAGAGGCGGCGGCTATGTGGAGCGGGCGCTGGCGTATGACCGGTTGAGTCGGTGTTATCGCGAAGGGCTGGGCGTGAAGCGGAACGTGAAGCGCGCGGACAAGTATCGCGCGAAAGCGTTGGAGCTGGGGTGTCCGGACACGGTGTTGGCGGTGGCGATCGAGAAGTTGGCGGCGGGGAAGGCGGTGGAGGCGTTGAGCGATCTGTTGCGAATCGCGGAGTCGCATGCGGCGGCGGCGTATCAGGTCGGCGAGATCTATTATCGCGGGCGGTTGGTGCAGAAGGACCCGGTGAGGGGAATGAGCTATCTGAAGAAGGCGTGCGCGATGGGGCACGCGGAAGCGATGTTCATGCTGGCGGATTTGACGGCGAGCGGGGTGGCGGATGCGCCGGGGTTGGACGAGGCGATCAAATTCGCGCGGAGCGCGGAGGCGGTGGGGCATCCGAAGGCGGCGGAGCTGCGAGAGAAGTTGGAGGCGCGGAAGGCGGACGGGGTGTAGGACCCTGCCCGCCGCGGGCGGCGGGAAGATCCAAGGACCAAGATCCAAGCTCCAGGGAAGCTTCAATCGCCCGCCTCAATGGCCGAGGGGCAATGGAGGGGGCGAAAAGCTCACCCCGGCAGGCCCCGGGCAAGCTGCTTTCCGCGACGGGAAGGGGAAGTTCGCGCTGGCGGCGGGAGCGAGGAGGGGCATTAGTGGGCGCATGACTTCATACCCCTTGAATCGACGTGAGTTTGTGCGGAATGCTTCGGTGGCGGCGGCGGGATTGGTGATCGCGAGCACGGGGGCGCGATTGTTTGGACAAGGCGCGGCGGGGGCGAATGAACGGTTGCGGATCGGGATCGTGGGGTTTTCGGATCGGTTCAAGGACTCGCTTTTCCCGGCGCTGAAGCAGCTCGCGGGGGAGTTCAATCTGGAGATCGTGGGTGTATCCGATTTGTGGAGTCGGCGGCGCGAGGAGGCGGTGGCGTTCTTTGCGCAGGAACTCGGCGGCGTGCAGGTGCCGGCGTATCGGAACAACGAGGAGCTTTACGAGAAGGCGAAGCCGGATGCCGTGGTGATCAGCACGGCGGATTTCCAGCATGCGCTGCATTGCATCGAGGGTGTGGAGGCGGGGTGCGACGTCTACGTGGAGAAGCCGTTCGCGGAGACGATGAGGGATGCGCGGGCGGCGTTGAAGGCGGTGAAGGCGAGCGATCGGATCGTGCAGATCGGGTCGCAGCGGCGGAGCGGGACGACGTATCACGACGCGAAGCGGTTCATCGATTCGGGCGCGTTTGGCGACATCGTGTCGGTGGAGATGACGTGGAACGTGAACCAGCCGGGACGCTGGCGGCGACCGGCGTTGGTGGCGGACCTGCGGGAGGAGGATGTGGATTGGAAGCGATTTTTGATGAACCGGCCGCGGGCGAAATTCGATCCGCGCGTGTATCTCGAGTATCGGTTGTTCTGGCCGTATTCGTCGGGAATTCCGGGGCAGTGGATGTGTCACCAGATCGACACGGTGCACTGGTTCACCGGGCTGCCGCATCCGCGGAGTGTGAGCGCGAATGGCGGGATTTATCTGTGGAAGGACGGGCGGACGAATTTCGACACGCTGACGGCGGTGTTCGATTACGGGCCGTTGAACGACAAGACGAAGGGGTTCCAGGTGACGTATTCGTCGCGGTTCACGAACTCGGCGGGCGGGGTGAAGGAGATTTATTACTCGAATGGCGGTGAGCTGAATCTGGATACGCGCAAGGTGACGCCGAACGGCGGGTTGGAGGAGCGGCATGCGAGCGCGATGGGGATGCAGCCGAATCTACTGGAGCCGCGGGAGTTGGGCGGCGAGGCGGCGTCGACGGCGGCGAACATGGGCGGCGATGCGATGACGACGGCGCACGTGCGGAACTGGCTGGAGTGCGTGCGTTCGCGGAGACAGCCGAATGCGCCGGTGGAGGCGGGTTATCAGCATGCGATCGCGTGCATCATGGCGAATGCGGCGGCGCGGACGGGCCAGCGGGTGACGTTCGACGAGAAGCGCCAGGAGGTGTTGGCGGGCGGGAAGGTGTTTCATTTGTGAAACGGCGACCTGCGGGGCGGGAGGGACGGCGGGTTGGCAACCCGACTGGTCGGGGAAGCAGCCCGCCCTACCTTGCGTTGGGAATAAATTGGGGCAGGGTGACGTCTCACTTTCATGAAACGGATTTGGGCGGTTTTTTCCTTTTTACTTATCGCTATGACGGACGCGACGGCGGCGAACTCGAAGAAGCTGGAATCGATCGTGCTCGGGGGCGGGTGCTTCTGGTGCACGGAGGCGGCGTATGAATTGCTGCCGGGCGTGAAGAATGTCGTGAGCGGTTACGCGGGCGGGAAGGAGCCGGATCCGACGTATGAGCAGGTGTGCGCCCATCTGACGGGGCACGCCGAGGTGATCAAAATCGATTTCGATCCGGCGGAGGTGTCGTTGGAGGAGGTGCTCGATTACTTCTGGCACGTGCACAATCCGACGCAGGTCGGAGGGCAGGGGAACGACATCGGGCCGCAATATCGTTCGATCATCCTGTATGCGAACGAGGCGCAGAAGCTCGCGGCGGAGAAGTCGCGGGCGAAGGCGGCGGAGGAGTTTCGCGATCCGATCACGACGGAGATCGTGCCGTTAAGGCAGTTTTGGAAAGCGGAGGCGTATCATCAGGATTACTTCCGGAAGAATCCGAATGCAGGGTATTGCTCGTTCGTAATCGCGCCGAAGATTCGGAAGTTGGAGAAGCAGTTGAAGGAGACCGGGAAGAAGTAGGAACCACGAATAGACACGAATGATGAGGGACGCGCTCACGCGAGGAGCTGCGGTCGTGGCGGGGGGATGGGTGGGGGCGTAAAGCCGCAATGCGGCAGGGGAGGTTGCAACTTTGGGGAGCGGGAGGAGTCGGAGGGGAGGCGCGTCGCAGCGGTTGCGGCGGGCGAAGAAAAAAACCTCAAACCCCAACGACATCATGGATACGTTCATTCCCCTGATCAGTTCCGGCACGGCGGGTCCGCTCGGTGTGCTGCATTTGCCCCGGTTTTGGCTGAAGGCGTCGCTCGAAGCGCGCGGCAAACTGGATCCGCGTTATCCGGGATGCGGGAAAGGATTCGATCAGATGACGTTGGATTCGCTCGGGTTGGACCGGGAGGCGACGCTCAACTATATCAAGACGGAGCGGCCGACGTATCCGCAGTTCGAGGCGTGGATCAAGCGGCAGCCGGGAGTGAAGTTGGATCAGGCGAGCATCGAGAAGCACAACGCGGCGGTTCGCGGGTATATCCACGACGACGAGACGCGGCGCGGCGTGTTGAAGAACAATGGGCTGCCGGACGATGCGAGCGCGGTGCGGGATGCGGTGAGGCTGAACGATCTGGATAGCTGGCAGGAGTTTCACGAAGCGGTGTTGAAGTAGGCGCGTGAGATTTCGCCGGAGGATGCAGCCGCTCGGAGACGGGCGGCTTTTGTTTTGGGACGGTTAGAAAAAGGAGAGTTGGTCGTCGGGGCGGTCGGGCGGGAGGGGCGGCGGAGTGGGCTGGCCGAGGAGCTGGCGGAGGGCGAGGGCGGCTTTGGGGGCGAAGTGGCGGTAGTGATTGTTGAGGCTGACGTGGACGTCGGCGGCTTTTGTCGCGAGAAAACGGATACGGGCGGCTATTTCCCGAAGCTCGGCGACGGAGTAGTCGTGGTTGTGGCGGGCCTTGGGGTCGTCGGATTTTTTCAGGTAGTCGGGATTGCGGCCGTGGCAGCGCAGGTAGGCGAGCGCGGGGTGGGTGACTTCGTCGATCGGCGGAAGGAGGGGCGCGGCGTCGAGGCGCGGGAGATCGAGCGCGACCCAGGCGAATTTGCGTGCGCGGAAATAGGCGAGGGTGGAAGCGAGGGCGTCGCCTTCGATCCAGGCGCGGTCGCGCAGCTCGACGGCGACGGGCGCGAGCGGGGAAAAGTTTTCGGCGATGCCGTCGAGCTCGTCGAGGCGGTGGCGTTGGGGGCCGAAGCTCGGGTCGAGCGTGAGGAGGAAGGCGCGGAGTTTGCCGGCGTTGGCGATGGGACTGATCGAATGGAGAAAGCGGTCGGCGAGCTTGGCGGCGGCGGACTGGGGATCGCGGGAGAAACTCTTCTCGAGTTTCACGTCGAAGAAGAAGCCGGGCGGGGTCTGGTTGACCCAGTCGGCGATGCGGTCGCGCGGTTGGAACGTGTGGTAGGTGGCGTTGAGTTCGACGCGGTCGAAGAACTTGGCGTAGTGGCTGAGGCGTTGCGTTTCGGGGACGGATTTGGGGAAGAGCAGGCCGACGTAGTCTTTGTCCCGCCAACTGCCGCAACCGATGTGAATGGCCATGGGGGGGAGTGTTTTCAGGGAAAAGCCGGGGGCAAGAAGCGGAATCGAGGAGTTGCCGCAGTCTTGCATGAGGCGGCGATTGGGGTGGACTGCGCGGACGGCGTCAGGCTTTCCCGCTCATGAACCCACCGGATGAAACTTCGCGTATGGAGCCGCGCGGCGGAACGCCGGTGTTTGCGACGACGTGGTGGACGGTGGTGCTGGCGGCGGGGGACCCGAATCATCCGGAAGCGTCGGCGGCGCTGGACCGGTTGTGCGGGGCGTATTGGTATCCACTTTATGCTTACGTGCGGCGGAAGGGGCGGACGGCGGAGGAGGCGGAGGATCTGACGCAGGAGTTTTTCTCGAAGATGCTGCGGCGCGGGTTTCCGGCGGGCGTGGAGCGGGAGGGCGGGAAGTTTCGGTCGTATTTGTTGCGCGCGCTGGATCATTTCCTGGTGAACGAGTGGAAGCGGGCGACGGCGGTGAAACGCGGGGGCGGGGCGGGGACGTTTTCGTTGGACGCGGTGGAGGCGGAGGCGCGTTATCAATTGGAGCCGGTGGACGGGGAGACGCCGGAGTCGCTGTATGACCGGCGGTGGGCGGCGACGGTGCTGGAGCGGGTGCGCGGGCGGTTGCGGGAGGAGTTTGCGCGGCAGGGGAAGACGGAGGTGTTTGCGGCGCTGGAGCCGTGTCTGACGGGCGGCGAGGAGATGCTGCCGTATGCGGAGCTGATGGTGCGGCTGGATATGAAACCGAGCGCGTTGAAGATGGCGGTGCATCGGCTGCGGAAGCGGTTTGGGGAGTTGTTGCGGGAGGAGATCGCGCAGACGGTGGCGACGCCGGAAGAGGTGGACGCGGAGATCCGGCACTTGATCGAGGCAGCGTCGTGAACGGTCGATGTGACCGGCGGAGAGATTTGCGGTGAGCAGCGGTATGCACGTTTCCGCTTCAACGAACGGGCATTGTCCGACCTGTGGGGCGCGTTTGCCTGTGGGGGCGGCGACGGGGCGTTGTCCGGCGTGTTTGTTGCGGCTGGCGTTGTCGGTGGACGGAGGCGACGAAGGGGAAGTGGAGGGGGTGATGGGGGCGGAGATGCCGGAGGCGCCGGGAATTTTTGGCGAGTATGAGTTGATCGAGCAGATTGGGCGCGGGGCGATGGGCGTGGTGTTCAAGGCGCGGCAGACGAGCCTGGACCGGCTGGTGGCGTTGAAGGTGCTCGATCTGGCGGGGAATCTGCCGGCGAATGCGGCGCGGCGGTTTCGGGCGGAGGCGGCGACGGCGGCGGCGCTGCGGCATCCGGGAATCGTGGCGATTCATGATGTGGGGGTGCGCGACGGGTTTCATTTCATCGCGATGGACCTGGTGGAGGGCGCCACGCTGGCGGCGTTGGTGGCGCGCGGGCCGTTTCCGGCGGAGCGGGCGGCGGGGTTGATCGCGGAGGTGGCGGATGCGGTGCGGTGCGCGCACGAGCGCTGGATTTTGCACCGGGATTTGAAGCCGACGAACATCCTGGTGGACCGCGCGGGGCGGGCGCATGTGGCGGATTTTGGTCTGGCGAAGCGGATGGAAGGCGACGCGGACATGACGATGCCGGGGCAGATCATGGGGTCGCCGAACTACATGTCGCCGGAGCAGGCACGGGGTGGTGCGGTGGGCGTGGCGTCGGACGTGCACGCGCTCGGGGCGATGTTGTATCACTGCGTGGCGGGGCGGCCGCCGTTTTTGGGACAGACGATTGCGGACACGTTGAATCACGTGGTGCACGGCGAGCCGGTGCGGTTGCGGATGTTGGTGCCGGGGGTGTCGCGGGATTTGGAAACGATCGTGCACCGGTGTCTCGAGAAGGAGCCGGGGCGAAGGTATGCGAGTGCGAAGGAGCTGGCGGCGGATTTGCGGCGGTTTTTGCGGCGGGAGCCGATCCAGGCGCGGCCGGTGAGCCGGGCGGAGCGGGTGTGGCGGTGGTGTCGGCGGCGGCCGGCGGTGGCGGGGTGGTTGGGGGCGACGATGGTTTTGTTGGCGGCGGTGGCGATCGGGTCGCCGGTGGCAGCGTGGCGGATACGCGCGGAGCGGGAGCGCGCGGAGGACAATCTTTATGCGGCGGACATGAACCTCGCGCAGCAGGCGCTGGCGCAGAGCAGTCGGGCGAGGGTGCGGGCGCTGCTGGAGCGGCACCGGCCGAAGGGCGGCGGGACGGACCGGCGGGGATTCGAGTGGCGTTATCTGTGGGGAAAAACGCAGCGGGACGACGTGGAGGTGCTGCGGACGTATTCGGGCGAACGATACGTGGTGGCGATCCCGGGAACGACGTTGATCGCGGCGGGGCGGACGGTGTGGGACACGAGTGCGCCGGAGCGGCCGGTGTTTATGTTTCCCGAGGGCAGTGTGGCGTCGTTGTTTGATGCGACGGCGGGCGAGGTGTTGGTGAGCGGAGGCAATGGATTGAGTGCGTGGCGAGTGGGGACGTGGGAGCGGCGGGAATTGTTGAAGGACGAAGTGGTGCAGGCGGTGGCGTTGTCGCAGGACGGGCGCTGGCTGGCGACGGGTGGGGAGAGGTTGCGGTTGTGGGCACGCGTGGATGGCGGGTGGCGGAATGCGGTGGTGCGCGACCGGCGGTTCAAGGTGTGGCACAACGCGCGGACGCTGGCGTTTTCACCGGATGGGAAGTGGCTCGTCGGAGCGATGGGCGAGAGTTGGGCGAATCGCAGTGAGATGGAGTTGTGGGAGGTGCCGACGCTCGAGCGGAGGGAAGACTTTCCGGCGGGGCCGGGCGACGTGGTGACGCTGACGTTTTCGCCGGACGGGAATCACGTGGTGGCGGGATGTTGGAACGGGTTGATTCGCGCGTGGGAGTTGGCGAGCGCGCGGGAGGTGGAAACGGGGATGCGCGTGGAGGGCTTCGTGACGGAGCTGGTGTTTTCGCCGGACGACCCGGAGGTGTTTGCGATGGTGGCGTCGGATCGGACGGTGCGGTTGTGGAATTTTCGAACGCGCGAGCAACTCGTGGCGATGCACGGGCCGGACCGGCAGATTTGGGCGATGAGTTTTGATGGCGAGGGGGAGACGCTGTTGACGCTGGAGCAGGACGGGCGGGTGGCGCGGTGGAATGCGGGGATGCGGCGGCCGGTGGACGTGCTGGTGTCGGGCGGGTGGCCGACGATGCCGTTGGGATTTTCGGAAGACGGAAGAACGCTGGCGACGATCGATCAGGCGGGAATGTTGCGATTTTGGGATGTGGTGCAGCGGCGGGAGATCGCGGCGATGGGGCAGGCGATCGATTTCAGCGGCGTGGGGACGCGGGATTTCGAGATCATCGCGCCGGCGATCACGCGGGATTTGCAACGGCTGGCGGTCGGGACGACGGACGGGCGGGTGAGATTGCACGAGCTGGCGTCACGGGAAGTGGCGGCGTGGACGGCGCATGCGGCGGGGGTGAGGAACGTGGCATTTTCGCCGGACGGGGAGGTGCTGGCGACGGTGGGGGACGACGGGTGGGTGCGGTCGTGGGATGTATCCACGCGGCGGATGCACGCGGAGGTGAAGGTTACGGGTCAATTGGCATTGGAGGATTTCAACGTGCCGCTCGTGTGGACTGATGACGGGCGGCGGGTGGCGGCGGCGAGTGCGACGGCGATCATGGTGCTCGATCGGGCGAGCGGGCGGGTGGAGCGGACGATGCCGGTCGACAGCTTGATTTATAGCATGCGGTTCGCGCCGGGCGGTGAGTTGGTGTCGGCGCACGAGACGTTCGAGGTGGTTTTCCGGGACGTGGAGAGCGGGCGGGAGATCGATCGGATCCCGACGAGTCACCAGGAGGGGATTTACGATCTTTGTTTTTCGCCGGATGGGCGGACGATAGCGACGGCGGTGGACCACGTGAAACTGTGGAGCATGGCGACGCGGCAGGAAGTATCCACATTGCTGGGACACGAGAGGAATATCTTCGCGGTCATGTTTTCGCCGGACGGGAATCTGTTGGTGTCGGCGGACTACGCGGGGCAGGTGCGGTTGTGGCCGGCGCGGCCGCTGGCGGAGATCGATGGAGGCGGGGTGGCGGTGAGGGGGGTTCTAGGTTTTGGTTTTAGAACCACGAATGGACATGAATTGACACGAATGATGGGGAGGTGAGAGGAGGGCCGCAAAGAGACGCAGAAGGCGCAAAGAGGGGCGGGCCGGGAGTCGGGGGTGTAAAGCCCCTCCCACAGTGGGGAGAAATTTTTTTGAGAGAGGGATGTAACCGGGGGCGGGGAAAGCGGTGAGTGAGGGCAGCACACATTATGAGAACCTCACTGAAAATTGGAGTTGTGGTGGCGGTGGCGGGGCTGGCTGGACTGGTCGCGGTGGCTTCGTATCCGGACGGGGAAAACGAGGAGAGGCTGCCGGCGCCGTTGTTCGACCGGTTGGGAAGCTATGAGCGGCGGGTGTCGACGCGGGAGCCGCGGGCGCAGCGGTATTTCAACCAGGGGATGATGTTCCTGTGGGGGTTCAATCACAACGAGGCGGTGCGGTCGTTCACGGCGGCGGCGACGGTGGATCCGAAGCTGGCGATGGCGTGGTGGGGCGTGGCGTTTGCGCATGGGCCGAACATCAATGCGCCGATGGAGGACGGGGCGCGGTCGCCGGCGCTGGTGGCGCTGGAAAAGGCGCGGGCGTTGGCGCGGCACGGATCGGAGTGGGAGCGGGCGTGGATCGAGGCGCTTGAGAAGCGGTATTCGGAAGACAAGGACGCGGATCAGGCGGAGTTGAATCTTGGATACGCGAAGGCGATGGGCGAGGTGGCGCGGCGGTTTCCGGAGGATCTGGACGCGGCGGCGCTGCACGCGGACGCGGTGATGAACACGATGGCGTGGGACTACTGGCTGGAGGACAAGGTGACGCCGAAGCCGGAGACGCGGGAGATCATCGAGGCGATCGAGGCGGTGTTGCGAAAGGAACCGAATCATCCGGGGGCGAATCATGCGTTGATTCATCTGGTGGAGGCGGGGCCGGAGCCGGCGCGGGCGCTGCCAAGCGCGGAGCGGTTGAAGTTTTATGCGCCGGACGCGGGGCATCTGGTGCACATGCCGTCGCATATTTTCATGCGGACGGGGATGTATCAGGAGGCGGCGCTGGCGAACGAGCGGGCGGCGAAGGCGGACCGGGCGTATATCGCGGCGTGCCAAGTGCAGGGATTTTATCCGGGGATGTATTACCCGCACAACGAGCACTTCCTGTGGTGGGCGTATACGTTTCAGGGACGGAAGGCGGAGTCGCTGGAGAAGGCGGCGGAGATCGTGGCGCTGGCGAGTTCGCCGATGTGCGGAACGCCGGTGGCGGAAAAGCAGCGGTTCACGCATCTGGCGCTGCTGACGGCGGTGCGGTTTGCGGATTGGGAAGCAATTCTCGCGTCGGCGCAGCCGCCGGCGGAGGAGGCGCTTGATCGCGTGATGTGGCACTGGGCGCGGGCGACGGCGTATTCGGCACGTGGAGACGCGGAGGCTTCGTCGCGCGAAGCGAAGGCGGCGCGTGAACTCGCGGACGGCGGCGCGGTGGCGGCGATGGACAATGTTTATCTGCCGGCGATCAACATCGCGGGGATCGCGGCGCATCTGGCGGAAGTCCGCGCGGCGCTGGCGCGGGGCGAGACAGAGGCGGGCGTGGCGGCGCTGCACGAGGCGGTGGCGTTGGAGGATGCGATGCCTTACATGGAGCCGGCGTTTTGGTTTTATCCGACGCGGCACACGCTCGGCGCGGTATTGTTGGAATTGGGACGCGCGGCTGAAGCGGCGGAGGTGTTTCGCGCGGATTTGCGCGTGTGGCCGGAGAATGGGTGGGCGTTGAACGGGCTGGCGCTGGCGCTCGAAAAGCAGGGCAGCGCCGTCGAGGCGACGGCGGTGCGGAAGCGGTTCGCGGAGGCGTGGCGGTATGCGGACGTGGCGCCGGCGTTGGCGATGTATTGAGGCGGCGCGGGACGGACGAACGGAACTGAAGGATCAAGCAATCAAACGTGCGGGCTGAAGCGCCGCACCACGGAGCAACTATCTATGAAGGCGAAATATCGTGAGGATCTGCCGCAGGTGTCGGCGGACGTGTTCCTGACGGACGGCGGAATTGAAACGACGCTGATCTATCTGGAAGGGCTGGAGCTGCCGTGTTTCGCGGCGTTCGACCTGCTGCGCAGCGAGCGCGGGCGGGAGACGTTGCGGAAGTATTTTCGGACGCATGCGACGATCGCGCGGGAGCGCGGCGTGGGCTTCGTGCTCGAGAGCGCGACGTGGCGGGCGAGCGTGGATTGGGGCGTGAAGATCGGATATTCGCGCGAGGCGGTCGTCGACGCGAACCGGCAGGCGATCGCGCTGCTGCACGAGCTGCGCGCGGAGCTGGAGACGGAGGAAAAGCCGATGCCGATCAGCGGCTGCATCGGTCCGCGGGGCGATGGTTACAAAGTCGAGACGCGGATGACGGCGCGCGAGGCCGAGGCGTATCATGCGCTGCAGGCGCGGGTGTTCGCGGAGGCGGGCGCGGATTTGGTGTCGGCGGTCACGATGACGTATGTGGAGGAGGCGATCGGCATCGTGCGCGCGGCGCGCGCGGCGAGGATGCCGGTCGTGGTGTCGTTTACGACGGAGACGGACGGGCGGTTGCCGAGCGGGCAGGCGCTGGGCGAGGCGATCGCGCAGGTGGATGCGGAGACGGGAGCGGGGCCGGTTTACTACATGGTGAACTGCGCGCATCCGACGCATTTCGCGGAGGCGCTCACGGGTTTGAACGGCTCGGCGGGAAGAATTCGGGGCGTGCGGGCGAATGCGTCGACAAAGAGTCATGCCGAATTGGATACGTCGACGGAGCTGGACATCGGCGATCCGGCGGATCTGGCCGCGCGGTGCGCGGCGTTGCGGGGCCGGTTGCCGAATCTGAACGTGTTTGGCGGATGTTGCGGGACGGATCACCGGCACATCGCGGCGTTGGCGGAGGCGTGCGTGGGGCAACGGCGGCCGCGTTGCGAGGTGAAGCGATGAGGAGCTGAGAGAGGAGGGACGCGGGAGAAGCGAAGAATTTTCGGCGGTCGTGCTGTGTGGTGCGGCTGACGGAAGCGTCGTGGCGGCTGGTGCGGATGCGCGCGCATTCGCGTCGGTCCACGGCGAAACACACATAAACCAAAATAGAAAACCAGTCCGCTTTCGGGCGGAAATCACAGTCATGAAGAAGCAAGCAGTCGTGTCGGCGTTGATCGCGGTCAGCGCCTTTGTGTCGGTCCTTTCGGCGAAAACGCCGGAAGAGGAATATATCGAGTCGTATCGCGGCAAGACGGGGACGCCGGTGCCGGTGAAAGTCGTGAGTCCGGCGGTGAGCACGAAGTTCACCGGGAACAGGGTGGATCTCGTTTTCGTGGTCGATTCGCAGGGACGGCCGGGACCGATCACGAGCCGTTCAAAGGCGCCGGAGGATCTGGTGGCGTCGGTCGCGCAGGCGGTGTCGCGCTGGGTGTTCGTGCCGTTGAAGGGCGCGGATGGCGTGGCGAAGTCGGCGAAGGTGATGTTGCCGGTGGAGGTGACGGAGCCGAACGGGTGAGTTGCGAACCTGAATAGCCGTAAAGAGGCGCAGGAGGCGCAAAAACGAAGCCGCTCCGGTGAGGGGGCGGCTTTTGTTTTTTGGGAGAAAGAGAACGAGAACGATTACGAGAATGAGGCGCGACGGTGGGCGGTTAGGATTTGGAGAGGCGGTGGAGGAGGGCGCGTTGAAGGAGGATGAAAATCAGGAGGAGGGCGCCGACGATGATGCGGGACCAGGCGGGGCTGAGGCGTCCGTCGAAGATGAGCGCGGCTTGGATGACCCCGAAGATGAGGAGGCCGAGGAGCGTGCCGAGCATGTGGCCGCGTCCCCCGATGAGGAGCGTGCCGCCGATGACGACGACGGCGATGGCGTCGAGTTCGAGTCCGAGTCCGAAGCTGGGGTTGCCGGAGCCGGTGTAGAGGCAGAGGACGAGGCCGGCGCAGGTGGCGCAGACGCTGTTGAAGGCGTAGGCGGCGACGCGGGAGGAGGCGAGCGGAAGGCCCATGAGGAGGGCGGATTGTTCGTTGCCGCCGATGGCGAGAAGGTTGCGGCCGAAGCGGGTGTAGTGGGCGAGCACTACGCCGACGAGGAGGGCGGCGACCAGGGAGAGGGCGGTGGCGGTGATGTAAACGGAGTCGCCGAAGGTGATCTCGAAGGCGGAGAGGTCCTGGTAGGCGGGGTGATTGAGGCCGATGGATTCGGTGGTGAGCCAGAAGGCGCAGCCGCGCATGAGGAACATGCCGGCGAGCGTGATGAGGAACGCGGGCTGGCGGAAATAGTGGATGATGGCGCCCATGCCGGCGCCGAGCGCGGCGCCGATGCCGAGGGCGGCGGTGGCGGCGAGCGCGGGGTGGACACCGTGGTTTTCGACAAGCTTGGCGACGAAGATGGACGTGAAGCCCGCGACGGCGCCGACGGAGAGGTCGATGCCGCCGGAGAAGATGACGAGCGTCATGCCGACGGCGGCGATGCCGAGGGCGGCGTTGTCGGTGAGGAGATTGACGAAGCCCTGCCCGGAGAAAAAGCCGTCGTAGAGGAAGGACGCGGTGAGGTAGAGCGCGGCGAAAATCGCGGCGGTCGCGAACTGAGGGAGGCGTTGGTGAAGGACGGAGGTCATGGTTTACCGCCCGCGAAACACGCGAAAAAGGAAGGACGAGCGATGGGCGCTCGCGTGCTGATCGTGCTCGTGATCGGGTCCGAAATAGGACGAAGGCCGAGGGGAGAGGCGGAGGCGAAATGGGGAGCACGAGCACGATTGCGAGCACGAGCACGACGATGGAGAGCGGGTGAGGTCATGCGCGGGGGCGGGCGGGGATGAGGCCTTTCAGCCAAGCGCGCGTGCGGTCGGATTGGAGGAGGCAGACGGCGAGGATGAGGAGGGCCTTGGGGACCGGGGCGACGGCGGGGGGGACGCCGGCGTAATACATCGTTTGCGTGAGCGTCTGGAGGAGGAGTGCGCCGATGAAGGAGCCGAGGAGGAGGAAGCGGCCGCCGGTGAGGGCGGTGCCACCGACGACGACGGCGAAGATGGCGTCGAGCTCCATGTTTTCGCCGACGCGATAGGGGTCGGCGGCGGCGATGTTGGCGGCGGCCATGACACCGGCGACGGCGGCGCAGAAGCCGGAGAAGACGTAAACGAGGCACTTGATCCGTGCGGTGGGGAGACCGGCGAAGCGGCTGGCGATCGGGTTGTCGCCGACGGCTTCGACAAAGAGGCCGGTAGCGGTGCGGCGAAGGGTGAAGTGCGTGAGGAGGAAAAGGGCGAGGGCGAGAAGGGCGGCGAAGGGAAGCGCGAGGAGGTAGCCGTTGCCGAGGAACTGGAAGGACGCGTGATTGATGAGGATGACCTCGCCGTTGGTGAGGAGTTGGGCGACGCCGCGACCGGCGACCATGAGGATGAGCGTGGCGACGATGGGCTGGACGCCGGCGTAGGCGACGAGGAGGCCGTTGAGAAGTCCCGCGAGCACGCCGGCGGAGAGCGAGGCGGCGAGAATGAGCGGGAGCGATTCGGTGCCGTTGGAAATGAGGACGGCGGCGATGGCGCCGGCGACGGCCATGATGGAGCCGACGGAGAGGTCGACGCCACCGGTGGCGATGACGAGGGTCATGCCGAGCGCGATCACGAGCGGACGCGCGCCCTGGTTGAGGATGTCGATCGGAACGCCGAAAAGGTGGCCGGACTGGAAGGAGAGACTGAGGAAGCCCGGGTGGATGATCGCGTTGACGACGAAAAGAAGCACCAGGCCGAAGAAGGGCCAGGCGGCGGGCGATTGGAAAAGCTGGCGGAAGCGGGTCATGAACGCGGCCTTTTATTCGTGATGTCCGGCGGCCATGGCTTGCATGAGGGTGGGCGCGGAGATTTGCGCGCCGGTGAATTCGCCGGCGGGGCGGCGATCGCGGAGGACGAGGACGCGCGTGCTGTTGCGGACGATTTCGTCGAGTTCGGAAGAGATGAAGAGAACCGCGAGGCCGTCGGCGCGAAGCTGGGCGATGAGCTGCTCGATCTCGGCCTTGGCGCCGACGTCGATGCCGCGGGTGGGTTCGTCGAGGATGATGACGGCGGGCCGGGTCGCGAGCCAGCGGGCGAGGAGGACTTTTTGCTGGTTGCCGCCGGAGAGGTTGCGAATGGCGACCTCGGTGTTCGCGGTCTTGATACGGAGGGCGCGGATGTAGTGGTCGCAGAGTTTTTCCTGCTCGGCGCGCGTGAGGGCGCGGGCGGCGCCGCGTTTGCCCTGGAGGGCGAGGATCAGATTTTCGCGGACGGAGAGATTGGGGAGGATGCCCTCGTGTTTCCGGTCCTCGGAGGAGAAGGCGAGGCCGTGGCGGATGGCGTGGCGCGGGGAAGAAATGTGCGCCGGTGTATCCGAAATTTGGATTTGGCCGGTGGTGTGGCGGTCGATGCCGAAGAGCAGGCGGGCGAGCTCGGTGCGGCCGGAGCCGAGGAGGCCGGCGAGGCCGAGGACTTCGCCGCGGCGGAGCTTGAGATCGACCGGGTGGATCGCGGGGGGGCGGGAAAGGTTTCGGGTGGAAAGGAGGAGCGGGGCGGAGGAAGCGGAGGTGTCTTCGCGAGCGCCGGCGGCGGTCTGTTCCGAAAAGTCGCGGCCGAGCATCTGGCTGACGAGTTTAAGGCGGGGGAGCTCGGCGGTGGGGGAGGTGGCGACGAGCGTGCCGTTGCGGAGAACGGTGATGCGATCCGTGACGGAGTAAACCTGGTCGAGAAAGTGGGTGACGAAGACGATGCCCATGCCCTCGGAGCGGAGCCGGCGCATGATGGCGAAGAGGTCGGCGACCTCCTTTTCGTCGAGGGAGGCGGTGGGTTCGTCGAGAATCAGGAGGCGCGCGGAGCGATCGAGGGCGCGGGCGATCGCGACCATTTGTTGGAGCGCGACGGAGAGGGAGCCGAGCTCGGCGTTGACGTCGAGGTCGAGGCCGAGGCGGGAGAGAGCTTGTTGGGCGTGGCGGCGAGTGGAGCGCCAGTTGATGAAGCCGAAGCGGCCGGGCTGGCGGCCGAGCGTGAGGTTTTCGGCGACGGAGAGAGACGGGACGAGGTTGACCTCCTGGTAAACGGTGGAGATGCCGCAGGCCTCGGCGTCGGACGGGGAGCGAGGGGAGATGCGGCGGCCGTCGAGGGTGATCTCGCCGGAGTCGGCGGAATGGACGCCGGTGAGGACCTTGATGAGGGTGGATTTGCCGGCGCCGTTTTCGCCGAGGAGGGCGTGGATTTCGCCGGAGCGGACGGTGAAGTCGACGGAGTCGAGGGCGATGACGCCGGGGAAACGTTTCCCGATGCCGCGGGCGGAAAGGAGTGGGGCGGAGGCGTCGGACATCGGTGAAAAGGCGGCCAAGGGGAACGAAGCGCGAGAGAAAGAGGGATATCGGGAACGGGGTGTGATTACGACGAGTTCAGGTGAGCATGACAGTCAAGCCGGCCGCGTCTCCGATGGCGACGCGGAAGATCCTTGGGCCAAGACCGAAGGAAAATGTGAGAAGATGGCGGGAAGGTGGCTTGGGCGGGGTTAAGCGAAGGCCGGCGCTGTTCTGGGCGTCGGCTGAATCCCAACCCTTCTTCGAATCGTGGAGATGAGATCCAGCGTGCGATGGCTCGCGGCGTTTTGCGCGAGCGTAGTTTTGCTTCAACCACCGGTGCGGGCGTGCACCAGTTTTGCGGTGTATGGGCGCCAGACGTGGTATGGGATGAACTTCGACCATGCGGATTGGGACATCCGGTTGTCGGTGTCGCGAGCGAGCGGGCAGGCGGTGTTTCGATTCGAGTTTGGCGCGGGGCTGCAACTGGCGGCGATGAACGAGGCGGGGCTGTTCGCGAATCTGCAGATCCTCGATCAGAACGTGCGGCAGAACTACACGAACATGGCGGGCGGGCTGTCGATCGGGACGCTCTACGAGAATGCGATCACGAGCCTGCGGACGGTGGCGGAGGTGGACGGGTTCATCGGGGCGCGGCGGGTGATTCCGTGGGACGGCCAGGAGTTGCACTCGCTGATCGCGGATCGGAGCGGCGGCGCGATGATCGTGGAGCCGTTTGGGAGTTCGCACGGCGTGGTGCGGAAGGAAGGGGCGTTTATCGTGATGACGAATTTACCGCATACCGACTTCGTGGGCCGCGGGCCGGAGAGCGTGTATGGGGTCGGCGCGGACCGGTATCAGATCGCGCATCGTTACATCAGCGAGCATCTGGACGACTTTGGATATGAAGAGGCGTTTGCGACGCTGGAGCGGAGCGTGCAGGGGGCGGACGCGTATTTTCCGACGCGGGCGTCGTTCGTGCTGAATCCGGATACGCGGGAAGTTTTTCTGTGTTTCGCGCGCGACTTTTCGAAGGTGTGGCGACTTTCGATGGACGATGGAACGATCGAGACGGTTTCCGGCTTCGAGCGGAATGCGGCGTTTCGGATCGGACCGGGGGGGCTGTGGGTGTCGGGATTGCGGACGAGCGTCGGCGCGGGAACGGAGACGCGGCCGGTGTGGACAGGGCAGCCGAAACATCGCGCGGCGGCGGTGGGCGAACGGGTGGTGTTGTCGGGCGCGGCGACGGGGACGGGAATGACGTATCAATGGCTGCGAAACGGAGCGGCGCTCGAGGGCGCGGAGGCGACGACGCTGGTGTTCGAGGAGATGCGGCCGGCGGATGCGGGGATTTATCGGAAGACGGTGACGAATGCGACGGGGACGCTGGTGAGCGAGCGGGCGATTGTGGGGGTGGGACGTTTGGAGAAGGCCGCGGTGGGCGCGGTGGAGGTGGAGAGGAACCGGCCGCGGAAGGACGGCGGGACGTATGATCAATGGCGGATGGTCGACGCGGCGGCGGCGATCGCGGCGGATCACGAGAAGGGCAAGGCGACGCGGGTGTCGTTTCTCGATCTCGACGGAGATCTCGTGCAAGTGGAGCTGAGCGGGCCCGGAACGCTGTCGGTGGTGTTGGACGGGGCGACGGGGCCGGTCGTGCCGGAGAAGTATGAAGGCGCGACCCGCTATATGAAAGGGCACGCGGGGATCGTGATCACGGGAGCGAATGAAACGACGAATGTGTCGGTATTCAGCGTGGGGCGGGCGACGGAAGAGGTGTTGGTCCGGGTGAAGGACGGTGCGGAGCTCGATGGGACGGCGGACATCGCATTCATCGCGATCACGTCGGAAAACGGGAAGTTCGGCAGCGTGCGCACGGGGAATGTGAGCTATTTCGCGGAGCGCGGGGTGACGGGATTGTATGCGCCGGGCGTGGTGTTTCAGGGAGTGGTGGAGGTGGGGGACGTGACGGCGTTTGGCGAGGCGGAGCCGGTGTTGGTCTCGGGGTCGGCGAACGAGGTGCGCGTGGTCGGGGGGATGTGGAGCAGGCGAATGACGCGGCGGTGACGGTGAGCGGGGTTCGGCGGATTAAATTTGCGGGCGGCGAGGACGCGCAGGGACGGGCGCGGACGGCGAAGGTGAATCGCGGTGTATTCAAAGAAAACGGACGCGACGTGACGGCGTCGTTGGTGGTGCGCGAGGCGGTGTCTCGGGCGAGCGCGGGTGGAGCGCGTTTTCTGGGAATCGCGACGCGGGCGCGGAGTGGCGCGGGGAGTGACGCGACGATCGGCGGGTTTGTGATCGACGGGGATTCGCCGCGGCGGGTGTTGATCCGGGCGGTGGGGCCGACGCTGGCCACGCAAGGGATCGCGGAAGCGGAGGTGTTGGCCGATCCGATGATCGCGTTGCACGACGCGAAGAAAGGTAACGAGGTGATCGCGACGAACGACGACTGGGGGCGGAATCCGAACGCGGCGGAGATCGAAACGGTGACGGCGCAGTTGGGCGTGGCGGCGTTGGCGGCGGGCGATACGCGATCGTCGGCGTTGTTAACGGAGCTGATGCCGGGCGTGTATACGTTTGTGGTGAGGGCGAAAGGCGGGGCCCCGGGCGTGGTGTTGGTGGAAGTGTATGATGTGGATCCGCCGGTGGAAGGGACGCGCTTTGCGGCGATTTCGACGCGGGCGCGGGTGGCGACGGGGAGTGGCGTGGCGATCGGCGGGTTCGTGATCGAAGGGACGGAGCCGAAGCGGGTGTTGGTGCGGGCGGTGGGGCCGACGTTGACGACGCAGGGGATCGGCGAGGCGGAGGTGTTGGCGGATCCGGTGGTGACGTTGCACCGCGGGGCGGAGACGATCGCGACGAGCGACGATTGGGGCGATGAGACGAATGCGGGCGCCATCGTGACGACGGGTGCGAGGATTGGCGCAACGCCGCTGGCGACGATGGATACGAAGTCGTCGGCGCGATTGATGACGCTGGCGCCGGGAGCGTGTAGTTTCGTGGTGCGCGGGAAGAACGAGACCGCGGGAGTGGTGTTGCTGGAAGTTTACGATGCGGATTGAAGGGGCACAAAAAAGCCCGGCGGGCACGCCGGGCTTCGCTGCATGCAGTAGTTAAAGACTCAATACTGGCGGGTGGGGAGGGCGGCGGCGGCGTTGGTGGCGTCGAAGAGCTCGTCCTTGTTGTATTGGACGCGCGGGACGGTTTCGCCGGCGACGATCTTTTCGATGAGGTCGTAAACCTTCGGACCGAAGAGCGGGTTGCACTCGACGGTGCAGTTCAGCTTGCCGTCGACGACGGCCTGGACGGCTTCCTTGATGGCGTCGATCGAGAGGACGGTGACGTCCTTGCCGGGCTTCAGGCCGGCTTCCTCGATGGCCTGGATGGCGCCGAGGGCCATGTCGTCGTTGTGGGCGTAGACGATATCGAAATTGCGGCCGTGTTTCTTGAGGAAGGCTTCCATGACTTCCTTGCCGCCGGAGCGGCGGAAGTCGCCGCTTTGGGAGTCGATGACCTTGAGGTCGGGATATTTCGCGATCGCCTCGGCGAAGGCGCGGCGGCGTTCGTTGGCGGGAGCGGAGCCGGGCGTGCCCTGGAGTTCGAGGATGCGGCCCTTGCCGTCGACGTGTTTGGCGAGCCAGTCGGCGGCCATGCGGCCCTCCTCGGCGAAGTCGGAGCCGACGAAGCAGGTGTAGAGGGATTCGTCAGAGACTTGGACGGTGCGGTCCATGAGGATGACGGGGATCTTGGCGCGTTTGGCGTCGCGGAGGATGGGCTCCCAGCCGGTTTCGACGATGGGCGCGATGACGATGGCGTCGACGCGCTGGGTGATGAAGGAGCGGACGGCGCGGATCTGGTTTTCCTGGCGGCCCTGGCCGTCGGCGAACTTCAGGTTGATGCCGCGTTTGGCGGCTTCGGATTTGAGGGATTCGGTGTTGGCGGTGCGCCAGGCGGATTCGGCGCCGGTTTGGGCGAAGCCGACGGTGAGAGTCTTTTTGGCCGCGGAAAGAGGAACGGCGCTGAGCGCGAAAACGGCGAAGGCGAGGGTGAAGAGACGAGGAAGCAGGGTCATGACGATGGGGGTTGAGGGACCACGAAAGACACGAAACACACGAAAAGGATGGGAGCAAAAATGGTCGAGCGAGGGGGAAGTGACGGGACCGTCACGTGGGGCGAACCTGATTTTACAGAAGGTAACGAAGGGAACGAAGAGGCCGGGGTGATTTTGGGGTTCTTCGTTACTTTGGGTATCTTCTGTTCAAATCGGTCGGCACGCACGGAGGCGTGCCGCTACAGGAGGAGGGCGGCTTGGAGGCCGGGGCCGTGGACGCCTTCGATGAGGATGCCTTCGACGTCGGCGGTTTTGGAGGGGCCGGTGACCCAGATGATGTTGGGGTCGGCGGGGAGTGCGGCGATTGCGGAGGGAATGTCGGGAAATATTTGATCGCGGCGGAGGGCGGCGATGTGAACCCACGGGGCGAGCGCGCCGAGGCGACTGGACGTGGTGTTGTCGGAGAGGATGATCGTGCCGGTTTCGGCGATGGCGCCGAAGGCGGCGGTGAGGCCGAACTGGTAGTCGTCGATGCGAGAGCGATCGAGTTCGGTGGAGAGCGTGATGGTGGGCGGAAAGTGGGACGCGAGCGAGGCGTGGAGGGCGGGATCGCAGTAGCCGCGGAGGAGGTTGTTTTCGGTGAGGAAGGAGATGAGGGCGAGCGGTGAGGCGAGCGGAGTGCCGTTGACGGAACGGAGACGTTCGGCGAAAGGCGCCCAGAGATCGGCGGGTGTAGTGGAATTGCGGAGACGGACGAGGGAGGCGTCCCATTCGGGGAGGGGCGTGCGCGAGGGGAGGGGAGCGAGGGCGTCGCGGACGCGGGAGAGGATTTGGTCGCGGGAGGAAGACATTTTAGGAATGGCCGCAAAGAGGCGCACAGGGCGCAAAAAAGGAGGTCAGGATTTTTGCGCGTTTTGCGCATTTTTGCGGCGAACATCGGGTCGCGATTTCATCCAATTGCGGAATTCGCCGCCGCGCCATTTGGGGAGGGTGCGGTTTTTTTCCCACGCGCGGAGGGGCGGGACGGGGAGGAGCGTGGTGGGGAGGACGTTGAGGAGTTTGCCGGCGGTGAGGGCGGTTTTCCAGACGGTGGGGTGGGTCGCGAGGGTGGCGAAGGAGCCCATCGGCGGGGTCGCGGCGGAGGCGAGAGGGGCGTGTTCGCGTTTTCCTTTGTCGCGGAGGCGGAGGAGGAGGTCGGGGATGGGAATGTTGACGGGGCAGACCTCGTTGCAGGCGCCGCAGAGGGAGGAGGCTTTCGGGAGGTCGGCGAGTTCGGGAAATTTTTTCCCGGCGAGGAGAGGGGAGAGGACGGCGCCGACGGGGCCGGGGTAGACGCTGCGATAGGCGTGGCCGCTGGCCTGACGGTAGACGGGGCAGACGTTGAGGCAGGCGCCGCAGCGGATGCAGCGAAGGATATCGCGGCACTCGGTGGCGAGGACGTCGGTGCGGCCGTTGTCGACGAAGATGACGTGCATCTCCTCGGGGCCGTCGGGTTGCGTGGGCGATTTCGGACCCGTGATGAACTCGGTGTAAACGGTGAGCTGTTGGGCGGTGGCGGAGCGGGCGAGGAGGTTGAGGAGGAGACCGAGGTCGCGGTCGCGCGGGACGAGTTTTTCGATGCCGACGAGCGCGATGTGGCATTTCGTGGCGGCGAGGCAGAAGCGGGAGTTGCCCTCGTTGGTGACGAGGACGAGGCGGCCGGATTCGACGGAGATGAAATTGCCGCCGGTGAGGCCGACGTCGGCGGCGAGGTATTTTTCGCGAAGGAAGGCGCGGGCGCGGCGGGTGATGGTTTGCGGGTCGTCGTTGTAGACGCCGAGGCCTTCGCGTTCGAAGGACTGGGCGATCTCGCGGCGGTTTTTGTGAATGATCGGGCGGACGATGTGGCTCGGGTGATCGTGATCGATCTGGACGATGAATTCGCCGAGGTCTGTCTCCAAAGCTTCGATACCGTGTTTGCGCAGGTAGGGCTCGAGGTGGATTTCCTCGGAGACCATGGTCTTCGATTTGACGATCTTGGTGGCGCCGCGGGCCTGCATGATTTTGAGGACGGCGGCGTTGGCGTCGTCGGCGGTCGAGGCCCAGTGGACTTGGACGCCGTTGGACTGGAGCTTGGCTTCGACGGCGGGGAGGTAGGTGTCGAGGTGCTCGAGGGTGTGCTGTTTGATTTCGCCGGCGAGTTCGCGGAGGCGGTTGGGGTCGGCGAAGTGATCGAAGAGGAGTTTCGTGCGCTTCTCGTGCGTGGCCTTCGTGGATTGATAGACGGAGGCACGCTTGTCGGGCGGGAGGGTGGTCGAGAAGGTGTCGAGGGGTTGGCGCATGGGGTGGTTTCTTTACAGAAGGAAACGAAGGGAACGAAGAGCGGCCGGAGGTCGTGAGTCTCGTTGTTTTCTTTGTTATCTTCTGTTCAAATCAGGGCCGAGTTTTTCAGGGCGTCGCGGAGGATTTGGGCGAGGTGTTGGGGGCGGAGGGGGGAGCCGGATTTTTCGGCGAGGCCGTTGAGGTGCATGAGGCAGCTCATGTCGGCGGAGACGACGACGTCGGGGTTTTCGGCGCGGAGGTGTTCGAGTTTCAACGTGCCCATCGCGGTGGAGACGTTGGGGAAGGCGACGGAGAACGTGCCGCCGAAACCGCAGCATTGTTCGGCCTCGCCGACGGGAACGACGCGCGTGCCGGAGATCGAGGAGAGGAGGTGGAGGGCGGCTTCGCCGCTGGGGGTGCCGCGGGAGTGGCAGGAACGGTGGAAGGCGAGCGTGGCTTTGTATTCGCCGGGCCAAGACGTGACGCCGAGGGCGTTGACGATGAAGTCGGCGAGCTCCCAGGTGCGTGAGGCCAATTTGGATACGGCGGGAAGATCGGGCTCGTTTTCGAATTCGAGGAGGGCGCCGTGGAAGAGCATCGCGGCGCAGGAGCCGGAAGGGACGACGACGGGAGCGTCGCCGGCGAAGGTGTCGACGGTGTGGCGGACGATCTTGCGGGAGGCGGGCCAGTCGCCGCCGTTGAAGGGAGGTTGTCCGCAGCAGGTTTGCGCTTCGGGAAATTCGATCGTGCAGCCGAGGTATTCGAGGACCTCGACGGTGGCGCGGGCGACGTCGTCGAAGAAGGCGTCGCAGAGGCAGGTGGCCATCAGTTGGACGCGGCGATCGGCGGCGGGGCGGCGGCGGTGAGAGAGGTCCATGAGGAAAAACTCCAAGAACCAAGAGCCAAGCTCCAGAGAAGGTCCAACCTCCAATTGTTTTGGGGCGGACGGTGGGAAGGGGGATTACGGGCTCGTGATCGTGCTCTCACTCGTGATCGTGTTCGTGATCGGATCGGGGAGCACGAGCACGATTACGAGCACGAGCATGAGGAGGGACGTTGGCGCCGCGTTGGGGACAACGCGCCTTACCGGGCGATGCCCCAAGGGCTGAAGATGATGTAGAAGAGGAGCGTGACGGCGACGACGGCGTAGCCGGCGAGTTTGGCGCCTTTCGAGGTTTCGACGGCGATGGTCGTGTTGTGGCGGAAGGCAAAGGGCTCGGGGAGCGGTTTCACGATGCGGAGAATTGTCATCACGATGAGGCAGAGGGCGAAGCAGAGCGCCATCCGATTCAAAAACTGGATACTCGGCACCATGAACTTGAGGGCGCCGTAGGCGACGACGTTGGTGAGGAGGCCGACGATGCCGCAGACCTTGGGGGCTTTGCGCACGAGGAGGCCGAAGACGAAGACGGCGAGAATGCCGGGGGAGATGAAGCCCTGGCCTTCCTGGATGATGGTGAAGATGCTGTTGCTGATCTTCGGATTGCCGAGCTGCGGAGCGAGGAAGACGGCGACCATCGTGAACACGACGACGGAGATGCGGCCGAGGAGGACGATGGATTTGTGCGTGGCGTTCTTCGCGATGTGTTTCTTGTAGATGTCCATCGCGAAGATCGTGGAGGCGGCGTTGAGCATCGCGGCGAGGGAGCTGACGACGGCGCCGAGGAGGGCGGCGAGGACGAAGCCGACCCAGCCCTTGCCGCGCGGAAGCACGTGGGCGAGGAGTTGGGCGAGGGCGGTGTCGTATTTGTAGGCGATGAATTTTTCGGACGCGGTGGTGGCCCCGGCGGCTTTCGCGGCGGCGGTGGTGCGCGCGTTGTAGGCGTCGATTTCGGCGGCGAGGAGAGGGTTCACGTTGCGCCACGCGTGGTCGTCGCTGCTGAAGAGTGTGAACGGCGCGGGATTGAGCGCGTCGAAGCGGGCGCGGGTGACGGGAAGGACGGCGGTGTGGCGGATGTTGGCGGCGTTGAGGGCGGCTTGGTCGGGGTAGATCGCGATGAGGTAGTGATTGGTTGGAATGGCGGCGATTTGGTCGGCCGTGGGATTTTCGGCGACCGTGATGAGGGCGGTGTCGGGGTTGGCTTTGACGTAGCGGACGAGCGCGGCGGTTTTTTCCGGGGCGGCTTCGATGCGCATCTCGTTGGAGAAAAGGTTAAACGCGATGAGGCCCGGCACCACGATGACGAACGGGATGAGGAGCTTCATGAACGCGGCGAAGACGATGCCCTTCTGGCCTTCGGCGAGGGAGGCGGAACCGAGGGTGCGTTGCGTGATGTATTGGTTGAGGCCCCAGTAGTAAAAGTTGGGAATCCAGAGACCGAGGAGGAGGGCGGTCCAGGGGAGGATCGAGTCGCTGGCCGGCAGGAACATGTTGAGGCGCGGGCCGTTGAGTTCGAGGAAACGCTCGAACGCGCCGGTGCCGGCGGCGAGTTGGACGGTTTCGACGGCGCCGGTCTGGGTGCTGACGACGGTGGCGGCTTCGGTGGCGAGACCGAGTTTGTTGAAGGCGAAATACATGATGACCGCGCCGCCGAAGATGAGCGCGCTGCCTTGGATGAGGTCGGCCCAGGCGCAGGCTTTGAGGCCGCCGGCGGTGACGTAGAGCATGGCGACGACTCCGATGATGATGGAGGCGTTGAGCATGCTGACGTGGTGGCCGGCGGTGCCGGCGAGCGTGGTGATCGTCAGCGCGCCCGAATAGGTGACGGCGCCGAGGAGAAGCAGGTAGATGAAGATCGTGGCGATCGCCATGAACGAGCGGGCGCTCGCGCTGAAACGGTATTCGAGAAATTCGGGCATCGTGTAGATGCCGGCGCGGAGGAAATAGGGCAGGAAGCAGAACGCGACGACGACGAGCGTGATGGCGGCCATCCATTCGTAGCTGGCGATGGCGAGGCCGACGTGGGAGGCGGCGTTGCCGGACATGCCGACGAATTGCTCGGTGGAGATGTTGGCGGCGATGAGCGAGAAACCGATGAGCCACCATTTGAGGCCGCGGCCGGCGAGGAAGTAGTTTTCGGAGCTGTCGCCGCCGGTGGAGCCGCGGCTCTGGATGAGGCCGATGGCGACGACGGCGATGACGAAGGCGATGAAGATGACGATATCGATCGGGTAGATGCGGAAGGCTTCGCTCATAAAAGGAGGAGGTGAGGGGGAGAGGCGGGGTCGAGCGCGGAGGTCGGAGTTGGACCGGAGGTCGCGGAGAGCGTTCAACCGGTCAGCGTGGGCAGGAGCAATGTCAAAGGCGGTGCGGACAATGGAGTTGTTGTTCAACCCGTTTTACAACCGGTGAGCTCCGATGGGAGGATTGGTGGACGAAAGAGACAACCAGAGGCGACTTGCGCAGCGGCGGCGTGGTGGCAGGATCGCGCGGCTTTTCCCCATCCCCTATGAATGTTGCGGCTGCGTCCGGTGAGTCCACGAACGGTATGAAATGGTTGCGCGTGCTTGGCTGGAGCGCGGTGGTCGTGCTCGGAACGGCGGGGATCGCGGTGCTGGCGTGGTCGCGCGGCGAGGCGGTGAGCGCGTTGTGGATGGTGGTGGCGGCGACGTGCGTGTTTGCGGTGGCGTATCGGTTTCACGCGGCGTGGCTGATGGCGAAGGTGCTGACGCTCGACGAGACGCGGGCGACGCCGGCGGTGGTGAAGGAGGACGGGAAGGATTTCGTGCGGACGAATCGCTGGGTCGTATTTGGGCATCACTTCGCCGCGATCGCGGGGCCGGGACCGCTGGTGGGGCCGGTGCTGGCGGCGCAGTTTGGATTTTTGCCGGGAATGTTGTGGATCCTGATTGGAGCGACGCTGGGCGGAGCGGTGCACGATTGCGTGGTGATGTTTTGTTCGGTGCGGCGCGGCGGAAAATCGCTGGCGCAGATGGTGCGGGACGAGGTGGGGCCGTTCGCGGGTTTTGCCGCGCTGGTGAGCATCATCGCGATCATGGTGATCCTGCTCGCGGTGCTGGGGCTGGTGGTGGTGAACGCGCTGGCGGAGAGCCCGTGGGGGCTGTTCACGATCGCGGCGACGATGCCGATCGCGGTGGCGATGGGGCTCGCGATGCGGTTTGGCGGGCACGGCGGGGGGTGGCTGGCGGTGGTGAGCGCGCTGGGCGTGGTGGCGCTGCTCGGGGCGGTTTACGGCGGGCAGTTCGTGCACGCGTGGGGCTGGGACGAAGCGCTGACGCTGAAGGGCACGACGCTGGCGTGGTGGATTATTGGATACGGAATCCTGGCGTCGGTGCTGCCGGTATGGCTGCTGCTCGCGCCGCGGGATTATCTGAGCACGTTCATGAAGGTGGGGACGGTGGCGCTGCTGGGCGTGGCGATCATCGTGCTGGCGCCGGTGTTGAAGATGCCGGCGGTGACGCAGTTCATCGACGGGACGGGGCCGGTGTTCGCGGGGCCGGTGTTTCCGTTTTGTTTCATCACGATCGCGTGCGCGGCGGTGTCGGGGTTTCACGCGCTGATCTCGTCGGGCACGACGCCGAAGCTGCTGGCGCGGGAGAAGGATATTCGCGTGGTCGGTTATGGCGCGATGGCGACGGAGATGATGGTGGGCATCATGGCGTTGATCGCGGCGTGTGCGATGGAGCCGGGCGAGTATTTCGCGATCAACATGCGCGGGGAGCCGGCGGCGGTGACGGAGCGGATCACGGCGCTCGGATTTCCGGTGACGACGATGCAGATGGATGCGCTGGCGGCGGAGATGGGCGAAAAGACGATGGTGGGGCGGGCGGGCGGAGCGCCGACATTTGCGGCGGGGATGGCGCAGATCTTTTCCGGGGCGTTTGGCAGCGGGACGGCGGTCGCGCTGTGGTATCACTTTGCGATCATGTTCGAGGCGTTGTTCATTTTGACGACGATCGATGCGGGGACGCGGGTGGGGCGGTTCATCGTGCAGGATCTGTTGGGAATGATCGCGAAGCCGCTCGGGAACACGAAATCGTTTGCGGGGAACGTGCTCGGGACGGTGCTGTTCGTGGCCGCGTGGGGATGGTTTTTGTATCAGGGCGTGATCGATCCGCTGGGCGGGATCAATTCGCTGTGGCCGATCTTTGGCGTGGCCAATCAACTGCTCGCGGTGATCGCGTTGTCGTTGGGCACGACGGTGCTGATCAAGATGGGGCGGACGCGCTATGTGTGGTGCACGCTCGTGCCGCTGGCGTGGTTGCTGGCGGTGACGATGAGCGCGGGGTGGATGAAGATTTTCGCGAGCGATCCGCGGCTCGGGTTTTTGGCGGCGGCGGCGGATTTCAAGGCGAGGATCGCGGCGGCGGGTGCGGATGCGGCGGCGCAGGTGGCGCAGTGGGAGCGGCTGGTGTTCAACAACCAGGTGAACGCGATCGTGACGGGGACGTTTCTGGTGCTGGTCGCGGTCGTGGTGATCGCGAATGCGCGCGTGTGGTGGCAGTTGCTGGCGGGGAGGCGCGCGGTGGAGTTGCGCGAGGAGCCGTATGTGGCGGTGGGGGCGTGAAGCGGGAGGTGGCGGAGGTCGGGAAGAGGCGTCCCTATCTCATTCGTCCTTGGTTTGCTGGAAGCCCATGCGGCGGCCGTGGTGGGGTTCGGGGGAGGCGAGGAGAGCGTTGAGGGCTTCGAAGACTTGTTCGAACTGGCCGTCGTAGCGGGATTCGAGTTCGGCGATTTTGCGGGCAAGTTCGCGGTTGGTGAGAGCGAACGAACGCATGCGGATGAACGCGCGCATAATCTCGATGTTCACCTGCACGGCGCGTTTGCTGCGGAGAACGCTCGAGAGCATCGCGACGCCTTCTTGGGTGAAGGCGTAGGGGAGGTAGCGACGACCGCCATGACGTTTTGAGGTTTCATTTTGAAACCTCAAGTTGGTGACTTCCTCCGCTGTGAGCTGGAACATGAAATCTGCCGGGAAACGGTCGCGGTTGCGCCGGACGGCTAGATTCAAAGCCTTGGTCTGCACTCCATAAAGGGCTGCAATTTCGAAATCTAGCAGCACTGGCCTGCCTCGCAGCGTGGTGATTTTCTCTTCGATTTCGGTGACTGGAACCAAAGCGGCCGAGCGAGGCATGCGGAGGAGTTTGGTTGCTTGAGGTTACAAATTGAAACGTCGAACGCGTCATCGTTTGAGATCACAGATTGTGACCTCAAACGGCGATCGGGCTGGGCGGTTTGAGATGCCAAAATGGCATCGCAAAACGCCGAGGTCACCACTTCAGCATGGCTTCGAGGCCGTAGGTGCGGGGGGCGGCGGGGACGGCGTGGCCGACGCCGGGGATGATGAGCGTGTAGTGGTTTTCGTCGGACAGGTTTTCGGCGAAGAGGGCGACGCGCCAGTGGGGGGCGTCGAAGCCGAGGCGGGCGTTGAGCGTGACGCGGGAGCGTTCGGCGAAGACGGAGGCTTCGGATTCGTCGTAGTAGGTTTTGCCCGCGAAAGCGGCTTCGGCGCCGATGAACCAGCCGGTGGGGTCGCGATAAACGGCGGAGAGATTGGCGTCGTAGACGGGAACGTAAGGGGCGCGGTTGCCGTTGTAGGACGTGCCGGTGAACGGATCGGTGAACTCGCGTAGTGTAATTTCGGTTACACCGAGTGTGGCGGCGAAGGTGAGCGCGGGGATCGGGCGCCAGGAAGCCTCGAACTCGGCGCCGATGGAGCGGGCGCGCGGGGCGTTGACGACGAGGTAGTCGGCGGCGGTGAAGGAGCGTTCGATCTGGTAGTTGTCGATGTCGTAGTAGAACGCGCGGACGGCGAGGTTGACGGTTTCACGGGCGAGGTCGGTGTCGAGGCCGGCCTCGAAGGCGAGCGTCTCCTCGGCGCTGAAGCGTGCGAGCGACGGATACGCGGTGTAGGCGGACCAGCCGCCGGGTTTGGAGCCGAGCGAGACGCTGGCGGAGGCGGTGGTGTGGTCGGTGAGCGCGTAAGTGGCGGAGAGTTTCGGAAGGAGCGCTTCGAAGGTGCGCGAAGAGGTGTAGCGAGACTGGGCGGGGACGACTTCGCGGCGGTCGAAATCTCTTTTCACGCGCTCGGCGCGGAGACCGAGGGTGACGGTCCAAGGCGAAGTGTGGAGGAGCGTGAGTTCGCCGAAGAGCGCGGCGGTTTCGGTGTCGAGGTTGTAGCTGGAGATTTCGATGGGGAAGAGGCCGGTGAGGGAGCGGTTGATGGCACCCGCCGTTTCCTGCTTGGAGAGCCACACGCCAACGCTCCACGCGAAGGACGTATTCGGCGACGAGATGAGGCGGATTTCCTCGTTCCAGCCGGATTGCTCGAGGCTGGAGATGGAGTCGAGCGAGGGAGGGAGGACGAGTTGGTTGGAATACGGATCGAGTTCGAAATCGGTGTAGCTCGTGGTGGCGGTGAGGCGGCCGATCGGGGTTTGAAACTCGGCCTTGGCGGCGAGGGCGATGAAGTCGATGTCGGTGGTGCCTTCGGCGGTGCGGTCGACGGTGTAGCGCGGGCCGCCGACGGGAACGAGCGGCTGGGCGCCGTTGCGGAGGCGGCTGCCGAGGAGTTGGAAGGAGAGCTCGGCGGTGTCGGTAGGGCGAAAACGGATACGCGCGGAGGCGGCGGCGGACTCGGAGTCGTCGACGCGCTGGTTGAGCGTGGTGTTGGTGATGAAACCGTCGCGTGCCGCGAAGGAAGCCGAGACGGCGGCGTCGACGGAGTCGCTGCGGGTGGAGCGGGCGTTTACGGCGAAGGCTTGCGAGTCAAAGTTGCCGATGCTGGCGCGGAGTTCGCCGTGAGAAGCGTCGGAGGTCGGCTCGGTGGAGGAGAAAACGAGAACACCGCCGCTGCCGGCGCGGCCGAACGCGGTGCCTTGGGGGCCGCGGTGGATGGTGGCACGACCGAAGCCGAAGAGGTTGGTCGGGTAGGTGAAGCTGGAGCCGAGCGGGATATCGTCGAAATAGACGGTGACGGACGGATCGCTGAAGTAAGGCGTGTTGGTGAGGCCGCGGATGGCGAAGAGGTCGCCGTAGGAGCCGGCGCCGCCGGTGTTGATGTGGAGATTGGCGACGCGACCGGAGAGGTGGCCGAGGGAGTTGGTCAGCGGGAGGGCGATGTCGTCGAGCCGGACGCTGGTGGTGCCGGCGGCATCGGCGTCGAGGCGCGGGGCTTCGACGGTGAGCGGGTCGGATTGAAGCGGGGCGTCGGATGCGGCGGTTTCGGCGCGGAGAGAAATCGCGAGAGAGAAGCCGGAAGCGAGCGCGAGGCGAGTGAGGAGACGGATCATGAAAGAGGGTGTAGGGAGAACGTGGGAAAGGGTGTTTGTTTCAGAAACAAACGGCGTTCGTCCAAGGCGATTCTTCGCGTGGCTCAGAATGACAGTGGATTGAAGGAGGCGAAGGCGAATGACTTGAGAAATAAAAAAGGCCGGTCGCGAAGACCGGCCTGGAGAGAAGAGGGATGCGAGGCGTCCTCAGCCGGCGAAGGCGGGGAGGACCTTATCGACGCGGACCTTGTCGAGGCGCGCGAAGACGGGGACGCCGTTTTCGTAGGGGAGCTGCGCTTCGCCTTGGATGAGCGGCTGGGCGTAGCGGAGGAACTGGAAGTTCATGCTGGTGCCGTCTTCGTTGATCCACTCGCGGGGGAGCTTCTTCACGCCGTTGGCGATATCGCTCAGGGGGGCGAGGCCGGTTTCGACGGAGTAGTGGTCGGTGTCGCCGCGGACGAGCGTGACCATCTTGTCGGTCTGGCCGTCGATGGCGGCTTCAACGGCGGCTTCGCCGGCGAGGTAGGCTTCGTCGACGTCGGTCTTCGACGCGGCGTGAGCGGCGGCGCGCTGGATGATCCCGGGCTTGGCGACGCGAGCTTTGACGCCGGGGAGGTTTTGTTCGACGAGCTCTTTGAGGTAATCGCCGGCGCCGCCGAGTTGGGCGTGGCCGAAGGCGTCGGTGGCGGCGTCAGCGGCGACGTAGTTGCCGTCGGCGTCGATGAGACCTTCGCCGACGACGATCATGCAGTATTTCTCGCGCTTGAGGATACGGCGGATGTCCTCGAGGCACTTGTTTTGGTCGAACGCGATTTCCGGAAGATAGATCAGGTGCGGCGGGTCGTGCGGGTGGTCGCGGCGCTTGGCGAGCGCGGCACCGGCGGCGATCCAGCCGGCGGAGCGGCCCATGACCTCGACGATCGAGACGAGGTCGCCCTGGCCCATGGCTTCGTGGTCGCAGGCGAGTTCGCGGATCGTGGTGGCGGTGTATTTGATCACGCTGCCGTAGCCGGGCGTGTGATCGGTGATGGGAAGGTCGTTATCGATGGTCTTCGGAACGCCGATGACGCGGAGCTCGTAGTTCTGCTGTTGGGCGAGCTTGGAAATCTTGTCCGCGGTGTCCTGGGAGTCGTTGCCGCCGATGTAGAAGAAGTAGCGGATGTTGTGGGCCTTGAAAACTTCGAGGACGCGTTCGAAGTCGGACTGCTTCTTGAGCTTGTAGCGGCAGGTGCCGAGGGCGGCGCCGGGCGTGTATTTGAGGGCGCGGATCTGCTGCTGCGATTCGGCGGCGAGGTCGATGAGGTCTTCGTTGAGGATGCCGAGGACGCCGTTGAGGGCGCCGTAGATTTCCTCGATGCACTCGTGGTTCAGCGCTTCGGCGACGATGCCGGCGACGCTGGCGTTGATGACGGCGGTGGGGCCGCCGGACTGGCCCACCAAGACATTTCCTACGAGTTCAGCCATGACAGATGTTTGTAAAGGGTTGGAAACAACGTGAACGGGCAAGGAAGCGCCCGGCCTAAAGGGGATGCAAACTCAAATTTCCGGAGCACGGGACTGCGGGAAAATGCCGGATCGCACGAAGGTGCGAAAGCGCTGCACGAAGGCGGAAGAAGAAAGGATGCGGCGGCGAGAAGCCGTGCGCGAGGGGGCTGGAAGGCTCGCGGACATGCGAGCGAACAGTGCGGTGGGAGCGGGTGGTGTTCCCGAGAGGCGGAGAAAAATTCGCGTCAGGCGGAGGGCGGGCGAATGACGGAGCGCCCGCGAGCGGGCGGCCTACAACAGGCGGCCGGGTTTGTAGTCGGCGGCGCCTTTGTGCTTTTTCGCGAGAGGTTTCACCTCGTCGAGGAAGGCGTCGACCTGGTGCGGGGCGGCGCCGACGAAGCGGGCGTTTTCGGCGAGGATGGCTTGGAGCGCTTTTTTGCCGAGGCCGATGCGCTTGTCGGCGGCGAGGCGCGAGAGAAGATCGGCGTCGCCTCCGCCGGAGCGGAGCGCTTTCGCGGCGGCGAGCGCGTGTTCCTTGATCGCTTCGTGGGCGGTTTCGCGACCGGCGCCGCGTTTCACGGCTTCCATTAAGATCGTGGTGGTGGCGAGGAAGGGGAGGTTGCGCTCGTTTTCGGCGGCGATCGCGGCGGGGAAGACCTCCATCTGGCGCAGGACGGTGAGGAAGGTTTCGAGCAGGCCGTCGATGGCGAAGAAAGAGTCGGGCAGCGCGACGCGGCGGACGACGGAGCAGGAGACATCGCCCTCGTTCCATTGGTGGCCGGCGAGGCCGGAGGTCATGGTGACGTAGCCGGAGAGAATGGTGGCGAAGCCGCAGATGCGCTCGCAATTGCGGGCGTTGACCTTGTGGGGCATCGCGGACGAGCCGACCTGGCCGGCTTGGAAGCCCTCGGTGAGGAGGCCGGCGCCGGCCATGAGGCGGAGCGTGGTGGCGAAACTCGCGGCGGCGGCGGCGAGTTGATGGAGGGCGGTGACGACCTCGAAGTCCAAGCCGCGCGGATACACTTGGCCGACGGCGATGAGCGAGGCGCGGAAACCGAGATGGCGGAGGACGCGCGATTCGAGCTGGTCGACTTTCTCGGCGTTGCCGGCGAGGAGCGTGAGCTGGTCGAGCTGGGTGCCGACGGCGCCCTTGAGGCCGCGGACGGGGTAGCGCGAGAGGAGTTCGTCGATGCGCGAGTAGGCGATGAGGAGCTCCTGGCCGAACATCGCGAGGCGCTTGCCGAGGGTGGTGGGTTGCGCGGGGACGTTGTGCGTGCGGCCCGTGATCATGAGATCGCGGTGGGACTCGGCCTGGCGGGCGAGAGCGAGGAGGGCGGCGGCGGTTTTGAAATGGACGGTTTTGAGCGCGCGGAAGACCTGGAGCTGTTCGACGTTTTCGGTGAGGTCGCGCGACGTGAGGCCGAGGTGGATGAACTGGCGCTTGGCGAGATCGGAGAATTCCTCGATGCGGGCTTTGACGTCGTGGAGGGTGACGCGCTCGCGTTTGTCGATGGAAGCGAGGTCGATCTGATCTTTGACGCGCTCGTAGTCCTTGATGGCTTCGGCGGGGATTGGGACGCCGAGGTCGCGCTGGCCCTTCATGACGGCGATCCAGAAATCGCGTTCGAGTTTCACGCGTCCGGTTTGGGACCAGATGTCCTTCATGGCGGCGGACGCGTAGCGTTCGGCGAGGACGTTGGTGATGGGAGCGGACGCGGGAGCGGTTGAGGCGGCGGTCGATTCGTTCACGGCAGGCGCGAAGGGATACGGGATCGCGCGGCGGGATGGCGAATGGAAAGTTGGCGCGAGGGAAAGGGAGGAGAGAAAGAGAACGAGAACGAAGGGGCGGAGATACCGTGGTTTAGCGGAGGGTGAAGAGGAGGGTGACGCCGCCGAAGAAGAGGATGAGGATGGCGAGGGTGTCGTAGCCGATGCGGAGGACGACGGGGTTGCGGCGTTCGAGGAGGCCGACGAGGAGCGTGCCGGTGAGAATCGTGCCGAGGAGGGCGGAGACGGCTTCGAAGGGACCGAGTTCGTTGATGACGGGGCCTTCGGTGTAGACGGCGTCGGCGAGAAGGAGGAGGGAGACGTTGACGAAGTTGGTGCCGAGGACTTCGCCGATGGCCATCTCGTGTCGGCGGGTGCGGATGGAGGTGCTGATGGAGCTGAGTTCGGGGAGCGAAGTAGCGAAGCCGATGAGGAGGAAACCGACGAGTCCGGAGCCGAGGCCGGTTTGTTCGGCGACGGCGTCGCCGGTTTGGGAGAGCGCGTAGCCGGCGACGAGGATGACGGCGGCGGCGATGCCGATGCGGATAAGGAGGCCGGTGAGTTCTTTCTTGTCGTTTTTCTTTTTCGAAGAGGACGACGAGGAAGCGGACGCGGGAGATTTTTTGCGGCCGTGGAGTGTCCACGGGGAGCGCTGGCCGTAACCTTTCGAGAGCCAGAATGCGCCCAGGCTGAGGAGGAAAACGGCGGACGACCAGGCGCCGACTCCGAAGAGAAGGACGTCGCCGACAGTGATCGCGACGGCGACCACGGCGAGGACGAGCATGCACAAGGTGCTTTGGAGGAGCGTGGCGGGTTGGGCGACGATGGACGTGAGGGCGTCGCGGCCGAAGATCGCGTCGGCGACGGCGAGGAGGACGAGATTGATGGCGGCGCTGCCGAGGAGGTTGTTGGCGGCGAGGGCGGGGTTGCCGAAGTGGGAGGCGGTGGCGACGTTGGCGATCTCAGGGAGCGAGGTGAGGACGCCGAGCATGAGCATGCCGACGATGGCTTGTTCGATGCCGGTGATTTCGGAGATGCGGCCGAGGTGGCGGGAGAGGCGGGTGCCGGCGAGCCAGACGAACACGGCCGCGACGAGGAAGATCGTGAGATTTACCCAAAGCGGGTGGGAGGCGGCGTCGACGAGTGGCATCGCGAGGGGATGGACAGGCCATGCGGGGAAGGTTTCCGGGTGGGGAAAGGCTCAGGTCGGCGCGGCTATTTTTTTAACCACGAATGGACACGAATAAACACGAAGGGCGGGGTGGTTTTAAAATTCACCGCAGAGAGCGCAAAGAGCGCAGAGCGGCGCGAGGAGTTCCACTCGCTTACGCTCGTAGCTACGAACGGAGGTGGTTATTCGAGGGGGAGGCGGCGGACGTCCAAGATGTAGACGGAGTGGAAATCTTCGGGGCCGCCGCCGGCGTGGAAGGCGAGGGCGGTGCGGTCGCGCATAAACCGGATCCAACGCGGATGGAGGGTGACCTTGCGGCGCTCGTTGCGGGAGATGCACACGTAGGTGGCGCCGAGTTCGCGGAGGAGGCGGAGGTCGGCTTGTTCGTAGATGCGGCGGATCTGGGCTTCGCGTTCGTCCTGACGGTAGGGATTCGAGTCGGCGTAAATGCCGGCGAGGGTGGGAAAGCCGGCGAGCGGGGTGACGAAGTGGATGAGGTTGTAGGGGGCGGTGACGACGAGTTGGTCGTCCTGGTTGATGCCGCGGAACCAGCGGGCGGCGGCGCGGCCGTTGGGTTCGAAGAGGAGGATCTTGCCGTGGGAGAAGGCGAAGACGTTGCGGTAGAAACCGTAGGCGTGCGGGGCGACGCAGAGGACGGCGAAGAACCACCAGAAGGCGAGCGAGAGCGGGGCGAGGCGGGTGCCAATCCAGCGGGCGGCGCCGAGCGTGATGACGAGGGCGAGGCCGAGGTTGAGGAAGAGGACGAACTTGTTGCTGTCGCCCCACGAGAAACTGTAGCGGTAGAAATTGATCACGACGAAGATCGTGAGGCAGACGGCGAAATACCAACGCCAGCGGCGGAGGAAACCGAGGAGCGGAGCACCGGGGCCGGGATCGCGTTGACGAAGGCGAAGGAGGAAGGCGAGGCCGACGAAGAAGGCGCCCCAGCCGAGGAAGTCGCCGTTGACGAAAAACCAGAAGACGAGGCGGCGGAGGTAGCGCGGGAAGACGGAGTATTCGTTGAGCGGGAGCGAGGCGGTGGCGTCCCAGGACGAGTAGGCCGGGTGGGTCGGCGGGCCGTAGGCTTGGAGGTAGATCAGTTGGAGAAGTCCGAGCGCGAAAAACGGAAGCCAGGCGCGCCATTGGGAGAAGAACCACACGCGATGGCGCCAAAGCGTCGGCAGCATGCAGGCGGCGAGCACGGCGAAGGCGACGATGTGCGCGAGCGGGAGAAGGCAGATGACGATGAAGGCGTGGAGAAGGTGGGTTGGCGCGGGGGAGGTTTCGCGCAGGTGGAAGATGGCGTGCAGCACGAGCAGCGCGATGGGCATGGCGAAGAGGAGCGCGCGCTGGGGCTCGAAGAGATTGGTGAGCAGCGCCTCGAAATTGAAGTAGGGGAACCAGAACAGCCCGTAGTAGAAATCGGATACGTTGAAGAACGGCGGGCGCAGCCAGAGGAAGTGGAGGAGGTTGACGAGGGAGGTGTTGAGAAAAAGGAAGATCAGACCGGCGAGAAGGATCCAGCGGGGCGGCAGACGGAGCCAGGAGGTGAAGACGCTCCAGATCGTGCCGACGAGGACGGAGGCGCTGACGAGGTTCATGAGCCACATCGCGCCGATGCGGGGCGCGCCCATTTGCGCGAGATGGGCGACGAAGAAGTCGGCGAGGAAATGGTATTTCAGCGGATACCCGGCCATATCGAGGTCCATGGGCGGGAAGCTGTCGGCCTCGAGGAAGGCGTTGACGACGGACAGGTGAAACGCGGTGTCGACGAAGTTGTAGTTCACCCAGACGCGTTCGTCGTCGTCGATGACGATGCCGGTGTAGAAACGGAGGAGAACGAAACCGAGGAAGAAGAGAAAGCAGCCGTTCCAAGTGCGGACGGAGGTGAGCGAACGGAGGAGATCGCGGAGGCTGGCGGACGGCGCGACGGCGCGGCGGGAGAAAAAAGCGAGCGCGAGGGCGAGCGAAGCCCAGGAGATCGTCCAATAGACCCACGACCAACCGGCGAGGGCGTGCGCGAGGAAGTTGATCCAGTCGGCGAGGAAGAGCGTGACTCCAAGCGAGGCGAGGTAACCGGGAAAACCGGGAAACGCCGCCAGCAAGGGAATGCGGCGACGAAGGTGCACGGCGAGCACGCCGAGGATCACCAAATACACAGCGACAAGCATGACGGTCGAAGCGGAGGCGCTGGCGGAGGATCAGCGCGCGGTGACCGAATCGGAATCGGGACGCGGTTTCCAGACCTGGATGAAATTTCCGCCGAAATACATCGGCATGAAAATTCGTTCGGCGGGTTCGTAGTGGCGGGCAAGGAAGTCCATGTCGCCGCACAAGAGGAAGTCGTCGCTGGTGAGCACGAGATCGTAGGCGCGATCGACGAGGCGCTCGGTGAGCTCGTCGGGCATGCGGTCGAAGACGTCGCGAATGGCTTGGGCGCCGGGATCCCATTCGTCCCGGCCATCCATCGTCGCCATGGGAAGGAACAGGGTGAAGCCGCTGTTGTGAACGGGGCGTTGGTGGGTCGCGAGGATGTCGGTGACGAAGGAAGAACTGCCGTAGACGGGATCTGCTTCGACAATGAGTTCGGTGAGGCGTTGATGAGCGGCGGCGCTGTCCTCGACCGTTTGAACGCTGATGTTGAAGGCGCCGACGGCGGCGAGAAGGACGATGAAGGCCACGCGCCAGCCGGTCGCGGCGCGGGCGAGGGCGAAGGCGGTGAGCAGCAGCAGCGGCGGGAAAATCAGGTGGAGGTGATAGGTGAAGAGCGCGCCGCCGTTGTGGCCCATGTAGAAATACACGATCGCGAAATGGAGCAGGAGGAGCGCGAGCGTGAGGCCGAGGGCGATCGCGCGCGGGTCGCGTTGGCGGAGTTGGTTGAACCACGTGCGGGTGTGGCGCGGAATGAGAATCGCGGCGCCGGCGAGAAAGAGGAAGTAGGGCCACGCGCGTTCGAAAAGCATCGCGGTGTGCATGGGCGAGATGTCGTCGCTGGTGTTGATGGCGACGGAGTTTCGCTGCATGACGAAGGTCTCGAGCCAGTAGAGCGGGAAGAAATGGTCGAGGACGGCGATCGAAGCGATGGCGGTGGCGAAGAAGGCGAGCGCGGCGAGGGCGGCGCGGCGGAGCGAGTGGGTGAGCGCGAGGCCGGCGAGCGTGGGGAGGAGGGCGAGGGCGAAGTAGGCCTTGCAGTGAAACGCGAGGAGGGCGCAAACGAGGCCGAGGGCGGACGAGCGCGGCGAGTAGGCGCGTTCCCAAGGGAGAATGATCGCGAGAAGAAACAGCAGGAAGCCGAGCGCGTCGGGGCGCGCGGTGACCATGATGTTCTGGAGGCACATCCAGTAGATCCACGCGGCGGACATCAGCGCGATGCCGAGGCCGGAGCCGAGACGCCGCATGCGCGTGGCGAGGAGCCAGAGCGAGCCGCCGATGCAGAGGAGATTGAGGAAGCGGTGGGCGTCGTAGCCGATGCCGAAGAGCGGCTTCAGCGCGAGGACGACGCCATGATAGAGCGGGCCGAAGAATTGGGCGGCACCGGGAAGTTCTTCGGGGCTGTAAGGATTGCGGCCCTGGTCGAGGAGAAACGTCGTATACCAGACGGACGGTTCGTTGATCTCGTGCGGACCGGGCTGGGAAACCAGTTTCAGGTGCGAGAGCGCGAGCGCGAGGAGCCAGACGATCGCGAGCGTGCAGGCGAGGAGATTGGCGCCGGTTTCAACGGAGCGGAGGCTGAAAGCGCGCGGCGGGGCGGAAGGAGCGGGCGAAGGAGCTTCGCGTTCGGACGACGCTGCGGAGTTGGAAGGTTGCCACAGCACGGGCGGTTACCGCGGGAAGAGGAAGCGGCCGAGGTCGAAGGCGTCGATGGCGGCATTGCGATCGTCGCTCCAGATGAAGCGCTGCCGGATGAGCGGAGCGTTGGCGGTGGCGAGGGTGCGCGTGACGCGACCATCGTCTTCTTCGACGGGGAACCAGCCGGAGATCTCTTTCAAAGATTCCTGCGGAGCGACGATGACGTATTCGGTGCGAGCGGGATCCCAATCGCGGGCTTCGGCGGATTCGGAGATTTCGGTGACGACGCCGAGCGAACTGCGGCCAAGGGTGCGCGCGGTGGCTTCGATGACGGGGAAGAGATTCGAGTAGCGCGTGGAGGCGTGGATCACGAGGAGACCGCGGCGTGCGGAGAGACGGCGGAGGTAAATGGAAAAGGCTTCGCGGGTGAGGAGATGGGACGGAACGCCGTCGCCGGTGAAGGCGTCGATGACGATGAGGTCGTAGTCGGCGTCGGACTCCTCGAGAGCCTTACGACCGTCGCGGAGGATCAGGTGGGTTTTGCCGGCGGCTTCGGAGATGAAGGTGAAATTCTCCCGGGCGATGCGGAGGGATTTCGGGTCGATGTCCCAGAAATCGTAGGTGTCACCAGAACGTGAATACGCGGCGAGCGTGCCGGCGCCGAGGCCGATGACGCCGACGCGGAGCGAGGGGCGCGCGGCCATGAGTTCCTCGAGGACGCGGCCGACGCCGGAGCTCTCGGTGTAGTAGAGCGTGGGGCGTTTGCGGGAGTCTTCGGTTTCGATGAGCTGGGTGCCGTGGGTGGTGGTGTCGCTGGAGAGGACGACGGAGGTGTCGTCGGTCTTCACCATGACATGACCGTAGAGATCGCGGAAATGGCGGACATGACCGTCGCCCATGGTTTCGTCGGCGGCCTGGTGAACCCCGACGGCGACGACAGGTGCGAGGAGCACGCACGCGGTGACCGCGATGACGCCGGGTTCGCGGGTGCGCATGAGCCAGATCATACCCGTGGCGAGGAGCGCGACGGAGATGAGCGGGAATTCGGCGGGGCGGGAGAGAAGCGAAGGAATGAAGACGCTCGAGGCGAGACCGCCGAGGACGCCGCCGGCGGCGAGGACGAGGTAGAAGGTTTCGAAACGCTCGGCGGGGCGAAGGCCGTGAAGGAGGGCGTTGCCGAGGAAGCTGCCGGCGGCGGTGAGCGAGAGGAGCCACCAGGCGCGCGAGGCGTCGACGGTCGCGGGACTGAAGCCCTTGGTGACCATGAAACCGGCGAGGCTGACGGCGAGCCAGGCGAGGGTCGCCATGGTCATCCAGCGACGCCAGCGGCCGGCGAAGACGACCATGAAGCTGAAAAGATAGGCGCCGAACGGGCCGATCCACGCGAGCGGATTGGAGCCGATTTCGGCGGCGAGGTGGTAGGTGGCGCCGAGCATGCCGGCGCAGGTGAGGGCGCTGAGCCAGAGCCAGACGGGAACGTGTAGTGGAGAAATGGATTCGCGCGCGGGCGGCGGGGCGGCGGTTTCGCCGGTGGCGGTTTTACGGATGATGTAACTGCAGGCGGCGAGGAGGCCGGCGAGGACGACGAGGAAACCGTGCCAGAAGAAAGTTTGTTCGGAGAGGCGGAGCTGGGTTTCGATGACGAACGGATAGAGGAGGAGGGCGAAGAGGCTGCCGGTGTTGGAGATCGCGTAGAGGTAGTAGGGGGCTTCTTCGCCGCGGCGTCGCAGCCAGCCGTGCAGAAGCGGCGACGTGCTGAAGAGGAGCACCATCGCGGGGAGGCAAGCGAGCGAGAGACGCCAGACGACGCGTCCGATGCTGGCGGAGTCGGCGGCGTCGGCGGACGGAAGATGGAAGGTGAGCGATGCGACGAGGCCGAGCGCGGTGACGGCGAGGGCTTGAAGGGTGGGGCTCCGGCGGACGAGCCACGCGGCCCAGGCGTAGCCGAGGAGGAGAGAGAGTTGGAAGAACACCATGCAGCCGAGCCAGGTGCCGGAGGTGCCGCCGTAGATGGGCAGCAGTTGTTTGCCCATGAGCGGTTGGATGATGAATGCGAGGAAGGCGGCGAGCGGGACGGCGGCGAAAACGAGGGGTGGAAGCGCGCGAGGGAGGAGGTCGGCAAATTTGGCGGAGGCTGGCATGGAACGCGGGAGAAGGAGCGGGAAGCTAAGACGTTTGAGGGTGTGGTGCCGACGGAGCGGCGTCCTCCATGGCGGGGGTGGTTGGGCGCTGGGGGCGGGCGAAGGCGAGGAGGGAACGGACGGGCGAGGCGGCGATGGCGGGATAGGCTTCGCAGGGCGTCCAGCAGTTGGGGCATTGACCGTGGGCGATCGCGCGGCGGACGCCGGCGCGACGAGCGGAGTCAACGATCGGCATGAGCGCGTAGGCGGAGTTGCGAACGTTGCCGAGCGGGCGATCCCAAATCGTGCACGGGAAGACCTCGCCTTTCTCGGAAAGGTAAACGGTGGAGAGCAGCGCGGAGCACGCGATGGACGTGCGGCCGGTGTCGAGGTAGCGCGTGGCTTCGGCGCGGTAGATGCGCTCGATGGCGCGCATGGCGGAGAGGCCGTGCTTGGATTTCGAGGCGGCGAGGTGGAGAGCGGCGGCGATCTCGGCACGATGGGAGGGGCCGCCGAAGCCGTCGGCGGCGTCGCGCGAGGCGGCGTTGCCGTAGTAGTGCGAGGAGAAATGCGGGATGTTGAGGTGGAGCGTGGACCAGCCGATGGGCGTTTCGGAGCGGGCGCGGAGGGCGTCGTTGACGGCGGCGTAGGTGAGCTCGACGAGTTCGGGCGACGTGTGGCCGGTGGAGGATTTGTGGCCGTGGAGCGTCATGCCGACGAAGACGTTTTCGGCGCCGAGGATGCGACGGAGGGCGGCGAAGGTGTCGACGGCGTGGGCGAAGTCGTTGCGGATGCCGCGAAGGCGGTCGTTGAGTTCGGGCGGTCCGTCGATCGAGACGGTGACGATCAGGCGGGCGCGGAGCGAGGCGCGGAGCTCGGTAGCGATTTTTTCGATACGCCTGGTCGCGATGCCGTTGGTGGGGAAATGAACGAGGAGAAGGTCGGGCGAGGCGGCGGCGAAGGCTTTGACGACGTCGACGAAGTCGGGGCGGTCGGTGGGTTCGCCGCCGGTGAAGTCGATCCAGTGGAAGAACGGATTCGCGGCGGCGATCGAGCGGATTTCGTCGAGGGAAAGTTCGGCGTCGAGTGCGCCGGGGGTGTCCTTGGCTTTCCAGATGTCGCAGTAAACGCAGCGCGAGTGGCAGCGTTTGGTGACGACGAACATGAGCTTCGTCGGCCGGCCTTCGAGGCCGGCGGCGGCCGCGGCGGTGCGCGCGGCGAATCGGGTCCATGAATACAACGTGCTCACTGGGCGCTTTCGGCCGGAGCCTCACCTTCGAGCCGGGCGCGGGCTTTGGCCAGCACGGTGTCGAGATCGCGATCGGCGCGGGAGTCTTCGGGGATGCGTCCGCCGAATTTCTCGAAGGCGGTGGGTGTATCCAAACGGTAGAGACCGAGCTTGAAGGCTTGGGACGTGACGCGGTGGAACGGAACGGCGTCGACCTGCGCCATGTATTCGGCGGTGTAGCGGGCCATTTCGGGCTCGGCGTTGTGCCAAAAACTCCAGTGCTGGTAGATGCCGCCCGGGTATTGGCTGGCGAGCTCGCGCATCTCGGTGTGGAGCATGTTTTCGAGCACGAAGTATTGGGACGAGTTGATGCCCTGAAGATTCCACATGCAGGGGTCGGGCGAGATGACGAGGGCGCCGGACGGGAGGATTTTCGCCATGGCCTTCACGAAGTCGGAATCGTCCTGGGCTTCGATCGCCTCGCGCGTGAGCGTGGAAACGTAGTCCATGGCGGCGACCCAGTTGATGAGACCGGCGGCGGCGAGGGCGCCGAGCCAGGCGGGACGCGTGCGGAGGCGACGGAAGAGCGCGGCGGCGCCGATACCCATGAAGAGAGCGACGGGGGCGCAGGAGATGAGCCCGTAGCGCGAGCTCGCGCCGTAGTGATAACCGCCGGCGTAGTAGAGAACGAAAATGCCCCAGGCCATGGCGAACCAGAGGCCGATGGCGACGAGGGCGGTGCGATTGCGGCGGAGGAGCCAGACAAGGCCGAGGACGGCGAGGACGGTGCCGGCGAACGGGAACCATTCGCCGTCGATGAAATAGCCGCCGTTGCTCTTGAAATTCTCTTGGACGAAATCGAGGTCGAAGCGGCGGCCGTCGGTGGCGCCCCAGCTCTCGGTGCGCATGGACCACAGATGCATGGTATTGGGCGCGGCGAGAGCGACGGATAAGGCGAGGGCACTCCAGGCCGAAAGGTCTTCGATAAAGCGGTCGTCGGTAGACCAGAGGACGAGAGCGACGAGCGGGAAAACGAGCATGGATTCCGGGCGGAAATAGACGGCGAAACCGGTGGCGCCGGCGAGGAGGAGGGCGGTGGTGGGGAGACCTTGCGCGGAGTTGCGATCGCGGAGGCGCGCGTGAGCGCAGGCGGCGAGAAAAGCGAAAACGACGGAGGCGGCGGACGCGGGTTCGACGGCGACGGTGTGGCCCCACCAGGGGATCAGCGGCGTGAAGAGGAAGAGGAGCGCGGCGGCGAGCGCGGCGCCGGCGGGGAGGGCCCAAGGGACGAGAGCGAGCGCGAGGTAGATCGCGGCGGCGGTGAGACCGGTGAGAGCGCGGTTGAGGAAGTGTGATGAAGAATCGGATACGCCGACGAGGCGGTAGATCCAGGAGAGGAGATAGGGGAGGCCGTTGGGCTGTTTGTTGACCCAGGCATCATACATTTCGAATTTGCCGTATTCGACGCGCGCGTAGTTGGCGCCCTCGGCGCGGCCGGTGTGCGCGATCGTCTGGCCGATCTGCATGTAGATGTGTTCGTCGAAGAAGATGCGGTTGGTCTGCGGCGCGAGGTAGCAGACGAAATGGCCGCCGACGGCGATGCCGAGGGCGGTGAGGGCGCGGCGGCGGCCGAGGAGTTGGTAGAGCGGGCGGGCGGAGGCGGCGAGGCCGGCGGCGATGACGACGAAGCATGCGTGCATGCCCCACATGGTGGATTCGGGGACGAGGAGGCGCTGGGCTTCGTTTTCGAGGGACGCGACGCGCAGCGCCCAGATCGCGGTGGCGGCGAGCGCAACGACGGCGAAGGCGAGGAAGGCGAGGCGTTGGGTGCGGGCGGACATCACGCGGATTTTTTCGTGAGCAAGGCGGAGCCGAGGGCGAGGAATTCGACGCCGCTTTCGATCCAGGCTTCGACGACGCCGTCGGCGTCATCGGACATCGGTTTACCGTGGAGATTGAGACTGGTGTTGATGACGGCGCCGACGCCGGTGAGCGCGCGGACGTATTGAAGGAGTTGATACCAAAGCGGGTTGTCGTCGGGGCCGACCATTTGTGGGCGGCAGGAACCGTCGGGACCGATGGCGCCGGCGAGGGCCTGGCGGCCGTGGGGCGTGGTCATGAAGCCGTTTGTCATGTGACGATTCAGATCGTGCGGTCCGCGGAAGTCAGCGAGGAGCGCGGGGGCTTCGGAGGCGAGAATCGACGGGCAGAACGGTTGATACCAGACGCGGCGCTTGAGGCGGAGATTGAGATCGTCGCGGGCGGTGATGCTGTCGGCGCGGGCGACGATGCTGCGGGCGCCGAGGGCGCGCGCGCCGAGTTCCATGCGGCCTTGGGCCCACATGACGACGCGGCCCTTGGCGACGAGATCGGCGACGGCGCGGGCGAGGTCGGGCGGGCGGGAAAGTTGCGCGCCGTGGGCGGCGGCGTAGCGATCGGCGTCGGCGCCAAGATCGCCATGAGCGGTGCCGAGGCGAAAGTCGTGAAACGGCCGGGGGCGCGAGCCGGAGGTTTTATGCCAGATCGAAAGCGCGGCGCCGAGGGCGAGACCACCGTCGCCCATGGCGGGGCAGATTTCGAGGCGATCGATGCCGGGCGAAGTGCGGATGAGGCGGTTGACCTTGATGTTGGAAGCGACGCCGCCGGCGTAGGCGAAGGCGCGGCGGCCGGTGGCTTCGGCGAGCAGCGTGAAGAAACGCGGGACGAGGATTTCGAGCGTTTGCTGGGCTTGGCGGCAGAGGGTTTCGCGCGGGGTGCACCAGACGAGATCGGCGACGGCGCGGCGCATGCGGAGCGGCGAGACGGAGCAGCGCAGGACGGGGAGGCCGCGGGTGTCGGTGGTGAGCGAGAACCAGCGGAGGAAGGGGTTTTTTTCGGGCGGGGTGTCGACGGCGTAGGAGGCGAGCGCCATGACTTTGCCCTCGTCCTCGAGCGGGCGCATCTGGAGCTCGTTGGTGACGTGTTCGAAGAAGAGACCGAGCGAGGCGGAGCCGGGAATCGAGAGGAGTTTTTCGAGCGAGTGGGTGGCGTGCGACCAGAGCCAGACGGAGCCGGATTCGCCGTCGCCGATGCCGTCGAGCGTGACGACGACGGCGTCGGTGTCCCAGTTTGGCGGATACGCGGCTGACGCGGCGTGGGCCTCGTGGTGATCGACGAGAAAGACGTCTTCGACATCGGCGCCGAGCTGGCGGGCGAAGGAGCGGCGGGCCCAGGCGCGAAGGACGGGGTGGGTGGGGAGTTGGGTGAGGGAGTATTTCGCGTGGGATTTGAGCGCGTGGAGCGGGCCGGGCGGGACGAGGCGGCGGCGGAGCTGGTAATAGTTTTCCTTCATCGAAGGAAACGTGCGCGTGAGGGTTTTCGCGAAATCGGAAGTCGTCGGCGCCCAGGCGATGCGGCGGTGGCCGGCGGCGCGGCGCATGGCGGCGAGGGCGCGGGTGGGGAGGCCGACGTCGAGCTTGCGGCGGCTGAGGCGCTCTTCGTTGAGCGCGAGTGCGACGCGTCCGTCGATGACGAGAGCGGCGCCGGCGTCGTGGCCGTCCCACACGCCGATGACGGCTTCGTAGGGACCGCTCATGACGGACGGGCGGGGGAGCGGCGGGGTTGGAGGAGACCGCGGACGAGGCACCCGCCGTAGGAAAACCAGGTGCCGGGGTGGTGGAGGGAAATTTTCGAATAACCGGCGGCGCGGGGCCGTTCGTGGGTGGGAACTTCGAGGATGCGGTAGCCGGCGGCGAGCGTGGCCATGATCATTTCCATTTCGATCGTGGTGTGGCGGGCGCGGAGATCGAGGCGGCGGAAGACCTCGGTGCGGATGGCGCGGAAACCGTTTTGGGAGTCGGAGAGACGGGCGCGAAAGCGGCGATTGATGAGGTAGGTGATGAAGGCGGAGCCGGCGAGGCGGAGGAATTCGTCGCCACCGCCGTGAAGTTCGTCGGAGCCGCCGAGGAGGCGGGAGCCGGCGACGTGTTCGGCTTCGCCGGCTTTGATGGGGGCGACGAGGAGCGGGATGTCGATGGGGTCGTGGGAGCCGTCGGCGTCGACGAAAACGCAGATGTCGGTTTCGACGTGTTGGACGGCGTGGCGGAGCGCGGCGCCCTTGCCGCGGCCCTGGTCACGGATGACGCGGGCGCCGGCGGCGGCGGCGACGGCGGCGGTGTCGTCGGTGGAACCGCCCTCGACGACGAGGACGTGGGCGGCGTAGTTGAAACACTCGCGGATGACGGTGCCGATGGTGGAGGCTTCGTTGCGCGCGGGAATGATGGCGGTGACGGCGGGGTCGGGTTTTTCGTCGCGCTCCAGGATGTCGACGACCGAGACGACGCCCTCGCGGAGCAGGCGGCGCATGCGAAGCGAGAGGAAACGATGTTCGCCGTCGCCGAAGCGGAAAACGTCGTGCGGTGCGGGCATCTCAATCGGAGTCGGGGGAGGAGAGAAGGCAGGGGCCCGGAGGGGCGGTGCGGTCAGAACGTCCGACATAGAACTCACGGATGCTGCCAGGTAAAGAAGCTGCCGCGGCTGAAGGCGGTGGTTTCGGGGGAGCCGGGCGGGCGGAAGCTCCGCATGTTGAGGTCGTATTCGAAATTTCGATTCGACGGCTGGAAGTAGCTGACGGTGAGGCTGCCGCTGTAGGGGGCGATGAAGTGGGCGGATTGGAAGAGGCGGCCGATGGAGCCGTAGAAGGTGACGGTTCGGCCGGTCCAGTCTTCGAGGTAGCGGACCAGATTTTGCGCGCCGCCGCTCTGGCTGCCGGAAGTCGAGGCGATGTTGCCGGTGAGAAGGCCGGCGTTGACGGTGAGATCGGCGCTGGCTTTGCGCTTGGTGCCGTCGAAGGCGGCGGCGGCATCGGCGTCGATCCAGCCTTCGGAGAGGACGGTGAGGGCGTCGCCGATGAGCATAGCGGGGACGGGGCGCTGGGTGCCGTCGGCGTTGGTGATGAGGTCGATGTTGTAGCTGCCCTGGACGTAGATGCCGCCGTTGGTCGCGACAGAGAAACCGCTGTCGCCGTTGCGCGGGAGCGATTTGGCGTTGATGAGGCGGATGGCGGCGGGGGTGGCGCTGGAGGAGCTCTTGAGATTGACGTAGAGAAGGCCGTTGAACTCGAAGTGATTCGGGTTGGCGGACGGAAGCGCGCGGAGGTAATCGAGGGTTTTCTTGAGCTGGCCGATGTCGATTTCGGTAACCTTCACGTTTTTCGACTCGCGCATGTCGTAGACGTTTTTCGCGTAGTGCCAGGTGGCGGGGTTTCCGTCGCCGTCTTCGACCTCGGTGATGATCTTGCCGAGGCTGGGGTCGAGTGCGGTGGGATTGAGGAAGACGGAGGTGGCGTTGATGGTGCCGCCGAGTCCACGAGCGACGGTGAGGGTGCCGTCGGCTTCGACGGTGAAGATCAACTCCGCGCGATTGTAGGCGCGGCGGACGGCGATGACGTTGTCGTCGGAGGTGGCCGCGGTGGCGTTGGGGTATTCGTTGGAATTGCTGGCGCTGGGCGGCGGGACGATGAGGGAGCGGTAGACGTTGTTTGCGGCGATGAGCTCCTGGGCTTCGGTCCAGGCGGCGGAGTCGATGGCGCCGGCGGGGCCGAAGAGGTCGGGGCGATCCTTCGAGGTGACGGCGGCGTCGATGCCGCCGAAAAGGTTTTCGGGTTGGTCCATCGACTCGAGTTGGGATTCCTCGGAGGTCGCGAAGACGGGTGCGACGAGGGTGACGGGGGCGGGGCCGATGTCGGGGTTGTAGTAGGTGGTGTTGCCGTCTTCGTCTTTGTTGAAGAAACCGCTCTTCAGATAGCGGACTTGGTCGATGAGCTTGAGTTCGAAACCCGAACGCGGGCCCATGTAGATGGAGCCGTTGGCGACGACGTCGCCCTCGATGGTGACGTCGTTGCCGGGGTTGAGCTCGAGGTCGCCTTGGAAGAAGATGCTGTATTGGAAGATGGAGGTGTTGGAGTTGATGAAGCGGCGGCCGATGCGGACGGAGGTGTTTTCGTTGGCGAAAGGATTTTGCGGGGGCGGCAGGACTTCGATGCGCGCGACGACGTAGGTGTAGTCGCCGACCTTGCGGGTGTCGGGGATGCGGCCGACGATGGGGCCGTTGTTGTTGACGATGACAGGATCGAGGACGAGGGAGCGGCGCACGCGCCACCCGGCGGCGCGGTGGCGGGCGAGGAAGGGTTCGCGAACGGTGCTGGGGATGGTCTCGTTGTCGGAGATATCGAGCGAGTTGAGCACTTTCGGGGCGTCGGCGGCGGAGTTGCCGGTGACGACGACCATCTTGAAGCGGTAGTAAAGGTATTCGAGTTCGCTCTCGGCGACGGCGCGGGCTTCGGCGTGAAGCTGGTTGCGCATCGAGAGGCGGTAGGAGCTCGTGGCCAGGCTGAAGACCGACGTGGCGGCCAGGCCGAGGATGGTCACGAAGACGAGCGTGATGATCAGCACGCTGCCGCGTTGGGAAGAGGAATTCATCGCAGGGAAGCGCCGTGCCGCGGGGGCACGGGCGGGTTAGCCATCGAACGGAATACTCGTGGTCGTGGACTTCGACGTCGTGGTGGACTTCGAGCTGGTCGTGGACTTCGAAGTCGTGCTGGCCGACGTCGATTTGGAAGTCGTGCTGGCGCTGGTCGACTTGGAGGTGGTGCTGGCCGAGGTGGTCTTCGACGTGGATTTGGACGTGGTCTTGGACGTCGATTTGGAGGAGGTAGACGTTGTCGATTTGGACGTCGTCTTGGAGGTCGACTTCGAGGTGGTGGATTTCGACGTGGTCGAGGTGCTGGTGGTCTTGGTGGTGGACTTCGACGTCGTGGACGTGGTGGTGGTTTTGGAGGTCGACGTGGAGGAGGTGGACTTGGACGTCGTGCTGGTGGTCTTGGAAGTCGTAGATGTGGACTTCGAAGTGGTGGTGGAGGTGGTGGTCGACGTCGTGGTGCTGGTCGTCGTGCTGGTGGTGGTGCTCGTGGTGGTGGAGCCGCCGCCGATGATCGAGGCGGTGCTGAGCGGGTTGCCCGACTTGGGCATGATCAGCCCTTCGACGTAATTGGTCTGATAGAAGCTTTTCTGGCTGCCCGGGATGACGGCGCCGTTGCCCTCGTCGATGTAGCTGAACTGCCAGCCGATCGCGGGATCGACGTCGGCGGTGATGACGGTGGGGACTTGGGCGAAGAGGTAGCGGGCGGAAGCGTCGACGTTGCGCGAGAGGACGAGCTTCTTGTCGTGCGCAACCGATTCATACCAGTGGAGCTCGGTTTTCGCGCTGCCGTCGGCCGGAGGGACGGTTTCGTATTTGCGCACCCGGTGAATGCGAATGAGGGCGCCGGCGGCCGCGTCTTCCTTGGTGGAGGTGGTGGTGCCCTCTTCGAGGGATTTCGCGAGTTTGACGTCGACGACGCCGGAGACGCCTTCCGGGCTGACGGAGACGATCTCGATGCCGGCGCCGAGATTGGGCGTGTCCATCAAGAGGAAGTCGCCGGATTTCGGAATGACGTCGGACGCGCAGTCGATGCGGAGGGTATCGCTGTCCTTGGGCGTGGCGGCGACGAGGGTGGCGAAGGAGCCGATCGGGACGCGGTAGGTGACGCGGGCGTAGCGGACGGGTTCGGTGCTGGAAGGATCGGAGTAGGTGGGGCGGATGCCGTCGGGAACGGGGTCGGACTGGCTGATCGCGATCGAGAACTCCGCGTTCATGTGCTCCTGCACCAGTCGCGTGTTGGAAGCGGCCGCTTCGATCTGCTGGTTCTTGTAGACCATCCGCGCGCTCATCACGAGGATCGAGATGACGGCGCCGAGGATCATGGCGCCGATGCTCCCGGCGATCAGCACCTCGACGATGGTGAAACCGCGGACGCGATGGCGGGAGCTCGAGCGGCGCGAGATCATGGCGCGGTGCGCAGGACGGTGAGCGACTGCGTGTAGTCCTTTCCGGCCATGCTGTAATTGATGGTGAACGTGGCGGAGAGCATGTAGCCGGCGGCTTCGATTTCTCGGCTGGCGGCGTCGTTGCCGCTGGAGGCGTCGATGTAGCGGACGTCGCGGGTGAGCGTCGCGTTGACGCGGTGGCTTTCGCCGCCGAGCGGAACGGAGAGATAGGGCACGTCCTCGGCGTTGACGCTCGTGTTCTGGTCGCTCAAGGCGCCCCAGACGAGACCGCGTCCGGTGGGGCCGCTGGTGGGGAGGAAGAGCCAGCGTTGGCGGACCACGTCGTCGACCTCCTGGGTGGTGGAGAGGCGTTCGAACTGATCGGCGAAAGTGCGAAGGACAGCGCGGGCGTCGTCGCGCACGCGGGTGAGCGCGATGAGCTGGTAGGACTTCAACAGCATCGTGTAGACGCCGATCATGAGCATCGCGAAGAGCGTCGCCGCGACCATGGTTTCCACGATCGTGAAGCCGTGCCGCGACGACGTGCGCCGCGCCGGGTGAGAGGCGGGCGACGACGGAGTCGGGGAAAAGGAGCGGTCGGCGCGCTGCATCGGTCGCGGACGGGCATAGGGAAGCGCCCGATGCAAGCGAACCGAAAATGGTCCCTAAGCGCCAGGGCCTTTCGGCCCTATCCCGCTCGCAACTGCTTGAGTGTAAATGGCTGCGGCTTGGGTGCGGCGGGTGACGTTGAGCTTCTCGAAGACGTGGCTGAGGTAGTTTTTTACCGTCTTCTCACTGAGGCCGAGTTCATTGCCGATTTCCTTGTTGGTGCGGCCGGCGGCGGTGAGCGCGAGCACGCGATGTTCCTGCGGAGAAAGCGGGGCGAGGGGATCCGCGGGGCCTTCGCGCAGGAGGCGGAGGACGCGCGCGGTGACTTCGCCGGTGAGGACGGAGCGGCCGGCGTGGGCGTCGGCGATCGCGCGGATCAGGCCGTCGGGATCGATTTCCTTCATCAGGTAGCCCTGCGCGCCGGCTTGGATGGCCTGCTGGATGAGATTGTCGCTGGCGACGGAGGTGAGGATGAGGACGCGCGTGGCGGGCGAGCGCCGGCAGAGTTCGGCGCAGGCGTCGAGTCCGGAGCCGTCGGGGAGCCGGATGTCGAGGAGCACGACGTCGGGTTGAAGGCCGGAGGCGGCGAGGGCGTCGGCGACGGTTCCGGCTTCGCCGACGACCTCGATGCGCGGATCGTGTTGTCGCGTGGAGAAGACGGCGCGAAGGCCTTCGCGCACCAGCATGCTGTCATCGACAATCAGCACGCGGATCGGAGACGCCATGCGTTTCGGGGTAGCGGTGCGGGTGGAAAACACGAGCCCAGAGTGGGGCGCGCGATCCGGGCGCCGGACAAAACCCTTGACTCTCCGCGGGGCGTTTGAGTCTTTGGCGGGCTTTAAATCTCGAAACGACCATGGCCAACACGAAATCCGCCATCAAAGCCGCGCGTAAATCCGCCCGCTTGCACGACCGCAACCAAGGGGTGAAGACCCGCATCAAGACGCTGCGCAAGAAGCTGGACGCGGCGGCCAAGAAGGGCGACGCGGCGGCGACGAAGACGGCGGCGAGCGCCTATACGTCGGCGATGGACAAGGCCGTGAAGTCGGGCGTGGTGCATCGCAACGCGGCCGCGCGGGCGAAGTCGCACGCCTCGAAGTTCCTGTTCGCGAAGTAAGCGGAAGAATGGAGCGCGATGGCGCCGGGGGACCGGCGGAGATCGAATCGCTCAATAGAGTTTTCGAAGAGCCCTGCTTGGATGCGGGGCTTTTTTGTTGGGGCAGGAAGGGGAGAGAACCACACGGAGAGAGAGGACGGGTGGCTCTTTGTCGAGGCGGGTGAGGCGGAGGCTTGCGGGGGAAGGCGGGGCGTGAACATCGTCGCGGTCGCCTCGTGTTTTCTCCTCCTGAATCCGTTCATCGTGTTTTCCTGAGTTGGGATCGTCCGCTGCTGCCGCAGGCGGTGGAGTTTCTGGCGCGGGGATGGAATGGCGGCGGGCCGTTGGATTTGAGCGGGTGGCTGGTGGTGGTGCCGACGCGGCAGGCTGGGCGACGGCTGCGCGAGGCGTTGGCGGGGCATGCGGCGGAGCGAGGGGCGGCGGTGTTTCCGCCGCGGGTGTTGCTGCCCGAGTCGTTGATCAGCGCGGCGGTGAAAGAGGAGGCGCTGGCCTCGCGGTTGGTCTCGCTGCTGGCATGGATGGAGGTTTTGCGGGAGATCGATCTGGAGGCGTTTCGCGCGGTGTTTCCGGTCGATCCGCCGACGCGGAATGTCGCGTGGGCGTTGCGGCTGGCGCAGGAGTTTGGGCGGTTGCGGCGGACGCTGGGTGAAGGCGGGCTGCAGTTGGGCGACGTGGCGCAGCGATTGGGAGAGGAGTTTTCGGAGCGGGAGCGATGGTTGCAGCTTGGAGAGTTGGAGCGGTTGCACGCGGAGAAATTGGGCGAGCTCGGGCTGCGCGATCGTCAGGCGGCGGAGATCGCGTCGGCGCGGGCGCCGACGGAGTTGGAGGGTGTGGAAAAGATCGTGGTGATCGGCGCGCCGGATCCGCTGCCGCTCGCGTTGCAGGTGCTCGAGGCGCACGCGCGGCGAATGCCGGTGGAAGTGCTGGTGTTTGCGGCGAAGGAGGAAGCGGAGGCGTTCGATGCTTGGGGGCGTCCGCGGCCGGAAGCATGGACGCGGCGAATGATCGAATGGCCGGAGTTCGAGCGAACGGTGCATCTTTGCGCGAATCCGGCGGCGCAGGCGGAGCGGATCGCGGAGCTGGCGGCGGGTTATGTGGAGACGGAAGGCGCGCTCGGCGTGGGCGTGGCGGATGCGGATGTGGCGCCGATGCTCACGAGCGAATTGCAGCGGGTGGGGCAGGTGGCGTTCAATCCGGATGGCCGGTCGCGGAAAGGCGATGCGCTGCATCAACTGCTGTCGGGACTCGCGGCGCTGGCGCGGGAGGAGACGTTCGAGGCGGTGGCGGCACTGGCGCGGTGTCCGGACTTTCTGAACTACGTGGCGGGGACGGATCAGGGCGGATCGGCGGCGGGTTTTCTGCGCGATCTGGATGCGCTGCATCAGGCGCATTTGCCGCGGACGCTGGGTGAGTTACGCCGGCACGCGGAGCACGAGCGCGTGAGCGCGGGCACGCGGGTGGCGCTGGCGAAGGTGGCGGAGTTGCGCGACGTGCTGCGCCGAGGAAGTTTTCCGGAGAACGCGAGCGCGGCGCTGAGCCGGATCTTTGCGAGACGGCGTTTCGATCTGGCGAGGGAGGACGATGCGACGGCGGCGGAGGCGGCGGAGGCGTGGGCGGGCGTGATGCGCGACGTGGGTGCGGCGGCGAAGCTGTTTCCCGGTTGGACGACGACGGATTGGTGGGACGTGGCGTTGCGGTTGTATGGCGAGCTGGTGCGCTACGACGACAAACCGGATGGCGCGGTGGAGCTGCAAGGATGGCTCGAACTCTTGTGGGAAGACGCGCCGCATCTGGCGGTGGCGGGGTTCAACGACGGGCACGTGCCGGACGCGGTGGTGGGCGATGCGTTTTTGCCGGAGTCGCTGCGCGAGCGGTTGGGATTGAAGACGAATGCGGCGCGATTCGCGCGCGATGCGTATCTGCTGCAGGCGCTGGTGGCGTGGCGCAGCGGCGCGAAGGCGCGGGGACGGATCGATTTCTTTCTCGGCAAGACGTCCGTATCCGGAGATCCACTACGGCCTTCGCGATTATTGCTGCGTTGTCCGGACGAAGCGTTGCCGCAGCGGGTGAAATTTTTGTTTCGCGGGACGGAAGCGGGGCGACCGACGCCGGCGTGGCGGCGGGCGTGGAAAGTGGCGCCGCGGCGGGTCGATCCGCCGGCGCGCGTGGCGGTGACGGGACTGCGCGAATGGCTGAAGTGTCCGTTTCGATTTTATCTCTCGCGCGTGCTGCGGATGGAGGCGGTCGATCCGGCGAAGAACGAGCTCGATGCGTTCGATTTTGGCATCCTGTGTCACGGCGCGCTGGAGGCGCTCGGGAAAAATGCGGCGATGCGGGCGTGCGAGGATGCGGAGACCCTGCGGGCGTTTCTGCTCGGGCAGCTCGAAGCGGACACGGCGCGGTTGTTCGGAACGGAGCTGACGCTGCCATTGACGGTGCAGGTGGAGTCGGCGCGGCAGCGATTGTCGCGGGCGGCGGAGGTGCAGGCGCAGACGCGCGCGGAAGGATGGGAAATCGTGGCGGTGGAGCGACCGTTCGAGATTGAAGTCGCGGGACTGACGGTGAGCGGGAAGATCGACCGGATCGACCGGCACGTGAAGACGGGGGAGGTGCGGGTGATCGATTACAAGACATCGGACCGGCCGGTGGATCCGGAGGACGCGCATCTGCGCGGGCTGGGGCGCGACGAGACGCGTCCGGAGTTTGCGCTGCTGACGTGGAACGCGCGCGACGTGACGTGGAAGGATTTGCAACTGCCGCTGTATTTGCGGGCGCTCGCGACGGGGCGGGTGACGCTCGAGGAGGGGACGATCGATCCGGCGGCGGCGCGCGAGGCGCGCGCGGGATATTTCAATCTGCCGAAGGCGGCGACGGAGACGGGCGTGCGCGTGTGGGAGATGTATCCGCGGGAGTTGGACGAAGCGGCGTGGCGTTGCGCGAGCGGCGCGGCGGCGGCGATTCAGGCGGGGGTGTTTTGGCCGCCGAATGAAAACATCCGGCCGGATCAGGATGCGTTCGCGGCGCTGTTTCATCACGGCGTCGCGGACAGCGTGGCGTGGGAGGAATCGCGATGAAGCCGGTCGGACACGTGATGATTCTCGCGTCGGCGGGATCGGGCAAAACCTACGCGCTGACGAATCGCTTCGTGCAATTGCTGGCGCTCGGCGCGAAGCCGGAGCGGATCGTGGCGCTGACCTTCACGCGGAAGGCGGCCGGGGAGTTTTTCGACGAGATCCTGAACAAACTCGCGCGGGCGGCGGCGGAGAGAGCGTTTGCGGAAAAGCTGGTGGAGGACGTGGGGATCGAAGCGCGCGGCGAGGAGGCGCGGCGGGTTTTTTTGCGGATGTTGCGCGACGTGGTCGATGCGATGCACCGGTTGCGACTGGGAACGCTGGATGGTTTTTTCGCGCGGGTGGCGCGGGCGTTTCCGCTGGAGCTGGGGCTGACGGGCGAGTTCGAAGTGTTGCAGGAGCATGCGGCGCGCGTAGAGCGGAGGCGGGTGCTGCGGCGGATGTTCGAACGCGGGCCGGGCGGGCTGGCGCCGGAGCAGCGGGAGTTCATCGAGGCGTTCAAACGCGCGACGTTCGGCGCAGACGAGAAAAGGCTGGGAGCGCAGTTGGACGGATTTCTAGACCGGCATCAGGAAATCTTTTTGGCGGGGCCGGAGGCGGGCGGTTGGGGAAATCCGAAACGCATCTGGCCGGACGGGAGTCACTGGAGCAGCGCGGGCGCGGCGGCGGTGAAGGCGTTGAATGCGTTGCAGGCGTGGGTGGAGGTGGCGGCGATCGGGGACAAGCAGCGCGGGCGTTGGCGGGAATTTATTCAGGCGTGTCAGACCTGGAACGCGGGCGTGACGCCGGAGCGGCCGATGCTCTACGTGCTCGAGAAAGCGTTGGACGTCTGGAACGAACTTCAGGCCGGAAACGCGGTGTTGGAATTCGATCGGAAGAAACAGGAGCTCACACCGGCGGCCTGCGCGGCGCTGGCGACGATCGTGCGCGACGTGATCGGGCGGGAAATGGAGCGGCGGCTGGAGATGACGCGCGGGATTCACGCGGTGCTCGCGGGCTACGAAGCGGTGTATCACGAGGCGGTGCGGCGCGCGGGAAAGCTGACGTTTGGCGACGTGCAGCGATTGCTGACGCCGGAGAATGGCGCGCCGCGATTGAGCGGCGGAGGCGAGACGACGACGGACCGGCTGGCGATCGATTACCGGCTGGATGGCGAGATCGATCACTGGCTGCTGGACGAATTTCAAGACACGAGCTTCGGGCAGTGGTCGGTGTTGAAGAACCTGATCGACGAAGTCGTGCAGGACGCTTCGAGGGCGCGGACGTTTTTCTATGTGGGCGACGTGAAGCAGGCGATCTTCACGTGGCGCGAAGGCGATCCGAAGCTGTTTCGCGAGATCTTCGATCACTACAACGCGATCGCGCCGGAGACGATCGCGGAGAAGCATCTGGTGGAGTCGTGGCGGTCGGGCGAGCCGGTGATCGCGATGGTGAATCAGGTTTTTGGAGACAAGGCGGCGTTGACGGGGCTGTTTCCGGGGCCGGCGACGGACATGTGGACGCGCGAGTGGAAGGATCACAAATCGGCGCGGCCGGAACTCGGCGGACACGCGGCGTTGTTGCACGGGCCGTCCACGCGTTCGAAGGAGGACGACGAGGAGGCGCGCTTTGGGATCGCGGTGCAGTTGCTGGAGGAGATCGATCCACTCGACCGCGGGCTGACGTGCGCGCTGCTGGTGCAGGACAACAAGACGGCGACCGCGCTGGCGGATTATGTGCGGCGGCACGCGGGGATGCCGGCGCTGGCGGAGTCGGACCTGCACGTGTGCACGGACAATCCGCTGGGCGCGGCGCTGCTCGCGCTGGTGCAGGCGGCGGCGCATCCGGGCGACACGCTCGCGCAGGAGCACCTGAAAATGACGCCGCTGGGCGCGGCGCTGGCGGCGGCGCGTATCGAAAATCCGGAGACACTCACGCGGCGGGTGCTGGCGCAGATCCATGCGGAAGGATTCGAGCGGACGATGACGACGTGGATCCGGCGGCTCGAGCCGGCGCTGGCGGCCGACGATGCGTTCACGCGGGAGCGGGCGCGACAGTTTGTGGCGGCGGCGCGGTTGTTCGACGAGACGGGGAGCCGCGACGTGGCGGAGTTCGTGGCGTTCATGGAGCGGCACACGGTGAGGGAGGGCGAAGCGGCGTCGGCGGTGCGCGTGATGACGATTCACAAATCGAAAGGGCTGGGCTTCGACGTCGTGATCCTGCCGGACCTGGAGGGGATTCGCCTGGATTGCCGGCGCGACGGGCTGGCGGTGCAGCGTTCGCCGGAGCGCGAGATCGAGTGGGTGCTGGATTTGCCGTCGAAGGTGTTTCTCGCGGCGGATCCGGTGCTGTCGGCGCACGTGCGCGCGGCGGAGGCGGATGCGTGCTACGAGAATCTGTCGCTGCTGTATGTGGCGATGACGCGGGCGAAGCGGGCGATGTATTTGATCGCGAAACCGGCGGGGTCGTCGACGTCGCGGAATTTTCCGAAGCTGCTGGCGGAAACGTTGGGCGAGGAAACGGAGCCGGTGCGCGTGGGCGGGCGGGAGTTTGCGGGTGCGTTTTCGGTGGGCGATCCGCGCTGGTTCGAGGCATTGGGGCGCGAACGGAAAGAGGCGGAGGAAGCGAAGGCGGTGGAGAAGGCGGGCGTGCAGGAAATGTTGGGATTGGGACGCGTGCGGCGCTGGCCGGCGCGGCGGGCGTCGGCGGGGAAGTTCGCGACGGTCGCGGGGGCGCAGTTGTTTTCGTTGCAGCGGAGCGGCGCGGCGGATTTCGGAACGGCGGTGCACCGGTTGCTGGCGGAGGTGGAGTGGCTGGCGACGGACGCCGAGGCGGTGGAGCGTGCGAAGGCGTGGCGGGCGCGTGGTGTGGAGGAAGAGTTGGGCGAGGAGGCGATGGCGTGTTTGCGGGCGGCGGAGCTGGAGTCGGTATGGCGGCGTCCGGGATCGGCGCGGGCGGAAGTGTGGCGCGAGCGGGCGTTCGAGGTGGTGGTGGACGGCGCGTGGATCACGGGCGTGTTCGATCGCGTGATCGTGGAGCGATCGACGGCGGGGGCGGCGACGCGCGTGACGGTGATCGATTTCAAGACGGATCGCGCGAGCGAGGCGGAGCTGCCGGAGCTGGTGGCGAGGCATGCGGCGCAGTTGAACACGTATCGGCGCGTCGCGGCGATTCTGGCGGGGGTGGCGGAAACGGCGGTGGAGGCGGTGTTGGTGTTTACGCGGATGAGGCGGCGCGCGGTGGTGGAGAGCGATCGGTCCGCGCGGTGAGGGCACCGCGCCTTCGTTTGCGGGGGAATGGAAGGTGGGAAATTCGCGCTTTACACGGGGTGCGGCGCCTCGCACCGTCGACCCTCTATTTTCCTACACCATGGGTAATCTGAAAAAGAAACGCCGGTTAAAGATGTCGAAGCACAAGCGCCGCAAGCGCCTGAAGTCGAACCGGCACAAGAAGCGCACGTGGCAGAAATAAGTCGCGGGTTTCCGCGCACACCGTCCCGTCTTTCCAACCCGCCGAAATCCGGCGGGTTTTTTCTTGGTGTATCTGATTTTTGGATGTGCCGGGGACGCGGATGAAGAAAGAGTAAAGACGGCAAGGGTAGGGGCTTGCTTAGGGAAATTGGCTTGTATTAGGGGGGGACTTTTCCGAGGGTGCGCGTCCGGTTTTCCCGGCGCACCGGTCGGAGTTTCGCGCGACAGAGGTCGCGAAATGCGGATCGATGGCGTCACGGGTGGCCCTTCTCGCAACTCACGCGCATGTTTTTCGCCTCCAAGACAAAGGGGTATTTCGTCGAACAAAACGACCATGCGGTGCTGTTGGCCCGGACGTCCGCGACGACGGGGCCGATCGTGGTCGAGGAAGTAAGCGAGTGTGCGGCGGGGGATGCGACGGCGGTCGCGGAGGCGTTGAAGAAGCTGCAGCCGAAAAGGAGTCCCACGGGCTATCTGAATGCGACGTGCGGCGTGTATCCGGCGCGGCGGCTGGTGCGGCGGGCGACGGTGGAATTGAAGCGGCTGAAGGAGCCGGGGTATTTCAGCGAATTGCTGGCGACTCAGTTCCGGCTGGAGCTGGACAAGCATGCGGTGCACGCGATCAGCGCGGTCGACGGCACCGACTACGATCTCGAACGGGCGACGCAGAAGGAAGTGTTGTTCGTGGGCATGTTGAACGAGGACGTCGATGCGGCGCAGGAGCGGCTGCTGGCGTCGGGAATTTATCCGGATCGGCTGGAGCTCGGCACGGTGGCGAGTCTGGGCGCGGTGGTGGACTATCTGCGTTTCAAGAAAATCACGATGCCGACGCTGGTGCTGGAGATCGGCGCGGACGTGACGCACTCGTTCATCGTCGGGGCGAACGGCGTGGAGATCGCGCGGCCGATTCCGCAGGGCATCGAGGCGATCCTGCCGGTGGTGCAGAAGGAGCTCGGGTTGAAGGATCTCGAGGCGGCGAAGAAGCTGTTTTTCTCGAACACCTTCGATTTCACGGGCATGGGCCCGCTGCTGGTGAAGCGGCTGTTGAAGGAGCTGCAGTCGTCGATCGGTTTCTACGAAGTGCAGACCGGCCAATCGGTCGGCCAGGTGGTGTGCCTGGGGGTGCCGCCTTCGCTCGAGTGGCTGGACCGATCGATCGCGGCGGCGCTGGGAATTTCAAGCATGTCGATCGAGCTGGAGCCATGGCTCGCGTCGCGCGGGGTCACGCTCGCGCCGGGTGCGGCGGCGGCTCGTTCGGGGCTGCGGTGGTTTGGGCTGCTGAGCCTGATGGTTTCCTACAATTCCGACTCCAATGCTGCCGTTCCTGAAAAAAAGAAATAAGGCGCAGGCGGCGGCGACACAGATGCCCGCGTGGCATCCGGATCTGCGAAATCCGGAGCGGTTGCCGGACACGAAGATTGTTCGCACGGCGTTCTTCCTGAATGGCGTGGCGGTGCTGGCGGCGGTGTCGATGCTGCTGTGGCTGTCGGTGACGGCGTATCAGTTGCGGGATTTGCGGAAGCAGATCGAGCAATGGGAGGCGGACATCGACCGGCAGCGGCGGACGAGCGATCAGGCGGTCGGGCTGTATCGGAAATTCCAGGCGGACGCGAAGCCGGTGGAGGAGATCAACGCGTTCCTGAGCTCGCGACCGGTGCCGTCGGAGATCCTGCTGCGGCTGGCGGAGACGCTGCCGGCGTATCTGGCGCTGGACCGCGTGGATTTGCGGGAGGCGATTTTCACGCTGCGGGGCTCGGTGCGCGGGTCCGCCGACCAGGCGAGCGGTGCGGCGTCCTCGTATCTCGAGCGGTTGAACGGGGACCGGTTTTTCACGGACCGTTTTGACGAGATCAAACTGGTGAGCCTGACGCGCAATCCGCAGACGGGCCGGATGGTCGTGGAGATCACGATGAAGGTGAAGGAGCGAAAGAAATGACGACGGCCGACATTTCCGCGTGGGTGAAGAAGCATCCGGTGATCGCGAGTTGTCTCGGGCTGACGCTGTTTGCGGGCGTGGGCGTGCACTATCTGGGCGGGGCGGTGACGGAGGCGACGACGCTGCTCGAGCAGCGCACGGCCGAGGGCACGCGCATCGCGGAGAACGTGCTCAATTCCGCGCAATTGCGGGAGCACGTGGAAGAGATCGCCGCCGCGCGGGTGAAGATCGAGGAGCGGCTGGTGCGATCGAGCGAGCTCGCGAAGAACCTGCAGTATTTCTACCGGCTGGAATCGGAGACGGGCGTCGAGCTGATCGACATCAAGCAGAACGCGGCGGCGCCGAATCGCGCGGTGCCGAAGGGCGCGAAGGCGGGATTCTCGGCGGTGAACTTCACCGTGTCGTTCCGCGGCGACTACTGGGCGGCGCTGCACTACCTGCGCCGGCTGGAGAACGGGACGCATTTTTGCCGGGTGCTCGCGGCCACGATCGAACCGGTGAGTCCCGACCGGGCGGGGCCGGTGCGGATGGCGTTGAACATCGAACTGCTCGGTCACGCGCAGCCATGAAGCTCTCTCGCATTCTTCTTTTCGTTGGACTGCTCGCGCTCGTCGCGGGCGAGGCGTGGGCGGCGGCGGCCCGGTCGGACGTGCCGCCGGCGGCGCGCCGCAGCGCGATCCTGGAACTCGCGACGCGCTTTGCGGAGGCGCCGGCCGTGGCGCCGTTGGCGCCGGATCTGGTGCAGCCGTTCAACCCGGTGGCATTTGGGCAGCCCGATCCCGAGGAATTGCGTGCGATCGCCGCCGCGCGGGCGGCGGCCGCCGCCGCCGTGGGGCAGTCGCAGGGCAAGCCGGCCGGCGTGCTCGAGCGGATTGTGGAACGCATCACTCCGTCCGGCACGCTGCACCTGGGCGGGGAGCAATATTTGATTTTCGGCCAGAAGCGGCTGCGCGTCGGCGATCTGCTGACCGTCACGTTCGAAGGGCAGGACTACACCCTCGAGCTGGTCGCGATCGACCGCGTCACTTTCACCCTGCGCCACGAGCGCGAACAGATCACCCGGCGAATCCAACCTGGAAAGTAAACATGAGCACACGCCCGCTTAAATTGGCCGCCTTCGTCCTGGCTGCATTCGTCCCCTTCGGCTGGAGCCAGGAACAGCCTCAAGAGGAGACACCGACCGCGGTCATCACGGCGGCGCCCGAGGAGACGCCCGCCCCCGCCGCCGAGGAGGCGGTCGAGGCCGAACCCGCGCCGGCTCCGGCGCCCGTGCCGCCGTCCGCCGATCCGACGACCTCGGAGGTGATCATCAAGGACGACGACGCCAATCGACCGCCGATCGTGTCCCGCAGCAGCGGCAGTTATGCGACCGACACGCTTTCGGTCGATTTTCCGGAGGAGGACATTCGCAACATCCTGCGCAACGTCGCGGATCTGTTCGAATTGAACCTGGTGATTCCGGACACGTTGCAGGGACGGACATCGATCAAGCTGCGTGACGTGACGTGGCGGCAGATCTTCGAGGTGGTGCTCGAGCCGGTGGGCTACACGTATGTGGAGGACGCCAACATCATCAAAATCGTGTCGCAGGCGAGCCTCGCGCAGGAGCCGGTTTCGACGGAGGTGTTTCTGATCAACTATGCGCGGGCCGCGGACATCATGCCGACGATCCAGTCGCTGGTGGACACGACGGTGGGCGGGCGGATCGTGATCGATTCGCGCACGAACAGCCTCGTCATCACAGAGCGGCCCTCGCGCATGAATCGCATCCGCCCGATCATCGAGAAGCTCGATCGCGCGACCGATCAGGTGATGATCGAGTCGAAGTTCGTCGA
>Ga0207868_1000048_pt1 | contig 164692 bp, 144 predicted proteins | sample Passage237B_FD_187370 | JGI IMG/M metagenome (GOLD analysis project Ga0207868, IMG submission 187370) | Cellulose adapted compost microbial communities from Newby Island Compost Facility, Milpitas, CA, USA - Passage2 37B (SPAdes) (version 3) ...
AAGGCCCATTCCTCATCGGATACGTTGGTCGGATACGGTCTGCGGGGCGTCATCCGCGTACCATAGCCGTGCCGGCTCAAAGTTCATAACACGCTCTAGACTCCGCCGCGGATCGCAAAGCCACGCCATTCGCGAAGCCATGCGCAAGCTCGCTCGCGACATCGAGTGGCATTGAGCCCAACAGGGGGCACGTTTCGCGGCTATGGGCCCAAGCGCGTTTCTCCGACATTTCCAACTATCAAACCTGCTCTGAAGAAGTGCTGGCGTGAACAAAAAGCTGATTGCAATTGCTGCGGGGGCAATGATCGTTGCACCCAGTATTTCGACTGCAGCGGACACCAGTGTCTATGGCCGCTTCAACATCGGTCTCGAATCGAAGAAGAACGAGATCGGCATCGGCGCCGGCAGCGCCGAGAATCATTTTCGCGTGCAAGATCAGAACAACTCCTCGCGCCTCGGCTTCAAGGGCTCGGAAGATCTCGGCATCGGCGGCCTGAAGGCGATCTACCAGCTCGAGTACGGCATCGATCCGTGGGGAAGCGAAGGCAGCACGTTCTCCGCCCGCAACATCTACGTCGGCCTGACCGGCGGTTTCGGCACGATCACGTTCGGCAAGTACGACACGCCGATGAAGAATGCCGGCGGCAAGGTCGACCTGTTCAACGACGAGTCGATCGGGGACATCGCTTCGCTGATGCGCGGCGAATCGCGCGTCTACGACATCATCCAGTACTCCACGCCTAAGATCGCCGACGCGTTCACGCTGAACATCGCCGCGGTCCCCGGTCAGGAGCGCGTCGCTGCCGACAACGCCAATGACGTCGAAGACGGCGTGTTCGACACGTTCTACATCTCGGCCGTGTACTCGACGAAGACCGTCGATGCGCAGCTCGCCTACGCCGCCAACGAGCGCAGCAGCCTGCTCATCGACGGCGCCAGCATCGGCATCGACATCCTGCGCGCTGCGCTGTACCTCAAGCTCGTGGACAACCTCGAACTCGGCCTGCTCTACCAGCTCGCTTCCGGCATCGACCAGGACAACGCCGTCAATCAGGACGGCTCGCCCAACACCGGCCTGCGCAACGCCAGCGACCGCGAGGAAACCAGCCTCGTCGCCTCCATCGGCTACACCATCGGCAACGGCAAGATCAAGGCACAGTACGGCCAGACCGATGGCGACACCACGGATGCCAAGCGCAGCATGGTCGGCGTCGGTTACGACTACAAGATCAGCAAGTCGCTGACCACGCAGCTGTACTACATCGGCTACACCCAGGAGAACCCGGGCGTCGCCGACCGCGATACCACCAGCATCGGCCTAGGCCTGATCTACAGCTTCTGATTCTCTCTCCTGTAAAACGGAGCGCTTCTGAGCCCGGCTTCGGCCGGGCTTTTTCTTTGGCGATGACGCGGCGGAAAGCGATGTATCGGGAAACGCGGCGGCGTTCAGCGGATGCGCTGAAGCTCTCGCTCGGCAACTGCCGGTGGCAGCGGCACGTAGCCGTCCCGAAGCACGATGCCCTGCCCTTCGTCCGACAGCACCAGTCGCAGGAACTCGGCCTCCATTGCCGGCAGCGGGCGCTCCGGCGGCTTGTTCACGTAGACGTAGAGCAGGCGGGACAGCGGATACTCCCCGGTCAGCGCGGTTTGCGAACCCGGCAGCACAGGCTCGCGACCGGGTGCGGCGAGCTTGAGCATCTTCACGCCCGCGGTCCGGTAGCCATAGCCGGAATAGCCGATCGCGGTCAGGCTGGTACCAACCGACTGCACGACCGACGCAGACCCCGGCTGCTCGTTGACGCGGTCGCGGAAATCGCCCTTGCAGAGCGCCATTTCCTTGAAGTAGCCGTAGGTGCCGGACACCGAGTTGCGTCCATAGAGCTGGATCGTGCGCGGCGCCCAGTCGCCACCGAGGCCCACGTCACCCCAGCGCAGCAGATCGCGGCTGCCGCCGCAGCGGCGGTTGGGCGAGAACAATGCATCGAGCTGATCCAGCGTCAGGCTCTGGATCGGGTTGTCCTGATGGACAAAGACCGCCAGTGCGTCGATCGCCACGCCGACCGCCGTCGGCGGGTAGCCGTGGCGCTGCTCGAAAGCCTGGATCTCCTGCTGCTTCATTGGCCGGGACATCGGCCCCAGATTCGCCGTGCCTTCGCTCAGCGCCGGCGGCGCGGTGCTGGAACCGGCGCCCTGGATCTGGATGTTCACACTCGGATGGTGGCGCTTGAACGCCTCCGCCCAGAGTGTCATCAGGTTGTTCAGCGAATCCGATCCCATGCTGCTGAGGTTGCCGGAGATGCCGGCCACGGGCGCATAGGCCGGTAGCGCGGCGATGTCTTCCGCCGCCACCGTCCTGCAGATCGTCGCGAGCAGGACGGCGCTGACGGCGCAGAGGCGCCACGCCTTCACGTTCGCACCCCGCTGCGTGCCGCCTGCGCATGCACGCGGTGGGCCGGGAACCGGCAGGTGAAGGTGCTGCCGACACCCAGTTCGCTCTCGATCTCCAGGCGGCCGTCGAAGGCCTCCAGCGCATGCTTGACGATGGAGAGCCCCAGGCCGGTGCCGCCACTGGCGCGCGAACGGCCGACATCCACGCGATAAAAACGCTCGGTCAGCCGCGGAATATCGGCCTGGGCGATGCCGATGCCGCTGTCGGCGATCGCGAGCAGCGCGGCGCCGTCCTCACTCCTGCGCCAGCTGACGCGGATCACGCCGCCGGCCGGCGTGTAGCGCACGGCGTTGGTCAGCAGATTGGTCGCCAGACTGTGTACCTCGCTCTCGCCGCCCTTGAGCGTGAGCGCGGGATCGATGTCCAGCTCGAAGCGATGCTGACCCGCCGAGACCGCCCGCGCCTCGTCCACGGCGCGACTCAGCAGCGCCGGCACGTCCAGCATCTCCTCGCGCATCTGCGCCCGCCCGGATTCGAGACGGGCCAGCTTGAGCATGTCGTTAACCAGTGTTTCCATGCGCAGCACCTGATTGCGCATCTCGCGCACCGGCGTCTTCCATGATGCCAGCCCGCCCTCACCCTGCGCGTCGATCTCCATCATGTCCAGATAGCCGCGTAGCACGGTCAGCGGTGTGCGCAACTCGTGCGACGCGTTGGCCACGAAGTCGCGGCGCGCCGATTCGAGCTGCAGCCGTTCCGACACGTCGCGCACGATCAGGAGCTTCTGCTTGTTGCCGTAGGGGATGACGCGCAGCGCCAGCGTACGGCTGGCATTGACCGGCGACGGCAGCTCCACCTCGTGTTCGAACTGCGCGCGCGTGAAGTATCCGGTGAACACCGGATGCCGGACGAGATTGACGATGCGGATGCCGATGTCCTGCGGCGTGCGCAGGGCCAGCAGGGTTCTCGCGGCGGTATTGAACCAGTAGATTTCTCCGGACTCGCCGAGCACGACCGCGCCGTCCGGCAGCGCCGCCGTCGACGCCTGGAACTCCGACAGCATCGCGGCCAGACGCTTCTTTTTCTTGCGATGCTTGCGCTGCAGTTCGATCAGGCCGTCGAAGACCTCGCCCCAGGTCCCGCCCGGCTCCGGCAGATCGAGCCGCTTCGGGCGCTGCAGCCAGATGCGCAGTGCGATCAGATACCTCAGCTGCATAACCAGGCAGAGCACCAGAGCGCCCAGCACGCCGAGGATCCAATGGTCGAACAGCACGCCGATCAGTGCCCCCGGTACCACGAACAGGGCAAGGCGTAACAGTTCCCGTTGCCACAGCATCCACGGCAGCCGTACGCGCTGGATCATCGGCGCCGTTGCGGCAACCGCGGTCGGACGCGCGGAATCCGGCCCTTCACTCATCGTCTCAGACCTTGTCCGAGAACCGGTAGCCCGAACCGCGCACGGTCTGGATCATCGCATCGTAGCCGAACGGTTCCAGCGCCTTGCGCAACCGGCGGATGTGGACATCGACGGTGCGCTCTTCGACATAGACATTCTGTCCCCAGACGCGATCCAGGACCTGCTCGCGCGTGTAGACGCGCTCCGGGTGGCTGACGAAGAAGTGCAGCAGCCTGTATTCGGTGGGGCCGAGCTTCACCGGCTGCCCTTCGGCGGTGACGCGCTGGCTCGCGGAATCGACGACCAGTCCGTTGATGGCGACGCGCTCGTCGTCGCCGCCGGGCACCGCGCGCCGCAGCACGGCATTGATGCGCGCGATCAGTTCCGGATACGAGAACGGCTTGGAGACGTAATCGTCGCAACCCACGTTGAGGCCGCGCACCTTGTCTTCCTCTTCCGCGCGGGCGGTCACCATGATGATCGGGATGTCCCGCGTCGTCGCCAGCGCCTTGAACTCGCGCGTCAGCTCCACACCGGACGTGCCGGGCATCATCCAGTCCATCAGGATCAGGTCGGGTCTTTCATCGGCGACGCGCAGGCGCGCCTCCTGGGCGGACTCCGCATCCACCACCCGGAATTCGGCCCGTGTCAGCGCGAAGCGCAGCATCTCGCGGATCGGCGCCTCATCCTCCACGACCAGAATCAGCTTTCCCTGCATCGACATATCCCATAAATAGAACATACGGAGCATATGAACAATAGATGACCGCTCCGTGACAGCGGACCGATTGCGTTGGGCTATGGCGAGCATCAGGGGAAATGCTTTGACCTATCGGACACCGCTTGCGTAGCATCCCTGCCCCGCGCTTCTCTCACGCAAGACTCAGGCATCGACATGACCGCGCAACACCACCGACTGATCATCCTCGGCTCCGGCCCCGCCGGCTACACCGCCGCGGTCTACGCCGCGCGCCAACCTCAAGCCGGCCCTGATCACCGGCCTCGAAGTGGGCGGCCAGCTGATGACGACGACCGAAGTCGACAACTGGCCTGGCGACGTCGAGGGCCTGCTCGGGCCCGACCTGATGACGCGCATGCAGAAGCACGCCGAGCGCTTCGAGACCCGGTTCATCTATGATCATATCCACACGGTCGACCTCAAGAACCGGCCATTCACGCTGACCGGCGACCAGGGCAGCTACACCTGCGACGCGCTGATCATCTCCACCGGCGCCAGCGCCCGCTATCTCGGCCTGGACAGCGAGCAGGCCTTCCGCGGCAAGGGCGTCTCCGCCTGCGCGACCTGCGACGGCTTCTTCTACAAGGGGCAGGACGTCGCGGTCATCGGCGGCGGCAACACCGCGGTCGAGGAGGCGCTGTACCTGTCGAACATCGCCAACAAGGTCACCGTCGTCCACCGCCGCGACAGGTTCAAGGGCGAGAAAATCCTGCACGACAAGCTGTTCGGGAAGCAGGCCGAAGGCAAGGTCGAGATCGTCTGGGATTCCACGCTCGACGAAGTGCTCGGCGACGCCACCGGCGTCACCGGCATGCGCATCAGGAACGTGAAGACCGGCGAAACACGCGAGATCGCGCTCAAGGGCGTGTTCATCGCCATCGGCCACACGCCGAACACCGGCATCTTCGAAGGCCAGCTGGACATGAACGGCGGCTACATCAAGGTCAAGGCGGGCTCCGAGGGCGACGCCACCGCGACCAGCGTCCCCGGCGTGTTCGCCGCCGGCGACGTGCAGGACCACGTCTACCGCCAGGCCATCACCTCGGCCGGCACCGGCTGCCAGGCCGCGCTCGACGCCGAGCGGTATCTGGACAAGCTCGCCGGAAACTGACGCCGATCCGCATCGGCCCGAAGCCCTGCCGGTCGTCGCCCGGCGGGGCTTTTTCGTGAACCCGGCATTCACGTCGCCACATTGCGCAAGGTTACGATACGAACATCGCGTCCCTCCGAGCCGCAACACACGAATGCGCCTTTATTGCAGCAGAACGTCGCCCTGGTCGCGCAAGGTTCGCGTCGCGCTGATCGAACAAGGTATCGCCGATGAGGTCGAACAGGTCGTCGCCAACCCCGCCGACCCGCCTCCGGAACTGCTCGCGGCAAACCCCATCCTGAAACTGCCGACGCTGATCACCGACCGTGGCGAAGCCCTGCCGGACGCCAACCTGATCATCGAATACCTGCAGACACGCCACAGCGGGCTCGCCGCACTGCCACGCGGCAGCCGGCGCTGGGCCGCGCTGCGGTTGCAGGGCGTCGCCGACGGCGTGATCGACGCGGCGGTTGCGACGGTGTACGAAAAGCGCCGCCCCGAAAGCATCGTCTACACCCCGTTCGTCGACCGCCAGGTACAGGCGATCCAGCGCGGCATCGAACTGCTGAACCTGGAGGTCAGCGCGCTGTCCATCGAAACCGTGGGTGCGGTCGACATCACCGTCGGCGTCGCGCTCGCATACCTCGATTTCCGCATGCCCTACATCGAATGGCGCAAGTCCGCCGCGGCGCTCGCCGAATGGCATGCCGCATTCTCGCAACGCCCGTCGATGCAGCTGACGGCGCCCTCGAACGGCTGATGCGCCGCCTCGTTGCCGGTGCCGCGCTCGCGGCCGCGGTATTGCTCACAGGCTGCGGCGGCGACTCGCTGGTCCGCGGCGATCCGACGCTGCGCCACATGATCGTCCTCGAAGCGCTGGGTCAGGTCGGCCGCCCCTACCGCTACGGCGGTACCAACCCCGACGGGTTCGACTGCAGCGGTCTCGTCCAGTACGTCTTCCGCGAAGCCGGCATCAGCCTGCCGCGCAGCACCGTCGAGCAGCGCGACATCGGCGAGCGCATCCGCCTGAGCCAGCTGGAGCCCGGCGATCTGCTGTTCTACCGCTTCAAGCGCCGCCCGGTGGATCACGTCGCCATCTACCTCGGCGACGGCGAAGCCATCCACGCGCCGGCCAGCGGACGCGCCGTGATCGTCGCCAGCGTGGACATGCCGTACTGGAAGAAGCACTTCGTCGAAGCCGTGCGCGTACTGCGATAGCCGCCCCGCTTGTTTCGAAAGCCGCGGCCACGGATGGCCGCATCTTGTATAGAGCTTACCTAAACAATGATGCGCGGCTTGTCGCCCACGTTGCCGAGCACCAGCGCATTGAGCCGTTTCACGAAACCGGCCGGATCTTCGAGCTGGCCGCCCTCCGCGAGCACCGCCTGACCGTACAGCAGCTCGGCGAGATCGCCGAAGCCGGCATCGTCGGCGGACTTCAGGCGCTCCACCAGCGGATGCGTGCCGTTGAGTTCGAGGATGGGTCTGGACACCGGCACCTGTTCGCCCGAGCGCTTGAGGATTTCCTCCAGCCGGCGCGACAGGCCGTGCTCGGACGCCACGAGGCAGGACGGCGATTCGGTCAGCCGCGACGACAGGCGCACGGATTCGATGCGTTCCCCCAGCGCGTCCTGCACGCGCTTGAGCACGTCCTGGAACTCCCCTTCGAGGCGCGCCTTCTCCGGCGTCTCGATCACGCTCTCGACGTCCTTGGACGCGCGCGCGACCGATTCCAGCGGCTTGCCCTGGTATTCGTGCAGGTGTGCGACGACCCACTCGTCGATGCGGTCGGTCAGCAGCAACACCTCGTAGCCCTTCGCACGGAAGCCTTCGAGATGCGGGCTGTTGCGCGCCGCCGCAAGGGTCTCGGCGGTCAGGTAGTAGATCTTGGACTGGCCTTCCGGCAGCCGGTCCAGATAAGCGTCGAGCGAAACTTCCGGCTTTTCGGATTGCGCGGTCGACGCGAAGCGGCACAACCTGGCGATGCGCTCACGGTTGGCGGCGTCCTCGACGATGCCTTCCTTGAACACCGGACCGAACGCGGCCCAGAACTTCGCGTAGTCCTCCGGCCGCTTTTCGGCCAGATCGTCGAGCAGGTCCAGCACGCGCTTGACCAGCGCGTTGCGGATCTTGTCGACGGTGCGGTTGCCCTGCAGGATCTCGCGCGAGACGTTCAGTGGCAGGTCCGCAGTATCGACCAGGCCGCGGACGAAGCGCAGGTAGGCCGGCAGCAACTCCGCCGCCTTGTCCATGATGAACACGCGCTTCACGTAGAGCTGCACGCCGCGCGCCTGCTCGCGGTCCCAGAGGTCGAACGGCGCGCTCGCCGGGATGTACAGCAGCGAGGTGTATTCCAGCGTGCCCTCGACCTTGTGGTGCGCCCAGGCCAGCGGCGCCTCGGGATCGTGCGCGAGGTGCTGGTAGAACTGCTGGTAGTCCTCGTCCTTGAGTTCCGACTTCGGCCGCGTCCAGAACGCGCGTGCCTGGTTCAAGGTCTCGGCTTCCGCCTTGTCCTTCTTCAGCCGGATCGGCAGGCCGATGTGGTCCGAGTAGGTAACTTGGTTATGCATAGACCGCTTCCTTTTCCATCGCCGCCGGGCCTCCTACTCGCACCGCCGCCGGTCCGGGACAGTGGAATACGTCCTATCTCGTGCAGTGCATCATCGCTCCGGCAACTCCGTCCCTCGATTCATGATTTCCACGTAGCCGTGGTAGCTGAACAGCCGGTTGCGCTTCTGTGCCGTGAGTTCGCGCACGATGCCGAGTTGCTCGAGGTTGGCCAGTGACTTGTTGACGGTCGCCGGCGTCAGGCCGGTCTTCTCGACCAGCCAGTTCGAGGTGACGATCGGATGTTCCATCAGGACCCGGTGGATATGCAGCGCGGAGGGCGCCGCCCGGCCCAGCGTGCCGATTCGGTCGCGATCCTGGTTCGACAGGGCGACGAGCTGCTGCGCCGTTTCCACAGCCTGGGTGGCGGTGACGATCACGGCCTCGGCAAAGAAATCGAGCCAGGCTTCCCAGTCGCCCGTCTCGCGGATGTTGTTGAGCAGCTCGTAGTAATAGCGGCGGTGGGTCTTGAAGTAGAGGCTGAGGTAGAGCATCGGCTCGCGCAGCACCTGCTGCTCGCACAGCAGAAGGGTGATCAGCAGGCGCCCCACACGACCGTTGCCGTCCAGGAAGGGGTGGATGGCCTCGAATTGCACATGGGCCAGCGCCGCCTTGAGCAGCACTGGCGTCGGCTCCGGTAGATCGTTCAGGAAGCGTTCGAGCCGGCTCATGCATTCCAGCACTTCCCCGGCTGGTGGCGGCACGAAGGCCGCGTTTCCGGGGCGGGTGCCGCTGATCCAGTTTTGGCTGCGCCGGAATTCACCGGGCGTCAGCTTGCTGCCGCGGCCCTTGGCCAGCAGCACGCCGTGCACCTCGCGGATCAGTCGTAGCGACAGCGGCAACCCTTCCTTCAGCAGGCGCAGGCCGTGGTCGAGGGCGGCCACGTAGTTGCTGACCTCGCGCACGTCATCCAGCGGCACGCCGGGCGCCTCGTCCAGTTCGAACAGCAGCAGATCCGAGAGCGAGGACTGGGTGCCCTCGATCATCGACGACAGCACCGCCTCCTTGCGCACGTACATGTAGAGGAACAGCGAGGTGTCGGGCAGCAGCATCGACACGCTGTCGAGCCGGCCCAGCGCCAACAGCGCCTGATCGAACTTGCTGCGCAGCGAGGGCGTCCAGTCGATGGGTGGGTCAGGGGGGCAACGGTGCAGGCACGAAGGCACGAGCCTCTTCGCCCACCGTCGAAATGGTCACGTAATGCCCTTGGAGATCCCATTTCATTCGCGCAGTGCCAGCCTAAAATAAAGTCCGCAGATATTTTACTATGAGACGACACCGTAAAATAAGATGCGCGAAGACGCAAGGCAAATCGGCCTGCCCCAAGCTCAGCTACTGTGTTGGGACGGTGCTCTCCCAGAAGATCCAGTCCCTCCGCCTGCCAATGCCGCAATCCAACCGCTTGATTCGTCCGCGCGTAACCCATTGATTTGTAGGTGTCGGCCTCGCGGCCTTTGCGGACTTCGGCCCCGTTTCCCGGAGCGAGGCCGGAGAGAAAAATGGCCGGGAGAGAGGGGAAGGTGGCCCTGGGCGGGACCATGGGCCGGATGCCGAAGTCCGCAGGCTTCCGCAGGAATCCCCGCGAACACGCGGGAGTCGGCGCGATCGGGCAAGAAAAAACCCCAACCGAGAACGGTTGGGGTTTCAATATTGGTGGCGGACGGACGCCGGTTTGATTCCGTCTTTGTCAATTGAATAGCAATGCGGCGGGCGTGAGCGGCAATGGGCGGGTCGCCTCAAAGAACCGCCTCCAGCCCCTTGCGTTCGATGATGTCCAGCAGCTTCTGCGACGGCCCGCTGGGGCGCTTGTCGCCCACCTCCCATTTGCGGACGGTGGACGTGCTGGTGTTGAGCACGCTGGCCAGCACGGCCTGGCTCAGGTGCAGCCGCTCGCGCAGCGCCTTGACCTTCGTGGCGTCGTAGTCCTGTACAGGCTCCAGACACAGCGCGTCGTACTTCTGCATCTTGCGCTTGTCGATGAAACCCAGACGATGCAGATCGCGTGCGCTTTCGTGTACGGCTTCAAGGATGCGGCTCTTGGGTTTGGTCTTGGTGGTCATTGGCAGATCTCCTGCAAAGTGCCGTCGGCAACGGCTTCGTCCAGTTGCTGTCCGGTGCGGGCCAGCAGGTCGGCGGCGATGGCCTGCAAGCCTTCAAGTTCCTCGTCGCTGACGTTCGCCCGTTCGTTCTTCTCGAAGCCGAACACGAAGAACCAGCGATTGCCCTTGTTGGTGGCAACCAGCGTTCGCGCGCCGCCACGCTTGCCGCGCCCGGCCAACCCGACGCGCTTCTTCACCACGCTGCCGCCGAGGTCGGCGTCGATCAGGCCGGCGGCCATCTCCTCGACGGCCTTGCACAAGGCGGCATCGGTGAGTTCCGTCTTGCGCATCCATCGCTGGAAGTGGCGGGTTTTGAACACTCGTGCCATCAGATGCTATTGTGCCACCCGGTGGCATAGTTTGTCTACCTGGGCTCGAAGCGATACCCCATCGCCCGGTAGCCGCGCTGGCGCTTGTCCCACATCCGCAGCAGGGCTGGATGTCCGTCATCGACCAAGTTCCAGTATCAAATCCCAAATCTCCGCGCGAGTTCATCCACCCTCATGAACCGGTGATCCTGACGCAAATGCGGCGCAGCCTGACCGATGGCATCAAGGCATTGGCGCAGTTCTGGTGGTAGCCACAATGGTTGATCACCCACGGTGGTGAATAGCAGTCGCAGCGCATCTTCTGGAAAGCGGGCTGACAGGCCGGATTCCTGCAACCGATGAATCACGTAGTCGGGATGCTGAACAACGCGCAGCCAATTCCCAATGGCCGTCATCGCCGACGGAAACTCACCGCCTGCCGCGACGCAGAGGCGTGCCAGTGATTCAGCGTTTGCGCTCGATGCCTGATCGTTGGATTTCGGCCAGATCTTTTCCCAGAACGGCGATACCCGGTTTTTCCAGTAATCCTCGCGCTGGTCGCCCGCGCCTTCCAGCGCCCGCACCAAAGCCCGCGCTGATTCGTGCAGGCCATCCGCAGGAAGCGATCGGATGGCGGTGGCCAGTTGCGTTATGGCGAATGTGTCGCCGGGATCGAGTGCCGCGAATGTGAGGAATGCCGCGAACTGCTCCTTGTGCTTGCCCAACTGCGCGTAGTGATTGACCGTGTCGAGGAAGGCGGGCTTGATCGCCTCCATCAATGGGCGATACAGCCGTGGCGACCACAGGAAGCCTTCCCACGCGGCCTGTGCCTCGGATTCGGAACGATTCCAGTCGAGCAGCGGAAGCAGGTGCCGCTCCGACCAGGCCTTGTCTACCCGGAACAACGAGAGGGCATGGGCTGCCAGCAATACCCGGCCGTGCCTGAACTTTGCGGCTTGTGTATCGCAAAGCTCCGTAAAAATGGATTTGATGGCTTCGGGCAGCCCCTGCCCGTCGTTTGGTTTTTGGCGATACCACCAGTCCAGCAGTGCCTGCGCCACATGGCCGACCGGATGATTGATGGCGCGGAAGACGGGATCGTCTGCGTCACCATCGTCCTCGAAATCCAATCGCAAGATGCGCTGGGCCAGCGTCAGGAAGTGATCTTCGTGACCTTCGAAGGTTTTCGCCACGGCCTGCAACCACCAACTGATGCCGTGGGACAGGGCCTGCACCAAGTCATCCGGAGCGCCGACGACAACCGGAGCCATGAAACGCCACGATCGGTCGCGCAGCTTTTCTTCGCCCCAGGCTTGCAGCGCGTCGCGCCACCGTCCAACCGGCCAATTGTTCCGCTGCGTAAGCTTGCACAGCGCGTAGGCGGTTGCCTGAAACATCTCCGAGCACAGCTTGCGCCAGTCGTCCTGCTGCGAGTCCTCGAGCTCGGGATGCGCCAGCAGATACTCCAGCACACCGCGCCTCGTTCGCGGCACTGGAGTGAATGGCCTCCACGGATCACGGTCGCCGACCCAGCCGCCGCCCATCCAGATGGGGAATTCGTCGCTCTCATCTGCCGCAAGCTGCCACGGGTACTGTGCTGAGAGGACATCGAGTCGTGCTCTTCCTACTTCGCTGAGGGCAGCGCCTGCTTGAGCCGCTTTTGCAAGTCGCAGCCATACACCGTGATCCACGATGTTGTTCCAATCGCTGGGCTCGATGTCGGTGCGATACAGGGTGCGTGGCGGCCCGGAAAGGATGGCCTGCTCCAGTTCCGCCAGCATCGTTGCATCCAGTTGAGGTGCCAACGAAACCAGCAAGCGCATGGTTTCGCGTCGGGTTTCTTCTGACCAGAGCCACCGCCGCTCATCCGCCAGCAGCCAGTCGAGCGCCTGCCGAAGCGGAATGACTCGTCCCTGTGTTGCGGTAAAGAGCGCGAGGCGTCGGAATACCGGATACGGCCCTTGTGCCCACACCTCGGCCGCGATTCGCGCCCGCTCCGGTGACTTCGCGGCGGTCGCCAACCACGCATCGCGGGCCAGTTCGATCAGCACCGTCCAGTCGTGGAAGTCCTTGTTCTGCGAATGGTCAGAAATCGAGGGTTGGTGAACGTAGGAGTGATCGTTCTCGCTGTCCACGCCACCGAGCTCACGCATCAAATCGAGTGCGTCGCGCAGCAGAGCGCTGAAATCGTCCAGCAGTTCCGGCAGCGCTGAAGTCCACTGTTCATTCTTCGGCAAATCGCGCAGGCCGGAATGAGCGTGATCCGACGCCAGCACGACCTCCCATTCCACAATATTCTTGATGCGGTCCTGCGTTTCGTCGTCATCGTCCGCGCCCGACCAGCGGAACGGCTCGCGCAATGAAAGGCATGGTCTCAAGGTTTCCCGAAGGGCCATGCGAACACTTGCCGTCAGTCCATCGTGCTTGAACTGATCGCGCCAGCGATAGAGGCTCAGGTCTCGCAGTCCGGATCTCACATGCCCGTTGAGCAGTAAGCGCCAGAGCGTACGCATCGCCGGACGGGGAATGGCGTTGGGTGCGTTCGCCCGGATGCGATCCAGTTCAGTGGCGTTGCCGTCGCTTGCGAACTTGTCGAGTTCATCGAAGCGGCGTTCGATCAGCCAGACAAGTTGATCGTGCAATTGGCCGCCACGCTTGATCACCCAGACCAACAGCTTCGGGTCATCGAGGTGACGGAGCAACCAACGGGCCAGTTGGAACATCACCGCATCCCAACGGCTGCTGCTCTGACCGGCATCGACAATCGCCATCCACGGCGCGAGTGGATACGGCGCCGGCCTGCTGGTCAGACTGTAGATGAGCTTGTCGTCCACGGCAGATTGGGACGGAACGCCGAATCGCCCCAAGTCTGCATGCCGGTAGAGTCCCTGGCTCAACGGCTCCAGCCAGTCCAGCGACGGCACGGGGTCAAGTTCCGCGAACCGCTTTGCGGGCAGGCCTCCGGCATCGCTCAACGCCCACAACATTCGACCGACGAAATCGTCCTGCTTCGTGCTCGCCAGCGGGCGAGCAATGGCGCATTCGACAACGATGCGTTCTTTGCCGCGCACACCGTCGCGGTAGGTTTCGGCCCAAGCGCGCAGAGTCTTGTGCAGGTACGCGTGGTGCTGATATTCGCGGTAGAGAATGGGCGTGACGTTCTTCGCCTTCCATTCGTTGGCGCGATCTGCCTCCCTGCCTTTGGAGTAACTACCGAAGGCGAACATCTCCGGCGACGATTCGCCCAGCAGACGGTCGGCGGCCAGTGCGTCCATCATGTAGCGCAACACCGGGTCGTTGATGCTGTAGCCGACGAAGCAGACGGTGTAGTTGCGGAACAGTTCGCCGACGAAGCGCGCGGCCCAGCGTTCGGTCAGGTAGGCCAACCCGAAGTCGCCGCTGGAGACCACCAGCCGATCCAGATCGCCCGCCGACGGCGCAGCGGGCAACAGGCCGTGCAGATACACCAGGCCGTCCCAACGGTTTTTCGGCACGGGAAGCAGCGGCGCTTTGAAATCGGGGAACGACAGTGATTTCGATACCCTGACTTCTTCGAACAAGCGATCGAAGTTTGTGGTGATGAGCCGAGTGCGGCCCTTCCGATCCTGAGCCAGTGTCAGCAAGGCTTGGTGCGTGGCTGTGGCGTTCGGGGCCGTGAGGTCGGGCGTCAGGATCGTTGCCAACGAGCGGCGCACGATTTCCCGCCCACCGACAACATCCGATTCCAGCAGACCGATGGCGGTGTCGAACTGGCTCGCCTTGATGGCGGACTGCTGCACCGGATTGGGTGTGACTGAAAGGGTCTGGTAGAGCTTCTCCACCAGGCCGGAAAATCCCGGCAGCCGCGCAGGGTAGGAAATGCCCGCGCCGCAGAAGAACACCACGCGCCCGTCCTCGTGCGCCTGCAACAGGCGCTCGGGGATATCGGGGCCGTGGCGGACGAACTGCATTCAGTCGCCTCCGGAGAGCACTTGTTCCGGCACTGTGGTCAACAAGCCCTTCAACCGCCCCAGCGCCTGCGCCACGATTTGTCCCTGCGCGTCGATGCTGGCGATGATCTGCGCCGGGGTGCGCTCGTCCACCGTGGCAACGGTGTTCGGGTTGACCGCCTTCAGGTCGAACACTGCCGCATCAATGGTGGCAGCTTCGGCTTCCAGGTCGCGCGCCACTTTTTCCTGTTCGCGGACATCCGCCTCCAGCGCCTCGATTTTCTTTTCGTCGGCTCTCTCCTTCTTCAGCCGCTTCAGGTCTTCCTTCAGGTCAACCACGGCGGCCTTGATGCCTGCCGCCTTGTCCTGCAAGGGCTGCATTTCCTCACGGGCCTTGGCGCGGCGCGCGGCGAAGTCGACCGTCCACGAGTAGCGGCTGTCGCCGCGCTGGGCCAGCAGCCGCGCATAGCTGGGGAAGGGCTGGCCCGCGTTGGCTTCATCGGCCTGCCATTCGGCCAGCAGCGCGGCAGGCAAGGCATCGTCACTGAGCGGCGCGCCATCCTTGCCGAAGCCGAAGTGGGCCAGCGTCAGCGGCGTCTTCTTGCCGACCTTCACCCACGACAGGTCGTAGTACCAGATACGTTCCGTCGTCCTGCCCTTGGTGAAGAACAGCAGGTTGGTCTTGACGCCCGCACCCGCCGTGGAGAACACGCCACCCGGCAGGCTGACGATGGCCCACAGATCGCATTCGTCCAGCAGCTTGCGTTTGGTCTCGACGAAGGCGCTTTCGTTGGTGCGGAACAGCAGACCCTCGTCCAATACGATGGCGCAGGTTCCATTCGGCGCGAGTTCGGTGAGGATGTCCTGCACGAACAGCACCTGTGTGGAGCTGGTCTCGAAGGGGAAGTTCTTCTGTGCGTCCTTGCCTTCCTTGCCGCCGAATGGCGGGTTGGTCAGGATCACGTCGAACTGCGCGGGCGCGTGCTGGAACAGCGCGGCATAGGTCGCACGGCGGGTCAGCGAATTGCCGTGCCACAGGTTGGGCTGGTCGATGCCGTGCAGCACCAGGTTTGCCAGCGCGATGGGGAACACGAGGTTTTCCTTTTCGCGCCCGAAGAAGGTGTCGTGCTTGAGCTTCTCGATGTCGGTAGCGACGGGCGAATTGCCCAGCTTGCGCGCGATGTGCTCGTAGGCCACAGCGAGGAAGCCGCCCGTGCCGCAGCAGGGGTCATACACCGTGCTGCCCAGCGACGGATTCACCGTATGCACCATCGCGCGGATGACTTCGCGCGGGGTGAAGAACTGGCCGCCGTCGGAGTTCTTCTCGCCCATCTTCAGCAGCAGGTCTTCATACACCTGCGACAGCGTGAAGAAATGGGTGTCGTCGATGTGGTCGATGCTGATTTCGTGCACGCGGTCGAGGATGTCGCGCAGGTTCGCCTCGTCATCCACGCGCACGCGCTCCACCGCCGTCATGATGCGGCCGATGATGCGTTGCTTGGGGCTGGCCGCCGGGTTCGGCAGGTTGGTGCGCGGGTCAACGTCCAGCGCGTGCAGGTGTGGCAGCAACTCCTTGTTGATGAAGTCGAACAACCTGCCGTCACCAGCGGCAAACAGTTCCTGCCGCTTCCAGCCTTGGAGCTTGCCGTCCGAAGTCTTCGGATGGCCGGGCTTGTCCGACCACGGCGCGGCCCAATCCTGCCAGCGGTACGGCGAACGCAACGCAGGCGAGAACTCCGCACCCAACACCTCGGCCTGTTCGGCGTCGCGCGCCTCCTGCGCGTCGAGGATGCGCAGGAACAGAATCCACGTCAGTTCCGGCACGTATTGCAGGGCACTGGCGCAGTTGGAGCGCCGCATCACGTCGCAGATGCTCTTGACGAAGGCCGACAGCGATTGCGTGGAGGCGATGGACTTCGGCGCTTTCTGTGCCTTCGCCTGTGTTTCGGCTTTTTTTGGGCGTGCCATTACGCGGTCATTTCCCTGATTTGTGCCTCGAAGCCAGCCAAACGCCCTTGCACGGCGCGTACGCCATAGTGGAACGCCAATGCCGCCGCCGGCCAATGCCGGATTTCGCTGCCGTCGATCCGTTGTTGCCCCAGCTTGCTGCGCGTGGTTGCCCATGCGACCGGCAACTTGTTGGCGCGCACGAACTTCATCAATCCTTTCAGCGCTTCAGGCTTGTCCGCGAACTTGTCGCTCCACTTGATTTCCAGCGCCGCCACCGGTTTGAGCGACTGTGAGGACTCCACCAGGTCCACTTCATTGTCTTCATTGCCCCAACGCGCGTAATTCAGGCGCGCATCCTCATGGAATCGTTGCGCAAACAGGGCCGTTTCGACCAGGTGACCGAACTCGGGGTCGTCCGCCGACTTCGCGCCGAACAGGCCGGTGAACATGGCGGAGTTAGTCAGGTAAACCTTGAAGTTGCGTTCGCGCTGGTAGCGTTTGCCGTCTTGGTCCACGCGGAAAACGCGCTTGATGAGGAATGCCGCCTCTAGGTATTCGATGTATTTCTGGATGGTCTGCTTGCCCACGCCGCTGCGCTGCGAGAGCTGCTCGAACGACACTTCTTCGGCCGTGTTGAACGCCAGCAGGGTGAACAGCGAGTTGAGTTCCTGGATGTCCTTGATGCCGTAGAGCTGCGGCAGATCGCGCAACAGCACCTTGTCCACGATGTCGGATTTGACGAAGCGTTCCGGGTTGCCACGCACTGCCGGCGACAGCGCCAGTTCCGGGTAGCCGCCAAAATTGACGTATTCGGTGAACTGCGCGTTCAGACGCTCGATGTTTTCCAGCAGATAGAAGCCGGGTTTTTCCTCGTGGATGCCGGCGGGCTCCGCGCGCAAATCCAGGTACTCGGAAAAGGTCAGCGGCGGCAGCAGGAAATCGGTGAAGCGGCCCGCGCCGGACTCGGTGCTCTGGCGCTTGAGTGCGGCGGCGGCGGAGCCGGAAACCAGAATGCGCAGGTCGGGCCGGTGGTCCACCAGTGGCTTGAGGTGTTTTTCCCATTCTTTGTGCGACTGGATTTCATCGAAAAACAGATAGCGCATGCCCTCGCCGCCGGGTGTGGTTTCCTCAACCTGGCGGATCAGGGTTTCCAGCGACTGCCCGTGCAACAGCGGGTGATCCATTTCCACATAAGCGATGCGCCGCGCATCCGTGCCGTGCGCAAGCAGGTCCGCGATCAGGTGGCGGATGAGAATGGTTTTGCCCACCCGGCGTGGGCCGAGCAGCACCACTGCACGACGCAGGTTGGGTTCCAGCAGCAGTTGCCGCACCGGCCCGAGGTAGGCGCGCGGGCGCAGGGCCAGCGTCGTTTCATCCATGTGGGCGCTCTGCCACCACGGGTTCAGGCGCTTAAGATGATCTGCAACTTGTTGATTTGAAACGTCTTTCATGCGAAATATAAGTTAAGCACATTTTTCTGTGCTTAATTTAGCACGCTTGGGGACAGGTCATGCCGCCGCCGCTTGCATGTCGAAGGCTTGGGCGAGAACCGCGCGCGGCAGCAGTTCAAGTTCGTGGTGTTGCGCGGCGGCGGCTTGGGCGATGCCTGCTGTTTCGGCAAGTTGGGCCTTCAAGCGCGCGACGATGCGGCGCTGTTCGGCGATGTCCGGCGCACACAGGTGGAACGCCTCCAGTTGCGGCATGTAGATGGTCTTGTGCGTCGCGCCCGTGGCGATTTCGCGCAGTTCCTTGCGAGAACGTATCAGTGCGTGCATCAGGAATTCCGGTTCCAGTTCATCACCGCAGACCCAGTTGGCGAAGTCCTGGCTGGTCGCCATCGGTGCGGCCATGATGCAGACGAAGCCCACCGACGCCGTGCGCGAGTAGCACACCGTGCCGCGCGGCAGGATGCGCGCCGCCGAGTTGGCGATGCCCGCGGCGTTCGTCCGCAGTTGCGTGCTTTCCACCCATTGCCCATCCAACGCGCGAATCTCCGTCAGCGAAATCCACGACACATCGCCACCCCACCAGTCCGGGCGCTGGCGGCTGGGCGTGTGGCCGCTTTCCAAGCGTGCGATGTCGGCCAGCTTTCGCCAGCTCCAACCTTGTGGCGCATTGCTTGGCACTGGCGGAAGGGTGACGGGCACCGTGTTCTGGAATGCGTCTCTGTAAATGGAAAGTCGCAAGTTTTCGGCTTCGCGCACCTGCGCCTGTGCCGCCTGCCGCGCGGTTTCCACTTCAGCCAGTTGGGCTTTCAGGCGGGCGGCGATTTTGCGTTGTTCTTCGATTGGTGGCTTTGGAATGAGTAGCCGGTTCATCGTTCCTTGTGGCAGCTTGAGCCTTGTTGAACCAGTAACCGCTTCCGAGTAATCGACCCAGTTAAGTGCGAAGCAAAGATAGTCGTCGTCGCAAACGCCTTCTTTTCCCTTCAGCACATGAGCGTGGTTGTTAACCCAGCACTTACCTTCAACGACGTAGGCTTTCGTCTTGTGCGGATCAAGAAAAGGGGCACCATCCTCACCAAGCAGGACATACTTACCGTCTTGCCTGTAGTCGTCAATCCAGCCAACCTGCCCAGTCGCACCAAAATACGGATATTTGCCTTCGCGTTTGTTGCGTTCCGTTTGGCTTACTGGTTCACGCAGATAGTCATAAATATCTGCAAGCTCTATTAGCGGGACAATATCGAAACCCGTCATACCCCAAACAACCTCGCCTTCGCGTCCTGCATCACATCGGCAGGCTTGCCCAGCGACCGCAGCGCATCCAGCCCACCCGCCTGCGCGATTTCCGGAACGGCCCACAGCGAAGGCGTTTCCAGCGCATCGGTTCCGCCCTGCGCGAATTGCGTGCCGAGGCTGCGTAGCACGATGGCGGACTTCGCATCCATGCCCGCGAACCAAGCGGCATTGGCATGGACGTATTCCGTGCCGCGCTCCAGCCTGCGCAACGCACGCGCGTGGTAGCCGTGCTTGCCGAAGAAATCGTAGAGGTCGAAGTCGCCCATCTGATCCACCTCGCGGATCACGTCCGGGCTGAAGTTGTCGCCCAGCAGGTGGTCGATCAGTTGGCGGCGCTTCCTCGCCTCGATCCACAGCGCGCGGAAGTCGGCCAGGTTGTGCGCCTCGGCCAGCACGCGGGCGATGACCTCGCGCCGGTATTCGTCCACCGGAATCGGCGTGGCCTTGCCGTCACGGTTGGCGAGGATGAAGCGGCCCTGCGCGTTGATGACGACGGGCTGCCCGCCGATGACGGGTACGGCGGGGCCGTCGTCACCACCGCCTTCGCCACCCTCATCGCCTCCATCGTCACTGCCACCTCCACCCCCGCCGGGACGAGGCGGATTGGTAATGAAGTCCACGCCGAACAGGTCGGTGACGCCGGTGTAGTCGTAGAGCTAGAACTTGTACTTCTGTGTTTCCTCATGGATGCGGGTGCCGCGCCCAACCATCTGGTAGAACTTGATGGCCGATTGCAGGTAGCGGAAGAACACCACGGCATTGAGACGCTCGATATCCACGCCGGCTTCCAGCAGATCGACCGTGCAGGCAATGAAGGCACGTTCGCCGCTGCCGCGTATGAGCTCGATCTTGTCCGCGCCACCCGCCGCCGTGCATTTGAAGGCGTAGTCGTCCTTGCGTGGCTTGTTGTGCTCTTTGCACCAGCGGGCGTAGAGGTTGTTCATCTGCATGGCCACACGGTCGGCGTGCAGGTCGCGCGTGCAGAAAATGATCACCTTCTGTTCCGGCCCGCCGTTCTCGCACAGAAGCTGGAACAGGTCTTCGCACATCTTGGGTGTGCGCAGGTCGATAAATAGCTCGTCATCGAAGTCCTTGCCGGTGTATTCGGCCTTGGGCAGATCCTCTTCGGTGAGCGGTTTTCCGGTCTTGATATCCCGCACCCCCGCCTTGAGGATTTCCTCCCGGGTGAAGGTTCGCGAATCGATGTCGGCCTTGCGCTTGACGATTTCGCAGGCGGCCAGATAGCCATCTTCCTGCGCCTGCGCCAGTGTGTATTCGTACACCGGCTCGCCAAAGTATTCGAAGTTGTGTGCGGTAATGGCGTCGTCTGCGGCAATGGCAGCCTCGACTTCTTTCGACTTATTTTCGTTCTTCGGTGGCTTCAGCTTGCGCGGCGTGGCAGTCAGGCCGATGTGAATGGCGTTGGGGTTGCGGGTGAGTACCTGCGACCACTTGCCCCAAGCCGAGCGGTGGCATTCGTCGATGATGATGACGCTGAAGGCGTCTTCACCGTAATGATCGGTGAGGAAACTGCCGTCGCCATTTTCATCAATGCCCAGCGTCTGATAGGTGGCAATGTGGATGCGCGCGTTCACGGCAGCGTTCTGGCCGTGTGCCGTTTCGACGATGCGGGCATTGCCACCAAACGCGGCCTTGAGCTTCGTGTAGGCCTGCTCGCGGAGTTCGTCGCGGTCACACAAGAACAGCGCGGGCTTGGGCAGCAGCCCCGCCTGTGCCATGCGCCACAGCAGGTTGGTGGCAATGATGGTCTTGCCCGCGCCGGTGGCGAGCGTCAGCAACGCACGCGGCGCACGGCCAGCCTGCCGTTCGAGGATGATCTTCTCGAAGGCGGCACGGATGGCCGCATCCTGGTAGTAGCGCGAGGCCGACCACGCCGGACTGTCCGCCTGAAACAGCAGCGCTGCATCGGCTGAGGCCAGATCGATGCCTTTGTCTTTGGCGTACCGGGCACACAAGTCCGGATGCGGGGGAAAGCTCTCTAACGGATGTGGTCCGGTCTGGATGCCGCTGGGCTTGTCGTACTCACCGTAGAGGTGGCCATTGCTGGCAAACACATACTGCACATCAAAGCGCGTGCAGTCCGCATAGCCCTTGGCTTGCTCCATACCTTTAAGCGGATCCTCGCTCTCGCGCTTGGCCTCCAGCACCGCGACCGGCAGCGGCTTGGGCATGTTCCCCACCTGCACGCACAGCAGGTAATCGGTTCGACCACCGCGCTTGCTGCGACGACCTTTTGGCCCGGTAGGTTCCACAGGCGCCGGAGTTTCCAGACGGATGCGTTGAGGGTCGTCATAACCCTTCTTGCGGAGCACCGGATCAATGAGATGAAAGCGAGTTTCTTCTTCGTTGTATGCCACAGTCACGCCCCTTGCCTGTGATCTTTGTGCTCATCCGCGCCACCGGCGCGCACCCAGTCATCCACTTCAGACACCTTGAACTTCCATAACCGACCTACGCGGTGCGCGGGCAGGTGCTTGCGGTCGATCCAGCGGTAGATCGAGTCGCGCGTGACGCCCAGATGCTCGGCGATCTGGTCCACGGACACCCAAGGCTCAGCAATCATCGTAGCGCTCCGGCAACAGGGGTTCGGATGGCATAAAGTCGGCTTCAATCGTAAAAGTTGCAATTTATCGGGTTGAAGAGCGGCAGGCGAGGATTCGATGCCGTGAGCATCAACTTTTTCTTTGCTTCCTGATCACTCAGCGCGTGGATGGTGGTGTCATCAATCAACCCGGAGCCAGCGCGGTCGGACTGTGAGACGTGACGTCGATCTCCATCCAACAGGCACTGGTCAAGGGCCACCGCTGGTTGGCGATGCTGGATTCGGGGAAAGCGAAGTCTTTGAAGGAGATCCCAGCGCGGGAAGGCATCGACAGCAGCTATGTCAGCCGGATGGTCAACCTGACCACGCTGGCACCGGACATCGTAGCCGCCATTCTCGAAGACGCGCTGCCGAGCCACATCACGCTGTTCGATCTGGCGGTTGATCCGCCCCCGTTGCGGGATGAGCAGCGGGAGCGAGTCAGCCTTCCGGGTTGAAAATCAACCCGCGTCTGCAGGCAACCGCGGACCACCTGCCTGCCAGCGAGCTAAAATACCGTGTTGGTATTGGCCACCTTGATGACGCGAAGCATGACCGCGACCAGTGCTGCAATGACGTCATTCAGCACCAGCGCCTCTAGGCGGCTCCTGCCCTGCCACCGCACCTGTTTCTGCGCATCTTGCGCAAACGCATCGGTGAGGCCGAATGGGGCGTCACCGGTCAGAGCTGTTTTGCGTCGTTTGCAGAATTCCACACAAACACGCGGGAACCGGCGCGATCAGGCAAGAAAAAACCCCAACCGGGAACGGTTGGGGTTTTGTTATTGGTGGAGGTGGCGGGAGTTGAACCCGCGTCCGAAGGCGCTTGACGCCCAGTACTACATGCTTAGTTCACCGTTGGATCTCGTCTTCCGGCAGCACGGTGTACGAAGCGCGCCGGGAAACCAGCTTGTGAAGTTTGATCATCGGACGACAAGCGGCGGCCGATGACGATCCCTTGATAATGACCCTACATCCGCGAGCAAGGGCACAAGCGGGTTCGGGGCTAGGCCTTAAGCGGCCAGAGCGTAGTTGTCGTCGTTGGCAACTATGAGTTTGCCGCTGGATTAACGAGGAAAGCTGCCCCCTCGGCATGCACCAGACTATCTCACTACCCCCGTCGAAGCCGTGACACCCCCGGTTCGGCGAGGACGAGTGTTTCGTCCAATGCGCCCAGTATGGTGGCGCTTGGACATTGCTTCAAGGCTGCGACAAGGCTTGTTGTGCCAATTGACGGAATTGGCGCGTGTCGGCGTCGGAAAAGCTGGCGCTGGCGGTCAGGTAACTGCGGTACGCGGCCTTCGACAGGTCCGGGCGACCAGCCTCGGCGTAGAGCTGGGCCAGACGGAACCACGCCTGCTTGCACAGTGCGTTGGCTTCGCCGTCGATGCGCGGGCGCACCGCTTCCAGTTCGTTCAAGGCGCGTTGTTTTTCGCCGCCGAGATACAGCGCCACCGCAAGGTTCACGGTGAAGGCGCAGGCGTGGTGCGGCGCGGCGCGGCGGGCTTCGTCCAGCACGCGGATCGCCTGCCGGTTCTGTCCTGCGGTCTGGTAGAGCAGCGCCAGTTCCTCGTGTGCGACGACGTTGCCCGGCTGGCCGGCGATGGCCTGGCGCAGGTCGCGTTCGGCGTCGCCGTAGCGGCGTTCGGCACGCGCGACCTGGGCGCGTGCGATCAGCGAATTCGGCGTGGACGAGGCCGTGCCGGATTCCAAGGCCCTATCGAGCGCGGCGCGGGCTTCTTCGTGGCGGCCGCTTTCGGTGAGGAACACGCCGTATTGCGACCAGTTGAACGCCGAGGTCGGATCGACCTTCACCGCCCATTCCCACAGGCCCAATTCGTTCGCCCAGGCGGTGTTATAGGTAACGGTCCGCCACAGCAGCGGCACGCAGGCCAGCGCCACCAGCACCGAGGCAAGAACGCCGGTTCGCTTTTCCGGCCAAAGCCGCGCGAAGGCATCGAACAACGCCGGAACCAGCGCCATCAACAGGCCCAGCAGCGGCAGGTAGAGGTAGCGGTCGTGCACCAGCTGTTCGGGGATGAAGGCGGCGATGTTGAACGCCGGCAGCAGCGTCAGCCCGAACAGGATCAGACCGAGCCGCTGCACGAAATTGCCGCGCCGGAGCACCCACCACGCGAAGGCGGCGAACGCGGCGCAGACCAGCAGCGGCAGCCAGAAATTGACCGTGCCCAGGTTGTCGAGCGTCACCGCGCGCAAGGGATAGTTCGGGCCGATCCAGAGCGGGAACAGCGATTGGCGCAGATAGAACGCCAGCAGCGACGGCACGGTCAGGAACCATTCCAGCACGCCGACCGATGGCGCATTGGCGTGCGTCACCTGCCCGATCACGGAAAGGCGCACGACGAAGTAGATCAGGGAGATCAGCGCGAACGGAATCGCCGCGTATCCGGCCTCGATGGCGCGCTGGATGCATGTTCCTCGCGCGGTCGGACGCAGCCACACCGCCGCGAACACCAAGGCCGGAATCACGATGCCGACTTCCTTCGCGCCCATCGCCACCGCCGCCAGCAGCCAGGCCACGGGCCACCTCCAGCGCCCGGGCTGTTCGCCCGCATCGCGCCTGCGCCTGGTTTCGATCACCAATCCCAACGCTCCCAGCATCGCCAGCGTCAGCAGGATGTCGGGCGAACCGGAAATCCACGCTACCGATTCCACCCGCGACGGATGCAGCGCGAACAGCGCCGCGATGCTGCCCGCGACCGCGGATTGCGCGCCCCAGCGCCGCAGCAGCAGGAACGCGAATGCCGCCGCCAGGCCATGGATCAACACGTTCACCACATGCCAGGGCACGGTGCTTGCGAGGCCGAAGGCGTGGAAGTTGCCCATCAGCCACAGCACGAAAGTCGGCCGCCAGTAATTGCTCCACGCCTGTCCGGCATCGCCCTTGAACGCCCACACGTCCGACATCAGCGCCTTGCCGAAATAGCGCGTGTCCTGGATGTAGGCGTTCTTCACGATCTGGCGCGTATCGTCGTAGACGAAATCCCCGCCGAGCGAATTGGCGAAGGCGAGCCATGCCAGCGCAAACACGGCCAGCGCGAGGAAGGCATCGATGCGGGTCGGGGAAGTTTCCGTTCGGGTCATGTTGTCCGCTTCCGGCTCGTGCGTGCGATTGCAAGGGTTCTGGTTGAAATTGCGCGCTGCTGCGGCAACATTCCCGGCTCCAACGCGAAACCCAAGGATATCCGAACGCCATGAGCCGCTGGCGCCCGCCCACCCCTGCCTCCACCGCCGTGATCACGCGCGAAGGTTTCGAGCGCCTGCGCGCGGAATTGAACGAGCTCTGGCGGGAACGCCGGCCCGAAGTGGTGAAGGCGCTCGCCGCCGCCGCGGCCGAAGGCGACCGTTCGGAGAACGCCGAATACACCTACCGGAAGAAGCAGCTCGGCGAGATCGACCGGCGCGTGCGCTACCTGTCGAAGCGGCTGGAAGTGTTGAAGGTCGTCGAAACCGCGCCGACCAACCGCAACGCGGTGTATTTCGGCGCGCACGTGGAACTGGAATCGGTGGATACCGGCGACATCGCGCGCTATCGCGTGGTCGGCCCGGACGAAACCGATGCCGCGCGTGGCTTCATCAGCATCGATTCGCCGCTGGCGCGGGCCATGCTCGGCAAGAAGCTGGACGACGAATTCGAAGCGGCGCTACCCGGCGGCACGCGGCGCTTCGCGATCGTTTCGGTCGAATACGAGATCGACTGAAACGAAACCGGGCGCGGCAGGCCGCCAGCGCCCGGTTTCATGGGAGCGCGGCGCCGGCGCGCGATGCATCACTTCAGCTTGATCTCGCGCAGGCGTTCCTGCAGGTAGCCTTCCGCCGTGATCGGCTCCGGATAGCGGTTCGGATTGTCCGGCGTGATGCACGAGGGCAGCACGTCGATCAGGAAATCCGGGTTCGGGTGCAGGAAGAACGGCGTCGAATAACGCGGCTGGCGGGCCTTGTCGCCCGGCGGGTTCACGACGCGGTGCGTGGTGCTCGGATACACGTGGTTGGTCAGGCGCTGCAACATGTCGCCGATGTTGACGACGATGGTGTCGGCGTCCGCCGTGAACGGAATCCACTCGCCCTTGCGCGACAGCACTTCCAGACCTTCCGCGCTCGCGCCGACCAGCAGCGTGATCAGGTTGATGTCCTCATGCGCGCCGGCGCGCACGTTCGGGATGTCGGGCGTGGTGATCGGCGGATAGTGGATCGGGCGCAGGATCGAGTTGCCGTAGTTGGTCTTGTCGGCGAAATAGTTTTCCGGCAGGCCGATGTGCAGCGCCAGCGCCGAAAGCACGCGCGAGCCGAGCGCATCGAGCGCGTTGTAGAGCGCCAGGGCGCGCGGCTTGAATTCCGGCGTTTCTTCCGGCCACAGGTTTTCCGGCATCACGTCGCGGTACTTGGTGTCGGCCGGAAGCTCGCGGCCGACGTGCCAGAACTCCTTCAGGTCGAAGTAGGCGTTGCCCTTCGCGGTTTCGATGCCAAACGGCGTGTAGCCGCGCGCGCCGCCGCCGCCCTGGACGTGGTACTTCTTCTTGACCTCTTCCGGCAGCGCGAAAAAGGCCTTGAAGGCGTCGTAGGCATCGTCGATCAGCTGTTGCGGGATGCCGTGGTTGCGGATGCCCGCGAAACCCCATTCGCGGTAGGCCGCGCCGAGTTCGGCGACGAAGGCTTCGCGCTGGGTGTCGAAACGGGTGATGTCGAGGGTCGGGATCACAGAAGTCATGACGATGGCGTCCTTGGAGGCTTGCCGGAAGTTGCGGAGAAACGCGAAGGATAGGACTTTTCGCAAACCGCGCTTGCGCTGGATCAAATCCGCTTGCCGAAGCTGCGCCTCAGGTCACCAATTTGTAGCAAGGCATATAGTCGCCAGACATCTTCATGCGCTTGTCGGCGACGAAACCGCGCAGCAGCACGTCCATGGCCTGCATGATGTCGCGGTCGCCGTCGATCAGGAACGGCCCGTGCCGTTCCACCGCACGCATGCCCTCTTCCTTCACGTTGCCTGCGACGATGCCGGAGAACGCGCGGCGCAGGTCGGCGGCGAGTTCGTGCGCCGGACGGTCGCGGCGCAGGCGCAGGTTGCGCATGTTCTCGTGCGTGGGCATGAACGGCTTCTGGAACTCGAGCGGGATGCGCAGCGTCCAGTTGAAGAAGAAGGCGTCCTTGGTGTCGATCCGGTGCGCGCGCACCTTCTCGATGCCGCGCCGCATGTGCAGCGCGACTTCCTGCGGATCGTCCACGATGATGCGGTAGCGTTCCGCCACGGAATCGCCCAGCGCCAGGCGCAGGAAGCGGTCGATCTGCTCGAAATAGGCCGCGGACGAGCGCGGGCCGGTGAACACCAGCGGGAACGGCACGCTCGCGTTTTCCGGATTGAGCAGGATGCCGAGCAGGTACAGGATTTCCTCGGCCGTGCCGACGCCGCCGGGGAACACGATGATGCCGTGGCCGATGCGCACGAAGGCTTCGAGGCGCTTCTCGATGTCCGGCATGATGACCAGCTCGTTGACGATCGGATTCGGCGACTCGGCCGCGATGATGCCAGGCTCGGTGATGCCGATGTAGCGGTTGTGGATGCGGCGCTGCTTGGCGTGCGCGATGGTCGCGCCCTTCATCGGGCCTTTCATCGCGCCCGGCCCGCAGCCGGTGCAGATGTCAAAGCCGCGCAGGCCGAGTTCGTAACCGACCGCCTTGGTGTAGATGTATTCCTCGCGAGCGATCGAATGCCCGCCCCAGCACACCACCAGGTTCGGATCGACGCCGGAACGCAGGACGCGGGCGTTGCGCAGGATCTCGAACACCGCGCTGGTGATGTCGTCGGACTTGCTGAGGTCGAATTCGCCGGTGGCCTGGATTTCCGAGGACACGTAGGCGATGTCGCGCACCACGGCGAACAGCAGCTCGCGGACGCCGACGATCAGCGAGCCATCGACGAAGGCGTCGGCCGGCGCGTTGCTCACTTCCAGCTTGATGCCGCGGTCGTGCTGCTGCACTTCGATGTTGAAGTCCGGATAGCGCGCCAGCGCCGCGCGCGGATCGTCCGAAGGCGATCCGGAAGTCAGCACCGCGAGCGCGCAACGGCGCAGGAGTTCGTGCAAACCGCCCTGGGAGGCGTCACGCAGGCGCGAGACTTCGGTGCGGGAAAGCACTTCCAGACCGCCTCGCGGCGAAATCGCGGCATTGACCGTGGCTTGTTGTTGCATGGCTTTGCAGGTTCCATTCTGTTTCAGCGGAACCGTGAAGCATGACACAAACTGGAGCCGGCCGGCGCTTGGCGCCGACCGGCAGGATCACGCCCGCTCAGACGGCGGCGCGCAGCGCGGCGATGCGCTTTTCCAGCGGCGGGTGGCTGGAGAACAGGCTGCCGAGCTTGCCGGAAATGCCGAACGCGGCGATCTGGTTCGGCAGCGCGGTCTGGCCGTGGTTCAACTGCAGCTTTTCCAGCGCCGCGATCATCTTCTGGCGGCCGGCCAGGTTCGCGCCGCCCGCATCGGCGCGGAATTCGCGCCAGCGGCTGAACCACATCGCGATCATCGAGGCGAACAGGCCGAGCACCATTTCCAGCGCGAACACGATGATGTAGTACGCGAAACCGCGGCCTTCGCCTTCGCGGTTGCCGGAGAGATAGCTGTCGATGATGCCGCCGACCACGCGCGCGATCACGATCACGAAGGTGTTCAGCACGCCCTGGATCAGCGCCATCGTCACCATGTCGCCGTTGGCGACGTGGCTGATTTCGTGGCCGAGCACGGCTTCGGCCTCGTCGCGGTTCATGTGGTTGAGCAGGCCGGTGGACACCGCGACCAGCGCGCTGTTGCGGTTCCAGCCGGTGGCGAAGGCGTTGATGTCCGGCGCGTTGTAGATCGCCACTTCCGGCATGCCGATGCCGGCCTTGTCGGCCTGCCGGCGCACGGTGTTGACCAGCCAGGCTTCGGTTTCGTTGCGCGGCGTTTCGATGACCTGCGCGCCGGTGGCGCGCTTGGCCATCCACTTGGACAGCATCAGTGAAATGAAGGAACCACCGAAACCGAAGACGGTCGCCATCACCAGCAAACCGCCCATGCTGCCGCGGGACAGGTTCACGCCGAAGAAATGCTGCAGCACGCTCATCACGATCGAGAGCAGCAGCAAAACGGCAAGGTTGGTGGCGAGGAATAGAACGATGCGTTTGAACATGGCGGAGTGCCTCCGTCGTCGGTAAAGCGTGGGTCGAGTTCCCAGAATGTTGGCAATCGCCGCACAATTCAAGCAATGAATTCCAACGCCATGCCAACGGAATCCGGCTCCCGCAGGAATGCCTATCGCGGGCGCTTCGCGCCCTCGCCCACCGGGCCGCTGCATTTCGGCTCGCTGGTCGCGGCCTTCGGCAGTTTCCTGCGGGCGCGTTCCCTGCAGGGGGAATGGTTGTTGCGGATCGAGGACATCGACGGCCCGCGCGAAGTGCCCGGCGCGGCGGCGGCGCAGATGGAAACACTCAAGCGCTTCGGGCTGCACTGGGACGGTGAGGTCATGGTCCAGAGCCGGCGCGGCGCGGCCTACGAAGCGGCGCTGCAGGCCTTGCGCGAATGCGGCGCCCTGTTCCCCTGCCGCTGCTCGCGCACGCAACTGGCCGAGCGCGGCGGCCTGCATCATGGGCGGTGCGCGGGCGACGGCCACGGTTCGGAAGCGCTGCGCGTGCTCGCGCCGGACGAAACCATCGGCTTCACCGACGTGATCCGCGGCCATTACGAACAGAACCTGGCGCGCGAGGTCGGCGATTTCGTCGTGCGGCGCGCCGATGGCCTGTACGCCTACCAGCTCGCCGTGGTCGTGGACGACGCCGCGCAAGGCATCACCGAGATCGTGCGCGGCGCCGACCTGCTCGATTCGACGCCGCGCCAGATCCACCTGCAGCGTCTGCTCGGCCTTCCGCATCCGGCCTACGCGCACCTGCCGCTGGCGCTCGATGCGCAAGGGCGCAAGCTCGGGAAATCGCAGATGGCGATCGCGCTCGACGACGACGATCCGGTTCCCGCGCTGCGCGCCGCCTGGCGCTTCCTCGGGCAGGACGAAACCGCGTTGCCGCGAGTGGAAGCGCAGGTCGAACGTGTCGTCGCGGCGGCGGTGGCGGCATTCGATCCGCGCGCCATTCCAGCGCAGGATCGCGCCATCGCTGCAAACAATGGTTGACGCGATGCGGCAGTCGCCCGTTCTATTATCCGCAGGGCACTCAACCGTGTACGATTTGTGGCGCAACACGCCGCGCGAGCGTGGACAACCAGGGAGGAAGACATGACGGCACGAACGGCATTGGTCACCGGCGGCACCGGCGGCATCGGCACCTCGATCATCAAGCGTCTGATCGACGCAGGACACCGCGTCGCCACCAACTACCGCGACGAGGCCAAGGCCCGCGCGTGGCAGGCCAAGCTCCAGTCCGAGGGCTACAACGTCGAAATCTTCCCCGGCGACGTGTCCGATCCGGCTTCGTCCGAAGCCCTGGTGAAGGCGATCGAAGCCAAGCACGGCCCGATCGAAATCCTCGTCAACAACGCAGGCATCACGCGCGACGGCACCTTCCACCGCATGAGCCATGCGCAGTGGATGGACGTGATCAACACCAACCTCAATTCCTGCTTCAACGTCACCCGCCCGGTGATCGAAGGCATGCGCGACCGCAAGTGGGGCCGCGTGATCCAGATCAGTTCCATCAACGGACTGAAAGGCCAGTACGGCCAGGCCAACTACGCGGCCGCGAAAGCCGGCATGCACGGCTTCACGATCTCACTGGCACGCGAGAACGCCAAGCTCGGCATCACGGTGAACACGGTGTCGCCCGGCTACGTCGCCACCGACATGGTGATGGCGGTGCCGGAAGAAGTGCGCGCCAAGATCATCGCCGACATTCCCACCGGCCGCCTTGGCAAGCCGGAGGAAATCGCCTACGCCGTGGCTTTCCTGGTCAGCGAGGAGGCAGCCTGGATCACCGGCTCCAACCTCGACATCAACGGCGGCCACCACATGGGCTGGTAAGCCCGGAAGCAGCTAAACTTTGGTGCGTTGCGGAAATACTTTCCGCAGCGCATGATCGTCCGACACTTTCCCCGCGCTCACTGCCGGAGGTCCCATGGCCAAGAGCCGCGTCATCAAGAAATACCCGAACCGTCGTCTCTACGACACGGAAATCTCCAGCTACATCACGTTGGAGGAAGTGCGCCAGCTCATCCTCGACGGTGAGGAATTCGAGGTGCGCGACGCGCGCAGCGGCGAAGACCTGACCCGCAGCGTGCTGTTGCAGATCATTTCCGAGCACGAAGAGCACGGCCAGCCGATCTTCTCCACCAAGCTGCTGACCCACGTGATCCGCTTCTACGGCGATGCGCTGCAGGGCTTCATGGGCAACTACCTGGAACGCTCGATGGAGCTGTTCCTCGACCAGCAGAACCAGTTCCGCAGCCAGCTCAACAACCTGATGGGCCAGACCCCTTGGAGCATGTTGAACTCGCTCACCGAGCGCAACCTGGACATGTGGAAGCAGTTCCAGCAGGGACTGGTGAATTCGCTGCCCGCCGCCGACCCGACCCGAGCCACGCGACCGGGCACGAAGGAACCGCAGAAGAACGTGCGCTGACGCGTTCCCGCTCAGCCCATCCCGCCTTCCGGCGGCGCACCATCGCGCGCCGCCGGATCCACCACCAGCGTCACCTCATGGCGCGTGCCTTCCGGTGAGGACACGAAACCGTGGTCGCCGGACAAGGCCAGCACGCGATCGGCAATGCCGCGCAGGCCGCTGCCGACCTTGGCTTCATCAACGATGCCCTGCCCGTCGTCGCTGGCGGTAAGCCTCACCGATAACCGGCCGTCGTGCCGCTTCGCCACCTTGAGACGCACTTGGAACTGGCTGGCGTCGGCATGCCGGACGCAGTTGGTGGCGGCTTCCTGGCAGATGCGGTAGATCGCGGTGGCGATGTCGCCGTCGAGCAACTCGACCGGCCCAGAGACATCCACGTCGTAATCCACGCCTGCGGTATGCAGGAGATTCGCGATCGGCCCTTCCCGCAAGGCGACGGCCAGGCCGAAGCGATCCAGCACCGGTGGACGCAGATGGCTGGCGACCTGCCGGATGGTTTCGCGCAACTGCCGCGCCACCGATTGCGCGGACTGCACTTCGCCGCGCAGCGCAGGATCACCGGCGCGCGCCTCGATCAAACCAAGCTGCGTACCAAGCGCGGTCGCGAGCTGGCCGAGCTCGTCGTGCAGTTCGCGGGCGATGCGGGCCTGCTCGTCCTCGCGCGCCCGGATCATGCGGCGACCGAGCTCGCGCAGCGAAATGGTGCGGTCGGCCAGCGCCGCCCCGATGCGCTGTTCGCGCGCCACAGCTTCGCGCAGCGCCCGGTTGGCCTTGCGCAGGCTTTCGGCCGCGGCGCCGAGCATGAACGCGCCGCTGCCGATCACGATGACTGCGGCCATGTCGTTTTCGGAAACCGGTTCGCCGAACTTCCGCATCGACCACGCCAGCGTCGCCATCGCGGAAACCAACGGCACGCCGCCGCGCCAACCGAACGCGAACAGCAGATCCGCCAGCGGCGGCAAGGGCAGCAGGAAGGTGGATTGCCGCATCGACGGCACCGCGTAATTCAACAGTAGATAGCCACCCAGCAGGTACGGCGCCCAGACCAGCAAACGCCAACCGATGGATCTCCAGAGCTCCCACGGCATCGGCCGCTCGACCAGCGCCGACAGCACAGGCGCTGCCAGCAGCATGCCCATGTAGCGTTCGAGTCCGCCGCGGAACACGCGCAGCGGCAGGTTCCTCATCGCGTCTTCCCCATGCATCGCGGCGACCAGCGATGCCGCGAGCGCAGCCGCCAGGGAACACAGCATCATCACCAGCAGGACGCGCCCCATGCGCGCGATCGACATGTCGTCCAGCGGACGCCTCCGCGCCGGCATGACATGCACCACCAAGGCCATCGCGAGCCATTCGGCGATCGTCTGCAGGCCGGACATCGAGGCCGCGCGCCAATCCGCCTCCATCCACGCGATCGCGCCCCACATCGCCGATTCCAGCAGGACCAGCCAGATCCAGCGCCGCGGCGGAAGCAGCATCCACAGCACCACGAATCGCAACCCGGCGAGCGGATCCAGTTCGGGCGACACCATCTGGCCGAACAGCCACGCCAGCGCCAGGAAGACCGGAATCTGCCAAAAGCTTGGCGTCATCCAGCCCAATTCGGTTTTATCCTCCGTCCCCTGCCGGTTCGATTCGACCGCTTTCACCCGAAAGGCTTCCCGTGACATGGCCAACATTGCCCTGATCGATGATCATCCCATCGTGCGGCGAGGTTTCAAGCAGTTGATCGAAACCGTGTCGCTGCACCGCATCGCGGTCGAACACGGCACCGGCGCCGGCTTGCTGGCCGATCCGCGGCTTTCCGCATGCGAACTGCTCGTGCTCGATCTCTCGCTGCCGGACATGCACGGCTTCGAGGTGCTGCGCGAAGTGCGCAACCGGCCGCAACCACCCGCAGTGCTGGTGCTGTCGATGCACGACGAAATGCCGTTCGTGCGCGAGGCGCTCGATCTTGGCGCGCAAGGCTATCTGTCCAAGGGCGGCGCGGAAGACGAGCTGCTCGACGCCATCGACGCCCTGCTCGCAGGCCGGCAATACCTCGGGCGCGAAGTGCAAAGCCGGATCGAAGCGCTCGATCCGCGTCGCGATGCCGTGTTTCCGGAACTCTCCGCGCGCGAAAGCCAGGTGGCGCGCCTGCTGATCGAAGGATGCGATCCGGTCGAAATCGCGCAACGGCTCGGCATGGCGCGCAAGACGACCTACGCGCACCGCACCCGAGTACTGGAGAAACTCAACATCCGCAACGAAGCCGAACTGGTGGCACTGGCGCACGAGCGCGGCTATGCGGAAGGCATCGGGACGCGCGAAAGCACCAAGCCCCTCCCTCCCGCGCCGGTCTGACCGACGGAAACGCCGACACTATTCGAAGCCGTCCTCGAACAGGTAATCCTGTGAGGCGCAGGACTGCACTTCCACGTCGTCGACGAACCATCCCAGCGGCGCATCGCCGACGAATTCATCGGTCGAAACGCGGAAACGGAAGCGCACGCTGCGCCCGGCGTATTCGTCCAGATCGACCACCGTCCTGCGGTAGGGAATGGTGCCGCACCAGACACGCCTGCCCTCGCCCGGCCCACCGCCGAGCGCGCCGGTGTAAGGCGTGTTCAGGACGCGATTGCCCAAGGATCTCCAGCTTTGCCCGTTGTCGTCGGAAATCTCGACCATGCCGCCGTCCCAGCAGGCCGCGCCGGTTCCATTGGAATGGCGTTCTTCCAGGTTCACGTCGTTCCAGAACGACAGGCTCAACGGCGTTTGATCCGCCGGCAAGTGGATCAAGGGCGACACCAGATACTGGTCCGACAGGGCGGACACGTCCACGGCGAGCCACGCGGTCTTGCCCGAGTGCGGCCGGTCGGTACTGAGCGCCCATGTCGCCGTGCCGACGCCGGCGTGCGCGCTCCAGCCGCGCTCGCCGTTCTCGGCATCGTCGGCAAACAGAAGACGCGGTGTCTGCGTGGCAGCGCATTCTCCCGCTGCCGGCTTGGTCCTGAAGCGGAACACGGGCGAATCGGCACCCGCTCCGCAGGCGTTTTCGCCGCGGACGCGCCACCAATGCCAGGTCTGCGAGGCCAATGCCGGCGGCGTCGCGGTGAGCGTGGCCGCGTCGGCGGATAGGGTCTGGCTGAAAATGACGTGTTCGAAATTGGCGTCGCTGGCGACTTCGACGATGTAACGCTCCGCCGAGGCCACCGCGTTCCAGCGCAGCTTTGGCGACAGATCCGCATCCAGCGCGCCATCGATTGGCGCAAGCAGCGTCGGCGCCGCGGTCGTGTCCACGAAGACATCCAGCGCCAGCGGCAGCGATTGCGGCGACTCCTCGCCGCCGTGTTCGGCGGTCAGGACGAGATCGATCCGGCCTTCGGCCAATTCGCCGGTGTTGCCGATGATCAGGGGATTCGGTCCGGGAACCTCGAGCATCGGCTGGTGCTCGAACGCATGGCTCGCGCTTCCTGGCAATCCCGTCAAACCCATCGTCACCGGCGGCACGAAATGGTCGCCAAGCGTGACCGCGAAGCGCGCTTCGTCGCCGGCGCACAACGACAGGCGGTTCGGTTCAGCGCCCAGGTAATCGCAGGCCAGCGGCGTGCCGAAGCCGTTCAGCACGGCGATGCTCGAAGGACTGCCGCGTGCATCGCTGCCCAGCCCGAACGCGGCGAAAGCCCGCCATACGAGACAGGTGTCCTCGCCTTCGTAAGGCGTGCCGATGGTCGCCGCGATCACGCCGTCGCGCACATGCGTGAAGGCAGGGTTGCAACGGGCGTTCTTCAGTCCTTCGATGATGTAGAACATCGCTCGCAGATTGCCCGCGTCCGCCTTCGTGCCGGTGAAATGGTCGAGTTGCGGCTCGTATCCGTGCGCGTCGATCAGCGCCCAGGTCACTTCCCAATACGCCTGCGTCCATTTCTCGCCGACTTGGTGCGGGTTGCCGGCGCTGGCGACGCTTTCGTAGGTCCAGAGGTTTTCCCAAGGTTGCGGGTCCACGGCAGGATCGCCATCGTAGTAATCGCTGCGCAGCCCCATGCCATCGACCGGTTGCCCCATCGCATAGGTGCCGACGCTGCGATGGCGCAACACCGCATCAGGCTGGGTGAAGAACAGCGTCCACCAGTCCGACAATCCTTCGCCGGGCTGCTGCGCGTTCGTCAGGCAACTCACATTGTCCGGGCCGCCGACGAGGCGGTTCGAAATGCCGTGGCCGAGCTCGTGCACGACGATACCGTTGTCGAGCGCGGAATCGCGCGAGGGCACGGAGTAATCGAACGGTTTCATCCGCAGCAGCGGTGCTTCGCCATCCGGTGGCGTCTGGAAGTGCGCGTTGTTGCGGCCGGAGCCGTCCTGCGCCGCCGCCAGGACCGCATCGCCGCCCAAGCCTTCCGCGCCGTAGTTGTGGTTCTGGAAATTGCCGCTCGCCTCGTCGAAGCCGTACACATAGGCCACGTCGTGCACGCGGTTGGCCAGATAGAAGAGGTTGACCACCGATGCGGCGACATGGGCCTCCGGCGGCAGGGTCAGGTCCAGCGCGAATCTGCAATCCAGCAGGACGCCGCAGTCGGGCGTGTTGGCGTCGTCGGGCGCGTGCTTGCCGTCGCGGTCGTCGAAAGCCCAGACGTTGTTGCCGCGCGTGGCAGTGCTGTCGGTGCCATCGATGCCGTCTTCATCGTGCCATCCGAACGGCGAAGCGGAATTCCATGGCGCGACCAGCTCGACGCGACCATCGGCAGGTGCGGGAGGCGTGGCGTGCGCCGGGCTTTCGACCGGTAGCGGGAACACCCGATAGCGCACTTCCTGCGCCTGGACCGCGAAGGCGAGCGCAAGCATGGCAAGCAAGGAAGCGGCGCGTGGTCGCATGGCCTGGATTTGCTCCGTCGTTTCGTTTTCCCGCAGCAACAGGGAAAGGCGGTTGTCCGCCGATGTTCGCACATCGCGCAAAAAACAAGGGCGACCCTCGCGGATCGCCCTTTGGAAAGTTCCGCGCCCGTTGCCGGGCGCGGAAAGGTCTAACGCTTAGTCGGTGATTTCGACGATCTTGATGTCGTCCCAGTACACCGACGTGCCACCGTTGGAGAACAGGTCGAGCGCGTTCAAGGCCAGCGGGCTGCCATCGCTCTGCTCAGCCGTCCAGGAAGCGGTGTACAGCTCCTGGCCGTTGAACTTGAACGTCTGCGTGTCGCTGTCGAAGTCAACGATCAGCTCGACATCGTTCCACTGGTTGGTCGTGTAGGACAGCTGACCACCGCTGTTGCCTTCGTTGGTGACGAAGCCATCGCTGAGGCTGACCTGCACCGCCCAGCCGCAGACCATCGGCGAGGAGAGGTGGCAGGTATCGGAATAACCGCCCAGCGCGATGAAGAAGGACTCACCGCTGAAGCCGGTCGGGATGAACACCTTGGCCGTCAGCTTCCACTTGCCGCTGTCCAGACCCTCGAACTCGCGAACGGAGTCGGAGTTGAGGCTGACATTGAGCGAGTTGGACGGGCTGACGAACAACGCGTTCGTCACCTGACCAGCATCCGGAGCGGAGTTGCCCCAGCCTTTCCAACCGCCCTGACCATGGACGCTGCCGACCGGATAGCTGTCGAAGCGCTCGTAGTAGAACGGTTCCGGCTGCGGTTCGCCTTCGAAGTCGTCGCTGAAGATCGGACCGCTCAACGGCTCGATGGTCATGCTGACCGGCACGTTGATCACTTGCTGCAGCGGATCGTTGGTCGTCACGCACAGCACGGCGTTGTAGGTGCCGGCCGGCATGGCGCCAGGATTCGCGGTGATCGTCGAGGTGCTCGAAGCGCCGGCGGCGGCACTGCCGGAGATCGGCGAAACCGAGAGCCACGGGATGTCGGCCACGTTTTCGCAAGCAGACGGCTCCGGATCCGGGCCACCACCGGTGGTCACGTCAAGCACCACGTCGTCGAGGAAGTAGTTCATCGCCGCCGAGCCGCCCGGACCAACCGTCGAGTCGAACTTGACCGTGTGCGGATTGCCATCGGCAAAGGCACTGACGTCGAGCGTGACCTGCGTCCATGCGGGGTTCTGAGCCACGGTGCCCGGGACGCTGAGCAGCTCGGTGCTGTCGATCGACACCTTGAAGAAGTCGCTCGCCAGACCACTGACCGAAGGCGTCGCGAACCAGTACGACAGGGTCGCCGCCGTGCCCTCGGGAATCGTCACGGTCTGGTGGGCATAGCCGGTTTCAACCGCCGAGATGCCACCAAACCACGCCCAGATGACACCGCCGTGCGGGCCATTGCCATTACCCAGGCCGCAGTTGTCCACATCGCAGAGGATCGTGCCGAAGTTGGACGAGGATTCATCCCAGCCGCTGAACATTTCGAAGCCACCATCGGTGATGACATCGACCAGCGGGTACGCGTCGTAGTCGCGGACGTACGGAGGACGCGGCTCGAACAGCGGGATGCGCACCGACTGACGTTCAGCCGGGCCGGTCGGAGCGAGGGCCTTGCTGGCCGCAGGCTTGGCAGCCGCCTTGCCGGTCGTGGCTTCGTCGATCGACCACGTCAGCAAGCCGTCGCCGACGTTGGCGATGGTGAGCGTCTCGGAAGCGCTGCCGCCGGCCTGCACCGTATCGATTTCGATCGAGAGCGGCTGCACGTCGGCGATCGGCGTACCACCGCCACCGCCACCGACCGTGGCCTGGACGCACCAGCCCGTGAGCGAACCGGTATCGCCAGCCGCGTTGTCGGTGACCTTCAGCGTCCAGGTACCCGCGCGATCCTGGCCGTCGAACACCGACAGCGGGTTGTTCGGGATGCGACGGCCGCCGATGCCCGGCGGGGTGGCGTTGCAGGTGGTTTCCACCGGCGAGGTGCCTTCGTCGTCCAGCACGACATCCACGTTCGCCGTGGAGCAACCGTAGGTCGAAGCCGGAACACCCGGGCGGTCATAGATGACGGCCGAAGTACCGGTGGTGGTGTTGGTCAGGGTGTAGATCAGGTCGCCCGGCCAGCTGTGCGTCGTCTTGATCTCGATGTCGAGGTCGGTGATGGTGCCGCCGTTCGGGATCGTGATCGTGCTGGTGACACCGGTCGAGCTGCTGTCCGGAATCGCCATGACCGTAGTGGCGCAATACAGCTCAACCGTGGTGAACGAGAACACCGCCGAGTTGGTCGAGCCGCACGCGCTCTGCGAACGCACACGCCAGTAGTACTGGGTCGCGCCGCTCAGGCTCGTGGTCGGCACATGGCTGGTACCCGTCACCGTGGCGGTATAGGCGATGGTGCTGAAGGACGGGCTGGTCGAAACTTCCAGCACGTAGCTTTCAGCGCCGCTCACCGCAGCCCAGGTGAAGGTCGGGGTCACGGCGATTTCGGTACCACCGTTCGCCGGCAGGGTCAGTCCGGGCGCGGCCGGAATGCCGGAAGCCACGTTCAGCGTCAGCGGCAAGGTCTGCGGACCAACCGAGTCGGTACCGGTGACGGTGAGCGAGTAGCTGCCCGCCGCGACGCTGCCGGTGTTGCTGATGGTCAACGTGGTGGAACCCGGGATCGTGGTGACCGGATTGGTCGAGAAGTTGAAGGTGGCCGGGCTGGGAACGCCCGACACCGCCATGCTCACCGGCGCTTCGAAGGCCTGGCCGAGGGTGATCGGGAAGGTGGCGTCGTTGCCGGCGCAGACCGAAACGGTGGACGGGCTTGCGTCGAGGAACATGCACGAAGCCGGCATCTCGAAACCGTTGGTCGGCGTGATCGTGCTCGGGCTACCGACCGCATTCGAGCCCAGACCATAGTTCGCGAACGCCTGCCACAGGAGGCACACGTCCTCACCGCCGTAGCTGGACGCCGCCGCCTGGATGATGCCGTCGCGCACATGCGTGAAGGCGGGCGAGCACTGGGTGTTGCGCAGGCCTTCGACGATGTACTTCTGGGCGCGGATGTTGCCCGCGTCGGCGCTGGTGCCGGTGTAGTTGTAGAGGTTCTTGTCGTAGCCGTGCTCGTCGATCAGGGCCCACGTCACTTCCCAATACGCCTGCGTCCACTTTTCGCCGACGCCGTGCGGAATCGCGGAGCCCGCGAGGCTGGCGTAAGTCCAGAGGTTCTCGTACGGCTGCGGATTCACCGCCGGATCGCCGTCGTAGTAATCCGTACGGATACCCGGGCCATCGGCACCCGAGTTCGTCACATACGGACCCATGCCGCGGATGCGCTGGTTGTTCAGCGGATAGCCGGTGAAGTCCGGATCATGCGTGAGGAACAGCGCCCACCAGTCCGACAGGCCTTCGCCCGGCTGCTGGCTGTTGTTCAAGCACGAGGAGGAGTTCAGCGGGCCGACGAGGCGGTTGGAAATGCCGTGGCCGTATTCGTGCGCAATGACGCCGTTGTCGAAGTCGCCGTCGCGATCCGGATTCGGAGCCGTCCAGATGTACATCTGCATCTTGCCGGCAACGCCGTCCGCGGACGGATAGAAGTTGGCGTTGTTGGTGCCCGAACCATCCTGCGCTTCACCACGAACCGGGTCGTTGCCCGTGCCACCGCGGCCGTAGTTGTTGACCTGGTAGTTGCCGTAGGTTTCGTTGAAGCCGTACTGGTAGAAGATGTCATGCATCACGTTCACCATGTAGAACTGGTTGGTGACCGCTGCATTGACATATGCGGATGGTGCTTGGGTGGCGAGGTCGATCGGATAGATGAAGCTCAGGCCCGCACCGCCATCCGGCTGCTCACCCGGCTCCGGATTGCTGTCGTTGTCGGCGTCGAGGTAGGAAATGGCGTTGTTGCCCTGCGACAGCGTGGATTCCGCACCCGCCACGCCATTGGTGTCGTGCCAGCCATAGGGCGAAGGCCACACGGCCGGAGCGGGCGAGAAGATCCACGGATCGGTCAGGATGACGCGACCGTCGGCGGGGGCTGCCGGCGTGGAGTGCACCGGGGATTCAATCGGCAGGCCGGTGTTCTGGGCGAACACCTGATACTGCGCGAACTCAACGCCGGAGAACTTGGTCCAGACGTGGCCGGTTTCGGCATCGACGTTGAACTCCGCCACGTCGGGAACCATGCCGTACTGCGGCTTTTCCTGGAACGTGAAGTTCCACACCAGGCGCGCTTCGCCGGCGACCGGCAGCAGCATCAGCTGCGCCTTGAACGGCTGGGCGAGACCGGAAGCGTCGATTTGGGTGATCTGCTGCACGCCGCCCGGCTTGCCGACCAGCGACGGGAAGATCACACCGGCATCGATGCCCATGAAATCCGCCGCCGCGATGACGGCCTGTTCCGCCGAGATCGCCGGGGTGTTGCGGTTGAACGAGGCGCGCAGGTTCGGCACGAAGCCGTTGTTCACCGACAGGATGCGGCCGTCGTTGTTGATGTTGATGTGCAGGTACGCGTTGTAAACCGGCAGCCCCTGGTAGGTCTGCTGCAGGTAGATGTGACGCACGCTGCTCGCCGGGGAAACGATGTCGCTGGCGATGACGAAATCGCTGACATCCCCGCTGGTCAGGCCGAGAAGGTCGGTGTTTTCACGAATGAACGCGAGCGCGATCTCCTTCGTGTCGCCGGGCTTCGCCTCGGTCAGGTGGCCGACCATGTTGTTCAGCGTCGTGGTAGCACCGGTGGCGGCGTCGATCTCATAACGCAAATCGCGCACGCGCGACTGCAACGCGCCGAGCGCGCGCGCCTGAGCCGGGTTGGCGATCGCCAGCGAACTGACAAGATCAACACTCGGACGGTTGTCGATGTCGTGGCCTGCGCCCTTGCCGGGAGCAGGAGCGACCTGTGCGTAAGCGGCCGGCGCAAGCGCGGCAACGAGCGCAAGCGACAGCAGCGACTTTTTAATGTTGCGTTTCATGGAACTTCCTTAGTAGCGCAAAGGTATTGCGTTGGCGGTGACCCACGACGGCGGGCGAGAACCCGGGGCGTGCGGAACTTGTGAAGAACCGATGCGCACCGAACCTGAACATCCCCTGAGAACGGCACGCGAAGCTTGATGATTGCAGAACTGTCTCTCGTTGTCGAACGATTAAGAAAAGCAATTATGTGACAAAAGTCACGGTTCCATGAAAGCAAGCAACGGCGCCATTTTCCCGGCACGCACGCCCCCAACGCCTCCCCGGGGCAAGGGAGAGGCAGCCGGAAATTGCGCTCGGATTACGGTTGGCGCCGATCCCGCCGGCAGCCGCGGCGGGATCGGTCAGGCGCTGGCGACTCAGCGCTCCGCCAGCCAGTTGCAGATGGTCTCGGGGACTTCGCGCTGCGCGCGGCTGGAGACATAGATGCCGATATGGCCGCCCCGGAAGGACTTTTCGGTGTAGTCGCGGGTTCCGACGAGTTTGCCGAGCGCACGCGAGGCGTCCGGCGGAACGAGGTGGTCCTGCTCGGCGTAGATGTTCAGCACCGGAGCCTTCACATTGCGCAGGCTCACTTCGCGCCCGCCGATCACGATGCCGCCGTTGATGAAGCCGTTGCCCTGGTAGAACTGCTTGATGAACTGGCGCAACGCCTCGCCGGCCTGGTCGGGCGAATCGAAGATCCACTTCTCCATGCGCAGGAAGTCTTCCACCGCCTTGCCGTCCTCGAGGATGTCGGTGAAGCCGACATACTTCTGCAGATGGAGACGGAAAGGCTTGAGCATCATGTAATTGGCGTTCATCAGGTCGCCGCTGACGTTGCCGAGCGCATCGATCATCAGGTCCGCGTCGACCTTCTGGATCCAGTGCGAAAGCATGTTGTCCGGCGTCTGGAAATCCACCGGCGTCACCATCGTCACCAGATTGCGCACGCGCTCCGGATGCAATGACGCATAGCACAGCGACATGGCGCCGCCCTGGCACACGCCGAGCACGTTGATGGCCGGCAACCCGTGCTGCTTGCAGATGAATTCGATGCAGCCGTGGATGAAGCGCTCGATGTAATCGGTGAGGTCGAGATAACGGTCGCTGCGATCCGGATATCCCCAGTCGATGATGTAGACGTCCTCGCCGCGCGACAGCAGGCCGCGCACCAGCGAGCGATCCTCCTGCAGATCCACCATGTACGGCCGGTTCACCAGCGCGTAGGCGATGGCCAGCGGAATCGCGCCCTCGCGCCGGTTCGGATTGACGTAGCGGTACAGCGTGAGCTTGCCGTCGCGGTAAACGGCTTCCTTCGGGCTGACGCCGAACTCGATCGAGCCCACGTTCGGCATGGTGCGCAGACCCGCCGCAATCTTGTTCTGCGTCTTCAGTGCCTCGGCCCACGCATCCTGCGGGGTGAAGCCGAACGGATTGCCGAAGCCGAACGGAGGAAACCCCTGACGGTTGAAACCCTGCCCGCTCATTTGCCCACCTTGCGCTGGGCGCGGTTATCGGACTTGGGCGGCACATCCGGCAGCTTGCGGCCAAACGCCCGCGGCCCATCGACCAGTGGGAACAGCGCCACCGGAGCGGGAGGCGCGGCTTCGCGGCGCGAAGGCTTGGCCGCCTTTCCCGACTTCGCGGCGACCGTCGGGCGCGCGGATTTGGCAACCTTGGGGGTACGCCGCTCCGATTTGGGCGACTTGCGCGAAACCGGCTTGTCCCCGACGTTGGCGTCGATCGATTCGGCCGCCGTGCGCGGCGTTACCGGCAAGGACACCACGACCGCGCTTTCAGGCGTACTTTGGGATTTGGCCGGCGCCGGCTCGCGCGCCGCCATCGCGGCTTCGCGCGTCCGGCTCTCGCTCGCCTTCAGCTGCGCCTTGAGCGCGCGGACTTCGCGTTCCAGTACCGCGATCTTGCGCGCTGCGGCATCGACCTCGACGCGACTCGGCAGACCGGCAGCGGCGGCGGCACGGTCGATCTGCGCCTGCAGCGCCTTCTGGAAGCGCATCTGCGCGTTGGTCAACTCGCCCAGATCGTTCTGGAAGGCTTCGCTCATCGCGATCTCCGCCCAGACCTGCTCGCCCGCATCGATCCACAGGTCGAACGCGGCCCGGGCCGACTCGGGCTTCTTGCCCGAAGCCGAAGCCTCATCGAGCAGGCGTTCGTAACGCGACTGGGTCTTCTGCATCAAATCCTGGAAGTGACGCAAGAACTTGTGCGTCAACTCATCGAGTTCGAGCTTCGCCAGGATGGTCGCCTGCCAACGTTCCTGTTCCTCGCGCAACAGTCCAATGCCTGGCGTCTTCATCCAAGTGCGCATCGATCCGACACCGGCGTGCTCGACCGCCTGGCCCGCCGCCTCACCGAAGGAAGCCGCCTGCTGCATCCATGTTTCGAAGGCGTCGCGCATCTGCGCGAACGGATTGGCGTTCGCGGCGGCTTCGCCCATTTGCGACAACTGTGCGAGCAGCGCAGGAAAATCCGGCATTTGCGGCTGGGCGGTCGAAAAAGACCACGGCGCGGCGGATTTCATCCACGCAAACGGATCCGAGGCAAGGCCAGCAGGCGGAAATCCCAACGGAGGAAAACTTCCCATGGGACCAAAGCCGCTGAATCCGTTCGGCATCCCGGAACCGCCGGATGCCGCCTGGCGCTGCGCCATCTGCCAGAGCTGCTGCGCCAGTGCAGCCAGCGCCGCAGGGCTACTGTCGTTGCCGAACATCGTGTCCTCCGCCTGTGTCCAAGTGGTCTGATGGTTCAGGCCATGTTACGACGAACCTTGTCGATTGCATGCTGCTTCCGGTCAAACGCCAGCGTCGTTCGATCGGGCCCAGCGCGCGACCACTTCCGCCAGTGCTTCGCCATCCAGCGGCTTGCGCGCGAACCCGACCATGCCCGCCTCGTGCGCGCACTCCTGCACCCGAGGATCGGCCGTGGCGGTGATCGCGACCAGCGGCGGCGCATCGGGCAAGCCCGTCGCGATCCGCGCCAGTTCCAATCCTCCCATCCCGGGCAAATCCAGATCGACCAAGGCAAGATCGAAACGCTGCGCCGAAAGTTCCGATAAGGCCGCCAGCGCCTGCGGCGCATGCACGACGTGGTGTCCCTGCGCCTGCAACAGTCCCTGCAGAACCTCGGCGCTGGTGGCGTCGTCTTCGACCAGCAACACCTTGCACGCGCGATGCGGATGCGTGGACGCGTTGTCCGCGGGCGGTGCGCATCCTTCGTCGGCTGTTTCCAGCGGCAACCACGCCCGGAACGTGCTGCCCACGCCCAACGTGCTTTCGACCTCGATTTTCCCACCCATCGCACGCGCCAGTTCGTCGCAGATCGCCAATCCCAGTCCTGCACCGCCATAACGCCGCGCCGTGGCTTCGCCATCAGCCTGTTCGAAGCGGTTCAGCACGCGCGAACAGGTCGCCACGTCCATGCCGGGACCGGTATCGCAGACCGCGAATTCGATGCCATTTTCGCGGCGGGCCACCCGGATCGACACCTTGCCCTCAGCGGTGAACTTGATCGCGTTATTGCCCAGATTCAGCAGGATCTGCGCGAGGCGGTGCGGGTCGCCGAACAGGGCTTTGGGCAGGGAAGCATCGGCATCCACGCCAAAGCCAAGTCCTTTCTTTCGCGCCAGCGGCGCGAGCAGGGAATGCACTTGCGCGAGCAGCGACGGGAGCTCGAAACACTCATGCGCAAACTGCAACTTCCCCGCCTCGATCCTCGCCAGTTCCAGCGCGTCGTCGAGCAGGCGCAGCATCAGCTTTCCAGATTGCAGGATCGCTTCGGCTCGCTGTTGCTGCCTTGGCGGAAGCCCTTCGCGCGCCATCAATTCGGCCATGCCGAGCACGCCCGTCATCGGCGTACGGATCTCGTGGCCCATCGTCGCGAGGAACTGGCTTTTCGCGTCCGAGGCGGCCTCCGCCCACTGCCGTTGGCGCTCGGCCAGATCAAGACGATGCGCCCGCGCCAGACGGCGCCGCTGCAAGGTCGCACCCAAGGCCAGCAGCAGCACGGCCAACAAGGCGTAACCGAGCATCGCCGGGCCGGTACGCCACCAGGGCGGTGTCACGTCGATCCGGATCCGCACCGGCTCCGACCATGCGCCAGCCGCGTTCATGCCCTGCACCGCCAGTTCGTATTGACCCGACGGTAATTGCGAGAACACGCGGACGCCGTCGAAGCCTTCTTCGACCCAGTCGTCCTCGTAGCCGTCCAACCGGAAGCGGTAGCGGTTGGCGGCGGGATCCGCGAGCGATGCCAATCGCGCGACGATACGCAGTTCGCGGTCGCCATGGGCGATCTTGATCGGACCCGCCGGATCGAGCTCCCGCAAGATGCCATCGCGACGCATATCGATGCCGGCGATGCGCAAGGCCGGCACGGGCGGCGGTTCCGACAGCCGTGCCGGATCGAAGGTCACGACACCGCCAAGCGTTGTCGCCGCGATGCTGCCATCGAGCAGCCGCAACGGCGGCAACAGGCCGAACTCCTCCGAGGGCAGCCCGTCGCGCAGGCCATAGCGACGCCAGCCGCTTGATTCGCGATAACGGTACAGACCTCGCAGGCTGGTGACGAACACATCGCCGTTATCGGCCACGATCAAACCACCGCCCTCGGTCGCGGGCGGGCCATCGGGCGCAGCGTAGCGCTGCATCAGTTGCCAGTTTTCACCGTCGCGGCGATACCTGGTCACATCCTTCGCGCCTTGCACCCAGAGCGTTCCATCCGGTGCGAAATCGATGCCATAGGCAGGACCGGTCGCCACACCTGCGACGGGGACGAAAAGTGAGCCTGATTCATCCAGTCGCAGCACCCCAGCAGTAGCCGCGAGCCATATCGTGCCCTCGGGATCCTGCACAACGGCCTCCACCTTGGTCGCTGGTGAATCCTCCGCAGCTTTCACAAGGAAACGCTTGATGAGGCGCCCGTCGATACTCCGACGCTCCAGACCATCGCCGTAAAAGTAGATCCAGACGTCGTCACCCACACGGCGCAGCAAATTCACGCTGTCGTCGATCAGCGCCTCATCCGCTGCTGGCGGCCATGGTGTGAAGGTTTTCCGCGCCGGTTCGTACCGCATCACGCCGCTGTTGTAGCCGAGCAATAGACTGCCGTCCGGCAAGGCAGCGAGACTGTTCAAGCGGACAGACACCGCCGAGTCCGCCACGTTGATCCGCGTCATGCCGGACGCATCGGCCCGTACCAGCCAACTTTCGCCGCCGACGATCCACAGCACGCCATCCGGCGTCTGAGCCAGATCGGTCGCGCTCCCTTTCAAGGCACCGTTCACACCACTTTCCAGTACCGAGAAATCGCGCCAGTCCGGCGGCAGGTAGGCGAGACCACCTTGGTAGGTGGCGAACCAAAGGTCGCCCTCGAAATCCTCCAATATCGCCAGCACCATGCGCGCCTGCGCCGGAATGCCCTGCCCCTGCACCGTTCGCCAACCCTGTCCCTCGTCGACGCCCATGCCTGTGCGCGTCCCGAGCCAGTACGAGCCGTCACGCGAACGCAGCAGCGATGTCACGCCGCTGGACAAGGGCCCGGGCGGCAGCTCGAGTTTGCGCAACACGCCATCGGACAACTCGAACAAGCCGGTCGAAGCGCCGATCCGCACTTGTCCGGACGCATCCGCGGCGAGGTTCAATATCCGCACGCCGCGCAATTCGCCTGCATCGAACGGCAACAGTTCGAGGCCTTGCGGCCCGGCCTGCTCCAGGCCATCCGCGGTTCCTGCCAACACCCGTCCATCCTTCAGCGGCTGCAGGGCGACCACATGATTGCGCCTGGGGTTCGAAGCATCGGCCGCAAAATGTTCCAACACGTCGCGTTCCAGGTCGTAGCGGTACAGACCGGAAGCGAAGCCGCCGAACCACAAGGCACCGTCGTCCGTGGAAGCGATCGCCCACACGTCTTCGACCTTGAAGCGCGGATCGGTCTCGGCGCGCAGATGCCGCCAGGTCTTGCGACGCGCATCGAGCACCGAAAGACCACCGCCCTCGGTCGCGACCCAAAGCCGGTTTTCCGCATCCACATGCAGCGCCTGCACGCTGTTGCCAGGCAGGGAATCCACATCGCGCGGATCGTGGCGATAGATGCGGAATTGCACCCCGTCGAAACTCGCCAGGCCGTCGCGGGTGCCGATCCACAGCAAGCCGTCCCGATCCTGTGCCAGCGCTATGACGCGGTTCGACGGCAGACCCTTGCTGCTGTCGATCATCTGGAACAAGGGCGATCCGGGAAGCCTGGCTTCCACCCCTGACGTGGCCACCTGTGCAACTGCTGGCGCGGGTGCCGCAGCCGCCAAGGCGAACGCAGCGACCATCGCCATGCGCCTTGCATAAGATGCCGTCCGAATCGTCATCGCCACGCCTCGATCGATCCACCCTGTGCGTTACATTGCCGTCAATGGCCCGTCCGTCTCAACCGCTGCGCTACCTCATCGCCCTCGCCTTGGCCGTGGGCGCCGGGATGTTGCTGCTGACCTTGCTGCGCGCCACCGATGCGGCGCTTTCGGTCTGGCAACGCCTGCAGGATTGGCCGGAAGCGGTGCGTTACGGTTTCGCCGCCCTGTTCGGGGTACTGATCGTCGGCGTGGTGTTCGGCATATGGCGCCTGCTGCGCGAGCCGCGCCCGCGCACGGCCAAGGCGGCCCCACTGGATCGCGGCGCACTCGAACGCCGACTGGATAACATGCCCGAACTCGACGAAGGCGCAGCAGCGGCGCGCGCCGAACTTTCCGAGCTGGATCGCCGGCGCGCCGAACGGATCGTGCAGGCCTGCCTGTTCGGCCAGATCTCCACTGGCAAAAGCAGCCTGCTGCACGCGTTGGCGCCCGAAGCGCCGGCGCAGATCGGCGTGACCGGCGGAACCACGACGAGCGTGCAGCGCCATCGCGGCGTATTGCCCGATGGCCGCGCGCTGGAACTCTCGGACGTTCCCGGCTCGCTCGAAGCCGGCGATACCGGGCACTTCGCCATCGCCCGCGCCGAGGCCGCCCGCTGCCATGTCGTGCTGTACGTCGTCGATGGCGACCTGACCCGAGCGCAGCAGGCGGAACTGGCCGCGCTCGCCGGTTTCGGACGTCCCATCGTGATCGTGCTGAACAAGCTCGACCGCTACGGCAGCGACGAGCTTTCGGCGCTGCTCACGCAACTGAAAAAGCATGCCAAGCCGTTCGATGCCTTCGTGGTCGCGGCCAGCGCCGGTTTCACCGAGGACGTGGTGCGCGAGTTTCCCGATGGCCGCCGCGACGTGGTGCAACGCGAAGTCCCGCCACGGATCACCGAGCTGCAAAAGCTGCTGCAGCGCATCGCCAGCGCCGGCGCCGAAGCGCTGGAACCGGGTCGCGAAGCCGCGCATCTGGCGCACATCGACGAACAACTGGCGCAGGTTGAACGCCAGGCGCGCAAGAAGCGCAGCCAAGACGCCATCGACAAGACCACGCGCCGCGCCGTGATCGGCGCTCTCGCCGCGGTCGCGCCGGGAACGGATCTGGTCATCCAGGGCGCGCTGGCCACTGCGTTGACGCGCGAGCTGTGCTCGATCCACGGACTCTCGGTGCGCGATGTCGATATCGACGAACTGCTGTCGCGCGCCGGCGGCCTGTTGCGCACCACGACTTCGGTAACCCTCGCGGTGATCGGCAACGCGCTGAAAGCCTTTCCCGGCGCCGGCACGCTCGGCGGCGGACTGGTGCACGCAGTGGCTTACGGCCTGATTTTCGACAGCCTCGGCCACGCGCTGGACGAGACACTCGAGCACGTCGGCACGATCGATCGCGAAGCCACGCTGCAATCCTTCCGCGAACGCCTCGCCGCGCCGTCGAAAGATCGTCTGCTGGCGCTGGCGAAACTCGCCTTCGAGCACCGCGACGAAGCCGAGAAACCTTAGCTCAAAGCACGCCCTCCAATTGCAGCAGGGCGCGCTTGCGCTCGACGCCGCCGGCATACCCGGTGAGCGAACCGTCCGCGCCGAGCACGCGATGGCAAGGCACGATCACGCTGAGCGGATTGCGTCCCACCGCCGCGCCGACCGCGCGGACGGCGGCAGCCTTTCCGATAGTTCGCGCGATCGCGCCGTAGCTGGTCGTCCGGCCGAATCGCACCTCGCGCAACGCGGCCCACACCTCGCGCTGGAACGGCGTGCCGCGCGAATCGTCGAGCGGCAGATCGAAGGCCTGCAATTCACCGGAGAAATACGCGCCCAATTGTTTGGCGGCCTCGCGCAACACGACATCGTTGCGCGATTCACGCCAATCGCGCATTTCAGGCCAATGCTTCTGTCCATCGAACCACGCGCCGCACAGGCCCGCATCGCTGACCGCCAAGATCATGCCGCCGAGCATCGTGTCGATGCGCAGGTAACGTGGAAGCGTCGTGGCATTCATTTCCATTTCTCCTGAGCGAAGGAAAGGCGCTGCCATGCCCGCAGCACGGCATAACTGCGCCATGGCCGCCATCGTTGCGAAAGCGATTGGGCCTCGCGCGCATTGGCCACGGCCAAGGACTTGCGCAAGGCGACATCACCGGAAGGGAACGCATCGGGCCAGCGCAAGGCACGCATCGCGATGTACTGCGCGGTCCAGTCGCCGACGCCGGGCAGCGCCGTCAGCGCTGCGAGCGTCGAAGCCACGTCCACGCCCGGATGCAATTGGATCCGATGCGCGAGCACTTCGTTCGCCAGCGAGCGGATCGCGGTCTGGCGCTGGCGCACGATGCCAAGCGCGCCGAGCGCGTCCTCGCCGGCTTCAAGCAAGACGCGCGGCCATGGGAACGCACGATCCACTCCCGCGATCGGCGTTTGCACCGGCTCACCGAAAGCCCGAACCAAGCGCGTGGCGATCGTCCGCGCCGCCGCGACGCTGACCTGCTGGCCAAGGATCGCGACCACCGCCAGTTCGAACCCATCCAGCGCGCCGGGCACGCGCAGACCTGCCATGCCGGGAAAGTCCGCACCCAAGGCATCCTCGATGGTCAAGGGATCGGCATCGAGGTCGAGCCAGGCCCGCACCCGTTCGATGACCTGCGGCAGGCACGATGCCAGCGCCGGCGCGACCCGCACCACGGCGAGATTGCGTTGCGGTTCGAATGAGGTCTGCACCCAGCCGACCAGGCGCCCGTTGTTCCGCTCCAGGACCAGCGTTCGGGCGATCCGCAAGGCGTCTGGCTCGACCACTTCCACGCCCGCCAAGGCGCGCTTCCCGAAGAAATCCAGCAAAGCCGCCGGATCAAGCGGCGGTCGGATGCCGAGCCGCAATTCCAGCGGCTCGTCGCTCATCGCTGCCGCCTCGCCACCACGCCGCAATGCCGACGGATTCATACCGTATTGCGCGCGGAACGCCGCATTGAAACGCCGCACGCTGGCGAAGCCGCTCGCCAACGCAACCTGCGCCACCGGCAATGCGGTATCGGCGAGCAACTGCTTGGCCGTGAGCAGCCGACGCGTCTGTACGTATTGCATCGGCGTCACGCCGAATTGCTGCTGGAAGATGCGGCGCAGATGGCGATCGCCGATGCCCAGCTTCTTCGCGACGGATGCCACATCCAAGCCATCGGCGCCCCAGCTTTCCGGCGTGTCGATCAATCGTGCGGCGGCCACCGCCAAGGCCTGCGGCGCGTCTTCGCTCGACCAGTGCCGCGCGCGCGGCGCAAGTTCCGGTCGGCAGCGCAGGCACGGCCGGAAGCCGGCGGCTTCGGCTTGCGCGGCATGTCGGAAAAAACGGCAGTTCGCCCTGCGCGGCAAGCGCACGCGGCAGATCGGGCGGCAATAGATCCCGGTGCTGGTCACCGCGGTGAAGAAGCGGCCATCGAAACGCGCATCGTGCGCTGCCATGGCGCGATAGCAGGCGGTTTCGTCCAGCGGCGCAAGGTTGGCGGAAATCGCGTCCATGCGGCGCATCATAGGCGCATGGCGGAACTGCGATGGCCGTTTTCGGACATGGATGTCGCAGCCACCAGACCCGCGCTTGCCTTAGCATCGCCACATCGTTTTCCACCGGAGTCCAGCGAATGCGCCCGCTCCATCGCCATTTCCTGCAGGCACTGGCCGCACCGTTGCTGTCGCTGGCGGCCATCGCGCCCGCCGACGCCAAGCTCGAGCGCTACGAATTCGACCCGGCCCACACCCGCATCGCCTTCGCCGTCGACCACTTCGGTTATTCGCATGTGCTCGGCGCGTTCGCGCGGCCGACGGGCGTGCTGATGTTCAATCCGGACGACTGGTCGCGTTCGAAGGTGGACGTGACGGTGGAACTTTCGACGCTGGAGCTTGGCGACGACAAGTTCGAGAAGCGCATCCTCAAGCGCGACTTCCTGGGCGCGAAGAAGCATCCGCATGCACGTTTCGTCTCCACGCGGATCGAACCGACCGGCGGGAACACCGCGAAAGTGCACGGCGAACTGACGCTGCGCGGTGTCACCCGGCCATTGACGCTCGATGCCAGGCTCAACAAGCTGGCGCGCAACCGCTACGCATTGATGAAGAAGGTCGCCGGTTTCAGCGCGACCGCGACGCTCAACCGGGCCGATTGGGGCATGGCCGGCAATGATGGCGTGATCGGTGCGAGCGTCGAATTGAGAATCGAGGCCGAAGCCGTTCGTTCCGCCACGACGGAGTGATCCGGCTGGCATAGTTGTCGCCTGCGCCCATCGGGCTTCCACACTCTTCTTTCCACTTCAGGTCGCCACGAGGAGGACCACCCATGTCGCTACGCAATACCGATGAACGCTACGGCTGGCCCAGCCGGATGCTGCATTGGCTGATCGCCATCCTGATCCTGTGCCTTGCCATGGTGGGCTGGATCATGGGCGAACTGCCGAAGAACCCGAAATACTTCTGGGTTTACGACCTGCACAAATCCTTCGGGATCCTCGTGCTCGCGCTGATGGTGATCCGCCTCGGCTGGCGCCTGTACGCCGGCTCGCCGAAGCCCGTTCCCGGAACGCCGACGTGGCAGCACCTCGTCGCCACGGTCACGCATTGGGCCATCTATGCCATGGCGTTCGCGATGCCGATTTCCGGCTGGCTGTACGACTCGGCGAGCGGCCTGCGCGCGTTGAAATTCTTCGGGCTGTTCGTGGTGCCGAAACTGACCGCGCCGGACCCGGAGCTGAAGGCCACCACGCACGCCTTCCACGAATACGGCGTCTGGATCCTGCTGGCGCTGGTCGCGGCACATGCCGGCGCGGCGCTGTGGCATCACCTGATCCAGAAAGACCGCACGCTGATGCGGATGCTGCCCGCCTCGCTGGAGAAGAAGGACGGTTGATGCGGAAGTACGGGGAAACCAAGCTTTCCGGATGGCTTGAGTATCCTGCGGAAACCGCCATATTCGCTGTTTGTCCAGCCTCTCCCGAAGGAGCCGCGCCATGAAAAAGCTGCTTGCCACCGCCCTCTTCGCCACGCTCTCCGCGGCCTCGTTCGCCAGCGCCGCGGCCACCGACTGGAACGCCGACAAGGCTGCGTCCACGCTCACGTTCACCGGCGCTGCCGAAGGCGAGAGCTTCACCGGCCAGTTCAAGGAATTCACGCCGAAGATCCGCTTCGATCCGGCCGATCTGGCCGACAGCAAGTTCGACGTGACGATCCAGCTCGCCAGCGCCGACAGCGCCAACACCGAGCGCGACGAAATCCTGCAGGGCAACGATTTCTTCAACACCGCGAAAACCCCGCAGTCCACCTATGTGGCGACCGCGTTCCGCGACTTGGGCAATGGCAAGTTCGCGGCCGACGGCACGCTGACGCTGCGCGGCGTGTCCAAACCGGTGACGCTGGAATTCACCTGGACCAGCGACGGCACCAACGCGACGCTCGACGGCAGCGCCGTGGTGAACCGCCTCGACTTCAACGTCGGCGCGGGCGATTGGGCCGATGCCTCGACCATCGTGCACGAAATCGGCGTGACGACCACGCTGAAACTTTCCGCGCACTGATCCCACGCAACGGCGATCGACGTGAGCCTGCGCAGTCGCTGGCGGCATTTCCGGCGCAGCCTGCGGCGCGGTAGCGAACCTGCCGCGCCGCGCAACGGCGACGAACACCTGGTTCGCGCCGCGCACTCCTTGCGCGAGCTGCTGCGCGACAGCGCGATCCCGGCATCGGTGCGCGATGCGCTCGCGGCCGATTACGCCCAGATCGAACTGATGCTCGACAAGCTCGAACACGGCCATGTCCACATCGCCGTGTTCGGGCGCGTTTCGGTCGGCAAATCCTCGTTGTTGAACGCCATGCTCGGCGAAAAGGCGTTCGAGACCGGCGTGCTGCACGGCACCACCAGCGCCGCCGATCATCGGCGCTGGCGCGAGGCGCAGGACCACGGCGTGCACTTGATCGATACGCCCGGCATCAGCGAGCTGTCCGGCGAGGAACGCGAGAAACTCGCGTTCGAAGTCGCCGGCCGCGCCGACCTCGTGTTGTTCGTCGTCGACGGCGACATCACGTCGGTCGAACTGGAGGCGCTGCGCCAGATCGCCGCAACCCAGCGCCCGATCGTGCTGGTGCTCAACAAGGCCGACCGCTACAGCACCGCGCAACGCACCGAACTCCGGCAGAAGCTGGTCGAGCGCACGCGCGGCCTGGTCGCCGAGACCAACATCGTCGAAGTGATGGCCCAGCCTGCGAGCGAACGCCTCATCCGGGTCGACGAATCCGGCAACGAAACCGAGATGCTGCGCGAACGCGAGCCGGACATTTCCCGCCTGCGCGAACGCGTGCTGGCCATCCTCGAAGCCGAGGGCAAGACGCTGGCGGCGTTGAACGCGGCCCTGTTCGCCGGCCGCCTGTCCGATGAGATCGGCGCGCGCCTCACCGCCATCCGGCAGGAACTCGCAAGCCGCGTGATTCGCCTGTACTGCATCGCCAAAGGCGTCGCCGTGGCCTTGAACCCGTTGCCGGCCGCCGATCTGCTGGCCGCCGCGACGCTCGACGTGGCGCTGGTGATGCACCTTTCGCGTCTTTACGGCCTGCCGCTGACGCGCATGGAAGCGGGCAAGCTGCTGGCGACGATCGCCGGACAATTGGCGGCGCTGATGGGCGCGGTCTGGGGCGTGCATCTGGTGGCGTCCGCGTTGAAGCTCGCCAGCGCCGGGCTATCCACCGCGCTCACCGCCGCCGCACAGGGCGCCTTGGCGTGGTACGCGACGGTGCTGGTCGGCCGCGCCGCCGAGGAATACCTGGCACAAGGCAAGAGCTGGGGCGAAGCCGGACCCAAGCGCGTCGTCGCCGATATCGTCGAAAGCCTGGACCGCGATTCGATCCTGCGCGAAGCCAAGGATGAAATCCTGGCGCGACTGCGGGGGCAATCCGCGGATTAAAACCGCAGGCCACGCATTCTCTATTGCCATTCCCCTGTTCAGGGTGGAAACTTCGTGTAACAAATGGGAATGCAGGGGATTCCGTGAGCTGGCTGGATTCGATCAAAAGCCTGCTTGGCTTGAATGCGCCCACGAAGGCAAAAGCACCACTTCCGGCCATTGCGGAAACGCCAACCGGGCCCGCCGTCGATATTCCGGCGGAACAATCGCCGGAACCTGTGACCGTACCGCTGCCGGCCGGCAAGGAACGCCGCGAACGCGAGCGCGTCAATGCCCCGCGTGGCACACGGGTGCTGATCGTGGACGACTCGCCGACCATCGTCGCCCTGCTGCGTCGCATGATGCAGCAGAACGGCTATGAAACCTTCGAGGCCGGCGACGGCGAAACGGCGCTGGCCAACGTCACCGACCAGATGCCCGACCTGATCTTCCTGGACATCGTCCTGCCCGGCATGAACGGTTTCGAGGTGCTGCGCCGCCTGCGCCGCTCCGTCGAAACCCGCCACATCCCGGTGATCATGATTTCCGGCAACGAACTGGCGACCGAACAGTTCTATGCCCAGCGCATCGGAGCAGACGACTTCATGAAGAAGCCGTTCTCGCGCTCGGAAGTGTTCATGCGGATCGAGAAATTGCTCGGGCCGGATCGGATGCCGCATCGGCCATCGCAGGCGATCTTGCCGACCGCCGAGTAAGGCTTACGGGCGCTGGGGCAACACGATCTCGGCCGCGACGCCGAGGTGGTCCGAACTCCAGCCCGACATCGCCCAGCGGTTTTCGATGCCAACGCCGCCGGAAACCAGGATGTGGTCGATGGCGCGGCGCGGCCGCCAGCTCGGGAACGACGGCACGCGATGCTGCGGTTCGGGCGCCTGCAGGGACGTGGCCCGATACAGCGGCGCCATTTCCGGCGAATCGGATTCGCAGTTGAAGTCGCCCATCAGCACCTTGTGGCCTTCGCCCGACAGAAGCTCGGCCAGGAAGGATGCCTGCGCGGCGCGGGTGCGCGGCGTCAACGACAGATGCGCGATCGCGACGGTGAGGCTGTCGCGGCCTTCGCCGTAACGCACCAACATCGCGCCGCGTCCGGGAATGCGGCTCGGCAAAGGATAGTCGTGCACCTCGTCCGGTTCGTGTCGCGACAGCAGCCCATTCGCGCTGGCCGCGACGCCGCCGACGCGGCGGTTCGCCTGGTAGCTCCAGAACGGGAATCCGGCGCGCTCGGCCAGATAGTGCGTCTGGTTGAGGAAGCCGGAACGCAGCGACCCGGCATCGCTTTCCTGCAAGCCGACCAGATCGAAGGCGGAAGCCTGCTGCGCGAGCAGATCGAGATTGCCGCGTTTCTCGCGGCTCGGCAGCACGTGATTCCAGGGCTTCGTGACGTAGTCGCGATAAGCGCGGGTGATCGCGCCAGCCTGGATGTTGGCGCTCAACAGCCTCAGACGACGGACAGCGTCCGGGGCCGGATGTGCTTGATGTTGGGCAGCGGTATCCACGAGACGAAGTTATGGGTGCTTCGTGGCTCGTGCAAGCCGCTGCCCGCCGTCGCGCTTATTTGGCACTAAGGCTCGCGCGTTCCTTCTCGACGAGGAAGTCGGTCACTTGCAGCATCCGCTTGAAGCCGCCCTGCCCCGCCATGACGCGGTACTTGCCGTTCACGATCATCGTCGGCGTGCCTTCCACGCCGTAGGCGCGGCCGCGCTGGCGCGCGTCGGCGACCTTGTCGTTGACCGGGAAGCTTTCGATGGTGGAAAGGAATTCATCCTTGTTCACGCCGGTGCGGTCGGCATAGAACTGCGCGATGTCCTCGAGATTGCGCACCGGCATCTTGTCTTCGTGCAGCGCCTTGAAGAATTCGTCGTGGGCCTTGTCTGCGACCCCCATCGTCGCCGCGGTGAAATACACCGCCGCATAGGCGTCCCAGATGCCGCCGAACGCCGCCGGCACGAGTTCGAACTGCACGTCGGACTTCTGCCGCTTCGTCCACTCCGTCACCAGCGGCGCGAAGTGCGCGCAGTGCGGGCAGGAGTAGCCGAACACTTCCACCACTTCGATCTTGTCGCCGGCGCGCGACGGTACCGGCGGATCGATCAGGAAGTAATCCTTGCCTTCGACGAACTCCGTCGCGGCTTTTTCGGTTTTGGCGTCCTGCGCCGCGGAAAGACCGGCGAAAGCCAGCAGCGCGACGGCGAACACGGCGGAAAGGCGCGAACGAAGGTTCATCGTGAAATCTCCGGAAAACGTCTGATGCTGCGCAGGACTGCGCGGGAATATCGGATGACAGTCGGAGGCGGCGAAGGTTCCGCCGCCAACGCGATCATTTCTCCGCGGCGGCGGCCAGTTCCTTGTCGACCAGCCAGCGTGCGGTGCGCAGCATGCCCTGATGGCCGCCCGCGCCCGCGACGACGCGGTACTTGCCCGCGACCACGATCGTCGGCGTGCCTTCGATGCCCCAGCGCGCCAGCGTCTTCTGGGCGCGGGCGATCTGTGCGTTCACCGCGAACGATTTCATCGCGGCGGCCAGCTCATCACCGTTGACGCCCAGCTCCTTGTACAGGCCGACCACTTCTTCCGCATCGCCGCGCTTGATCTTGCGCTCCTCCACCATCGCCTTGAACAGGGCGGTATGGAGCTTTTCCTGCACGCCCAGTGCCTGCGCGGCGTAGAAGGCGCGCGCGATCTGCTCGAACGCGCCGAAGGAGGTCGGCACGTAGACGAACTTGGCCTTTTCCGGCAGCGAAGCCTTGAACGCCGGAACCAGCGGATCGAACTGCTGGCAGTGGATGCAGGTGTAACTGAAGACTTCCGCCACTTCGATCTCGCCGGGCGACTGGTTCAGCGGCTGCGGCGGATCGATGTAGAAGTAATCGACGTTCTCTTTCGGTTCCGGGCCGGCAAACGCTTCCGCTGACGGCTTCGGCGCTTCGGCCGGCTGGGCCGTTTCGGACGCGGCAGGCGTTTCGGCGGACTTCGATTCCCCCGTGGCCTGCGGCGCGGCAGCCGTTTCCTGCTTCGCAGCCGGCGCCGGGGCAGGCGCGGCGGATTCCTTGCCGCAGCCGGAAAGCGCCAGGGCGGCGGCGATCAGCACCGCGCCCAGAATGCGGTTCGCGCTCACTTGGCAGCCTCGGCAACGGACTGAGCCGCGTGCAGACCTTCAATGTAGCTGGCGAGCGAGGCGATTTCCTCGTCGGTCAGCTGCTTGGCAACGTCCACCATCACGGTGTTCTGATCGACGTTCGGCTTGCCCCATGCGATACCGGCGCGGAAATCGGTGAGCCGCGCGCTGGTGTAGGAAGCATGCTGTCCGGCCAGCGACGGATACGCGCTGCCCGGATTGCCGCGACCGGTCGGACCGTGGCAGGCCAGACACGCCGGAATGCCGCGCGCCGTGTCGCCGCCGCGATAGATCGCTTCGCCGACTTCGTAGAACTTCTTGCCCGAATTCGGACCATCGGCAATTTCCGCGTCGTCGGCGATGCCCGGCAAGGCCACCTGCGTGGCGAAGTAGGCACCGATGTCGCGCGCGTCCTGCGGCGTCAGGATGCTGGCGAAGCCGAGCATGACCGCGTTGTCGCGGCTGCCGTCCTTGAACATCGACAACTGGCGCGCGATGTAGCTCTCGTGCTGGCCCGCGATCTTGGGATATTGCGGATCGGCGGAATTGCCGTCGGCGCCGTGGCAGGCCGCGCAAGCGGCGGCCTTGTCCGCGCCAGCAGCCGCATCGCCAGGCAGTGCGGGCGTGTTGGACTCGGCCAACGGCTGCGCAACGGCGGCCTCGGCCTCAGCGGCAGCGGTCACTTGCGCCGGAGCGGTTTCCTGCGCGAACGAAGACGGTGCCAGAACCAGACCGAAAGCGGCGAACGCGACCATGCCAAAATAACGCCGATGACTCATACACTTCTCCGCGAAGATTCGTCGTGTGGGCCGGACGCGGCGTTGCTTGCGGAAGCGAAACGCCGGAAGCATCGAAACGGATGCTGGCCGGGCGGAAGGCTAGGCGGCAACGGGTCGCTGACCCGGCAATGCTGAAACGACCGAATTATTCCAGCCAGCCCGAGACGGGTCAACGAAACAAGGCAGTCCAAATGTCGCAACCCAACCCGCTGCGCAGTGCGCGCTACCTCAAAAGCGTGCACGAACTCCCGCAACTGCCGCCCGATTCCGGCGCGGAAGTGGCGATCGCCGGCCGTTCCAACGCCGGAAAATCCAGTGCAATCAATGCCATATGCGACCAGAACAGTCTGGCGCGCACCAGCCGCACGCCCGGCCGCACGCAACAGCTGGTGTTCTTCGAAGTCGCTCCGGAAAAGTATCTGGTCGACCTGCCCGGCTACGGCTACGCCAAGGTGCCGCCGGCGCTGCGCGACCACTGGCAGGCATTGATCGACCGCTACTTCACGAGCCGGCAAGCCTTGCGCGGTCTGGTCGTGGTGATGGACATCCGCCATCCGCTGCGCGATTTCGACCAGCAGATGCTGGCCTACGGCGCTTCGCGCGGGCTTTCCTGCCATTGCCTGCTGACCAAGGCCGACAAACTGCCGCGCGGCCAACAAAGCAAGTCGCTGCTCGAAACCCGTCGCGCGCTCGGCGACACCGCGAGCGTGCAGCTGTTCTCCTCGGAAACCCGGCTGGGCGTCGAGGAGGCGCGCGGCGTGCTGGCGACCTGGCTGGGACTCTGATCAGACCGTCGCGCCGAACAAACGGCCGACCACGGAGCTGAGGCCCATCGCCAGCAATCCCCAGAAAGCGACGCGCATCGCACCGCGCAGCATCGAGCCGCCGCCGGCATAGGCCGCGACCGCGCCGGACAGCAACAGGCCGACCGTGGTCGCCACCATCACCACGTCGTGGACGCGCTCGTGCGACGACAGCAGCGCCGCGCCCAGCGGCAACACCGCGCCTGCCGTGAACGAAGCCGCGGAGGCTCCGGCAGCAAGCAAGGGCTTGGCGCTCAACGCCGGCGTGATGCCGAGTTCGTCGCGGGCGTGGGCGGCGAGCGCGTTTTTCGCCGTCAGTTGTTCCGCGACCTTGCGTGCCAGATCCGGATCAAGCCCGCGTTGTCGATAAATCCCGGCCAACTCCTCCAGCTCGGCTTCGGGATCGGTGCTCAGCTCCTGCCGCTCCAACGCCAGATCGGCGGCCTCGCTATCGGCCTGGGATTTCACCGACACATATTCGCCCGCCGCCATCGACATCGCACCTGCCACCACGCCGGCAATTCCGGCCATCGCGATGGCATTCGCATCGGCGGAACTGGCGGCAACGCCAACGATCAACGCCGATGTGGAAACGATGCCATCGTTGGCGCCCAACACGGCGGCGCGCAACCATCCGGAACGCTGCAAACGGTGCTTGCTTTCCAAAGACTCATGCATGGTGGGCGGGTTTTTTTGGATGGCGATAGCCAGTATGGTAACGAATGGTTTCACGCGGGCCGGCGCATGGCGCCCTGCCCGGCATGGGGAAAACACGGGTGATCCTGGATATTTCGGCGCTGGCGCAGGCCAACATCGAAGCCGACGTGTGCATCGCGGGCGCAGGACCGGCGGGCATCGTACTGGCACTGGAACTCGCACGGCAGCGCCCGGACTGGCGCGTGCTTCTGCTGGAAGCCGGCGGGAGGGAAGTCGCGAACGAACGCGAGCGCGCCCTCTATCGCGTCGACATGCCCGACCTGTCCTACGCGGTCGATGCTTCGCGCCGCCGCCAACTCGGCGGCACCTCGGCGCACTGGGGCGGCTGGTCCAAACCGCTGGACGCCACCGATTTCACCGTACCGAAGGATTGGCCCGTGCCGGGATGGCCGTTCGGCCCGGAAGAGCTCACTCCGTTCATGCCCGCCGCGCACCGCTGGTGCGAAATCGCCAGCGACGATTACGACCCTGATTCGTTGCGCGAGCGCCAGCCGAACTGGATGCTGGAATGGCCGGAGGATTCGGCCGTCACCCAGCACCTGTTCCGCTTCAGCCCGCCGACGCGATTCGGCACGCGCTACGCCGCCGACCTGGAGCAACAAGAAAACCTCACCTGCCTGCTGCACGCCAACCTGTTCGCGCTGGAGCAGCAAGGCGATCGCATCGTTTCGGCGCAGATCCGCGCGCTCGATGGCACACCGAAAACGGTCAAGGCGAAGCATTTCGTGCTGGCACTGGGCGGCATGGAAACCACGCGCATGCTGCTGAACCTGCGCGGCGACGCCAGCGCCGACGGCGAAGGCATCCGCTCACCGCATCTTGGCCGCTGGTTCGCCGATCACTACGGCCTGCGCCCCGGCATCCTGCTCGCGCCGGCCGAACTGCAATACATCCGCAGCAGCGACGGCGGCCTGCCGGTCATGCCGGTGATCGCGCCTTCCGCGTCCAGCCTGGCGGACGGTCGCTTCCAGAATTCCTGCCTGATCCTGCAACCGGTTTCCACGTCGGATGACGTCTTGCCCGGTTACGGCGGCAACACCAGCCTGGGCTTCGTGCCGGGCGATTACTGGAATTACCAAGTCCAGATGATCATCGAGCCGCGCCCGCATCCGGACAGCCGCCTCACGCTCGTGGACGAACGCTGCGAGCTGGGTCTCAAGCGCCTGAAACTGGAGTGGCGGCAAGACGACCGCGACATGGAACTGGGCCTGGCCTTCTTCGATGAAGTCGGCAGCACGCTGGCGCAAATGGGCCTCGGCCGCGCGCGGCGCGTGCATCCCGAACTCGCCCAGCTGCGCGCCAACACCAGCGGCTCGAACCATCACCTCGGCAGCACCCGTTTCGCGAACGACCCGAAGGACGGCGTCGCCGACAGCCAAGGCCGCGTGTTCGGCTTGGACAACCTGCACTTGGCCAGCTCTTCGCTGTTTCCGCGCTACGGCTATTCCAACCCGACCCTCACGCTCGTAGCCCTGTCGGTACGACTTGCCGGGCATCTGTCGGGCAAAGGAGCCACCGCATGATGACCCGCCGCGATCTCATCGTCGCCGTCATCTCCGCCGCCGCCACATCCACCGGATTCCTCATGCCGTGGAAGCGCGTCGGCGACTGGATGATTCCGGCGCGCGACCCGATCGGCCTCGGCCACGAGATGGCGCAGTTCATCGCCCAGCTCGACAACGTCTCGCACGTCGGCCGCGCCTTCGTGGAGCAGTCGAATCCATCGGTCGAACTGGAAGATCTGGCAAAACGCTTTTCCGAACGGCTCGGTCCCTTGCCGACGGAAGCCAACGCGCTGCAACTGCGGATTGCCAGCGCCATCCGCGCCGATTTCCGCGAGCGCCGGATCTGCCAGATCGAAGGCTGGCAACTCTCGCAGACCGAATGCGAACTGGCCGGCATGCGCTGGCTCGCCTTCGGCGACCGCAGCGTACAGAAAGCGGTCGCGCAGGTCGGCGACGATCCCGTTGCCGACCAGGGCCCGCCGCCGATCCTCGCGACGGTTACCGCCTGGGGGCCGCAAACCACCGAGGAAGGCATGAAGTTCAACCCGCAACCCGATGGCCACAGCGGTCTCTGGTTCCTCGCGCAGGACGTGCCGACCTGGGCCAAGATGCGGATCGACGGCGTCGAAATGCCGACCCAGATCACCGAGAAAGGCTTCACCTCGGGCCTGTTCGGCGATGTGCAGGAACGTATCCTCGCCACGCCCGGCCGCTATCTGGTCGAACTCTACGACCCGATGAAGAAAGTGGCGCAGCCGATCGGCGAGTTCGTCGTGCGCCCGCGCGCCGAACGCGTGCTCCGGCCGGACGGCAGTCGTTCGGAAGTGTTCTGTCCGGTCACGGATTGGGGGGCGCGGGAAACCGTCGCCGGCATTGCCGCCAATCCGCAACCGGACGGTTCGATGGGACTGTGGTTCAAGCTCGACTGCGCACCACAGACACTGCAGGTCGCGTTCGGCGACGATCGCCTGAATGCGACGGTCAGCGACACCCTCGTCACGACGCGGGTGCCGCTGGCGCTGCTCGAATCCGCGCGCGACGTTCCCATCACGCTGCGCGATCCAGGCACTGGCGAAGAGCTGGCCGTGGGCACGTTCCACATCCTGGCGCCATAGCGTCCGCCGCGCAGGCCCGGATACGTCGCCGCGCGTACAATCCGATCATCGACACTGCGGAAGGGAGCGCATGCCGAAACATAACAACGAACGCGAACTCGAACAGGACATCACCACCGATCTGCGCGATCGCATGAGCTACGGTGGGTACCTGCAATTGCCGACGCTGCTGTCGGCGCAGCTGCCGCTGTCGAACCCGCCGCACCACGACGAAATGCTGTTCATCGTGCAGCACCAGACTTCCGAGCTGTGGATGAAGCTGATGATCCACGAGCTGCGCGGCGTGATCGGGCAGTTGCAGGCCGACGAGGTCGATCCGGCGCTGAAGATGCTGGCGCGCGTGGAGACCATCCAGCACCAGCTCATCTCGCAATGGTCGGTGCTCGAGACCCTGACGCCGTCGGACTACCTCGCCTTCCGCAACGTGCTCGGCACGGCTTCCGGCTTCCAGTCGCTGCAATACCGCGTGATCGAATTCATGCTCGGCAACAAGCATGCGCCGATGCTCAAGGTGTTCGAGTACGACCACGCCGCGCTTTCGCAACTGGAGGCCGCCTTGCGCGCCCCGAGCCTCTACGACGTGTTCCTCGCGTGGCTGGCGCGACGCGGCCATGCGATTCCGCAGCACGTGCTGGACCGCGACGTGTCGCAATCGCACCGCCGCTGCGCGGAACTGGTGCCGATGTTCAAGCGCATCTACGAGAACACCGACGCGTACTGGGAGGAATACCACCTGTGCGAACAGCTGGTCGACCTGGAATCCAATTTCCAGGTCTGGCGCTTCCGCCACATGAAGACGGTGGAGCGCATCATCGGCTACCGCCGCGGCACCGGCGGCTCCTCGGGCGTTGCCTTCCTGCGCAAGGCGCTGGACCTCACCTTCTTCCCGGAACTGTTCGAGGTGCGGGGCGTGCTCGGAACCGCCGAATGACGTTTCCCACCGCCGCAAGGCGGGGAAATGAAATTCGATCTCGTGTTTGACGTCGATCGCATCTGCGGTTACACAAACACTTCAACCATCCGTTCCGCTGGCCGGGGAGCCGGCGGATTCCCAAGAATCACACATCAGGAGAAAACCGCATGAGCGGTGCAGCACCCACGAGCGCGGCACAACCGCCGCAATATCCCCAGTTGATGGGCCACCCGCGTCCCTTGTGGATGCTGTTCATGACGGAATTCTGGGAGCGCTTTGCCTTCTACGGCATGCGTTGGGCCCTGACGCTCTACATCGTGGCCCAGTTCCACGGCGGTGATTCCGCCGGCGAGAGGCCGGCCAGCGAGCTCTACGGCGCCTATCTCGCGCTGGTCTACGCGGCGGCGATCTTCGGCGGCTACGTCGCCGACAAACTGATCGGCTACCAACGCGCGATCCTGCTCGGCGCGGTGATCATGGCCGCGGGCCTGTTCATGGTCGCGGTGCCGTCGTTCGACATGCTGAAACTGGGCCTGGCGACGATCATCGTCGGCAACGGCCTGTTCAAGCCGATCATCTCGACCCTCGTCGGCAAGGTGTACGCCCAGGGCGACGAACGCCGCGACTCCGGCTTCACCATCTTCTACATGGGCATCAACCTCGGCGCGATGATTGCGCCGATCCTGACCGGCTGGCTGGCCGAGCGCATGTTCGGCGGCTCGCCGGCCATGCCGGCCTACAAGATCGTGTTCATCGCCTCGGCGATCGGCATGGTGGTCAGCCTGGTGTGGTTCTGGTTCGGCCGCCACCAGCTGCGCGGCATTGGCCTGCCGCCGGCCGGCAACGAGGGCATGGGCCGGCTGCTCATGGTCGCCGTCGGCGCGCTCGTCGCGATCCCGGTGTTCTGGTTCCTGCTGACCATCGACGCGGAAGTGCTGCAGTACATCCTGATGGCGCTGTTCATCATCCCGGCGCTGTTGCTGCTGGTCGAGGGCATGCGCGAGGGCAGCGTGGCGCGCGACATGGTGATCGCGATGCTGATCATCTTCGTGTTCAACGTGCTGTTCTGGATGTTCTTCGAACAGGCCGGCGCCAGCTTCAACTTCCTGGCGCAGAACATCGTGAACCGCGAGTTCGGCGACTGGACCTTCCCGGTCGGCTGGTTCCAGTCGGTGAACTCGATCGCGATCATCACCCTGGCGCCGGTGCTGGCCTGGCTGTGGGTGAAGATGGGCCGCCACAACCCGTCGATCCCGCGCAAGTTCGGCCTCGGACTGACCTTCAACGGCCTCGCCTTCCTGTTGCTGGTGGTCGCGCTGTCGAGCATGGTCAACGACGCCGGCAAGATCCCGTTCTGGACGCTCTTCATGGTCTACGTGATCCAGTCGGTCGGCGAGCTCTGCCTGTCGCCGATCGGACTGTCGATGACCACCAAGCTGGCGCCGTCGCGCCTGACCGGCCTGGCGATGGGCTGCTGGTTCCTGTCGATCGCGATCGGCAACAACCTCGCCGGCATCTTCGCCGGCCACGTCAGCGGCGAAACCGGCATGACCGTCGCTTCGGCGCAGTCCGGCTACCAGTTCGGCTTCTGGGCCCTGGTCGGCTCCGGTGTGCTGCTGTTCCTGATCGCACCGCTGATCCAGCGCTTGATGCACGGCGTGAAGTAGTTCCCGCCGATTGCAGCGCAACGAAAAACGGGCCAGCGTTGCTGGCCCGTTTTTTTCTGGATGATGGAAGCGGCGACTGCGCTCCATGCCCGGTTCGTGCCGGATCAGCTGCCTGCTTCGATCAACTGCCGCAACTGCGCCAATGCCCGGCCGCGATGGCTGATCGCGGCCTTTTCCTCGCGGGTCAATTCGGCCGCGGATTTTCCGCTCGCCGGATCGAGGAACACCGGGTCATAGCCAAAGCCATGTTCGCCGCGCGGCGCGTGCAGGATGCGACCATGCCAGCGGCCATCGCAGACCAGCGGCGCGGGATCCTTTTCATGGCGCAGCAGCGCGAGGCTGCAATGGAAATGCGCCGTGCGCCTTTCGTCCGGAGCGCCGGCGAGTTCGCGCAGCAATTTCTCGATGTTGGCCGCATCGTTGCCGTGCATGCCGGCGTAGCGCGCCGAATACAGGCCCGGCGCGCCATCCAGCACATCCACGCACAAGCCCGAATCGTCCGCCAATGCCGGCAGGCCGCTTTCGCGCGCGGCGTGGCGGGCCTTCAGCAAGGCGTTCTCGACGAAGGTGGTCGCGGTTTCCTCGGCATCGCCGATGCCAAGTTCGGCCTGTGCGATCACCTCGATGCCCGCACCAGCCAGCAAGCCGCGCAGTTCGGCCAGCTTGCCCCGGTTGTTGCTGGCCAGCACCAGCCGCTTCATGTCCATGAGATCAACTGCGCGCCAGCGCTTCGTTCTGCGCCGCGATCAGTTCCGACACGCCCTTGCCCGCCAGCGCCAGCAAGGCATCCAGCTCCTCGCGCCGGAACGCGTGGCCTTCGGCCGTGCCCTGCAGTTCGATGAAGCCGCCGCCGTCGTTCATCACGACGTTCATGTCGGTATCGCAATCGCTGTCTTCGGCGTAATCCAGATCGAGCACCGGCACGCCGCGATACACGCCCACGGAAACCGCCGCGACCGCGCCCAGCACGCAGGGTCTGGTCACTTCGCGCTTTCGCTCCAGCCAGGAAATCGCATCGCGCAGCGCGACGTAGGCGCCGGTGATGGCCGCCGTGCGGGTGCCGCCGTCGGCCTGGATCACATCGCAATCCAGCGTGATGGTGCGCTCGCCCAATGCCGAACGGTCCACGCAGGCCCGCAGCGCACGGCCAATCAGTCGCTGGATCTCCAAGGTGCGCCCGCCCTGCTTGCCGCGCGCCGCTTCACGGTCGCTGCGGGTATGCGTGGAACGCGGCAGCATGCCGTATTCGGCCGTCACCCAGCCCTCGCCCTTGCCGCGCAGGAACGGCGGCACGCGGTTCTCCACGCTCGCGGTGCACAACACCTTGGTGTCGCCGAAACTCACCAGCACCGAACCTTCGGCGTGGCGCGTGTAATGGCGCTCGATACGCACGACGCGCATCTTATCGGCGGCGCGGCCACTGGGGCGGGAAAACTCGGTCATGGGATCATCCATCGAAAAGGGCGAACCTTAGCATCGTCCCTTCGTCACCACACGTCGCCGTAGCCGTTCCGACGGGCCCTTTCCAGCAGAGCATCCCGCTCGCGTTCACGCCGCTCGCGGTCGCGCTTGACGTAGCGCAGGCGCTGTTCGGCCGCTTCGCGCGACTCCTCGGTGGTCTTGTCGTCCTTGATTTCCTCGCGCAGGTCTTCGATCTCGGACTTGATCTTGGCCAGCTCCTGATCGAGGTCGTATACCTGTCGCCCCAGATCGAAGGCCGGCAGGAACCAGGTATCGGCCTCGGGCGGGCACTGGCGGGAATAGCTGCCGCCGCGACGGCCCAGGTCGAAGGCTTTTTCCGGCACGCAGAACGCCACCAGTCCTTCGGCATAACCGTCCTCGTACGCCTGCGGATCGGTCCCGTAGCCGTGCTTGATGCATGCCTTCTCGTGCTGCTTCAGGCGATCCGACGTATACCCCCAAAGCGCATCCTGGCGCCCGATCCTGAACCAGTCGCCTTTCACGCAATCCGATTGGCTCAAGGTGGCGCAACCGGTCATCGAGAGTGCCAATGCAAGGATGGAGCAACGCATGCGGATCTGTTTGTCGTGGAATTTCATCGGGAGATGCCTTCGTTCCGGCCAGGTGGCGTCGCACATCCGGAACGCAAAATGGAACAAACGGAGGACAATCGGCGATGATGCCACGCTCTGTCGTCCCCGTATCCCACACATTATGGAATGCCCATGATCCGCAGCATGACCGCCTTCGCCGCGCTCGAGCGCGCCACCACGCAAGGCACACTGAGCGCCGAGATGCGCGCCGTGAACCACCGCTACCTCGAGTTCTCGCTGCGCGCGCCGGACGACCTGCGCGGCCTTGAGCCTGCGATCCGTGAACTCGTCGCCGCGAAATTGCAGCGCGGCAAGGTGGAGATGTCGCTGAAGCTGAAAACCACCACGGCCGCGTCCGCGCGAGAGCTGAAGCTCAACGAGGAACTGCTCGACCGCCTCGCGCTGACCGCGCAGCGGCTGGCCGGCAACTTCCCGAATTTCCGCGTCGGCTTCACCGAGCTGTTGCACTTCCCCGGCGTGATCGAGCAGGACGCCGCCGACAGCGCCGGCCTCAACGCCGAAGCGCTGGCGCTGGTCGACGCCTTGATCACCGAATTCACCGCCGCGCGCGAACGCGAAGGCAGCAAGCTCGCCGACGCGCTGCGCGAACGCCTCGCGGGCATCGAGGCCATCTGCGCGCAGGTGAAGCAATGGCTGCCGGAAATCCGCGCCGGCCTGCGCGCGAAACTCGACGCGCGCTTCGCCGACCTCGGCACCTCGCTCGATCCGTCACGGCTGGAGCAGGAATTCGTACTCTGGCTGCAGAAGCTCGACGTCGACGAGGAACTGGACCGCCTCGCCACCCACATCGCCGAAGCGCGCCGCGTGCTCGGGCTGAAGGAAGCGGTCGGCCGGCGGTTGGACTTCCTGATGCAGGAATTCAACCGCGAAGCCAACACACTCGGCTCCAAATCCGTCGATGCGCGGACCAGCCAGGCGGCGGTGGAGCTGAAGGTCCTGATCGAACAGATGCGCGAGCAGGTGCAGAACCTGGAGTAACGCCCGGGTTCAACCGCCCTGCACGCCAACGGGCGGCGCATCGCCGCCCTCGACTCCGAGCCATTCCGCGAAGCGCCGCCGCTGCGCCTCGTCGGCATCGTTCGAAGCGGAAACGCTCCACTTCGTCTTGTCGCCGTCTTCGCGCTGGGTCAGCTCCAGTCCGAACCAGCCGAGCGCTTCGGCGTAATCCAGTTCCGTCGCCGATCCGACCACGGTCGCGAACCAGTCCGCCATCGGCTTCCCGACCACGCCTTCCAACACCGCGGCGAACTCCTCCGGCCGGAAGCCGGTCGGGCCGGAATAGCGCGCGTAGGCCGCCCGCATCGCGTCGTCCAGGCTCTTTTCCCCGTTCGTCGCGTGGCGGATATGCGCGTCCAGCAGGAAACCGGCGACTTCGCCCTTGATGTAATAGCTGACCGTGTCGTCGGAAGCGTTGACGCCGGACAGGCTGTTCGACCAGACACCGAGCGAGGATTGTTCGAGCGACTGCTTCAACCTGCCGGGCGAGTTCTGCAAGGCCGTGATCTGGCGCGACAGCACCTCGAGGTATTCCTCGACGCCGATCAGGCCGCTGCGGCGGAGCATCAGGTTGCTGTAGTAGGACGTCAGCCCTTCCGAGATCCACAGGCTCGATACGGCGGGCGGGTTTTCGTAGTCGAACGGCCCGAGTTCGAACGGACGCAGGCGCTTCACGTTGAACGCATGCTGGTATTCGTGCGCCATCAGGGACACGAAGGCGTCGTAGCCCCGCGGCGTCGCGAACCGTTCCGGATTCACGTTCACGAAGGTCGAATGCCGGTGCTCGAGTCCACCGCCGGCCTCGCGGAACGCGATCAGGAAGGCGTACTTGCGCCAGGGCTTTTCCGCCCAGAAGGCACGCGTCGCATCCACCATGGTCTTCAGGTCCTGCACCACCCGCGCGTTGTCCACTTCGACCGCGCCGCGGTTGTAGGCGATGACGTGCGGCGTACCCGTCGACTCGAATTCGAGGATCTCAAGATCGCCGGCCAGGATCGGGGAATCGACCAGCTCCTCGTAATCGGCCGCCACGAAATGGTTCGACGCCTCGGAAGATTTAAGGCCGGTGGCGACGTTCCAGCCTTCCGGCACGGAAAGCCGGACGCGCTGCTCGAGCGATTCCACGCCCTTGGCCGTCACGTACGTCGCCGAACCGTTGAACACCGCATAGTTGCCGGCGATTTCGTTCAAGGAAACGGAGCGGCCATCGGCCAGCAGCACGTAGCGCACCACGATTCCACCGCTGGACGGCGCGTCCACGCGCCAACGGTTTTCACCGGCATCCGCGACCGCGAGCGCCTTGCCCGCCGCATCGGACGCGTGCAGTTCCAGCACCTTGCCCTTGAAGTTTTCCTTCACGTAATAGCCCGGTGTCCACACCGGCATGTAGAGCACGACCGATCCGGAAACCGCGGGAAAGCGCACTTCGACCTGCGCCGTCTGCGCCACGATGTCCTGGATCGAGATGGTGTAGGCAACCGCGTCATCGGTCCGCGCCTCGACCTCCTTTTGCGAACAGGACGCGAGCACGAACGCCGCCAGCAGCAATGCCAGACATTTGAAGGGATTCAACGATTTCACGGGTATTCCTTGGATCATGAGGCGCGGATGCCATCGTCTTCGCCGAAGGCACGCAGCAGTCCGCGCGCCTTGGCCTGCGTTTCCGCCAGCTCCGCCTGGGGCTGCGAATCGGCGACGATGCCGGCGCCGGCGCGCAGGCGCAATTGCCCGCGATGCAGCCAGAGCGTGCGGATCAGGATGTTGAGATCGAGCGAGCCGTCGCGGTCCAGATAGCCGAACGAACCCGTGTACGGGCCGCGCCCGACGGCTTCGAGTTCCGCCACGATTTCCATGCAGCGCACCTTGGGGCAACCGGTGATGGTGCCGCCCGGAAACACGGCCCGGATCGCATCGACCGGCGTGCGGTCCTCACGCAGCGTCGCCCGCACGTTGCTGACGATGTGATGGACGTGCGCGTAGCTTTCCACCGTCATCAGTTCGTCGACTTCCACGCTGCCGGCCCGGGCGACGCGGGAAAGGTCGTTGCGCATCAGGTCGATCAGCATGATGTGTTCGGCGCGTTCCTTCGGGTGACCGATCAGCTCGCGCACTTTTTCCGCCTCGTCGTCGCCGGGAAAGCGCGGGCGCGTTCCGGCGATCGGGCGGGTTTCGATGACGCCGTCACGCACCGAGAGCAGGCGTTCCGGCGAGGAACTCAGCACCGCCCAGTCGTCCCACGCGAACAGGCCGGCGAACGGCGCGGGATTGGCCTTGCGCAGCGCTTCGTAGAGCGCCACCGCGTCGATGTCTCCGGGCACGTTCGCCGACCAGCCGCGCGAGAGATTCACCTGGAACACGTCGCCGGCGCGGATGTAGTCGAGGATGCGTTCGACACCCGCGAGGAACTGCTCGGGCGCATCGGGCCGCGGCACGATGGCCTGCAGCGATGGCGTGTCGGGCGAAGGATTCGAGGCTTCGCCTTTGGCCTTGAACAAGTCGGCGATGTCGGCCTCGATCCGATCGAGCGCATCGGCCGCTTCGTCCTCGACGATGGCCTCGACACGACCGCTGTCGTGGTCGCGGATCAGCGCGGCCGGACAGCGCAATGCGAACGCCACCGGCATGTCTCCCGGCGCGGCGGGCAGCTTCAGGCGCGGCTCGACCTGCGCCGCGAGTTCGTAAGACAGGTACAGCGCCCAACCGCCGTGGAACGGCAGGCCGTCCGTTTCATGGTCCAACGGCGTATCGATGCGTCCGGCGCGCCAGGCGGCATCAAGGACCGCCAGAAAATCCGGGCCGAGTCCGACGCCGGAAAGATCGCGCACGCGACCATCGGCGTCGAGTCTGAAGCCCTCGCGCGGCAAGGCGAGCAGCACGTCGAAACGCGAACGCGTCGTGCCGTGCGCGACGCTTTGCAACAGGCACGGATAGCGCGAAGGCGACAGACGATGCAGCGCGGCGAAATCGAAATCCGCCGGCAATTCGCGCCGCATCAATCGGGTCGTCTTCAAGCAGGTGGGGTTCAAACCCGCTTGAAGACCAGCGTGCCGTTGGTTCCGCCGAAGCCGAAGCCGTTCGACATCACCGCATCGACCTTGGCCTGGCGCGCGACGTTCGGGACGTAATCCAGATCGCAGCCCTCGCCCGCCTCATCGAGGTTGATGGTCGGCGGGATGATGCCGTGGTACAGCGCGAGGATCGTGAAGATCGCCTCCACGCCGCCGGCCGCGCCAAGCAGGTGGCCGGTCATGGACTTGGTGGAAGACACCATGAGCTTGTACGCGTGGTCGCCGAACGCGGTCTTCGTCGCGAGCGTTTCGCCCAGGTCGCCGAGCGGCGTCGAGGTGCCGTGCGCGTTGAGATAGCCAATCTGCTCGGGAGTCAGCTTCGCATCGCGCAAGGCGGCCTTCATGCAGCGCGCCGCGCCTTCGCCGTTCTCGGACGGCGCGGTCATGTGGTACGCATCCGCGCTCGCGCCGAAGCCGGCGAGTTCGCAGTAGATGCGGGCGCCGCGCGCCTTGGCGTGTTCGTACTCCTCGAGCACGAGGATGCCGGCGCCGTCGCCCATCACGAAACCGTCGCGGTCCTTGTCCCAAGGACGCGAGGCCTTGGTCGGCTCGTCGTTGCGGGTCGACATCGCGCGCATGGCGCAGAAGCCACCCATCGAGGTCGGCGACGTGCCCTTCTCCGCGCCGCCGGCGATCATCACGTCGGCGTCGCCGTGCTGGATCAGGCGCATCGCGGCGCCGATCGAATGGTTCGACGTGGCGCAGGCCGAAACGGCCGAGAAGTTCGGGCCTTTCAGGCCGTTGATGATGCTGATGTGGCCCGGCAGCATGTTGATGATGGTGCTGGGCACGTAGAACGGCGACACCTTGCGCACGCCGCCCTCGTGGTACTTGATCGCGGTTTCCTCGATGCCTTGGATACCGCCGATGCCGGAGCCCACCACGACGCCGATGCGCTCGCTGTTGGCTTCGGTGACTTCAAGTCCCGAGTCCTTCAGCGCCATGTTCGCGGCGGCGATGCCGTAGTGGATGAATTCGTCCATCTTCTTCGCGTCCTTGGGCGAAACGCCATAGGACGTGAGGTCGAAGTCACGGACTTCGCCAGCGATGGTGGTGGGGAAGCCGACCGGATCGAAACCGGTGAGCTTGCCGATGCCGGAACGGCCATTGACGATGGCGTCCCAGGCGGATTCGATGGTGTTGCCGACCGGCGAAACGATACCGAGGCCGGTGACGACGACGCGACGGGTCATGCGCGCGATCTCCCGCGAAATATCCAAGAATGTGCCGCGCCGTCGCGGCAAGCGGGAGCCATTGCGGCTCCCGCCGTTGGCGGCATCAGGCTCAGGCCTTGACGTGCGCCTTCACGTAGTCGATCGCCTGCTGCACGCTGGTGATCTTCTCGGCTTCTTCGTCGGGGATTTCGCACTCGAACTCTTCCTCGAGGGCCATCACCAGTTCGACGGTATCGAGCGAGTCCGCGCCCAAGTCGTCCACGAACGAAGCGTTCGCGGTGACGTCTTCTTCCTTGACGCCAAGCTGGTCGATGACGATTTTCTTGACGCGTTCTTCGATGCTGCTCATGTTCTGTGTACCTATGGGGTAAATAGCCCGCGCATTGTAGTGGACACCGGCGAGGCGAGCCATAATCCGCCGAGTCTGAATCCAGAGTGTAAAAAAGCCGTAAAGCGTCCTGCTCCCGGCCGGGTTGTCACGGCATGTACATGCCGCCGTTGACGTGCAGGGTTTCGCCGGTGATGTACGCCGCCGCGGGACTGGCAAGGAAGGCGACGGCTTCGGCGATGTCCTGCGGGCTGCCCAGGCGCTCCAGCGCGATCTGCTTCAGCAACGCTTCCTTCGCCGCCTCCGGCAGGTCCTTGGTCATGTCGGTTTCGATGAAACCCGGCGCCACCGTGTTCACGGTGATGCCGCGCGAGCCGATTTCCTTCGCCAGCGACTTGCCGAACGCGATGATGCCGGCCTTGGCCGCGGCGTAGTTCGCCTGCCCGGCGTTGCCGGTGACGCCGATGACCGAGGCGATGTTGATGATGCGGCCCTTGCGCGCCTTCATCATCGCGCGCATCACCGCCTTGCTGGTGCGGTAGACGCTGGAAAGATTGGTGTCGAGGATGGCCTGCCAGTCCTCGTCCTTCATCCGCATCAACAGATTGTCGCGGGTGATGCCGGCGTTGTTGACGAGGATCGACACCGGTCCGAATCCCTTGGCGATCCCGTCGACCAGCGCATCGATCGATGCCGCGTCGGTGACGTTCAGGACGCGGCCCACGCCGCCATGCGGCGCAAGACGCTCGGAGATGGCCTTCGCGCCGGCTTCGCTGGTCGCCGTGCCGATCACGGTCGCGCCGCGCGCGGCCAGCGTGTCGGCAATCGCCGCGCCGATGCCGCGCGATGCGCCGGTGACGAGTGCGATCTCACCTTTCAGGTTCGTGGAACTCATTTCCATGCCTCCAATGCGGAATCGAAATCGGCAAGGCTTCCGAGCGGACGCGCATCCAGCGACTTGTCGATGCGCTTGACGAGGCCGGTCAAGACCTTGCCCGGGCCGCACTCGCCGACCTTGCTCGCGCCCTGCGCGATCAGCGCCTGCACGCAGCCGATCCATTGCACCGGCAGGTACAACTGACGGACCAATGCGTCCTGGATCGCCTCGACGCGGGTGTGGATCGCGGCATCGACATTCTGCACGACCGGAATCTTCGGCTCGTTCCATTCGATGCCGCTGATCGCGTCGGACAGGCGGTTCGCCGCCTCGCGCATCAGCGGCGTGTGCGAGGGCACGCTCACCGCCAGCTTCACGGCCTTGCGCACGCCGCGTTCGGACAGCAACGCAAGCGCGCGATCCACCGCCGCCGCGTCGCCGCCGATCACGATCTGGCCCGGCGCATTGAAGTTGGCGAGCACGACCGACTGGCTCTCCGAAGCCTGCACGCAGACTTCGCGCAGCATGTCTTCTTCGGCGCCGATCACGGCCGCCATCGCACCGACGCCGGCAGGCGCGGCGTCCTGCATCAACTGTCCGCGCAGGCGCACCAGATGCGCGCCATCGCGCAGCGACAGCGCGCCTGCGGCGACCAGCGCGGTGTATTCGCCCAAGCTGTGGCCGGCAAGGACGGAAGGCATCGCGCCTTGGCGCTCGCGCCACAAACGCCACACCGCGATGCCGCCGGCGAGCAACACCGGCTGCGTGTATTCGGTGCGATCCAGCATGCCTTCCGGGCCTTCGCCGGAAGCCAGCGCCCAAAGATCGGTTCCCGCGCCTTCCGACGCCTCGTCGAATGTGGCGCGGATGATGGGATCGCGGCCGGCCAGATCGGCCAGCATGCCGGGCGACTGCGAGCCCTGCCCGGGGAACACGAAAGCAAGCGAAGCGGAACTCATGCCGTGGATGGCCCAAGACTCGAAAAAGGCCCGGCATGATAAGTCAGGCGCGCCGGATGCGTCTGTACGAGTGCGTAGGGTTGGCGTCTTCGCCGCCGCGGGCACCGCCGACTCGGTGCCCACCCATGGGCGCAACCGGGCCGGGTGAAGTTCGATCAGGGAACTCGGCCGCATGCGTCGGCCGCGCACCGGGCGATCAATAGCGGATCAGCGCCGAGCCCCAGGTGAAACCGCCGCCGAAAGCTTCCAGCAGCATCAATTCGCCGCGCTGCACGCGGCCGGAACGGACGGCTTCGTCCAGCGCCAACGGCACGGACGCCGAAGAGGTGTTGCCGTGCTTGTCCACGGTGACGACAACCCGATCCATCGACATCGCGAGGCGCTTGGCCGTGGCCTGGATGATGCGCAGGTTGGCCTGGTGCGGAATCAGCCAGCTCAGGTCTTCACGACCGAGGCCATTGGCTTCCAGCGTCTCGTCGACGACCGCATCGAGCGCCTTGACCGCATGGCGGAAGACGTCGTTGCCGGTCATGTGGATCTTGATGCCGTGGTTCGGCTCGTCCTTGAAGCCGCGCGAGACGCCCACCGGGTTGTAGAGCAGGTGCTCGTAGGCGCCGTCGGCGTGCAAGTGCGTTGAAAGGATGCCCGAGCCGGTTTCGGCGTCGGCCCTCAGCACCACGGCGCCCGCGCCGTCGCCGAACAGCACGCAGGTGGAGCGGTCGCTCCAGTCGATCAGGCGCGACAGCGTTTCCGCGCCGATGACGAGTGCGGTCTTCGCGGTGCCGGCACGGATGAATTGATCGGCGACGCCGAGCGCGTAGACGAAGCCCGAGCACGCCGCATTCACGTCGAACGCCGCGCAGCCGTTCGCGCCGAGGCGATGCTGCACGAGGCAGGCGGTGGACGGGAAAATCGCGTCGGGCGTGGTGGTGCCGACGATCAGGAGATCGATTTCCTTGGCGCTCACTCCGGCCGCGTCGAGGGCGCGACGCGCAGCCTCGAGCGCCAGGTCGCCGGTGGTGACGCCGGGCGGCGCGATATGGCGCTGGCGAATGCCAGTGCGCTCGCGAATCCACTCGTCGCTGGTATCGACGCGCTTGGCCAGATCGTCATTGGTGACGACATTGTCCGGCAGGAAGCTGCCGGTCCCTGCGATACGCGCACGAATCTGCGACGCCATCGTCCGTTCCCTCGTTGGCTGATGGGCCGGACGCAGAACGTAAGGCGTTGCGAACGCGCGCCGCGACTGTTCCGGCTGGCGCGGACGCGATGCCCGCGCCGGATCGTTATGTGAATCCCGCGGCGCAAGACTGCGCCGCGAACGGATCAGTCTTCGGCCGAGACGGCGGCGCTCTTGACGTCGATCACCTTACGGCCGCGGTAGTAGCCGTCCTTGGTGATGTGGTGGCGCAGATGGGTTTCGCCCGTGGTCTTGTCGGTGGAGAGCAGCTTGGCTTCGAGCGCGTCGTGCGAACGGCGCTGGCCACGACGGGACGGAGTGACGCGGGATTTCTGGACGGCCATGGTCGGTTCCTCGGTTCAACTTTCGGCGCCTGCGGGATGCAAGCGGTTTATGCAGATTATGGTGCAGCTAGCTAACGTTTCGTTTTCAGACTGGCCAGCGCGACGAACGGATTCGGCGCAGGACGGTCGTTTTCCGCTTGTTCTTCCGGCGACTCCGAAGTCCAGAGCACGCCGTCTTCCGGCGCCTGTGCTTCGATCGCGGGATTCACCGGAACCACCGGCACCGCAAGGATCAGTTCATCCTCGATCAGCGCCAAGGGCTCCAGCATTCCATCTTCGGCCACCAGCACCGGCTCGACATCCGCGGGCAGCGATGCTTCGTCGCGCTCGTCGGAGATCAGGCCGAGCTGTTGCTTCACTTCGACCGCGAGCTCGAACCGTTCCAGGGAGCGCTGGCACACCAGCGGCAACCGGGTTTTCGCTTTCAGATCGACGATTGCAATGCCGAACGGATCGCGCTCGAAAGCCAGCTCGAACTCGCATTCGCCTTCCGCGTCCGCCAGCAGCCCGACGAGGCGCGGCATGGCCGAAAGCGGCAAGGTTCCGGCGTAAGTACGACGCGCCGCGACCGTCCGCCAAGCGTCGATGTGTTCGGGCAAGGCGTTCGACATAAGCGCTCCAGCATACGCCACCACTGCATTTCCGTCAATCAATGGCTTGACTGGAATTCAGCCAACCCGCGCCGCGCGCCCGGACGTTTGCCGTGCCGACGAAGGGTTGGCAGACTGCCGGCTCCTTCTCCGCGTGGAATGCCGCCGACCGTGCGCTTCTTGTTGATCGCCATCACCATCGGCGTTGTCTGTTGCGTAATTGCCCTCTATGTCCGTTTCCGCGGCGTGCGGCGCGAACGCAGCCTGTTGCACCTGCTCGATCGCGCCGACGCGCTCGAAGCGCTGCTGAAAAGCACGCGCGACAAGATGGCCGACATGCGACTGGTACTCGACCGCGTACCGGCCGACATCGCCGCACACGCACACGCCTCGCTCAATGCGCAGGAACAGGTGCAGCAGGGCCTGCGCGACGTGCTTGAGCACCGCATGTGGATCGCCAAGCACGGACTCACCGCGCCACAACGCGAGCTCGACACGGCCTGCCGCGCGATGGACAAGGCCTACGCCAATATTTCCGACCAGCTGGAAAAACTCGAAAGCGCGGGCGCGGAACTGGCCAGCGTCACGCAAGCCGCCATCGAACAGGCCGCGCGCGAACCGGCGGCACTGACGCGACGCGGCGCGGAATAAGGTTCGACGGAACGCGTTCAGCGCAGCACGAAGCGCTGCTGCGGCCATTCCTCGACGCGGCCATCGTTGGCGACCAGGCGCAAGCCGATCCAATGCTCGCCCGGCGCGAGCCCGGAAACGTCGTATGCCGCGTGGAAGCCGACGTCCGGATGCGTGGCGTCGGTGGAAATCTCCCAGAACGCGGCGACGTTCGGCATCGGCAGGCCGTAATCGGCGGCAATGACGAGGTCGCCGTCGATGACCACCTCCACGCGCGCCAAACCGATGCCGTCGGCGAACGCCCAGCCGGCAATGTCGAGCCGGCCGTTTTCGACCACGGCATCGTGCGCAGGTGCGTCGATCCAGGCCAATGCCGGCGTGCGGCAGACCGTCGGCTCCGCGCCGGGCTCTCGATCGAAATCGAACAGCAGGAAGCGTTTGCGCCCGCGATCCACATTGAGCACCTGCCGAGCCGGCGGAAGCCCGTCCAGCCGCCCGCACAAACCGTGGTAATAGCGCAGCCGGTTCTTCATCGGCACGGCGCTGTCTTCGACGACCAGCCGGAAACGCTCCGGAGGCGCGGACTCGTCGAAGCGACGATTCCACAGCTCCAGCTGCACCGCGCGCCCGTGCTTGGCGTTGAGCGGATGGTCCAGCACGCGGATGTCCTCGTCCGGCAACGCGAACGCCAGCTGCGCGCCGAGCATGAAATTGTCGGCGATGAGCGGCCATCGGACCTGCGACTGCGCTTGTCCGACGCTTTCGGCGACCTGCTGCCAGCCGCTGAAATTGTCCGGATACCAGCGACCTGCCGCGAGCCGCTCGCGCATCGCCGGCGACGCCAGCGACAGCACGAGGCCCAGGCACAGCACGCACCAGACGCCGGCACCGTTCCAGAACGCGCGTTGCGCCGCACGCGACCAGCGCGCCACGACCACCGGAACCAACAACAGCCATGGCAGCCAAGCCTGTAGCGTCCAATGGAAACTCACGCGCTCGCGGTCCGCGAAGAACGCCAGCACGCAATACACGAGTAGCGGCACACCACCGGCAACCGCGATCACGCGCCACGGCATGCGCACTTCGCCCTCGCGCCAATGGCGCAAAGCGAGCACGATGGCCGGAAGCAACGCGCACAACAACGGCACGCCGACCGTGACGACATGCGACAAGGCCAGCGCCGCGCCATCGGCATGGAAGGCCCACGGATGCCGTTCCGAAAACTGGAAGGCGACCCCCGCATCGCCGTGCCGCATGTTCCACCACAGCAATGGCAACCACGCCGCCGCGCCGAGCAGCAACGCGGCCCAGACGCGCACGTCGCGCAATGCCGAGCGCAAGCGCGGATCGCAGCACGCCGCCACGCCGCCGGCGAACAGCAGCAGGACGAAGCGGTAATGGCTCAAGGCACCGACGACGAGCGAAATCGCCAACAGCACCGCAGACGCCGAACTCACGCCTTCGCGCAAGCGCAGCAGCGCGAGCCATCCGAGCGCGAACGCGAAGGTCAACGGCACATCGGGCAAGGCGAGGAAACCAAGGCTTCCAAGCAGCGGCAACAGCCATGCGCAGCATCCCGCCAACCACGCCGCACGTTCATCGACGGCATGAATTGCGGCGCGCACGATCAGCCACGGCGTCATTGTCGCCAATACGAGGAAAGGCCACCGCAAGCCGAATGGCGTTTGCCCGGCGGTTTCGATGCCGATCCGGATCAGCCAGGCGGTCAGTCCCGGAAGATCGGAATACGACCACGCCAGCTGCCGCGCTTCCCATGCGTACCAGGCCTCATCACCGAAGATCGGCACCCGCGACACGAGGAGCAGCTTGATCGCGAGCACGACCGCTCCGATCAACCAGAACGCGCGCCGTGCGCCTGCATTGGTGCTTTTCCCGGTCACGTTCCGGCCATCAGTTCCGCTTGCCTTGATCCGCCATTCTCGCTGCACGACGAACGGTACGCCATGGCGGAACTTCATCGCATCCATCCGCATCCCATGGCATCAAGCACGGAATGCCGTGCAAACCGCGACCTTCGCCGCGCCGCAAGCCCGCCTCACTGGCTACACTGCCTCGCAACACGCGCCACGGACACTCCACGCATGAACGTTCCCGCCGCCACGCCGCCCACGCAACGCGAATCGCTCGCACGCGCCATCGCCCAGGTCAACGGCCTCGTGCTCGGCAAGGCGCGCCAGATCGAGCTGTGCTTCGCCTGCCTGCTGGCGTCCGGCCATGTACTGATCGAAGACCTGCCGGGCCTCGGCAAGACCACGCTGGCGCGTTCGCTCGCGGCGACGCTCGGACTGGGTTTCCAGCGCCTGCAGTTCACCGCCGACCTGCTGCCTTCGGACATCCTCGGCGTGTCGATCTTCGACCAGGAAATGCGCGGCTTCCGCTTCCATCCCGGCCCGGTGTTCACGCAGTTGCTGCTGGCGGACGAAATCAACCGTGCGCCACCGCGCACGCAGAGCGCGCTGCTCGAAGCGATGGCGGAACAGCAGGTCACGATCGATGGCACCAGCCATGCCCTGCCCGATCCGTTCTTCGTGATCGCGACGCAGAATCCGGTCGATCTCGCGGGCACGTTCCCCCTGCCCGATTCGCAGCTCGACCGCTTCCTGATGCGGCTTTCGCTCGGCTATCCCGACACGCAGGCCGAACACGACATGCTGATGGGCCGCGACCGGCGCGAGCTGATCGGGAAAGCGCCGGCGTTGCTCGACACGGAAACCCTGAAAGCCTTGCGTCAAGCGGTGCCGAACGTGCACGCGAGCGAAGCGCTGGTCGCCTACGTGCAAAGGCTGATCACCGCCACACGCCAACACGCGCAGATCCACGTCGGCCTGTCGCCGCGCGCCGGCCTGGCCCTGTTGCGCGCGGCGCGTGCGCTGGCGCTGATGCGCGGCCGCCAGCACGCGCTGCCCGAAGACGTACAGAACGTGTTCGTCGAAGTCGCCGCCCACCGCCTCGTGCCGGCGCACGGCAACGGCGATCGCGTCGCGCTCGCCAAGTCGGTGCTGCATGGCGTCGCCGTCGATTGATGCCGCTGCGCCGGGCTGGCGTGAAAGACTCTGGGCGCTGGCGGAAAAACGCCTGCCAGCGCTGACCCGGCTGCGCCGCAGCGAGCCGCTGCCGGTCCTGTTGCATCGCCGTCGCATCTATGTGCTGCCGACGCGCTACGGCCTGTTCTTCGCACTGCTGCTGTTCGCGATGACGCTGGGCTCGCTGAACTACAACAACAATCCGGCGTTGATCCTGTGCTTCCTGCTGCTGTCGCTGGCGATCACCAGCCTGCTGCGCGGCTATCTGACGCTGCGCGGCTTGCGGCTCGACAGTGTGGATGCAATCCCGGTCCATGCCGGCGAAACGCAAACGCTGCGGCTGCATTTTTCCGCCGTCGAAGCGCGCGAGCGTCCCGGCCTGATCGTCGAACAGAGCATCCACCGCGCCGCGTTCTCGCTGAGCGGCACGCAATCCGGCCACACCGCGCTGCACCGCCCGACCTCGCGCCGCGGCACGATGCCGGTCGGCCGCCTCAAACTCTATACGCACCAGCCGCTCGGCCTGTTCGAAGTGTGGAGCTGGTTGCATCCGGAAACCTCGGTGCTGGTGTATCCGGCGCTGGAAACGGACCCGCCGCCACCGCCGGGCCACGGTGCGCAAGGCAAACCCCGGCCGCAGCGCGGACTCGACGAGGAAATGCACGCACTGCGCGACTATCGCGGCGGCGATCCGATCCGGCAGGTCGCATGGAAGCAGAGCGCGCGGGCACAACGCTTGCTCGTCCGCGAATACGAAATGCCGTCAGGCGAAGACCTGACGCTGCGCTGGGACACGCTCGCGCCCTTGGATTCCAACCAGCGCGCCGAACGCCTGGCGCGCTGGGTTTCCGATGCGCACCGCAGCGGCATACCGAGCACGCTGGTGTTGCCGGATCGCCGCATCGGCCCCGGCTGCGATGCAGCGCATCTGGCTGCCTGCCTCCAAGCCTTGGCGGTGCAGCCATGAGCGCCGCAAACAAGAAACAGGCGCTGGCGCGCGAAGGTTTCTGCTGGTGCGCCGCGGCCGTGGTGTCGGCACTGTTGCCGGTGCTGCCGGTGTTCCCGACCTGGTTCGCCATCCTGCTGGTCGCCGTAGCCGCGCTCGGCGTATGGCTCGGCATCACGCGCGTGCGGATGCCGCCCTGGTTGCGACTGGTCTTGACCGCAATGCTGGCCGTCGCGGCGCTGGCCAGCGCCGGCTTGAAGCCCGACCAATCGGCAGGCTCGGCGCTGCTGGCCGCGATGTTGTCGCTCAAACTGCTTGAAACCAGCACTTTGCGCGATGGCCGCAGTGCCTGCAGCTTCGCCTTGTTCGCGATCATCGCAGGCTTCCTGCAGGACCAGGGACCGTCGACCCTGCTGCTGGCCCTGATCGCGGCCATCATGGTGACCTCGGCGCTGGGATGGCTGGCCCGGCACGAATATCCCGAGCAGGTCGCGGCCGAACCGAAACAAGGGAAAACGCCGATCGCACGCCACCTGCGGCATGGCGCGGCCTTGCTGGCGCTGTCGCTGCCGCTGGCGATCGCGGCCTTCTTCCTGTTCCCGCGTTTTCCCGCGCCGCTGTGGGGCTCGCCCAATGGCCCGACGTCTTCCCGCAGCGGCCTGTCCGACGACATGGAGCCGGGCGACTTCCGGGAATTGTTGCTCGACGGCAGCCCGGCATTGCGCGTCGTGTTCGATGGCCCGGCGCCGCCGAAATCGGCGATGTACTGGCGCGGCCCTGTGATGACCCGATTCGACGGCAGCAAATGGTCGCACTGGGACGGCGACGCCTTCGCCCAACCCGCACCCGTCGTCGAAACCGGGAACAGCGTGTCCTACGAAGTGATGCAGGAACCGAGTTCGCACCGCTACCTGCTCGCGCTCGACCTCGTTACCGAAGCGCCAGAAAACTCACGCACGGGCTACAGCCACACGCTCTACACGCGGCCTTCGGACAAACTGCACCGTTTCCGCGCCGTCTCCGCCACACGCTACGTGCTGGAACCCGAGCTGGACGCGGAAAAGCGTCGTCATTCCACTGCGACGCCGCGCGAATCGAACCCGCGCACGCGGCAACTGGTGTCGCAATGGCGCACGGAGAATCCGGAGCCTGAAGCCCTGATCCAGCGCGCACTGACGCTGTTCAACCAGCAGTTCAGCTACAGCCTGGCGCCGCCGACACTGGCCGGCAGCCATCGCATCGACGATTTCCTGTTCAATACGAAGATCGGCTATTGCGAACACTTCGCCTCGGCCTTCGCCACCATGATGCGCATGGCCAACGTGCCGGCGCGCGTCGTCACCGGCTATCAGGGCGGCGAATGGAATCCGATCGGCAATTACTGGCTGGTGCGCCAATCCGACGCGCACGCCTGGACCGAAGTGTGGTTGCAGGGACGCGGCTGGGTGCGGGTCGATCCCACCGCCGCGATCGCGCCGGAACGGATCGAACAAGGACTGGGCGCGCTCGGATACGAATCTTCCGTCCTGATGCGCTATGGCCGGCCGCTCCTGCAGGCGGTGGATTTCCTGCGGCGCGGCTGGAACGAATTCGTGCTGGATTTCGACGCACAACGCCAGCGCGATCTGCTCAGGCGACTCGGGCTGGATTGGAACGATTGGCGGCAGGTCGGCCTCCTGCTCGGTTCGGGCATCGCACTGGCGCTGCTCGCCACTTTCGCCCTGCTGCTGCGCGGCGCGCAATCGGCGCAGACGCCGCTCGAGGCGGCATGGAACCGATTCCTAGCCCGGCTGTCCCGACACGGCGCGATAAAGCGCCCGGATGAAACCGCCACCGCGTTCGCACGACGCCTTCCCGGGCTGCTCGCGCCCAGCGATGCGGAAGCCGCCGTGACGCTTATCGACCGTTACGTCGCCTGCTTCTATGCTGCGCAAGGCGACACGGAAACGGACGAGCGCGCACTGATCCGCGCGCTGCGACGCTTCCGCGTCGAACATGCAAAACCACCCACGGAAACATCGCCATGAATCCTTTCATCAAAGCCGGCGTCCTTGCCCTCGCAGCCGCAACGCTGAGCGGCTGCGTCACCGTCCCCAAGCCGCTGCGCGGCACGTTCTCGCCGGTCGCGCCCGGCGAGGCCAGCGCCCAGGCGCAGGAAGGCGATCTGGTGCGCTGGGGCGGACGCATCATCGGAGTCGAACCCACGAAGGAACAGACTTGCTTCGAGATCGTCGGTCGCGCCCTCACGGACGCAGCCAAGCCGATCCGCAACGTCGATACCAGCGCCGGCCGCTTCCTCGCCTGCCGCGCCGGTTTCTACGACCCGGCCATCTTCACCACCGAACGCGACCTCACCATCACCGGCCGCCTCGTCGGCTACGAAACCCGTCGCATCGGCGAATACGACTACACCTACCCCAAGGTCGCAGCCGACGTGATCTATCTGTGGCCGAAGAACGACGGCACCCAAGTGCGCTACGTCAGCGACCCGTTCTGGCCCGGCTACGGCTACTGGGGCCCGCGTCCGATCCTGCTCCAGCGACCGATCCGCCTGCCTTCCCCGACTCCGCCGCCGGCCCAGTGAAACTTTTGCACGCAGAACGCTTGACGAAACCCAAAAGCCAAGGCAGAATGTTCGTCTTTCCAGCCGTGGGGCTATAGCTCAGCTGGGAGAGCGCTACAATGGCATTGTAGAGGTCATCGGTTCGATCCCGATTAGCTCCACCAAAAAACAGTTTCAAAAGCTACCGCGTCCCCATCGTCTAGAGGCCTAGGACATTACCCTTTCACGGTAGCGACCGGGGTTCGAATCCCCGTGGGGACGCCATCCAATAACGACCGGAGTTTTCCGGAACCTTCTTGAAACCGCGCCAGTCGCGGTTTTTTGTTGCCCGAAACACGGCCGGAACACGGCAGGACGCCGATGCGGGTTCAGGCGGAATCGCCGCAGCGGCGATAATCGTGGGTCGGCCAATCGTCCAGAGCCCGAACACGCATGGAAAACGCAGGAACGATCATCATCGGCGCAGGCCAGGCAGGCGGCGAAGCTGCTTCGAGCCTGCGCCAACTCGGCTACACGAAACCGATCACGCTGATCGGCGATGAAGCCTTCCCACCCTATCGCCGCCCACCGCTTTCCAAGGCGTATCTGGCCGGCGAAGCCACGCGGGAATCGTTGTTCCTGAAATCGCCCGAAGCATGGCAGAAGGCCGCAATCGACGGCCGCTTCGGCGTCGGCGTGGAACGCATCGACCGCGCCAACAAGCAGGTGCACCTGTACGACGGCACCGCGCTCGCGTACGAAAACCTCGTCATCGCCACCGGAGGCCGCGCCCGACGCTTGGCCTTGCCGGGAGCGGAGCACGCCAACGTTTTCTACGTCCGCACCATCCAGGACGCCGAACGCCTGAGCGACGAGTTCAAGCCGGGCGCGAAACTGGCGGTGATCGGCGGTGGCTATATCGGCCTTGAAGCCGCCTCAGTCGGCATCCAGAAAGGCCTGCGCGTCACCGTGATCGAAACCGCCGAGCGCGTGCTGGCGCGCGTCGCCGTGCCCGCGCTGTCCGCCTTCTACGAACGCGTGCACCGCTCGCATGGCGTGGACCTGCGCACCGGCGCGGGCGTGAGAGCGCTGGAAGGGAAAGAACGCGTCGAAGCGGTCGTGCTGGGCGATGGGACGAAGGTCGAGGTCGATCTGGTCATCGTCGGCATCGGCCTGATTCCGAACATCGAACTCGCCGAAGCTGCCGGCCTGCAGGTCGGCAATGGCATCGTCGTCGATGCGCACGGCCGCACGTCCGATCCGTCGATCTACGCGGCAGGCGATTGCGCGCTGCACGAGAACCTTTTCTACGGCCGCCACCTGCGGCTGGAATCGGTGCCGAACGCGATCGAAATGGGCCGTCTGGTTGCCGCCAACATTGCCGGCAAGGAAACGACCTACGCCGCCGTGCCGTGGTTCTGGTCGGACCAGTACGCCCTGAAGCTGCAGATGGTCGGCCTCTCACAAGGCCACACGGAGATCGCGGTCCGGGGCGACATGGACGGCAATTCATTCATCGTTTTCTACCTGCGCGACGGCGAAATCATCGCCGCCGACGCGGTGAACCGGGCGCAGGAGTTCATGCTCGCCAAGCGCCTCGTCGGCGAGCGCCGCCACGTCGAAGCCGCGCGCCTGTCCGACGAATCCGCCCCGCTGAAGGCGCTCTTCGCCGCTGCTTGAACCGCCACGCCGGACCGAACGTCCGGCGCCTGACGTCTTACCAGACGCCGACGTTCGGCATCGACACCCACGGCTCGCGCGGCGGCAGGGCTTCGCCTTTCTGCAACAGCTCGATGGAAATGAGGTCGGGGGAGCGCACGAAAGCCATGTGTCCGTCACGCGGAGGACGTGCGATCACGATTCCCTGCTTCTGCAGGTGTTCGCACATCGCGTAGATGTCGTCCACCTCGAAAGCCAGATGGCCGAAGTTGCGCGCGCTGCCGTAATCCTCGTCGTCGTAGTTGTAGGTCAGCTCGACTTCGGATTCCGGATTCTCCGGCGCAGCCAGATAGACCAGGGTGAAACGGCCTTGCGGGTAATCGCGGCGGCGGGTTTCGATCAATCCCAGGCCATCGCAGAAGAACTTGAGCGAAGCGTCGAGATCACGCACTCGCACCATGGCATGCAGGTATTTCATCACTGTTCCTTGCCTTGTCTCATCGCCGTCCAAGCGGTGCCAACAAAAAACCGCGCCATAGCGCGGTTTTTTGACCATATCGGTTTTCGATTTGGTAGCGGGGGCAGGATTTGAACCTGCGACCTTCGGGTTATGAGCCCGACGAGCTGCCAGACTGCTCCACCCCGCAGCAGTTGAGCCGCTCATTCTAACCAGCTTGCATCGAAGTCACAAGCAGAACGACATCGCTATCTGAACATTTCGGGGCGATGGCTGAACGCGCATCGCCCCGCTTCAAATGTTTCAGTGCTGGAACGCCGCGATGCACAGGTTCAGCAGCGGGCTCCAGAAGATGCCGAGCACCAGCATCGCCAAGGCATTGGCGGAGAACAGCCAACGCAGCTGCGGATCGGTCTGCGGCACGATCTTCACGTCCTCGTGCGGCGCGTCGAAGAACATCACCTTGACCACGCGCAGGTAGTAGTAGGCACCGATGACGGCGAAGACCATCGCGGCGATGGCGAGCCACAGAAGATCGGCATCGAGCGCGGCGCGGATCACGGCGAGCTTGGCCCAGAAGCCGAACAACGGCGGGAAACCGGCCAGCGAGGCCATCAGCAGCAGGATCATGCCCGCGAACCACGGATGGGTACGGAACAGGCCGGCGTAGTCGGAAATGTTCTCGGCCTCGAAGCCCTTGCGCGAGAGCAGGATGATCGCGGCGAAGGAGCCCGCCGACATCAGCGCGTAGCAGATCGCGTACAGCATCGATGCCGCATAGCCTTCGGCGCTACCGTTGGCGAGACCGAGCAACAGGAAACCGACATGCGAAACGGTCGAATAGGCCAGCATGCGCTTGATGTTGGTCTGCGCGATGGCGACGACGTTGCCGATCGCCATCGAGAGCAGCGCCAACCAGGCCAGCGCCACGCGCCAGTCGCCGTCGATGCCCCCAACGCCGTTGTCGAACAGGCGATACGCCAGTCCGAACGCGGCCAGCTTCGGAGCCGAGCCGATGAACAGCGTGATCGCCGTCGGCGCGCCTTGGTAGACGTCCGGCAACCACATGTGGAACGGTGCGGCGCCGAACTTGAACGCGATGCCGGCGATCACGAACACGACGCCGAACAGCAGCAGCGTGCGCTCGTCGCCGCTGGTCGCACTGGCGGCTTCGTACAGGCGCGCGAGATCGAGCGTGCCGGTCGCGCCGTAGAGCATCGACATGCCATACAGCAGCATGCCCGACGCCAGCGCGCCGAGGACGAAGTACTTCATCGCCGCTTCGGAAGCGAACTTGTTGTCGCGATCCAGCGCGACGAGCGCGTAGGACGACAGCGCCAGCAACTCCAGGCCGAGATAGCCGGTCACGAGATTGCCCGCCGATACCATCAGCATCATGCCGAGCATCGAGAACAGCGCGAGCAGGTAGAACTCACCGGTGAACAGGCCACGTTCCTTCAGGTACGGCTTCGCGTAGACGAAAACGCCGAAAGTGACGAGGTAGATGAAGATTTTCAGCGCATCGCCCACGGCATCGCGCTGGAACGCGCCGGAGAACACACGTACCGGCAGCTCGATGCCCGGCACGCCACGCGCCGTCAGAACGGCCGCGGCGAGGAGGATCGCCAGCGAAAGGAAATGGATCAGGCCACGGCGCGACTGGCTGACGAAAAGATCGGTCAGCAGCAAGGCGCACGCCGCCGTGAGCACGAACAGCTCGGGAACCAGCGGCAGGAAGTCGGCGGAAGAAATCATGGCGTCCATTCCTCAGAGTTTCGTGCCGGCGATTTGCGTGGCGAGCTGCGCGACCGAAGCGTCCATCACGTCTGTCAGCAGTTTCGGGTACAGGCCGATGGCCAGCGCGCCGAGCGCGAACAGGCCAAGCACCAGCGCTTCCCGGGCATTGATGTCCTTCAGTTCGGCCACGTGCGCATTGGCGATTTCGCCGTACATCACGCGCTTGACCAGCCACAGCGAGTAGGCCGCACCGACGATCAGCGTCGTCGCCGCGAGCGCCGCAACCCAGATGTTGTCCTGGAACGCGGCGAGGATGACCATGAACTCGCCGACGAATCCGGACGTTCCCGGCAGGCCGCAGTTGGCCATCGCGAAGAACACCATGAAGAAGCCGAACCACGGCATCACGTTGATGACGCCGCCATAGTCCTTGATCATGCGGGTGTGCATGCGGTCGTACAGCACGCCGACGCAGGAGAACATCGCACCGGACACGAAGCCGTGCGACACCATCTGCACCATCGAGCCCTGCAGCGCCAGTTCCGCGGCATTCGTGTTACCGCCGCGCATCAGCGCGAAGGCGACGAAGGTGCCGAGCGTGACGATGCCCATGTGCGAGATCGACGAGTACGCGATCAGCTTCTTCATGTCGTCCTGCACCAGTGCGACGAGGCCGACGTAGATCAGCGCGATCAGCGACAGGACGATGACCAGCCACGCCCACTCGGCGCCCGCGTCGGGCACGATCGGCAAGGTGAAACGCAGGAAGCCGTAACCGCCGATCTTCAGCATGATCGCGGCCAGGATCACCGAACCGCCGGTCGGCGCTTCGACGTGCGCATCCGGCAGCCAGGTGTGCACCGGGAACATCGGCACCTTCACCGCGAAGGCGATGAGGAAGGCGAAGAACAGCCACATCTGTTCCGTCGCCGACAGCTTCAGCGCGTACAGGTCGGTGAAGGCGAAGCTGCCACCCTTCAGGTACAGGTAGATCAGGCCGATCAGCATGAACACCGAACCCAGGAAGGTGTAGAGGAAGAACTTGATCGAGGCATAGACGCGGCGCGGACCGCCCCAGACGCCGATGATGATGAACATCGGAATCAGCATGCCTTCGAAGAAGACGTAGAACAGGATCGCGTCCAGCGCCGCGAACACACCGATCATCAGGCCTTCGAGGATCAGGAACGCGGCCAGGTATTGCGGGAAGCGGTCGCCGATCGAACGCCATGCGCCGATGATGACCAGCACCGTGGTGAAGGCGGTCAGCAGCACCAGCGGCATCGAGATGCCGTCGACGCCGAGGTGGTAGTCGATGCGATAGGCCGGGATCCAGGCGACGTTCTGCTCGAACTGCATCGCGGCGGTGCCTGCATCGAACGCGGTGTAGAGCGGCAGCGCGATCAGCAAGGTGACGACGGCGATGGCGAGCGCGAACCAGCGCGCGGTCTCGGGTTTGTTCGCCAGCAGCAGCGTTGCCGCACCGCCGAAGATCGGCAGCCAGATCAACGCGCTCAGGATGGAATCGTGGGGCAGCATCTTGGTGTGTTCCCTTTTCTTCTCTTATCCGCGCAGCGCGTAGAGCAATGCGCCAAGCAGCGCGATCAGGCCGACGATCATCGCGAATGCGTAGTGGTACAGACGCCCGCTCTGGATCGTGCGCACCATGCCGGAGACGCGATCCACCAGCGCCGCCGAACCGTTGACGATCACGCCGTCGATCAGGCCGGCATCCAGCTTCTTCCAGAACTGCTTGCCGAGCGCGACGCCGCCGCCAGCGAAGCCCTTGATCCAGAGGTCGTCGAAGCCGTACTTGTTCTCGAGGATGCGGACCAGCGGGGCGAACGCCGCGCGCGCTTTCGTGGCCACATCCGGCTTGAACAGGTAGATGGCAGTGGCCGCCGCGAAGCCGCCGAAGGCCAGCCAGAACGCGGGCGACGCGTAGAAGTGCAGGCCGAATGCGACCGGGCCATGGAATTCCTTCGCGACCTCGCCGATCGTGTCGTGCGCTTCCTTCACGAAAATCGCGCCATCGAAGAAGTCGCCGAACACCATCGGAGCGACGGTGAAGAAGCCGATCAGGATGGACGGAATCGCCAGCAGCACGAGCGGAACGGTGACCACCCACGGGGACTCGTGCGGCTCGACCGGGCCGTGGTGGCCGTGGTCGTCGTGCGAATGGTCGTCGTGGTGCGGATCGTGCCCATGGTCGTCATGCGCGGCCGCTTCGCGGAAGCGTTCCTTGCCGAAGAAGGTCAGGTACAGCAGACGGAAGCTGTAGAAGCTGGTCACGAACACGCCGAGCAGCACCGCCCAATAGGCGTATTGCTGCACCCAGCCGCCGTGATGCGTGGCTTCGTGCACGGCCTCGATGATCGAGTCCTTGGAGTAGTAGCCGGAGAAGAAAGGCGTGCCGACCAGCGCCAGCGTGCCGATCAAGGACGTGATGAAGGTGATCGGCATGTACTTGCGCAGACCGCCCATCTTGCGCATGTCCTGCTCGTGGTGCATGCCGATGATGACCGAACCGGCGGCGAGGAACAGCAGCGCCTTGAAGAAGGCATGCGTCATCAGGTGGAACACGGCCGCCGAATAGGCCGAAACGCCGAGCGCAACGGTCATGTAGCCCAGCTGCGACAGCGTGGAATACGCCACCACGCGCTTGATGTCGTACTGGACGATGCCGATCAGGCCGGTGAAGAACGCGGTCGTGGCGCCGATGAACAGCACGAACGCCAGCGCGGTTTCCGACAGTTCGTACAGCGGCGACATGCGGGCGACCATGAAGATGCCCGCGGTGACCATGGTCGCGGCGTGGATCAGCGCGGAGATCGGGGTCGGTCCTTCCATCGAATCGGGCAGCCAGACGTGCAGCGGAACCTGGGCGGATTTGCCCATGGCGCCGATGAACAACGCGATGCCGATGAAGCTCGGGATCGCCCAGCTGGCGCCTTCCCACGGCGCGAAGGTCTTGCCGTCGATGGCCGCCGTGTTGGCGAAGACCTGCGCATAGTCGAGCGTGCCGAACCAGTACAGCACGCCGCCGATGCCGAGCAGGAAGCCGAAGTCGCCGACGCGATTCACCAGGAACGCCTTCATGTTCGCAAACACGGCGGTCGGGCGCTTGAACCAGAAGCCGATCAGCAGGTACGAAACCAGGCCGACCGCTTCCCAGCCGAAGAACAGCTGCAGGAAATTGTTGCTCATCACCAGCATCAGCATGCTGAAGGTGAACAGCGAGATGTAGGCGAAGAAGCGCGAGTAGCCCGGGTCGTCCTGCATGTAGCCGATGGTGTAGATGTGCACCAGCAGCGACACGAAGGTCACGACGACCATCATCATCGCGGTGAGCTTGTCGACCAAGAATCCGACGTGGAAGCTGTAGCCGGCCACGTCGAAGAAGGTGTAGACGTTCTCGTTATAGGCCGCGGCGCCGCCGAACGCGAGCGCGTGCAGTACCGAAACCGACAGGACGCAGGACAGCGCGACGCCGAGGATCGTGACCCAGTGCGAAGCCGAGCGGCCGATCTTGCCGCCGAAGAACCCGGCGATGATCGCACCGGCGAGCGGCGCCAATGCAATGGTGAGGAGAGTTGATTGCGAAATCACTTGGGAGGTCTCTTTTCCGTTCGCGGCAAGCCGCTCTCTCAGCCTTTCATCGAATCGATTTCAGCCACGTTGATCGTGCCGCGGTTGCGGAACAGCACGACCAGGATGGCGAGACCGATCGCGGTTTCGGCGGCGGCGACGGTCAGGATGAAGAACACGAACACCTGACCGGCGGCATCGCCCAGATAACGCGAAAACGCGACGAAATTGACGTTCACCGCCAGCAGCATCAGCTCGATGCACAGCAGCAGCACGATGACGTTCTTACGGTTGATGAAGATGCCCGCAACGCTGATCGAGAACAGCAGCGCGCCGAGCGCGAGGTAATGGCCGAGGGAAATCATTCCGCGTTCTCCTTCGCAGCGGGCAACACCGGATCCATCTTCACCAGGCGGATGCGATCCTCGCGACGGACCTGGACCTGGCGGCCCGCATCCTGGTGCTTCGTACCGGGACGACGGCGCAGCGTGAGCGCGATGGCCGCGATGATCGCGACCGTCAGGATCACGGCGGCGACCTCGAACTGGAACAGGTAATCGGTGAACAACAGTTTGCCGAGCCATTCGAGGTTCGAGACGCCGGCGGCAGCGGCCGGATCGGTGGCGTCGACCACCTGCCCCATCCGCTTCACGCCGATCAGCGCGAACATCTCGATCGCCATGATCGCGGCCACGACGATCGCGACCGGCAGATGCTTGGCGAAGCCTTCGCGCAGCGGGTCGGTGTGGATGTCGAGCATCATCACGACAAACAGGAACAGCACCATCACCGCGCCGACATAGACCAGGACCAGCGCGATCGCGAGGAACTCGGCATCAAGCAGCAGCCACAGGCAGGCGGTGGAGAAGAAGGTCAGCACCAGGCTCAATACCGCATAGACCGGATTGCGCACGGTGACGACGGCGAGCGCCGAAAGCACGGCGATCGCGGCGAAGACGTAGAAGGCGGCCAGTTGCACGGTCATTCGTCAGTCCTCAGCGGTACGCGGAATCGAGCGTGCGGCGCTCGGCGATTTCCGCTTCGAGCCGGTCGCCCAGGGCCAGCAGCTTGGGCTTGGTGAGGATGTTCTCGCCGCGCTGCTCGAAGTGGTATTCGTGGATGTGCGTCTCGACGATGGAATCCACCGGGCAGCTTTCCTCGCAGAAGCCGCAGAAGATGCACTTGAACAGGTCGATCTCGTAGCGCGTGGTGCGGCGCGTGCCGTCTTCGCGCGGAGCCGAGTCGATGGTGATGGCCAACGCCGGGCACACCGCCTCGCACAGCTTGCACGCGATGCAGCGCTCTTCGCCGTTCGGATAGCGGCGCAGCGCGTGCAGGCCGCGGAAACGCGGCGACTGCGGCGTTTTCTCCGCCGGGTAGTTGAGGGTGTATTTCGGCTTGAAGAAATACTTGGTCGTCAGCCAGAGGCCGCTGAAGAGTTCCAGCAGCAGCAGGCTCTTGAAGTAGGAAATGATGCTGTTCATGCGAAACCTCAAACTCCCGCCACAACCCAGCCGGCGTGGACGAACCACGCAGCGACCAGAACCCAGACCAGCGTGATCGGGATGAAAATCTTCCAGCCCAGTCGCATGATCTGGTCGTAGCGGTAGCGCGGGAAGCTGGCGCGGAACCAGACGAAGCAGAAAGCGAAGAACAGGGCCTTCAGCAGCAGCCACCAGATGCCCGGCGCGCCGAGGAAGCCCCACGAGGCCGGGAACGGCGAGAGCCAGCCGCCGAGGAACATGATCGAGGTGAGGAACGAAATCAGGATCATGTTCGCGTATTCGGCGAGGAAGAAGATCGCGAACATCGACCCGGCGTATTCCACGTGGAAGCCGGCGACGATTTCCGATTCGCCTTCGGCCACGTCGAACGGCGCGCGGTTGGTTTCCGCGACGCCCGAAATGAAATAGATGACGAACAGCGGCAGCAGCGGCAGCCAGAACCAGTCGAGCAGGCCGGCGTCGCCCTTCTGCGCATCGACGATCTCGGAAAGGTTCATGCTGCCGGCGACGACCAGCACTCCGACCAGCGCGAAGCCCATCGCGATTTCGTAGCTGACCACCTGCGCGGCCGAACGCAGCGCGCCGAGGAAGGCGTACTTCGAGTTCGAGGCCCAGCCGGCGAGGATCACGCCGTAGACGCCCATCGACGTCATCGCGAGCAGGTACAGCAGGCCCGCGTTGGCGTTCGACAGCACGACGGCATCCTCGAACGGCACCACCGCCCACGCCGCGAACGCCGGCGCAAGTGCGAGGATCGGAGCCAAGCGATACAGGAACTTGTTCGAGGTCGTCGGCGAGATGACTTCCTTGAACAGCAGCTTGAACACGTCGGCGAACGGCTGGATCAAGCCGATGCCGAAGATGCGGCCGATGTACACCGGACCCTGACGCACGTGCATCCAGCCGATGACCTTGCGTTCGAACAGCGTGAAGAACGCGACGCAGACGATCAGCGGAACGGCGATGACGAGGATCTTGATGATCGTCCACACCAGAAGGCCGAAGGTGCCGAAGTTCAGGAAGAACTCGCGCAGCAGGCCGATGGGTTGGCTCAACAACTCGAACACGGATCAGGCCCTCGTCACTGTCAGCACGGCGCCGTTGCCCGCGATGGGCGCGGTGGCGTCGTAGCCTCGTTCAATCAGGATCGCACCGCGCGGCACGCGGGCGTCGAGTTCCACCGGCAAAGCGGCCTTGCCGCGTCCGTCGCCGATCTTGGCGACCGCGCCGGATTCCAGGCCACGCGACTTCGCGTCTTCCGGATGCAGCATCGCGCGCGCGCCGCGGGTCAGCGGATGCGCATTGAGCGGCGCGGAACGGCGCAGCAACGCGTCGGCGCGGTAGATCGCGGTCGAGGCGACCCGCACCAGGCCGTCGCCGGCATTGACCGCGATACGTTCGGACAGGCCGCCGCCGGAAGTGGCCGCGACGCGATGTTCGAACGACTTGGCGCGGAACTGCGCCAGATCGACGAAATCGAAGCCCGGCGCCTGCAGCAATCCGCCGAGCGCACGCAGCACGCGCCAACCGGCACGCGCCTGTCCCGGCAACTTCGCGGCGGGCGCGACCTGCTGCGTCGTGCCGTCGACATTGGTGTAGCTGGCGTCGATTTCGGCGCTGGTTCCGATCGGCAACAACACCTGCGCGAGTTTCAGCGTGGTTTCGTCGGCGAACGCGGTGAAAGCGACCACATTGGCCTGCGAAAGCGCACGCAGCGCGACGGCCGGCTCGGCGAAATCGTGCGCGGCCTCGATGCCGTACAGCACGTAAGCCTTGCGCGGCTCGGCAAACTGCTTGGCGACGTTGCGCGCGGCGGGCGCGACGCCCGCACGGGCGAGTCCGACCGCGTTCGCGCCTTGCGGCAATTCATTGACCTTGACGCCGGTCGCGTTCGCCAGCGCGCGCACGACGGTGCGAATCCACGAGGCGTTCGGGTGCGAAAGGGCGGTCTCGCCAAGCACGATGACGCCATTGCCGGCGGCGGCCTTCAGCGTTTCGACCAGCTTGGCGGCGGCCGCTTCGGCGACGACGGACTTGGCCGAAGTGCCGTTCGGCAGTTCCGCGCCGGCGGCCTGCGCGAGATTCAGCAGCGCATCGACCAGCCCGTCGGGCGAAACGACGTGCTTCTGCGCCACGTCGAAGTGGAAATCGAAGTCGTAGACGTTGAGCGCGGCGATCTTCGCGCCGGCCTTGTACGCCTTGCGGACGCGGTGGCCGAGCAGCGGCGCTTCGTGGCGCGGATTGCAGCCGACGAGCAGGATCGCACTGGCCTTTTCGACCTCCGCCAGCGGCAGTTCGAACGGCGTGGCGAACGGGTTGTCGGCGAAGTCGGTCGTGAACAGGCGATGGTCGATGTTGCCGCAGCCGAGGGACGCGGCCAGCTCGGCCAGCAGCACGCCTTCCTCGTTCGACGTGGACGGATGCACCAGCACGCCGAGATCGTCGCCCGACTGCGCCTTCAGCAGCTCGGCGGTCTTGGCCAAGGCTTCGTCCCAGGTCGCATCGCGCCATTCACCGTCGACCTTGATCTTCGGCGCCGCCAGGCGGTCCGCCGCGTTCAGTCCGGCATGGCTGTAGCGGTCACGGTCGGACAGCCAGTTCTCGTTCACCGCTTCGTTGTCGCGCGGAACCACACGCAGCACTTCCCCGCGGCGGGAGTGGTACCAGAGGTTGCTGCCGAGCGCATCGTGCGTGGCGATGGATTCCTTGGCGATCAGCTCCCACGGGCGCGCACGGAAGCGGAACACCTTGTTGGTCAAGGCACCGACCGGGCACACGTCGATGATGTTGCCGGAAAGCTCGGTCTCGATGGTCTTGCCGATGTAGGTGCCGATCTGCAGGTTTTCGCCGCGACCGATGCCGCCGAGCTCGTACGTTCCGGCGATTTCCGAGGTGAAGCGCACGCAGCGGGTGCACTGGATGCAGCGCGTCATGTCGCTGGCGACCAGCGGGCCGAGATCCTCGTCCGGCACCACGCGCTTCTCTTCGACGAAGCGGCTGACCGAACGGCCGTAGCCCATCGCCACGTCCTGCAGCTCGCACTCGCCGCCCTGGTCGCAGATCGGGCAATCCAGCGGGTGGTTGATGAGCAGGAACTCCATCACGTTGCGCTGCGAATCCAGCGCGCGCTTGGTGCGGGTGTAGACCTTCATGCCGTCGGCCACGGGCGTGGCGCACGCCGGCTGCGGCTTCGGCGTCTTCTCCACGTCCACGAGGCACATGCGGCAGTTGGCCGCGATCGGCAGTTTCTCGTGGTAGCAGAAACGCGGAATCGGAATGCCGGCCTTGTCGGCGGCGGCGATGATCATCGAGCCTTTCGGCGCGTAGAGAACCTTGCCGTCGATCTCGATGGTGACGTGATCGGGCGGAACGTTCGGGTTGACAGGCTGCGCACTCACGCGGCGACTCCCAGTTTTTCGTCGACGATGGAACGCCCGTTGACGATGTAGTACTCGAATTCGTCCCAGAACTGCCGCAGGAAGCCCTGGATCGGCCACGCGGCGGCTTCGCCGAACGCGCAGATGGTGTGGCCTTCGATCTGGCCCGCGACGGCTTTCAGCTGGTGCAGGTCGTCCAGCGTACCCTTGCCGGCGACGATGCGCTCCAGCACGCGATGCATCCAGCCCGTGCCTTCGCGGCAGGGCGTGCACTGGCCGCAGCTTTCCTTATGGAAGAACTGCGAGATGCGGCAGGTGAAGCGCACCACGCACACGCTGTCGTCCAGCACGACGATCGCGCCGGAGCCCAAGCCGGTGCCCAAGGCGCGCAGCGTGTCGTAATCCATCTGCAGGCCTTTCAGCTGCTCGGCCTTCAGCACCGGCATCGACACGCCGCCGGGAATCGCGGCTTTCAGCTTGCGGCCCGGACGCAGGCCGCCGGCCATTTCCAGCAATTCATCGAAGGTGGTGCCGAGCGGAACCTCGAAGTTGCCGCCCTTCTGCACGCAGCCGGAAACGGAAAAGATCTTCGGGCCGCCGTTGGCGGTCTTGCTCAGGCCCTTGAACCATTCCGGGCCGTTGCGAATGATCGCCGGCACGGAGGCATAGGTTTCGGTGTTGTTGATCGTGGTCGGCTTGCCGTACAGACCGAAGTTGGCCGGGAACGGCGGCTTGTAGCGCGGCTGGCCCTTCTTGCCTTCGAGCGACTCCATCAGCGCGGTTTCCTCGCCGCAGATGTAGGCGCCCGCGCCGAGCGCGGAATACAGGTCCACATCCACGCCCGAGCCCTTGATGTTCTTGCCGAGCCAACCGTTGGCATAGGCATCCTTCAGGGCCTGCTCGAAATGCTCGAACGGCTCGTGGTGGAACTCGCCGCGCATGTAGTTGTAGCCAGCCTGGCAGCCGGTCGCGTAGCAGGCGATCGCCATGCCCTCGATCACCGAATGCGGGTTGTAGCGCAGGATGTCGCGATCCTTGCAGGTTCCCGGTTCGGATTCGTCCGAGTTGCACAGCATGTATTTGACCGGAGCGTTCTTCGGCATGAAGCTCCACTTCAGGCCGGTCGGGAAGCCCGCGCCGCCGCGGCCGCGCAGACCCGAGGCCTTGACCATTTCGATGACCTGCTCCGGCGGAATCTTCTCTTCGAGAATCTTGCGCCAAGCCTGGTAACCACCGGCTTTCAGATAGCTTTCATACGACCACGGCTGATCGAAATGCAGCGTGGTGTAAACGACGTTGTGTTCCTGCGGGGCGGGGCCGACGCTCATACGTTCCTGCCTTACTTCAGCTTGTCCAGAAGCTCGTCGAGCTTCTCCGGCGTGAGCCGTTCGTGATAGTGGCCGTTGATCGTCGCGGCAGGCGCGGCCGAACAGGCGGCAAGGCACTCTTCCTCGCGCTTCAAGTAGATCCGGCCATCGGGGGTGCTTTCGCCCAGATCGATGCCGAGCTTCTTCTTGCAATGGTGCACCAGGCCTTCCGCGCCGTTCAGCCAGCAGGAAATGTTGGTGCAGATCGCGACGTTGTTGCGGCCGACCTTCTTGGTTTCCAGCATCGAATAGAACGAAGCGACCTCGTAGCCCCACACGGCGGGAAGGTCGAGGTACTTCGTCACCGCGACGATCAGTTCGTCGGTGAGCCAGCCTTCGTTCTGTTCCTGCGCGGCGAACAGCGACTGGATCAGCGCCGAACGCTTGCGGTCCGCAGGAAAGCGCGCCACCCATTCGTCGATGTGGTGGCGGGTGTGTTCGCTCAGCACGGCCATCGGATCGACGTCCTTGACCTGCTCGTAGTTGCCGGTTGCTTTCATCTGCAATGCCTTATCGATCGATCTCGCCGAACACGATGTCGTAGGTGCCGATCATCGCCACCACGTCCGAGAGCATGTGGCCGCGGACGATGGTGTCCATCGAGGAAAGATGCGCGAATCCGGGCGCGCGCAGCTTGACGCGGAATGGCTTGTTGGCGCCGTCCGAAACGAGGTAGCAGCCGAACTCGCCCTTGGGCGCTTCCACCGCCGCGTACACCTCGCCTTCCGGGACGACGTAGCCTTCCGAGAACAGCTTGAAGTGGTGGATCAGGGCTTCCATGTCGTCCTTCATGGCCTCGCGCCGCGGCGGCGAAACCTTGAAGTTGTCCAGCATCACGGGGCCCTTCAGGGTGCGCAGCTTCGCCACGCATTGCTTGATGATCGACGCCGACTGGCGCATTTCCTCGATGCGGCACAGGTAGCGGTCGTAGCAGTCGCCGCCCACGCCCACCGGGATGTCGAAATCCACCTCGGCGTACTTCGCGTACGGCTGCTTCTTGCGCAGGTCCCAGGCGATGCCGGAGGCGCGCAGCATCGGGCCGGTCATGCCCCAAGCCAGCGCCTGTTCCGGCGGAACCACACCGATGCCGACGGTACGCTGCTTCCAGATGCGGTTGTCGGTCAGCAGGGTTTCGTATTCGTCGACGCGCTTCGGGAAGTCGTCCGCGAAGGCATCGAGGAAATCGAGCAGCGAACCTTCGCGCCACGCGTTGAGGCGCTTCAGGTCCTTGCCCTTGTGCCAAGGCGACTCCTTGTACTTGGGCATCTGGTCCGGCAGATCGCGGTAGACGCCGCCGGGACGGTAGTAGGCCGCGTGCATGCGCGCGCCGCTGACCGCTTCGTAGCAGTCCATCAGCTCCTCGCGCTCGCGGAAGGCGTAGAGGAACACCGCCATCGCGCCGAGGTCGAGCGCGTTCGAACCGACCCACATGAGGTGGTTCAGGATGCGCGTGACCTCGTCGAACAGCGTGCGGATCCACTGCGCACGCTCCGGCGCTTCCACGCCCAGCAAGGCTTCGATCGCGCGGACATAAGCGTGCTCGTTGCACATCATCGACACGTAGTCGAGGCGGTCCATGTAGCCGATCGACTGGTTGAACGGCTTGGATTCGGCCAGCTTTTCCGTGCCGCGATGCAGCAGTCCGACGTGCGGGTCGGCGCGCTGAACGACTTCGCCATCCATTTCCAGCACGAGGCGCAAGACGCCGTGCGCGGCCGGATGCTGCGGACCGAAGTTCAGGGTGTAGTTGCGGATTTCCTGCATGGCCTTTACTTCCGTGCGGCGGCGGCTTCAGCGCGCGCTTGGTCGAGTCGCGAATCGTTGCGCACCACGCGCGGCACGCCGACGCGCGGTTCGATGCTCACCGGCTGGTACACGACGCGTCCCTGTTCGGCGTCGTAGCGGACTTCGACGTTGCCGATCAGCGGGAAATCCTTGCGGAACGGATGGCCGACGAAACCATAGTCGGTGAGGATGCGGCGCAGGTCCGGGTGTCCTTCATAGACGATTCCGAACAGGTCGAAGGCTTCGCGCTCGAACCAGTTGGCGACGGGGTACAGTTCCACCAGCGACGGGATCACCGGCAAGCCGTCGTCCGGCGCATAGACACGCAAACGCAGCCGCGCATTGTTGTGGACCGAAAGCAGGTGCACCACCGAGGCGAAGCGGCGCGGATGCGCGCCTTCGACTTGCGGGCGGTGCTCCCAGTCGAAGCGACCCGGGCCGAAACCCTCGACGCCGCGCGAGAAGCCTTCCGAAGACACGTCGCTCGTGTCCCATTCGGCGTCGCCGTAGCCCAGATAGTCGATGCCGCACAGGTCGATGAGCTGCTCGAAACGGAACTGCGGGTCGTCTCGCAGGACCTGCGCCACTTCGATCAGACGATCATGCGACAGCACGAGGGTGACCTCGTCGCGCTGCTCGACGATCTCGATGAACTTGCCGTCGAAGCGGCTTGAAAGTCGCTGCGCAAGCGGATTTGCTAGCTCGGCCATAGGACTGGCGTGCCTTTACGTATGCGGTGGGTCAATCGAACATCAGCGCGACGCCGGAATCGGACGCGCGATGGTGTTGGTGCGACGGATCTTCTTCTGCAACTGCAAGATGCCGTGGATCAGCGCCTCGGCGGTCGGCGGGCAACCCGGAACGTACACGTCCACCGGCACCACGCGATCGCAACCGCGCACCACGGAATAGGAATAGTGGTAGTACCCGCCACCGTTGGCGCAGGACCCCATCGAAATCACCCACTTGGGCTCGGGCATCTGGTCATAGACCTTGCGCAGCGCCGGGGCCATCTTGTTGACCAGTGTGCCGGCCACGATCATCACGTCGGACTGGCGCGGCGAAGGACGGAAGATCACGCCCATGCGGTCCAAGTCCAGGCGCGCCGCGCCCGCGTGCATCATTTCGACCGCGCAGCACGCCAGGCCAAAGGTCACCGGCCACATCGAGCCGGTCCGCGCCCAATTCACCAGCGCATCGACCGAGGTCGTGACAAAGCCGCGATCCAGAAGGGGATTTTCGTCCGCCGAAGGCCGCAGGATGTCGTCAACGCGGGCAAGCGGCTCGGGGTTGTGGAAGAACTGCGAAATGCTCATGTTGTCTTATTCCCAGTCCAGCGCGCCTTTCTTCCACTCATAGACAAATCCGATGGCGAGGATGCCGAGGAACAAGGCCATCGCCGCGATCGGCACGAAGCCGAGCTCCTTGAACACCACCGCCCACGGAAACAGGAAGGCGATCTCCAGATCGAACACGATGAACAGGATCGCGATCAGGTAGTAGCGCACATCGAACTTCATGCGCGCATCGTCGAACGCCTCGAAGCCGCACTCGTACGGCGACAGCTTTTCGGCATTCGGGCGCTTGGGACCGAGCAGGTTGCCCACGATCAGCAAGGCAATGCCAATGCCGGTGGACACGATCAGAAACAGCAGAATCGGCAGGTATTCGCCCAACACGTTGGCACTCTCTCGTCCTGTTCTACGCGACGCCAAGCCGCGAACCTCGGCCGCCCATGGCAGCCGTTCCTGTCCCGAAATCGCGCATGCCGCAATGCAGCACGACGCAGACAACGAAGCCTTGGAATTGTCGCACGTGGAGTTTCTCAGCGGCAACAGCGGCGCATTTAGGAAATGCGACCTGCGTCGCGACCGCCGCGGATCGCCTTCTTGAGGCCGCGGACCGCCTCCCGCGCCCATCCCTCGCGCTGCTATCGTGAATGGATGAACGACACCAATGAATTGCCCGAATCCCTGCGACTCTCCCCCATCGAAGCCCGCATCCTGGGCTGCCTGGTGGAAAAGGAAGCCACCACGCCCGAGCAGTACCCGCTCACCGAGAACGCCACGCTCGTGGCCTGCAACCAGAAAACCTGCCGCGAACCGGTGATGGAGCTTTCGGTCGGCGAAGTCGGCCACGCCCTGCGCCAGCTCGAAAGTCGCGGACTGGTACGCAGCGTGCACGGCGCGCGGGCGCAGCGCTATGAACACCGTTTCGCATCGCACTACAGCCTCACCCTCGCGCAGCAGGCCCTGCTCACGCTGTTGCTGCTGCGCGGGCCGCAAACGCTGGCGGAACTGTTCTCCCGCAGCGAACGCATGGCCAAGCTCACGTCCCTCGACGACGCCCGCCACGCGCTCGAACGCCTGGCCGAACGCGAGGCGCCACTGGTGCAACGCCTGCCGAAATTGCCGGGCCAGCGCGAGGAACGCTGGGTGCAACTGCTGACCGGCGCGCCGGACCTGGCCGCCATCGCGGCCGCCGACAGTGCGTCCGCGCCTGCCGCCGCGCGTGGCCGCGAGGACGAGCTGACCGCAAGGATCGCCGCGCTGGAAGAGCGCGTGGCAGCACTCGAGAACGCCTTGGGCGCGCTTTCACCCTCAAGTGTCAACGCCTGAGGTTGCCGTTACACTTCGCCACTTTCCCGAAAGACCCAATTCGATGAGCTGGTTCCAGAAACTCATGCCCTCGCGCATCCGCACCGAGGGCGTCAAGAAGACCACGGTGCCCGAAGGCCTGTGGGAGAAATGCGAGAGCTGCAGCGAAGTCCTGTACCGACCGGAGCTGGAGCGCAACTTCCATGTCTGCCCCAAGTGCGGGCACCACATGGCGGTGGAAGCGCGCGTTCGCCTGAACCGGCTGTTCGACGAAGGCAGCGCGGTGGAACTGGACGCTTCGCTGGAACCGGTCGACGCGCTGCGCTTCCGCGACACCAAGAAGTACCCGGACCGCATCCGCGCCGCGCAGAAGCAGACCGGCGAGAAGGACGCGCTGATCTCGATGCACGGCCTGCTGAAAGGCCAGCCGCTGACCGCCGTGGCCTTCGAGTTCCGCTATATGGGCGGCTCGATGGGTTCGGTGGTCGGGGAAAAATTCACCCGCGCCGCCGAATACGCGCTGGAACACCGCACGCCGCTGGTCTGCTTCTCCGCCACGGGCGGCGCCCGCATGCAGGAAGGCCTGCTTTCGCTGATGCAGATGGCGAAGACTTCCGCCGCACTCGCGTACCTGCGCGAAGCCGGCCTGCCCTACATCTCGGTGCTGACGCACCCGACCACCGGCGGCGTGTCGGCGAGCCTCGGCATGCTGGGCGACTTGAACCTCGCCGAGCCGCGCGCGCTGATCGGCTTCGCCGGCCCGCGCGTGATCGAGCAAACCGTGCGCGAAACGTTGCCGCAAGGCTTCCAGCGCAGCGAGTTCCTGCTCGACCACGGCGCGATCGACGCGATCGTGGATCGGCGGCAGATGCGCGACAAGCTCGCGTCGATGCTGGCGATCCTGATGCGCCGTCCGGCGCCGGCCGAAACCGCCGTCGCCGAATAAGCCGATGGCCGAACGTCGCTATTTCGGAACCGACGGCATCCGCGGCCGCGTCGGCCAAGGCGCGATTTCCGCCGATTTCGTGCTCAAGCTCGGCTGGGCCGCCGGCCGCGCCTTGGCGCGCGAAGGCCGCCGCGCGGTCGTGGTGATCGGCAAGGACACGCGCATTTCCGGCTACATGTTCGAATCGGCGCTGGAAGCCGGCCTGGTCGCCGCCGGCGCCGACGTGCGCCTGCTCGGCCCGATGCCGACGCCCGGCGTCGCCTACCTGACGCGCTCGCTGCGCGCCGACGCGGGCATCGTGATTTCCGCCTCGCACAACCCGCACCACGACAACGGCATCAAGTTCTTCTCGGCCAAAGGCGAGAAACTCGACGACGCGACCGAACTGGCCATCGAGGCACAACTCGATCAGGCCTTTTCCACCGTCGCCTCCGAAGCGCTCGGCAAGGCGATGCGCGTGACCGACGCGGCGACGCGCTACGGCGAATTCTGCAAATCCACGGTCGCGGAAACCTTCTCGCTCGCGGGCATGCGGATCGCGCTCGACTGCGCGCACGGCGCGAACTACCAGATCGCACCGCGGCTCTTCGCCGAACTGGACGCCAAGGTTTCGAGCATCGGCGTCGCGCCCGACGGCCTCAACATCAACCGCGACGTCGGCTCCACGCATCCGGAAGCCTTGCAGTCCTTCGTGCGCGAGAACGACTGCGACCTCGGCATCGCCTTCGATGGTGACGGCGATCGCGTGCTGTTCGTCGACGCGCACGGCCAGCTGGTCGACGGCGACGCGCTGATCTACCTGCTGGCGCGCGATTTCAAGCAGACCGGCCGCCTGCGTGGGCCGGTCGCCGGAACGCTGATGACCAACTATGCGCTGGAACGCGCGTTGGCCCAGCAGGACATCGGCTTCGTGCGCACCAAGGTCGGCGACCGCTACGTGCACCAGGCGCTGGTCGAACACGGCGGCGTGCTCGGCGGCGAAGCCTCCGGCCACATCCTCTGCCTCGACCGCGCGACCACCGGCGACGCCATCGTCAGCGCGCTGCAGGTGCTGGAAGCGCTGGCGCGCGCGAAGCGTCCGCTGCACGAAGCGCTCGCCGATTACCACCCGCTGCCGCAGCGCACGGTCAACGTGCCGACCAATGGCGGCAAGCCGCTGGAACACCCGGCCGTGATCGCCGCGCGCAGCGACGCCGAAGCCGCGCTTTCCGGCCACGGTCGCCTGGTGCTGCGCGCATCGGGAACCGAACCGGTGATCCGCGTCACGGTCGAAGCGGAAGACGCGGCCTTGATGCAGCAGGTGCTGGACGCGCTTTCAGCCGCGGTGAAAGCGGCGGCGTGACGCCTCGGCTACCATGAGCGCCCTTTGCGCGCTGGAGTTACCGTGGCCGATTCGAAACCAATGCCGGTGTTGTTGCTGAAACGCGGCGAAGACCGCCGCCTGCGCGCCGGCCACCTTTGGGTGTTCTCGAACGAAATCGACGTGGCGCGTACGCCGCTGACCTCGTTCGCGCCGGGCGATGCCGTGATCATCGCCGACGCCTCGGGCAAGCCGCTCGGTTCGGGCTACGTCAATCCGAACGCCCTGATCGCGGCCCGTTTGATCGATCGCACCGGCCACGCGCCGGATCGCTCGCTGATCGGGCATCGCCTGAACGTCGCGCTCGCGCTGCGCGAACGCCTCTACGACGAACCGTTCTACCGCCTCGTGTTCGGCGAATCCGACGGCCTGCCGGGACTGGTGCTGGATCGCTTCGACGACGTGATCGTCGGACAGATCGGAACCATCGGCATGGAAAAGCTGCGCGGCGAAGTCGAAGCCGCGGTCGCCAAGGTGTTCAAGAACACGGCGTTGGTCTGGAAGAACGACGGCGGCGTCCGCTCGCTCGAAGGCCTGCCCGAATACGTCGAAGGCCCGGACGTCGGCACGCTGCAGGTGCGCGAAGGCGGCGTGCGCTTCGAGATCGATCTGGCGGAAGGCCAGAAAACCGGCTGGTTCTACGACCAGCACGCCAATCGCGACCGGCTCGCGCCGTGGGTCAAGGGCGCGAAGGTGCTCGACCTTTTCAGCTACGTCGGCGCCTGGGGCTTGCGCGCGGCCGCTTTCGGCGCGGCCGAGGTGACCTGCGTGGACGCGTCGAAGCAGGCGATCGCGAAAGTCCGGCACAACACTGACATGAATGGTTTTTCCGATCGCGTTGCCGCGGTCGAATCCGATGCCTTCGAATTCCTCAAGCAGGCCCGCGCGGAACGCCGCCGCTGGGATGTCGTGATCGTCGATCCACCCGCCTTCATCAAGCGCAAGAAGGACTTCAAGGAAGGCGCGCTGGCCTATCGCCGCATCAACGAAATGGCGATGCAGGTGCTGGAGCGCGACGGAATCCTGATCAGCTGCTCATGCAGCCACCACATGCCGCGCGCGGCGCTGCTGGAAGCGATCAACGCCGGCGCGCGGCATCTGGACCGGCAAGTGCAGGTGCTGGAACAGCTGCAGCAAGGCCCGGACCATCCGGTGCAGGCGGCGATCGCGGAAACCGAATACCTGAAGGGCTTCACCTGCCGCGTGCTGCCTGCCTGAACCTGCGCCATGTTCCCGATCCACCACATCGATCCGGTCGCGATCTCGCTCGGGCCGCTGAAAATCCACTGGTACGGGCTGATGTACGTGCTCGGCATGTTCGTCGCATGGCGGCTGGCGCTGTCGCGGCTGCGTGCCGGTCGCCTGCCGGTGAGCGAGGCCGCGCTCGGCGATCTGGTCTATTACGCGATGTTCGGCGTGCTGCTCGGCGGTCGCCTCGGCTATCTCGTGTTCTACGGCTGGCAGCAGGTGCTGGACGATCCGCTCTACGCCCTCCGCATCTGGGAAGGCGGCATGAGCTTCCACGGCGGCCTGATCGGCGTGATGACCGCGGGCTGGATCTGGTCGCGGAAGCAGGGCCTGCACTACTTCGACACGGTGGATTTCGTCGCCGCGGTGACGCCGCCGGGCCTCGGCTTCGGCCGCATCGGCAATTTCATCGGCGGCGAACTGTGGGGCCGCACGACGGATGTTCCGTGGGCGATGATCTTCCCGGCTTCGTTGCCGCCGGAATATGCGCGCCTGCCCTACGAAAGCCTACAGAAGTTGAACGAGAGCGGCGCGCTTGATGCGTATGCGCGGCATCCGTCGCAGCTGTACCAGGCTTTCCTCGAAGGCGCGGTGCTGTTCGTGCTGGTGTGGTTCTTCACCCGCAAGCCGAGGCCGCGTTACGCGGCGTCGGGGTTGTTCGCGCTGGGCTACGGCGTGTTCCGCTTCGCGGTGGAATTCGTACGCCAGCCCGATGCGCAGCTCGGCTTCCTCGCCTTCGACTGGCTGACGATGGGCCAGCTGCTGTCGCTGCCGCTGATCGCGATCGGCATCGTGCTGCTGTGGCTGTCGCGGCGCGCGCCGACGCTGGCGAACGCCGCGTAAGGATCAGTCGAAACCGATCCCGATCGCCGCCGCCGCGTTGCGGGCCTTCTCGCGTGCGGCGTCGATGGATTCGGCGCGTGCCAGCGTGACGCCGACGCGGCGCTGGCCTTCGACCCGCGGCTTGCCGAACAGGCGCAGGGCCGTGTCCGGCGCCTTCAGCGCTTCGACGACGTTCGAGAAACGCGGCACGCCATGCCCGCGCGCCAGCATCGCGCAGGAAGCGCTCGCGCCGAGCTGCCGGATCGCCGGTATCGGCAGGCCGAGGATCGCGCGGACGTGCAGCGCGAATTCGGACAGGTCCTGCGAAATCAGCGTCACCAGACCGGTGTCGTGCGGACGTGGCGAGACTTCCGAGAACCAGACCTCATCGCCGCGCACGAACAGTTCGACGCCGAACAGGCCGCGCCCGCCGAGCGCCGCGACGACGCTTTTCGCGATCGCCTGCGCGCGTTCGAGCGCTGGCGCCGACATCGGCTGCGGCTGCCAGCTTTCGCGGTAATCACCGTCGATCTGCACGTGGCCGATCGGCGCGCAGAAGTCGATGCCGTCGCGATGGCTGACGGTGAGCAAGGTGATCTCGTAATCGAAGTTGATGAAACCTTCGACGATCACGCGTCCCCTGCCCGCGCGGCCACCGCTCTGCGCGTAGTCCCAGGCCTTGTCGATGTCGGCTTCGGAACGGATCAGGCTCTGGCCCTTGCCCGAGGAGCTCATCACCGGCTTGAGGACACACGGGAAACCGAGCGTTTTCGCCGCATCGCGGCAGTCTTCGAGCGTATCGACGAAGCGATAGGGCGAGGTCGGCAGCTTCAGTTCTTCCGCCGCCAGGCGACGGATGCCTTCGCGATCCATCGTCAGCCGCGCGGCGCGTGCGGTCGGAATCACCTTCAGACCGGCATCGCGCTCGAGCGCTTCGAGCGTGGGCGTGTGGATGGCCTCGATTTCCGGCACGACCAGCGTCGGCTTCACTTCCTCGATCAGGGCGCGCAGCGCGGTCGGATCGAGCATGTCCAGCACCACCGCGCGATGCGCGACCTGCATCGCCGGCGCGTTCGCATAGCGATCCGCCGCGATCACTTCGACGCCGAAGCGCTGCGCTTCGATCGCGACTTCCTTGCCGAGTTCGCCCGATCCCAGCAGCAAGATGCGGATCGCGCCGGAGGTTGAAGGCGTGCCGAAATCCATGTCCATGTCCGATGTCTGGAAAGCGCGGATTGTAGCGGCGCTAGGCCGCCGCCTGCGCCTTCAATTCCGCCGCGCGTTCCTTGCCGATGTATTTCGCGATGCCCATCCGCACCAGGTACAACAGCGGGATCAGCGCGATGGCGGCGCTCATCTTGTAGATGTAATTCACCGTACCGACCGCGAGCAGCAACGTCGTCGGCCAATGCTGCGGGCCGAGCCCGAAGGCGATGTAGAGCACGACGAAACTGTCCACGAGCTGCGACACCGCGGTCGAACCGGTGGCGCGCAACCACACCATGCGCTCGCCGGTGGCGCGGCGGATGCGATGGAACACCGACACGTCGATCAGCTGGCCGATCAGGAACGCGGTCACCGAACCGGCGATCGTCCACAAGCCCTGCCCGAACACCGCCGCGAACGCGGCCTGGTAATCGGGAACACCGGAATCGGACATGGCGCCGACCCACCAACCCGCGGGCGTCAGCGCGATCGCCGCGTAGGCGAAGAGGAAGCCGTAGACGATCAACGCCACGGCGAGCCAGGAAATGAAGCGCACGCCGCGCCGACCGAAGTATTCGTTGATCACGTCGGTCATCACGAACACGAACGGCCACAGCAGCGTGCCGGCGGTGAAGTTGAGCGAGCCTCGCCGTCCGAACAGGTTCCATTCCAGCGGCGCCATCCCGAGCGTGTCCTCGAGCGCGAAGATCTTGACGCCGATGAACTCGGCCAGGATCGCGTTGGCGATGAAGAACCCGGACAGCACGACGAACATGGTCTGGACGCGGTCGAATTTCATCGGCGGGGTTCGTGGGGCGATCCGGACTTTATCCCTTCTTGCCGGACAAACGGGAAGATCCCGCCGGAACCGCCGCGCCGTGGCGTTCGCCCGGCGCGCCGTTCCGATCAGGCCTTGGCCGGATCGGAAACCGTTCCCGCACACCCAGGCTCGGCGGCGGCGATGCGTTCCAGCCAGCCTTGCCAGGCACGTTCCAGCGCCACGATGTCGGCGGGCAATCCGTGACCTGCGCCTTCGGCGGCCAGCCACGCCGCCATGTCGCCGCCTGCGGCAAGCGCCTGGGCGATGTGGCCGAAGATCGCCGCATCGCCGGAGGATTCGATCAGGAAATCCGCCAGTGCGCGCGATTGCTCGTAGAAAACCGCGCCCTGCTCGGCCAGTTCCCCGGCCGCGCCGCCGCTGAGCATCAGGACGCGGCTGCCGGAACCGGCGTTCGCATCGTGGCTGGAGAACCGTTCGCGCACGACGCCCGCGAGCGGATGCTCCATGACGAAGAAGCGCGCCAGCGGCGGCAAGCTGCCGTGGTCGCACGCCAGCCGCTGCCGCAGCCGTTCGCGGCGGCGCTGGCTCATGGCTTCGTCTTCCATCAGCACGGCGGCGGTTTCGTCCAGCCAGTCGGGCAGGCCGCCGCCGTAGCCGTGCATTCCACCGCTTGCGTCGCCGTCCTGTGCAGTCGGGAACGCGCGCATCAGCAGCAGGTGTCCGATCTCGTGGCGCAAGGCGCTGTTCGCGGTGCCGTCGTCGCTGCCCGGGAGCTGCGCCAGCGCCTTCGCCACCGTCTGGTCGATCGTCGCGGCATCGGCGTTCGCGCCCAGTTGCGACGCGATCTGGCGGCGAATCTGCGTTTCGGCCAGACGGCGCTTGTCGTCCGGGCCGATCCACGGCATTGCCCATTCCGCGCCGTGCGCCCGGAACGCCTCCTTCCGTTCGTCGGAAAGCCCGCCGCCGCTGCCGGTGGCAATGATCGCGCCGCGCACGGCCGGGCGCTGGAAGTGATGCTCGAAAAGCTCCGCCGCCTGCCGCGCGGCTTCGGCCATCGACGCGGCTTCGGCTTCATCGGCGGCCTGGAACCAGCCCTGCGCGGTGGCGACACAGGCGTATTGCCCATCGTCCGGCAACGGGCAAGCGGCCACGGGCGGCGATGCCGCATCGGCCGCGGCGGCAAGGAACAGGATCGGAAGCATCATCGGGGTGGACATTCGTGGTTGACTCCTGGGGTTCAGTGGATGGGAAGAAGCCATGCGCCTTGCCGGTGGCTTCAGGGAGCATGTCCTGTGCATGGATGCACCGAGGGCGCAAAACGTCGCAACCGGATGGTTCCGGACTTCTACAATGCGGAAGTTTTGTGCGTGGATTGGAGAACGGCTTGGAAGGTTTCTGGATGTTCCCGCTGCTCGGCATCGTGGTCGGCGTGTCGGCCGGGCTGCTCGGCATCGGCGGCGGGCTGGTGATGGTCGGGGCGCTGACCTGGATTCTTCCGCTGCACGGCATTCCCAAGGAAGCGGCGATGCACGCGGCGCTGGCCAGTTCGCTCGCGAGCATCGTGCTGACGGCGGCTTCGAGTACACGTTCGCACCACCAGCGCGGCAGCGTGATGTGGCCGACGGTGGCGTGGATGGTGCCCGGCTTGCTGCTCGGCGGCTGGCTCGGCAGCGGGCTGGCGGTGAAGATCGACGATGGCGTGCTGCGCTGGATCGTGGCCGGTTACTGCTTCCTGATCGCGGCGCAGATGCTTTTCAGCAGCGCCCGGGCGGTGGAAGTGACGAACGACATCGCGCCGCCGCGAGGCTGGCCGATGAGCGCGGCGGGCGGCGTGATCGGCGCCTTGAGCGCCATCGTCGGCATCGGCGGCGGCAGCATGACGGTGCCCCTGCTCACCTGGCGCGGCGTGCGGCCGGTGCGCGCGGTGGGAACGTCCAGCGCCTGCGGCATCTTCATCGGCCTGGCGAGCGCGGCCGGATACGCCTTGCAGGCACCGGCGGGCGCGTTGCCGGAACACGCGGTCGGCTACGTCTATCTGCCCGCAGCCGTCGGCGTGGCCATCGCCTCGGTGCTGGCCGCGCCCTATGGCACGAAGCTGGCGCACAAGCTCAGCGGCACGGCCTTGAAGCGCGTGTTCGCGTTCTTCATGATCGCCGTGGGCTTGAGCGTGGCGCTCGGCGGGTGATGGCGGCTTCGATGGAGAAAAACATGACGATGAAACCGGCTCATGCGCTGGTGACCGGGGCGTCCAGCGGCATCGGCGCGGCGATCGCGCGGCAGTATGCGAAACGCGGCGTGCCGCTGGTATTGACGGCGCGGCGCGCGGATCGCTTGCAGGCGCTGGCGGAGGAATTGCGCGGGCAGGTGGAATGCATCGTCGTGGCCGCCGATCTTTCCGACCCGGCCGCGCCGAAATTCCTGTTCGACACGCTGGCCGAACGCGGCGTCGCGGTCGACACGCTGGTCAACAACGCCGGTTACGGCGTGCCGGGCAATTACCTTTCCTCGCCGTGGGAAACCCACGCCGCGTTCCTGCAGGTGATGGTGGCTTCGGTCTGCGAACTGACGTACCGCTTCCTGCCGCAGATCCGCGAAAGCGGGCAAGGCCGCATCCTCAACGTGGCCTCGTTCGCGGGCTTGTCGCCCGGCTCCAACGGCCAGACCTTGTATGCGGGCGCGAAAAGTTTCCTGATCAAGTTCAGCGAATCGCTGGCGCTGGAAAACGCGGCGTTCGGCGTGCGCGTCTGCGCGCTGTGCCCCGGCTTCACCTATTCGGAATTCCACGATGTCACCGGCACCCGCGCGATGGTGTCCAAATTGCCGAAGTGGATGTGGCTGGATACCGGCGAAGTCGCGCGGCTCGGCGTGGAAGGCGCGGAAGCGGGAACCGTGGTCGTGATTCCCGGGTTCGGCTACAAGCTGATGCGCTTCGTCACCAAGCATCTGCCCGATGGCATGGCGCGGCGCACGATGGCGAAGAATTCGGGCAGGATCCGCGAGGCGAACTGAACCTGCCTTTTCATTCGGCGACGGCCTTCATGGCGGCGGCTTTTTCGCGATAGGCCGCGGCCGACGCGGCCTCGCCGCGCGCCTCGAAGATGCGCGCCAGAAGTTCCAGGTTTTCCCGGATCATGTTCGGCGGCACGCTGGCCTGCGCCCTGGCGAACAGCGCCTCCCCGGCGATGGCTTCCTCCAGCGCGGCATCGGCCTGGCCTTGCAGCAGCAGGTTGGCGGCATGCACGCTGCGCATGTTGCCCAGGAACCAGTGTTCCGGCGGCAGCGTGGCGGCGGCCAGTTCCAGCGCGCGCCGCGCCCATTCGGCGCCCGCTTCGCCTTCGCCCAGCTTGGCGTGGCAGTCGGCGACGTTGCTGGCGATCAGGGCGAGATAGACGGTCGGTTCGTCCGGCGACATGGCGCGATAGGCGGCCCAGACTTCCAGCATTTCCGCCAGCGCGCTGCGGTAGTCGCCCAGGCCGCTGTAGGCCGCCGCCAGGTTGTTGCGCACCGCCGCCACTTCGGCGTGGCCGGGCGGCAGGTGCTTCAGGTAGAGCGCCAGCGCGCGCGATTCGGTTTCGCGCGTGCGCTCCCATTGCTCGGCGCGCAGCAGGGCGCCGCCCAGGGCATGCTGTTGCTGCGCCGCCAGCAGGCTTTGCCCGCCGCCGGGCAGCTGGCGCTCGATCTCGATGGCCTGTTGCGCGGCGGCGATGGCCTCGTCGTAGCGGCCCAGTTCGATCAGCACCACGGCCTTGAAGCCGAGCGCCTCGACGATCAGGTAATGGTGTTCGCCGAACAGGCGGCGGCGCACGTCCAGGGCGCGATCCATGTCGGCCAGCGCCTGCTCGCCCTCGCCCAGTTGCGCGCGCACCTTGGCGCGGTTCATGCGGATGTTGGCTTCCAGGTCGGGGCTGCCGCCGCTGGCGGCCTCGAACTGCTGCAAGGCGCGATCCAGATGCTCGCGCGCCTCCTGCAATTGCCCGCGCTGGCTGTGCATGCTGCCCAGGCTGTTGAAGATGTCGGCGCGGTGTTCGTGGTCGCCCTCGCCCTCCAGCGCCGCCTGCGCGGCGGCCTCCAGGCTGCGCTGCGCGCCTTCGGGATCGCCCGCGCGCACCTGCAACTGGCCCAGCGCGGCCAGCACGCGCGAGCGTTCCACCGGGCCGGTCAAGGCCAGCAGCGCGCTGGCCTCGGCCACGGCTTCGTCGAGCCGGTCGCTCCAGCGCAGCGCATCGAGCCTGCCCAGGCGCGCTTCCAGTTGCTCGTGCAGGCCGCGCCCGGCGCGCTGCATCAGTTCGATGGCCTCGTCGTAGGCGGAAAGCGCCAGCGCGTGCTGGCCCATCGCGACGCGCGCGTTGCCGATGCCGACCAGCCCCTCGGCCAAAAGATCGGGTTCGCCCGCCAGTTCCAGGCGGATGCGGCGCGAGGTCGCTTCCATGAGCTGGTTCAGGCTCGGCGCGGCGTTTCTGTCGCTGGTCGGATCGGCGGCCTTGATCGAGCCGATCAGCAACTCGCTGACGGTGCGGGCGCGCGCCGCTTCGCGTTGCGCCAGATCGCGCTGGGCGCGCAAGTCCCGGGCCTGGATCGCCAGCGCGACCGCCAGCGCGGCGACGGCGGCGACGCCGAACGCGCCCAGCGGCACCGCAACGGGATGGCGTTGCAGCAGCTTGCGCAGCCGGTAGCCCAGGCTGTCCGGTCGCGCCGACACCGGCTGCGCGGCGAGCAGCGCGCGCAGGTCGGCGGCGAAGGCGTCGGCGCTGGGGTAGCGCCGCGCCGGATCGAAATGCATGGCGCGGGCGACCACGGCATCGAGGTCGCGCGGCAGGCCCGGCGTGCGCCGGGTCGGCGGCGTCGCGCCCTGTTCGATCAGGCGCAGCGCCTCGGGCAAGGGTTTGCCGGACAGCTCGAACGGTTTTTCGCCGCAGCACACCCGGTACAGCAGCGCGCCGAGCGAATGGATGTCCGCCGCCACGGTGGAAGGCTCGCCGCGCAGGCGTTCGGGCGCGGCGTAGTCGGGCGTGAGCCAGCGCGCCACCGTGGCGGTGGCCTCGCCCTGTTCGCCCATGACGCGGGCAATGCCGAAGTCCAGCAAGACCGGATCGCCCGCCGCCGTCACCAGCACGTTCTCCGGCTTGATGTCCAGATGCACCACCAGTTGCCGGTGCGCGGCGGCCACCGCGTCGGCGACGCGGGCCAGCAGTTCGATGCGTTCGGCCACCGGCCGGGTTTCGGCATGGCGGTGCAGCGGCGCGCCGTCGATGCGATCCAGCACCAGGTACGGCCAGCCTTCGGGCGTGTGGCCGAAATCGCGCAGGCGGCAGATGCCCGGATGATCCAGCCGCGCCAGCACCTGCGCTTCGCGGGCGAAACGCGCGGCGACGTCCGGATCGAACAGGGGCGCGGACAGCAGTTTGAGCGCGGCGCGCTGGCGCACGCCGTCGCGTTCGCGTTCGGCCCCGAACACCACGCCCATGCCGCCGCGCCCGAGCAGTTCGGTCAGGCGCCAGCCGCCCACGTCGCGGCCGGCGAAATCGGCGGGTTCCAGCAGGCCGAGCGCGGCGCGCGCCCGGGTTCCGAGCGTTTCCATGCCGGCGTTGCGCGCATGCGCGTCGAGCAGCGCCGACAGCCGCCGCGCCAGCTGCGGCCGGCTCTGCGCCAGTTGCCGCAGGGCTTCCTCGCGCGCGGAAGGCGCGGTGTCGGAAAGTTCGGCGAAGCGTCGTTCCAGTTCGGCCGGGTCGAAGGTGTCGTCGTCGCGCGGGTTCATGCGATGGCTCCGATGCGGCGTGAATCGTCGAAAAACCGGCTCATGCGCCGTCGCCCAGGGCGTCGCTCAGCCAGGCATTGGCGAAGGCCCAGTCGCGCTTGACCGTGGCCAGGCTGATGCCGAGCGTTTCCCCGATCTGCGCCAGTTCCAGCCCGGCGAAACAGCGCAGTTCCACCACCTGCGCGTGGCGCGGATGGTCGCGCCGGAGGCGTTCGAGCGCGGCATCCAGGTCGATGAGGCGCGGATCGCTGAAGGCGGCCTCGGCTTCGGCCCAGCGCAGGCTCACGCACTCCACGCCCGCGCCGCGCTTCTGCGCCAGGCGTTCGCGCGCGCGATCCACCAGCAGATTGCGCATCGCCAGCGCGGCGACGCGGAAGAACTGCCTGCGGCTGTCACCGTGCAACTGCGAAGCGTCCAGCCGCAGCCAGATGTCGTGGACGAGATCGGTGGGCGAAGGCGCGGTGTGGGTTTCGCGCCGCAACTGCGCCGCCGCCAGCCGCCGCAGTTCGGCATAGACGGCGCGGGCGAAGCGGTTGCCCGCGTCCGGGTCGTCCGGGCGTTCCTGCCAGTGCCGCAACAACTGCGTGACCGATGCCGCTTCCGCCATCCCCATGTGCGCTCGTGGCCGTTCCAGCCGCCGGATCGAAGAACCCGAATCTTACATGCGACGGGGCATGAGAGCCTGCTCAAAGTCTCGCTACATGCCGCGTGGCCGCTGTGCGTCCCCCCTTCGGGCCGGGCGTGCCGACGCGCATGGCGGCGTCATCACTCGGTTGCGTATCGACATACGCGCCCTCGCTCTTCCTTGCCTTGCACGTCGGCACACCCGGCGCGGCACATACCGAGACTTTGAACACGCTCTGAGCCGTTTCGCGCAATTTTTCCGCCCAAGGCATCAGGGACGGCCGAATCGGCGGCCGGCCCGATCCACCCACCCGGAGATCGCCATGAAACCCTTGTCGAGCATTTTCCCTTTCGCCGCCTGCCTGCTGCTGGCGGCCTGCGGCCAGTCCTCCTCGCCCCCGCAACGCGACATCCAGGCCGCGTTCGAGAGCGAACTTCCCGGGCTCCTGAAACTGGAGGAGTTCAGCGTGGAGAACAGCCGCAACACCGGCAGCGCGGAAGCCCCGGTGTGGGTGGCGCGCGCCGTGGCGAAAGTCTCCCTGCGCGAGGCCACCTACGACATCGACACGGTGGAAGAAGGCGTGCGCATCCTGAAGCCGGTGCGCGCGGCGGGCGAGAGTTTCACGACCTACGGCACGGTGCGTTCCGAACGCAGCGGCGATGGCTGGCGGCACTTCTTCCAGAACGACGGCAGCAGCAACCCGGCGCTGGGCCGCCCGCGCAGCAACTACGGCCCCGATGCGCTGATCGCAGGCTCGCCCGAGGCGAAGGAACTGCTGGAAAAGCTGGCCCGCGAGAAGGAAGCCGCGCGCCTCGCCGAGGAAACCCGGCTGGCGGAGGAAGCGGCGCAGCGCAGGAAGCAGGAAGAAGCCGAGGCTGCGAAGAAGCAGCGGATCGAGGCGGCGGTGGCAAAGCATGGCGCCGGATTCGCGCCACACAGGATGAAAGATCTGACCTGGGAGGCTGGCGGCAAGCTCGCGTTGCTAGTGACGGGTTCGTCCGAGGGGAATGGCAAGGTTTGGGGGACGAACGTCTATTCGACCGAATCGGATTTCGCCAAATCGGTCGTTCATTCCGGCCTGCTGAAGCCGGGCGAAACCGGCATCGTGGAAGCAACCATCACCCCCGAGACGAAGAAAGATGGATTCCGTGGTTCACCACGCAATGGCGTCAGTTCCGAGAACAGTTCGGGTTGGTACTGGGGCTACAGCCTGCGCCTGCTCGAACGCATCCCCAACGAGTGAGGCACTGCCATGTCATCGAAAACTCACATCGAATGCCGACAAAGCCCGCAAGCCGGATCACGCAGGTGCTCTCGACACCCCATGCAGCTTCTAGGCCTGCTCGCATCGGTTCTGATCCTGTCTGGCTGCGGCGGCGAAGATTCCGGCGATCCACTGGTCTTTCCCGATGCCAAGACGGCTATCCAGGGGCTGGAAAGCCTGCGATTCGGCGATTCATGCGGTCGCCTGCACGAGCAGGTGCGCGACCGGCTGCCGAAAAGCGCGTCCGACAAAGCGCGCAAGCCAGGCGAGGATTTCCGCATCGAAACGTCCTATCCGATCCTCGGCTCGTCGAATGCCTACTTCTACTGCGACGACGGCACGGATCGGCTCGACAAGGTGATGCTGCGGCTCATCGCGCCGCTGCGCGACTACCAGCCCTACGAGCGCGCACTGGCGAGACTGCGCGAACAATGGGGCGAGCCTGCGCTGGAACAAAGCCGCGAGCAGCAAAGCCCCAATGCGCAAGCCATCCGCAATCTGGGGGGGAATCCGCAGACCTACACCTTGCATAGTGCCGTCTGGCGGCACGAGCGCGGTGTCGAGGCCACATTGGGCATGGAATTCGGCTGGCGCGAAATCGAACTCAAGCTCCACTTCGAGCAAAAAGGGCAATGAGGGGATCGCCATGACATCGACCCCATTCACTCCCACCGATTTCCACTATCAGCGCACCGCGCTGCGCAAGGGCGCGGACGGCAAGCTGCGCGGCACGCTCTGGCTGGTGCGCACGCCCGAACACCTGGCCTTCGTCGATTGGGCAGGGATCGGCTTTGCCCTGCGCATGGCGTTGCTGATGCCGCTGTTCCTGATCGGCCTGCTCGTGCCGATCGCCACCGGCGCATTGGTGCTGGGCGCGATCGGCGCGGTGGTGCTGGGCATCATTGGCCTCGTCGGCATGACGATGCTGCTGGTCTGGGCCGGCTCGGCGGTGATTCCCAAGCCCAAGCCTTCCACCTATCTGAAAAAGGCCGTGTACGTCATCGCCCGCGAGCGGATCGCGGAGGTGAAGCTGGCCAGCGACTACCGCGATGCGGTGCTGATCGTGCAGCACGACGGCACCTCGGATCTGGTGCATGTGCAGGGGCGCGACCAGTTCCTGCTGGCGATGCAGCCGCGCCAACCCACCCTTTCATCCTGAGAACGGAGACGAACCCGTGGACAAACTCATCGACTACGTATTCCTGCTCGGCCTGGCCTTGCTGGTGGCCTGCGCCATGCCGCGTGGGCTGGATTCGTGGAGCCTGGCCTCGTTCAACGGCCTTCTGGCCATCACCCTGATCGTGCTGGGCATCGCGGGCCGCATCGTGTTCGCGGTGTTCGCGCGGCTTTTCGATGCCGCCGCGCAGCAGGCGAAGGCTTCTCCCGCTGGCCGGGCGCCGCGCGCGGAAGAAATCGAAACCGCACTGGGCATCGGAGAACGGAAATGAAGGCCGTCACGCTGGTGTGCGCGCTGCTGTGGGCACTGGTGGCCACGGTGGAGTCCTTCCAGACGGTGAAGCTGGTGCTGGAATGGCCGGAGTGGATGAGCTTTTCCGGGGTGCTGGATCGGGGGCTGTGGCGCCTGGTGGAATGGGCCACGGCGGCCTTTTTCTTCGTGCTGTTCCGGCGCCAGGGATGAAGGGTGCAAACGCGCCCGTGGATGCGGCCGGTGTTCGCCCGGCCAACGGGACAAGGCGGTGAGGCCATGCCCGGAAAAAACGAGGCCGCGCCATCCCGGCGCGGCCTCGTGTCGATCATGCCGACAGGCACTTCGCCATCAGCCGAACACGAACTTGCCCTTCATCACCGCCCAGTGGCCCGGGAAGGAGCAGAAGAAGCTGTAGTCGCCACCGGCCGTCAGGCCAGCGGTGGAGAAGGTGATGGTGTCGCTTTCGCCGCCCCCGATCAGCTTGGTGTGGGCCAGCACGCGGGCATCGTCGGCCGGCAGGTAGTCGGACGCAGCGCCCGCCTTCATGCCGTCGGAAGCCAGCGCCTGCACGTCGGCCGTGTTGGTCAGCACCCAGTTGTGGCCCATCACGTTCTTCGCGAGCTTGCCGGTGTGGTTCAGGGTCAGCTTCACTTCGGTGCAGTCGGCGTCGATCTTCAGTTCGGCGACCGAATACTTCATCTGGTCGTTGCCGTCGATCGACAGTTCGCAGGTCTTGGCGGCGACGCCGAAGGACGTCAGCAGAGCAGCGATGGCGAGGATGGAACGGATCATGGTGCAACTCCTTTTTTGATGGTCGTAACCGCCGCGGCACCGCGCTTGGAAACGCGCTGCCGCAATGGGTCGGGATTATTCTGATCGCTCGCGCGGGATGCTTTCTTTGATCTGGATCATCCCGCGCGATGCGCTTTCGCGTGCATTAAGTTTCGAGCTTGGCTTCAGCGGCCGATCCGCTCGATGTAAGCCGACAATGCCGCGATGTCTTCCGCCGTGAGGCCACGCGCGACGCCCGCCATGATCTTGTCCTGGCTGGTGTCGATGGCGTAACCGGCCTGGTAGTTGGCGAGGCGCTGGCTGACGTACATCGCCTGCTGGCCGCGCAGCGAAGGCCAGGCGTGCTGGAAAGGCTTGCCGCCCGGCGGGCCGGCGCCTTCCGGGCCGTGGCAGCCCTGGCACGGCGGCACGCCCCTGGCCGGATCGCCGGACAGGTACAGGCCGCGGCCGCGTTCGAGCACGGCGTCGTCCACCGGCTCGGGCACCAGCGTCGATTCGGCTTCGAACGGCAATGAGGCGTAGAACGCGGCGATGTCGCGCAGGTCTTCCTCGGTGTTGGCCGCCACCAGCGGGGTCATCACCGAATCGGCGCGCGTTGACTGCTTGAACGCCATCAGTTTCCAGTACAGATAGCTCTCCGGCAGGCCCGCGACGCTCGGGAACAAGGGCGCGGTGGCCTTGCCGTTCTCGCCGTGGCAGTTGGCGCAGACGGCGGCCTTTTCCCTGCCCGCCGCCACGTTGCCGGACGGTGCTTCCAGGCGGCGCATGTCGATCACGTCCAGTTCCGCGGCGGCCGCGGGAACCGCGGCGGCGAGCGTTCCCGCGATGGCGGCGCTGCGGATGATGTTCGGGAGTTTCACAGCTTCACCTCCACCATCACGCCGATCAGATTGGCGCTGTAGTCCGCCTGGCCGGCATCGAGATAGACGCGATGGTCGATGACCAGATTCTCGTCCAGTCCATCGTAGTGCCAGTCGCGGATGTCGCCGCGCTCGTAGCTGTCGAACACGCGCAGCGAGGTACGTTCATTCAGCGCGAAGCGCAGGCCGAGATTGAAAGTCCGCACCCGGTATTCCATCGGCGCATAGCTGCCTTCGCCGTCGGCTTCGACCAGGTCGGGCCAGGCCAGCGCGGCCACGCTGTTGTAGCGGTAGTCGGTGAGGCCGCGGGTGCGGACGTGGTTCCAGCTCGCGTCGAGCTTGGCCCTGCCGAAATCGTGCGAGAACGTCAAGCCATAGTTCTGGTTCTTCTGGGTGTCGTCGACCCACCAGCGCCCGGCTTCGGTGTAAACCTCACCGCCAAGCGTGGGGTCGTCCGGCGCGGTGGCGGTTTCGTTGACGTTGGCGATGCCCAGCTTGGCGCGGTCCCACGCGGCGTAGGCGCTGACGCTGGTCTGCACCGAGGGCTGCCAGTCCCAGGCCAGAGAGAAGCCCCAGGTGTCGTACTTCTGGCGTCCGAGTTCGGCGTCGTAATCGTTGAAATCCCCGCGCAGGGTCGCATTGATGCTCATGTCCGGGTGCGGCATCAGCGTCGCGATGAAGGTGAACTTCTGCTCCTGCCGCGTGCCTACGTCGTACTTGCGCAGCGCTTCGACGGTGTGCGGCATGATCGCCGATTCGTCGTGCACGAAGGTCGGCAGTTCGGCGGTGAAGGTGAACTCGTAGGGATCGTAGTTGTATACATCCCCGGAGAGATCGAGGTACTGGTAGTTGGCTCGGAACGTGAGCCAGTCCAGCGCACGGTTGGCCCAGGTCAGCTTCACCGCGCTGGTTTCCACCGTCTGCGTTTCGCGGTTGGTGCGCTCGACCTCAGTGTAGGTGAAGGTCGCGCCGAGCGTGTTGGCGCGGCCGATGCGCCAATCGCCGCCGAGGATCAGTTCGCGGGTTTCCTTGTCCAGCGGCAGGCTCAGGATGCGCCAGTTGGTCGAGGGCGCGGTGGCCGGGTCGAACACGCCCATTTCGCCCGGCACCACCGCGCCCATCGCGCCGTTTTCGGCGATGTAGCCGTACTGGCCGGTGAGCGGGTTGTAGGCGAGGTAGACGTTGCGGTAATCCTCGCGCTGCCATTTGGCCTGCGCGCGTACCGTGAGGTTCTGCGTGGGTTGCAGCACCAGGCCGGTGTCGGCGCGGCCGGTGTCGATGCGCATGTCGGCGCTGCGGCGCGACAGCGCGGCGGTGGTGTTCCAGTCGGCGCAGTCGAAGAGATACGGGTTGACCGGCGAACCGAGCGGGGAAAGGTCGATGCCGAACCGGCCCTCGCAACTGACCGGTGCGAGCAGCGCCTCGTCCTGGTGCAGGTAGCCGCCGGACGCGCCGATGTTCCACTCGCCGTTCCACGCATCGAGCTTGCGCGCGAAGGATAGGCGCAGGTTGTGGTAATCGTTGTCCGGTTCGGTCGCGAAGCTGCCGGCGGACGGCACGACCGATACCGCGCCGCCCACGACCGGCCACAGGTCGAACGGCACTTCGTAGGTGAACTCGTCGTAGCGGTCGCGGTAGAACGAACCGCTGTAGGCGATGTCCATGCGCCATTTGTTGCCGGTGAAACGCACGCCGGTGTTGACGTTCACGGTGCTGTCGTCGACCGGGCGCGGGGTTTCGTATACGCCGCCGTTGCCCGCGAAGGCATAGTTGAAGAAATACGGTCCGCCGAAGGCGCGCGCGCCCTGGCGTTGCTCGGACGTGGCGTTGAAATATCCCGTCCAGCGCTTGTCGAAGAAGTAGTTGATGCCCAGGCCCTGCTTGTCGCGGGTGACCTTCAGCACGCGCTCCGGCGAAGCCGCGGACACCGCTGCCACCTGTTCGGGGGTGCTGCCCAGCGGCACGAGACCGCCCGCGAGCGTGAGGCGGTTGCCGCCGACGCCGTTCCAGATCGAATGCGCGCCGGTGTTGAGCACGTTCGGCTGGCTCTTGGCGAAGGCTTCCACCTTGTACTTGCCCGCGCGGCCGACGGTGGCCTTGACGTAGCGCTTGTCGCGGTCGAAGTAGCTGGCACGCAGTTCGACGTAGGTGCCGTCGTAGGGCCGCACCCAGTCCATGCCGAGGAAGCCGAGCACCGGGCCATGGTCCCAGGCACTGTAGCGCAGCCAGTTGGGATGATCGTCGTCCTTGTCGGTGAACAGCCATCCCAGTTCGAGCGTGCCCGAATGGCGCCACCCGCCCGCCTGGCTTTCCACGATTTCCGGAGCGCAGACGTAGAGGGCGCCGGTCGGCGTGCGCTTGCGTTCGCCGGAAAGCCAGCTTGCACCGCGCGGATCGCAGTCGCTCGGCGCACCGCCGGAAGGATCGAGCTTGTTGCCGAGGGCGAAGTCGATGCCCGTTCCCGAATCCTGCGCGCTTGCGGCATCCGCGTACAGCGCGACCGCAAGCGCGACCGCAAGCGCGCCGATATTGGGCAGCGCGGCGGTCTTGAGGAAAGTGTTCATCGCACGTCCTCCTACTTGTGCAGGCGCGGGCCGGATGGGTGGTTGGAACCGTGGATCTGCGCGTGGCAGGTGATGCAGCCGCGCGCGATCAGCCGTTCGTCCGGGAACTGGCCGTTCGCCAGGCCGCCGGGCATCTGCAGGTCGTTCGGATGGCGCACGTGCGAATGGCACTGCTGGCACAGGTACGGGATCGGCGCGACCAGCAAGGCATGCTGGTTGCTGCCGTGCGGGGTGTGGCAGTTCAGGCAGGAATCGCGCACCGGCGCGTGCTCGAACAGGAACGGCCCGCGTTTCTCGGCGTGGCACTGCCAGCAGGTTTCGTTGACCGTCGCGGTTTTCAGCAGCGGCGAGGTGAGCGAGCCGTGCGGGTTGTGGCAGTCGTCGCAGGCCATTTCGCCTTCGGGCAGCGGCATGTGCGAACGGCGGTTGAACTGCACGCGGATGTCGCGGTGGCAGGTGGCGCAGGTTTCGCTGATGGATTGCTTGGCCATCAGGCCTTCGGCCGAGAACTTCGCCATCGGGTTGTGGCAGTCGCTGCACGAAACGTCGTTGCGCTGGTGCACGGAACCCGTCCAGTGGTCGCGCGGGCCGCCTTCGTGGCAGCCCAAGCACGCGGCAGCCTGCGCCGCGACCGGCGTGCCTCCGCCATGCGTGAAGGCGACGATGCTGCCTGCCTCGGTCGGATTGGCGGCGTGTACGGAACCCGGCCCGTGGCAGGCTTCGCAGGTCGGCGTGGAAGGATCGGCGGCAGCAGCCACTTCCATGCCGCGCGCATGCACGGTGTGGGCGAAATGCCCGGCTTCCAGCGCATGGCAGCCCTTGCACATGGCCTGCCCGACCGGCGTGGCGCCCGGATGCGCCGGATTGTCCGCCAGCGGCGCATGCGCGAAACCCGGCGTGGCGGCGTAGCGATCCAGCGACAGTTCTTCCGGTGCGAGGCCGGATTCGCCGGAAAAATTCGTGGACGGCAGGTTCACCTGCGCCTGCGTCGCGGCCGCCATGAACAGCAACGCGGCTCCCGCGAACCGGATGAACGCGCGCAACCTCGAAGAAATCATCGGCTCCCTCCCTGGCTCGTGGCTTGGGTGGCGTCTTTTGCGCCTTGCGGCCTGCCGCTTTCCGGGTGAGGATAAAAAAAGCTGAACGGCCGCCTTCCGGCAGTTTCCCGCGCCGCGAATGCTTCCGATAGAGCGGTTTCCTGAAAACACCGTTCGATTTTCCGAACGACCACGATCCCGATTCGCGCCGGCTTCCGGGCGCGATCCAATCCATAAAGCCAGCTTGAGGGAGCGCGCCAATGGATCTGAACGACCTCCACTACTTCACCGCCATCGTCGATGCCGGCAGCCTCAGCGCGGCCAGCCGCATGCTCGGCGTCACCAAGTCCTCGTTGAGCCAGCATCTGGCGCGGCTGGAGCAGTCGCTCGGCGTGCGCCTGATCCAGCGCACCACGCGCCAGCTCGTGGTGACGCCGCTGGGACTGGAATTCCACCGCCGCTGCCGCCGCGTGCTGGCCGAGGCCGAGCACGCCAGGGCATTGATCGACGAGGTTCGCGAAACGCCGCGCGGCATGCTCAAGGTGAACTGCCCGGTGCTGTTCGCGCAGATCGCGCTTGGGCCGATGCTCAAGCAGTTCATGCACGATTTTCCGGAAGTGGATCTGGTGCTCGATGCCGACTACCGCGAGGTCGATCTGATCGCCGAAGGCTACGACATGGCGCTGCACATCAGCCTGGAACTGCGCGATTCGCCCTTCGTGGTGCGATCCTTTCCGCTCGACCGGCACATCCTCGTCGCCAGCCGGGACTGGTTGCGCGAATACCCGGCGCCGTCCTCGCCGGCCGAATTGCAGGGCGTGCGCAGCGTCTGGCTGAAGATCGCCGCCGACCTGCCGCCGCAATGGCGGCTGTTCGGGCCGGAAGGCCGGGAATGCACGGTGTCGCACCGGCCGCGCTTCGTCTCGGCCGATCCAATGGTGGTGAAACAGGGCTTGCTGGCCGATGCGGGCGTGGCACTGACGACCCGGGGCGTTTGCCACGAGGAACTGGCCGATGGCCGCCTCGTCCACCTGCTGCCGGAATGGTGCGGCGCGACCCATTTCCTGCACGCGATCTACCCGTCGCGTCAGGGGCTGTCGCTGATCGCGCGGCGATTCCTCGAATACCTGGGCGAGCATCTGGCGCCGCAGTTGCATCGCGTGCTCACCGACGGCATCCCGGATTTCGGCATCGCCTCCGACGCCCTGCCGCGCGTAGTCAACGCTTGAGGCGCGAAGCCTCGCGCGGCCGGCCAGTGCGGTATCGGGAGGCGCGGCGCAAGCTCCGCTCTACAAGCCCCTCAACGCGCGAACTGGAGCAGCACCAGCCCCGCCACGATCATCACCGCGCCGGCGATGCGCAACTGCGCTTCGGGCTGCTCCAGCATCCGCGCCGCGGTGCGTTTCCACAGACCGGGCGCGGCGAACAGCAAGAGGCCTTCGAGCACGGCGACCAGGCACAGCGCGGCGGCGAGATCCCCCCAGTCCATGATGCGTGGTCAGCCGCGAATCACTTGTTGTTGGCGCCGCGGAAGTAGCGGAAGAACTCCGAATCCGGATCGAGCACCAGCACGCCATCGCCGTTGCGGAACGCGTTGCGATAGCTTTCCAAGCTGCGGGTGAACCCGTAGAACTCCGGATCGCGGCCGTAGGCCTGGGCATAGATGCTCGCCGCTTCCGCATCGCCTTCGCCGCGCAGCTTCTGCGCGTCGCGCTCGGCGTTGGCGAGGATGACCTGGCGTTCGCGCTCTGCATTGGCGCGAATGGTTTCGGATGCCTCGATGCCCTGCGAGCGCAGTTCGTTGGCGACCCGCGAACGCTCGGCGCGCATGCGGGTGAAGACCGATTCGGACACTTCGTCGGGCAGCTCGATGCGCTTGATGCGGATATCGACGACTTCGATGCCGAGGTTCTTGCTGCCTTCGTTCGCGGTCTTGACCAGGGTTTCGGTCATGCCGCTGCGCGCGTCCGAGACGGTTTCCTGCAAGGTGCGCTGGTTGATCTGGTTGCGCAGCGCTTCCTTGATGATCGGGTTGAGGCGCTGGGCCGCCATCACTTCGTCGCCGGAAGTTGCGGTGTAGAACTTGCCGACCTCGCTGATCCGCCACTTGGCGAAGAAGTCCACGTTCACGTCCTTCTTCTCGGACGTGAGGTAGCGCTCCGGCTGCGAATCCAGCGTCAGGATGCGGCGATCGAAACTGCGAACGTCCTGGATCAGCGGCAGCTTGAAATGCACGCCGGGGCCGATGTCGCTCTTCGCGATGCGGCCGAGCTGGAACAGGACGCCGACCTGATCCTCACGGATCACGTAGACCGAGCTGGTGAGCAGGAACAGCGCCAGTACGGCGACGAAAATGCCAGAGTTCTTCATCAGTTCGTCCTCGGGTTGCGCGTGGCATCACGCGGCGAACGCGTCGTGGCGCGCGGCGACTCGACCGTATCGGCCTGCACGCCGGGAATCGGGATCACGCGCTCGCTGACCACGGGGGAAGTGGGGGAAGCCGGCGCGGACAGCTTGTCGAGCGGCAGGTACAGCACGTTGCCGCCCGCGCCGTCGCCGAGCATCACCTTCGGATTGCCGGCCAGCACGTCCTGCATGGTTTCCAGGTACAGACGCTTGCGCGTCACGTCCGGCGCGGCCTTGTAGGCCTCGACCAGCAACGAGAAGCGCTGCGCGTCACCGGTGGCGCGGGCCACGGTTGCGGCCTTGTAGGCCTCGGCTTCGGCGTTGATGCGCGCCGCGGCGCCGCGTGCTTCGGGAACCTGCTTGCTGGCGTAGCCGAGTGCTTCGTTCTCGTAGCGCTGCTTGTCCTCGCGGGCGCGGATCGCGTCGTCGAACGCGTCCTTCACTTCCTGCGGCGGACGCGCGTTCTGCAGGTTGAATTCGGTGACGGTGAGACCGGTCTTGTACTGGTTCAGCGCGGACTGCAAACGCTGGCTCGCCTGCGCGGCCAGTTCGGCGCGCTGGCCGGACAGGATCGTGTCCATCGCACTGGTGCCCATCACCTCGCGCACCGCGCTTTCCGCGGCCTGGCGCAGCGTGTCGTCGGGATCGCGCGTGCCGAACAGGTAGGACTGCGGATCGGACACCTGGTACTGGACGTTGAAGTCGATCAGCACGATGTTCTCGTCGCGCGTCAGCATCTTCACTTGGTCGGAGATGTTGCGGACCTGCGTCGCATCGACCTTGATCACGGATTCGATCGGACGCGGCAATTTGAAGTTCGGGCCTGGCGTCATCAGCCGCTCGAACTTGCCAAAGCGCAGCACCACGCCGCGCTGGCGCTCGTCGATCAGCACCCACGAATCGAGCACCAGCCAGACCAAGACCGCCGCCAGCACCAGCAGGCCGAACGACGGCCCGCCGCTGCTGGAACCCTTGCTGCCGCGCGGCGGCTCGCCGCCGCCGAAAACGCGTCCAAGGTTCGACTTCAACTTGTCAAGGAACGCTTCCACGTCCGCGCCCTGATCGCCGCGTCCGTCGTTCCAAGGATCTTTCTTCTTGCCGCCGCCGGGTTCGTTCCAGGCCATGATTCGCTCGCTGTTTCGCCACGCGGCGTGGCGTTTCGTTTGGATGATGTCAACCACGGGATTGTAGGTAGTGCCGCCGCAGCGTGTCACGCCTCGGCGAACACGTCGAAATCCTGCGGCTCGGGCAGCAGCTGCCCGCGCAAAGCCACGGTTTCCGGGTCGTTGCCGGAAAGCACTTGTGACGCGGTGGCGCGCGGCATGTCCAGATCGAGGCTCCAGCCGTCGTCGTCGCTCTGCTCGGCCCGCACCGCGCCGGCCGCGAACAGGCGCGCGCGAAGTTTTCCGGCGAGCGGCGACAGGTGCACGCGGGCGCTGATGCGCTCGCCGGCGAAACGCTCGGCGATCACCTGCTTGAGGAGTTCCAGGCCCGAGCCATCGCGCGCCGACACCCAGACGCGCGCTTTCTCGCCGTTCTCGAAACGGTCCACGCGCGGCTGCGCCTCGTCGAGGCGGTCGATCTTGTTGAACACGATCAATTGCGGGATTTCGTCCGCGCCGATCTGCGCCAGCACTTCATCGACCTGCCCGATGCGCTCGTCGCGCGCCGGATCGGAAGCATCGACGACATGCAGCAACAGATCCGCATCACGCGCTTCGGACAAGGTGGAACGGAACGCGGCGACCAGATCGTGCGGAAGATCGCGCACGAAACCGACGGTATCGGACAGCAGCACCGAGCCGCTCGCCAGGCCATCGATGCGACGCGAGGTCGGATCCAGCGTCGCGAACAACTGGTCGGCTTCGTAGACCGCGGCGCCGGTCAGCGCATTGAACAGCGTCGACTTGCCCGCATTGGTGTAGCCGACCAGGGCGATGCGCGGCAATTCCGAACGCAGGCGCGCGCGGCGCATCTGGCCGCGCTGCACTTCGACCTTCTCGAGTCGGGACTTCAGCATGTCGACGCGCTTGGCGAGCAGTCGGCGGTCGGTTTCCAGCTGCGTTTCGCCGGGACCGCGCAGGCCGATGGAACCGCCGCGCTGGCGTTCCAGATGGGTCCAGCCGCGCACCAGGCGCGTCGCCATGTGCTTGAGCTGCGCCAGTTCGACCTGCAGCTTGCCTTCGTGCGAACGGGCGCGCTGCGCGAAGATGTCGAGGATCAGGCCGGTGCGATCCACGACGCGCCGGCTCAGGGCTTTTTCGAGGTTGCGTTCCTGCACCGGCGACAGCGCGTGGTTGACGAGCACGAGATCGGCCTCGGCGCCGTCGCACAGCGCCTTGGCTTCTTCGACTTTTCCCGAACCGATCAGCGTGGCCGGATTGATGCTGGCCAGTCGCGCATCGAGCGTGGCGACCACGGTCGCGCCCGCCGAGCGCGCCAGTTCCGCGAATTCCTCGCCGGCCGCCGGATCGTGCTGGCCAACGGCATAAGGAAGGATCAACAGGGCGCGTTCGCCCTTTTTGCTTCTATCGAACATCAGGGCTCGCTGGGAAGCTCGCCGCCATCATCCACGCCCGGACCGGAGATGCGCACGTTGCGCGCCGGGACGACGGTGGAAATGGCGTGCTTGTAGACCATCTGGCTCACGGTGTTGCGCAAGAGCACGACGAACTGGTCGAAGGATTCGACCGTGCCCTGCAACTTGATGCCATTGACCAGATAGATGGAAACGGGAACCCGCTCGCGACGCAACGCGTTGAGGAAAGGGTCTTGAAGCGACTGACCTTTGGACATGGCGTCTTGCTCCTGTTGTGTTTGTGGTCTGTTGTTGTTTTCACTGCCGTCCGGCAGAGGACGCGTCACGCCGTAAACCCAAATGGGGCGGCCGTGCTGCAATGCAAGACATGGTACACCGCGCACCTCCACGCATGGAGCATTCGTTCACGCTGTCGTCAACCCCGCACTGGCGCTTTTTTCGCCAAACCAAGCCGAAACCCAAGCGTGGCCTAGCGTCGGGATACGTTATCCACAGGCTTTCTCCAGAGCGGCTCACAACATCTGTGGAAAACGCGGTGGCAGTCGCTTACGCTGATTCGATGACGACGCCGATCCAGCGCGATTTTTTCCTTTCGCCCGAGAACAACGAACGCCTCGCCGAGCTGTGCGGGCCGTTCGACGAACATCTGCGCCAGATCGAACTGAGGCTTGGCGTGGAGATAGGCAACCGCGGCCACGTGTTCCGCGTGATCGGCGAGCGCGAAGCCGCGCTCGCGACGGAAAAGCTGCTGACGAAGCTGTTCACGCAGGCCGGCGGCGAAAAGCCGCTGGATGCCGCGGCCGTGCACCTGGCGATTGCCGAATCCGGCGCGGAAACGCGCGTCGCGCAAGCCGTCGAGCACGCCGCCGAAGGCGCGCAGGAAGTCGTCATCAAGGTCAAGAAAGGCGTGGTGCGCGGTCGCGGCGCGAACCAGTCGCGCTACCTGCACGCCATCGCCACGCACGACATCAACTTCGGCATCGGGCCGGCCGGCACCGGCAAGACCTTCCTCGCGGTCGCCAGCGCGGTCGACGCGCTCAACGAAGGCCGCGTGCAGCGCCTGATCCTGGTCCGTCCCGCGGTGGAAGCCGGCGAAAAGCTCGGATTCCTTCCCGGCGACCTCAGCCAGAAAGTCGATCCCTACCTGCGCCCGCTGTACGACGCGCTCTACGAAATGCTCGGCACCGAGCGCGTGGCGAAGCTGCTGGAGCGCAACGTCATCGAAATCGCGCCGCTGGCCTACATGCGCGGCCGCACGCTCAACGACGCCTACGTGATCCTGGACGAAGCGCAGAACACGACCATCGAGCAGATGAAGATGTTCCTGACCCGCATCGGCTTCGGTTCGACCGCCGTCGTGACCGGCGACCTGACCCAGATCGACCTGCCAAAGTCGCAGAAATCCGGCCTGCGCGACGCGATCGAAGTGCTGCGCTCGGTCGAAGGCATCAGCTTCACCTTCTTCACCGCCCGCGACGTGGTGCGCCATCCGCTGGTCGCGCGCATCGTCCGCGCCTACGAAGCGCTGGAGCGCGAAACCCAATCGCGCGCGGCTTCGCAATGACTTCGCCGCGCACCAAGCCGGAACTCGACCTTGCGGTCAGTTACGCGCTGCCGCGCCGTGGCCTGCCAGCGTCGGTCTCGTTCCGGCGCTGGGCCGAAGCCGCCCTGGAAGGCCGCGTCAAACGCGCCGACCTTGCGCTGCGCATCGTCGACGAACGCGAGGGCCGCGCACTCAACCGCCATTACCGCGGCAAGGACTACGCCACCAACGTGCTGAGCTTCCCGGCCGAACTGCCGGAAGGCGTGAAGCTGCCGATCCTGGGCGACATCGTGCTGTGCGCGCCGGTCGTCGCCCGCGAAGCGCGCGAGCAAGGCAAGGACCTGGGCGCGCATTACGCGCACCTCACGGTCCACGGCGTCCTGCACCTGCTCGGCTTCGACCACGAAGACCCGAAGGAAGCCGATGCGATGGAAAACCTGGAGCGCCAGATCCTCGCCTCGCTCGGCATCGACGATCCCTACGCCGACTGAAGCAGCCGCAGGCGGAAACCCGCGCCCAGCGCCGGACTTTTCCATTCCGCACCGGCGCCAGACGCACCTGCTGGAAGGGGAACAGGAGCACGTCCGGCGCGACCTGCTAGACTGATCCTCCGTTCACATTCGCATCCACCCGCATTCCCATGCCCGAGGACGCCAGTAGTACCCCGACCGAACCACCTTCTCGATCCTGGCTCGAACGCCTTGGCATGGCGCTTTCGGGCGAACCCCGCAACCGCGAGGAACTGATTGAGGAATTGCGCAGCGCCAAGGCCAACGGCCTGCTCGCCGCCGACACCCTCGCGATGATCGAAGGCGCCATCAATGTCTCCGACCTCACCGTTGCCGATGTCATGGTGCCGCGCGCGCAGATGGTCGCCATCGACATCGAGGCACCGTATTCGGATGTCGTCCGCACCGCGATCGATTCCGGTCACTCGCGCTTTCCGGTCCACGGCGAGGATCGCGACGAGATCCTCGGCATCCTGCTCGCCAAGGACCTGCTGAAGGTCGCCATCGGCGAGAAGCCGCCCGCCTCCATCCGCGAACTGCTGCGCCCGGCGGTGCTGATTCCCGAATCCAAGCGCCTCAACGTGCTGCTCAAGGAATTCCGGCTGTCGCGTAACCACATGGCGATCGTCGTGGACGAATACGGCGGCGTCGCCGGCCTGATCACGATCGAGGACGTGCTCGAGCAGATCGTCGGCGAGATCGACGACGAATACGACGACGCGCCCGGCGAGACCAAGATGATCCAGGCGCAGGCCGACGGCCGCTACGTGGTCGATGCGCTGACGCCGATCGCCGACTTCAACCAGCGTTTCGGCGCGGATTTCGACGACGACGAATACGACACGCTCGGCGGCATGCTGGCGGTTGCCATCGGGCACCTGCCGGAAACCGGCGAGGAAATCAGCATCGGACGCTTCGATTTCCGCATCGCGCGCGCCGATGCGCGGCGCGTGCACGCGGTCCACGTGACGGTTCGTGGCGACGCCTGAGGCTTTCCTGCGCGCCGCGTGGCGCGTCGCGTTCGCATGGCTGTTGCTGCTGTGCGGCGCGCCCGCCTTCGCGCAGGAAAACCCCACCGGCGATGTCGCGACGTCGCTGCGCATCGGCGTCGTCACGATGACACCCGGCGACGAATACTGGAGCCGCTTCGGCCACAACGCGATCCTCGTGGTCGACGACGCGGCCGGCACGCGCACCTCGTACAACTTCGGCTATTTCGACTTCGACCAGCCCGGCTTCCTCGCACGCTTCCTTCGCGGCGACATGCTGTACCGGCTCGTCGCCTTGCCGCTCGAACAGGACCTGGCCACCTACGAATACGAAGGCCGCGGCGTGACCCTGCAATGGCTGAACCTCTCGCCGGAAGAATCCACGAAGCTCCGCGACCATCTCGCCTGGCACGCGCGTCCGGAAAACGCGGAGTACCGCTACGACTACTTCACCTCGAACTGTTCCACCAAGGTCCGCGACGCGCTTGACGTGGCCTTGGACGGTGCGTTGGGCAAACAGCTCGACGGCCGCTCGCATGGCCTCACCTACCGCGCCGAAGCCCTGCGGCTCGGCGCCGACCTGCCATGGCTGTATCTGGGCATGCACGCCGGACTTGGTCCGTTCGCGGACAAGCCGCTGACGATCCGGGAAGAATCCTTCGTGCCGCGGCGTTTCGCCGATGCGCTGGCGGAAGCGAGGAATGCGCGGGGCGAACCGCTGGTTTCCGCCTGGGTGGAAGTGCTGCCGGACAAACTCAAGCTCGAACGCGACCTAACGCCGAATCCAAGGATGCGCTTCGCGCTCGCCGGCATCGCCACCGCCGCGGCATTGGCTTGGCTGCTGCGCACTTCCGCCACGCCGTGGCAACGCGTGCTCGGCAGCGTGACGGCGGCCGGCTTCTGGCTGGTCTGCGGCATCGGCGGCGCCTTGCTGCTGGCGCTGTGGCGGTTCACCGCGCACATCGCCGCGCACGGCAACGAAAACCTGCTGCTGTTCTTCCTGCCTTGCCTGTTGCTGCTCGCGGCTTTGCCGGCGCTGTGGCGCGGAACCGTCGCGGCGCGTTGGTTGCGGACGCTGGCACTCCTCGCGTTCGCGGCGGCGGGCTTCGCCCTGTTCCTGAAATGCCTGCCGTTCCGGATCCAGAACAACGGCGATTTCATCGCGCTGATGCTGCCGATCCACGCTGCGCTGGCCTGGCGCCTGTCGAGAAACTGACGGGCAAAACTTGGTAACGTGGGCGCTTCTTTCCGCGCACTCGTCGCCCCAATGCCTCATCCCGGCCCTCGCAACGCGATCACGGACGTTCCCGGCCTGCGCGTCGGCCACTGCACCGACATGCAGGTGAAAAGCGGCGTTACCGTCCTGCTTCCCGATTCCGCCTGGGAAGCGAGCGTCGATATCCGCGGCGGCGGCCCCGGCGTGCGCGAAACCGCGGCGCTGGAACCGGAAAACACGGTCGGCATCGCGCATGCCATTGTGCTTTCCGGCGGCTCGGTCTTCGGCTTGGCGGCCGCCGATGGCGTGGTCGCCGCGCTCTCGCCGTACGGCGTGGGCTTGCGCCTGCATCCGGACACGCCCGCCGCACCCATCGTTCCCGCCGCGGTGCTGTACGACCTGCACAACGGCGGCAACAAGCGCTGGGGCGATCAATCACCGTACCGCGAATTCGGCAAGCTCGCGCTCGCGGCGGCATCGCGCACTTTCACCCAGGGCGCCGTCGGCGCGGGCTTGGGCGCGCGCGCCGGAACCGGCCCTGGCGGACTGGGTTCGGTGTCGCTGGAATTGGGCGATGGCCTGGTCGTCGGCGCACTGGCGGTAGCGAACCCGATCGGCAGCGCCTTGATGCCCGATGGTGAAACCTTCTGGGCTTGGCCGTTCGAGATCGGCGGGGAATTCGGCGCGCGCCGGCCGCAAGGCCACGTCGATTGCCGCGATCCGATCCCCGAACTTTCGCGGCTGGCCGAGCGCGGCCGCCTGCAGCCCGGCGCGAACACGACCTTGGCCGTCGTCGCGGTGAACGCGAAGCTGTCGCCCGGCGAGCGCAAGCGCGTCGCGATGATGGCGCACGACGGCATCGCCCGCGCGGTGCGTCCCGCGCACCTGCCGTTCGATGGCGACACCGTGTTCGTGCTGGCCAGCGGCGAGCGCGAACTGGGCGAAGGCAACCAGCGCGTGGTCGATCTCGCCCGCATCGGCGCGGCAGCGGCGGATTGCGTGGCGCGGGCGATCGCGCGCGGCGTTTACCTGGCGCGGGAAGGAAAGAGCGTCAGCTGACGGCGCTCAGGACATCGCCGCCCAACTGAACAGGCGACGCACGTTCAATTTGCCGCGCTCGTCGATCTCGACCAGGCCGAGCGCGCGGTTTTCGGCGTTCACCGCGACATGCAGGCCGCGCGCGCCTGGATCCGGGCTTTGCGGCTGTTGGCCTTGCCCCAACCGGCGCGCGGTATCGCCGTCGAGTTGCAGCGTCGGATAACCGACCAGTCCGGCCTCGACCGGCAACAGCAAGGCATCGAGCGCCTCGCGGCCTTGCTGCGCGACCTCGGCCAGTTGTTCCAGCGTGAACATGCGCGGATCGCGGAACGGATCGACCCACAGGCGCCGCAGCTGCGCGACGTGGCCGCCGCAACCCAGTTCCTCGCCGATGTCGCGGGCCAGGCTGCGGATATAGGTTCCCGAGCCGCATTCGACCTTCAACCGCAACCAGTCGTCGCCACGCTCGATGAGTTCGATGCCGAAGACTTCGACCGGACGCGGCGCGACTTCGACGGCGTCGCCGCGCCGCGCTTTCGCGTACAGCGGTTCGCCGTCGCGCTTCAACGCGGAATAGATCGGCGGGACCTGCTCGATCCGGCCGATGAATTTCGACAGCACGACGTCGATCTGCCCGCGCGGGAACGATGGAACCTCGCCGGTCCGGAGAACCGCGCCTTCGGCATCGTCGCTGTCGGTGACGACACCGAGCTTCACCACGGTTTCGTAGGCCTTGCGCTTGGCCAGCAGCAGCCCGGCGATCTTGGTCGCCTCACCCAGGCAGATCGGCAACAGGCCGGTCGCGAGCGGATCGAGCGCGCCGGTGTGTCCGGCCTTGTCGGCACCGAACAGCGTGCGGACTTTCTGCAGGGCGGCGTTGGAACTGATGCCGAGCGGCTTGTCGAGCAGCAGGATGCCGTCGATGCGGCGCGTGGGCGGGCGTCGATATTGCATGGGACACATCATGCCGGTCTTCTCTCCGTCATGCGCGGAGGGAAGTCACGCGGCTCAGGATTTGCGCAGCAAGGCCTCGATGCGCTCGCCGCGGTCCACGGATTCGTCGTAGTGGAAGTGCAGTTCCGGCACGGTGCGCATCCGCACGCGGCGGCCGAGCTCGAAGCGGATTTCCTTCGACAACTCGTGCAGCGCGGCGATGGCATCGCCGGACTTGGAGGAATCCAGCACGGTGACGAAGACCTTGGCATGCGCCAGATCGCGCGTCACTTCCACGTCGGAAACCGACATCGAAGGCAAACCGTATTCGCGCACCGCCGAGTGCACCAGCTCGCCGATGTCCCGGCGCAGCTGCGCCGAGACGCGGTCGGTTCTGTGGAAGGATTTCTGCGTGGCCATGACGGCGTTGCTCCGACGAAGAAGGCGGAGGAGCTTACAGCGTCCGCGCCACTTCGATGCGTTCGAAGCACTCGATCTGGTCGCCCGGCTTCACGTCGTTGTACTGCTTGACGCCGATGCCGCACTCCATGCCGCTGCGTACTTCTTCCACCGCATCCTTGAAGCGGCGCAGCGATTCCAGCTCGCCTTCGAAGATCACGGTGTTGTCACGCAGCACGCGGATCGGCTTGTTGCGCTTGACCGAACCCTCGACGACCATGCAGCCGGCGACCGCGCCGAACTTGGACGAACGGAACACGTCGCGAACCTCGGCGATGCCGATGATTTCCTCGCGCACTTCCTTGCCGAGCAGACCCGAAGCGACCTGCTTCACCTGGTCGATCACGTCGTAGATGATCGAGAAGTAGCGCAGGTCCAAGCCATTGGCTTCGATGATGCGGCGCGCGGACGCGTCGGCGCGGACGTTGAAGCCGATGATCGTGGCCTTCGCGGTGACCGCGGAGTTCGCGTCGGACTCGGTGATGCCGCCGACGCCCGAAACGATGACGTTGATCTTGATGAGGTCGTTCGACAGCGCGACCAGCGACTGGCGCAGCGCCTCGACCGAACCCTGCACGTCGGCCTTGATCACCAGGTTCAACTGCTGCGGCTGGCCTTCGGTCTGACCCATCTGGGCCATCACGTCTTCCATGCGGTTGCCGGCGCGCTGCACCAGGCGCGTCTCGCGGCGCTTGGCTTCGCGCTGCTGCGCGACATCCTTGGCCAGGCGCTCGTCCTCGACCACGACCAGATCGTCGCCCGCATCCGGAACGCCGGACAGACCGAGCACGACGACCGGAATCGACGGGCCGGCGGACTGCACCTGCTGGCCGTTCTCGTCGAACAGCGCGCGGACGCGGCCGTACTGGACGCCGCAGACGAGGTAGTCGCCCTTCTTGAGCGTGCCCTGCTGCACCAGGACCGTGGCAACCGGGCCGCGGCCCTTGTCGAGCGAGGATTCGACCACGACGCCGGTGGCGCGACCGTCGACGACGGCGCGCAGGTCGAGCACTTCGGCCTGCAACAGGATCGCGTCGAGCAGGTCGTCGATGCCCGCGCCGGTCTTCGCCGACACCGGGATCATCTGCACGTCGCCACCGAAATCCTCGGCCACGACTTCGTGCTGGATCAGTTCCTGCTTCACGCGATCCGGATTCGCGTCGGACTTGTCGATCTTGTTGATCGCCACGACCAGCGGCACGTTCGCCGCCTTCGCGTGCTGGATCGCCTCGATGGTCTGCGGCATCACGCCGTCGTCGGCGGCAACGACGAGAACCACGACGTCGGTCAGCTTGGCGCCGCGGGCACGCATCGCGGTGAACGCGGCGTGGCCCGGGGTGTCGAGGAAGGACACCACGCCCTTGCCGGTTTCGACATGGTAGGCGCCGATGTGCTGGGTAATGCCGCCGGCTTCGCCGCTGGCGACCTTGGTGCGGCGGATGTAGTCGAGCAACGAGGTCTTGCCGTGGTCGACATGGCCCATGATCGTGACCACCGGCGGACGCGGGACCTTTTCGCCCTGCGTCTCCTCCAGCTGCGCGACCAGCGCGGATTCGGCGTCGTTGTCGGACGCACGCACCGCGACGTGGCCGAGCTCCTCGGTCACCAGCACCGCGGTGTCGTGGTCGATGGTCTGGTTGATGGTCGCCATCACGCCCATCTTGAACAAGGCCTTCACCACTTCGCTGCCCTTCAGGGCCAGCTTGTTCGCCAGATCGGAGACGACGATCGAATCACCGATCGCGACCTCCTTGGTGATCGGCGCCGAAGGACGCGCGAAGCCGTGCTGCGCGCCGCTCTGCTGGCGACCGGCATCGCGCCGGTTGCGGTCGTTGCCACCGGGCTTCTTGCGCGCGCCACGGCGCGCCTGGCCGGCGTCGGAAAGATGCAGTTCGCCGCGCGAATAGCGGCCGGCCGCATCGTCGGAATCGCGGGCGCCACCGCGGCCGGGGCGGGCCGGACGCGCCGGTGCGGCACGGTCGTCGGCCTTGCGGGGCGTTTCCGGACGCGTCGGCTCGACGATGCGGATGGTTTCGCGGCGCACGGCGGGAAGTTCTTCCAGATCGTCCGCGGCGGCGGCCTTCGCGGCGGCGGCAGCGGCTTCCTCCTCGAGGCGCTTGCGTTCGGCCTCGGCGGCAGCCGCTTCCGCGGCGGCGCGTTCGGCGGCTTCCTGCTCGGCGCGGCGGCGCGCTTCTTCCTCGCGGCGCTGCTGGTCGGCGTCCTTGAGCGCGGCCAGCTCGGCCTGGTTGCGGGCCTGCGATTCGGCCAGCTTGCGCGCGGCTTCCTCACGTTCCTGGTCGGCGGGAGACTCGACCGCATCGCGCTTCACGTAGGTGCGCTTCTGGCGCACTTCCACGTTCACCGTGGTCCTGCTCTTGCCCGCGGCGACGGTGAGCTCCTCGTGCTTGCGGCGCTTCAAGGTGATCTGGCGCGGCGCGGAATCTTCCGCGGTCTGCGCATCCGACTTGCCGTGCATGCGGCGCAGGAAGCCGAGCAGTTTCATCTTCTCGGTCGGCGTGACCGGCTGGTCGGGGCTCGAGAAGTTCATGCCGGCCTCGGCCAACTGCTCCAGCAGTTTCTCGACCGGTGTTCCGACCAAGCTGGCGAGGGTACGTACGGTGACTTCGGACATGCGACTTCCTGTTGCTTGTTTTGTCTTGCTTGCCTTTCCGGCACCTGCCGGAAAGGCCGATTATCCGCGATTACATGGTCGCGGCTCACTCGAACCAGTGCGCGCGCGCTTTCATGATCAGCGCGGCGGCGGATTCGGAATCCAGCCCTTCGATGTCGGACAGCTCATCGGTGGACAGTTCGGCCAAGTCGTCGCGCGTGATCACGCCACGGCGGGCCAGTTCGAACGCCAGCGATTCCGTCATGCCTTCCAGCGACAACAGATCCTCGGCCGGCTTGTGCTCTTCCACGCCCTCTTCCACCGCGAGCGCTTCGTTGAGCAGCGCGTCCTTGGCGCGGGCGCGCAGCTCCTCGACGATGTCCTCGTCGAAGCCCTCGATCGCGAGCAGCTCGCCGACCGGGACGTAGGCGATTTCCTCGATGCTCGAGAAGCCTTCCGAAACCAGGATGCCGGCGATTTCCTCGTCCACTTCCAGCTTTTCGATGAAGGTGCGGCGCGCAGCGGCCTGCTCGGACTCGCTCTTGGCGGCGACCTGGGCCTGCGTCATCACGTTGAGTTGCCAGCCGGTGAGCTTGCTGGCGAGGCGCACGTTCTGGCCGCCGCGGCCGATGGCCTGGGCGAGCTTGTCTTCCGCCACCGCGATGTCCATCGAGTGCTTGTCTTCGTCGACGATGATCGACTGCACTTCGGCCGGAGCCATCGCGTTGATGACGAACTGCGCCGGGTTTTCGCTCCACAGCACGATGTCGATGCGTTCGCCGTTCAGCTCGTTGCTGACGGCCTGCACGCGCGAACCGCGCATGCCGATGCAGGCGCCGATCGGATCGGTGCGGTGGTCGTGCGCGACCACGGCGATCTTGGCGCGATCGCCCGGATCGCGCGCGGCGGCTTTGATTTCCACGAGCCCTTGGCCGACTTCCGGCACTTCGAGCTTGAACAGCTCGATCATGAATTCCGGCGCGGTGCGCGAGATGAACAGCTGCGGGCCGCGCGCTTCCGAGCGCACTTCGGCCAAGTAGCCGCGCACGCGGTCGCCGACGCGCATCGTGTCGCGCGGGATCGACTTGTCCTTCGGGATGTAGCCTTCGGCGTTGCCGCCGAGGTCGATGTAGGCGCTGCCGCGCTCGACGCGCTTCACCACGCCGGTCAGCAGTTCGCCGACGCGGCTGCGGAACGCATCCACGACCTGGGCGCGTTCGGCTTCGCGCACGCGCTGCACGATCACCTGCTTGGCGGCCTGCGCGGCGATGCGGCCGAATTCGGCGTTCTCGACCTGTTCCTCGATGAATTCGCCGACCTGTGCGTCTTCGCGCACGTCAAGCGCGTCCATCAGGCGGATCTGGCGGTCGGGCGATTCCATCACCACGTCGTCGGGCACGATTTCCCAACGACGGAAGGTTTCGTACTCGCCGGTCTTCTGGTTGATCTTGACGCGCATCGCGACGTCCTGGTCGGGATAACGCTTCTTGGCGGCCGAAGCCAGCGCGGCTTCCATCGCTTCGAAGATCACCTCGCGCGCGACGCCCTTTTCGTGCGCCACGGCTTCGACCACGTTCAACATTTCCTTGCTCATCTGCTTGGCTCCGGCGGGCTTTGCTCGCCCTGTCGAGTTTCAAGAACTACGGTTGCAATCAAAAAATCCGTCTTCGGACTTCGCGTCAGGCTTTGGGGCCGCGCGAAGGCTGCTTTTTCACGGCGCCGTCGGCTGGCTTCCTGGCCGCGCCGGCCGGCTTCTTGCCGGGTTTTGGCGGCGGTGCGAACACCGGCGCGAGTTTCGCCTTCTGGATGTTCGCCCACGCCAACGCGACCGGCTGGCCGTCCTGCTCGACCGTGATCGTCTCGCCTTCCACGCCGAGGATCGGGCCCTGGAAGCGGCGGCGGCCGTCCTGCGGCAGATCCAGCGTGATCTTGGCGACCTCGCCGATGAAGCGCGCGTAATGCGCAGGCTTGAACAGCGGGCGGTCGAGGCCGGGAGACGACACTTCCAAGGTGTAGTGCGCATCGATCGGATCGTGCACGTCGAGCAGCGCGGAAACCTCGCGGCTGACCTGTTCGCAATCGTCGATGTTGACGCCGCCTTCGCGTTCCGGCGCGTCGATGTAGAGCCGCAGCAGCGCCTGGTGGCTGCCGGTCGAGAACTCGATGCCGAGCAGCTCCAGCCCCAGCGCCGACACGGCGGGAGCGAGCAGTTCCTCGATGGTGGTTTCGATCCGGGACATGAAGGCCGATAGCGGTGGATGGATGCGGCGTCGAGCAAAAGAAAAAGGGGCTGACGCCCCTTTCGTTCCCGCCCCGGTTGTCCTGGAACGCCCGAATCCATTCAGGGCATTCCGGTTTCAGTGCGCGAACCGCGAAGGCGCATCACCGAAGCGTGGCGTCGGAGCTTTAAAGCAACCCGACGAAGCCCCTGCATTATACGCAGGAAGCCCCAATGCTGCAATCAGCCGGTATGCGTCAGTTCATCCTCCGGCGAGCGCCCGCAAGGTCTGCGCGGGCGGTTGCGAGGCGACGCGACGCGTGGCGACGAGGCCCGCGACCGTCACGAGGACCACGCCCAGGCCCGCGCCCAGCGCCGCGACGCGCCAATCCGGCTGCCATGGCTGGTCGAACACACGGACCGCGATGACGCCGGAAACCAGACTCGCGGCGATCGCGGCGACCAGTCCGGCGATCGCGCCGAGCACGATGAATTCCGAGGCCTGCGCCAATCGCAGTTGCGCCGTGCGCGCGCCGAGCACGCGCATCACGCCGCCCTCGAGCAGGCGCTCGTCCTGGCTGGCGCTGATCGACGCCAGCAGCACCAGCACGCCGGCCAGCAAAGTGAAGCCGAAAACGCATTCGACCACCATCGTGACCTGCACCACGGTGTTGCGGACCTGATCCATCACGGCATCGACATCGATCACCGAGACGTTCGGGAACGCCGTCACCAACGCCCGCGTGAGCTGCGCATCGCCGCGCGGAACCTGCACCGCCGTGATGTGGCTGGCGGCCATGCCGTCGAGCGCGGCTGGCGTGGCGAGCACGAAGAAATTGGGCTTGAAGCTTTCCCAGTCCACCTTGCGCAGGCTGGTGATCGGCGCCTGCAGCCGACTTCCGGCCACGTCGAAGGTGATCACGTCACCCAACTTCCAGTCGAAGCCCTTGGCCATGCCCTCCTCGACCGAGAACTGTGGCGCGACCTCGTCCGCCCGCCAGAATTCCCCGGCGACCACGACATTGTCGGCGCGCAGCGCCTTCGTCGAAGACAGGTTGAATTCGCGCTCGGCCAGCCGCTTTGCGCGTTCGCCGCGGGCCGCGTAGCTGTCGCCGCTGACCGGCGCGCCGTTCACCTCGATCAGGCGCGCCCGCACCATCGGGAACAGCTCCGGCTCTGCTGCGACGTGCCGCGCGAGCAGTTCGCGCACGCCGTCGCGCTGGTCGTCCTGCACGTTGAGGATGAAGCGGTTCGCGGCGTCTTCCGGCAAGGATTGCTTCCAGCGTTCCAGCAGGTCGGTGCGCACCAGCGTCAGCAGCAGGATCGCCATCAAGCCCAGGCCCAACGCGGCGATTTGCGCGATGCTCGACGCCGGACGGCGCGCGACGTTCGCCAAACCGTAGCGCCACGCACCGGGAAGGCGCGAACGCACGGCCCGCAGCGCGAGGATCAAACCGTAGGCGAGCAAGGCCAGCACGAGGAAACTCACGCCCAGCCCGCCGAGCATCGCCAGCGCCAGCGAGGGCGAACCGGCTCGCTGCCAGATCAGGGCGGCCAAGCCCACCAGTCCCGCGACCGCGACCAACAACGCCCCCGGCTCCAATGCGCCGATGTCGCGCCGGAGCACGCGCAGCGCCGGCACTTTCCGCAGCGCCAGGATCGGCGGCAGCGCGAAGGCCATCAGCACCACGAAACCGACCGCGAATCCCTGCAGCACCGGCATGAATCCGGCGGACGGCACGGCGATGCCCATCATCTGCGACAGCCATCCGCCGAGCGCGGACTGGATGCCGTAGGCCGCGGCCACGCCGATCGCGCAGCCGAACGCGCCCAGCAGCAGAACCTCGCCGATGAACACGGCCAGGATCGTGTTCTGGCTCGCGCCCAGGCAACGCAGCACCGCGCAGCCGTCCAGATGCCGGGCACCATGGCGCCGCGCCGCCATCGCCACCGCAATCGCGGCCAGCACGACCGCCACCAGCGCGGCCAGCCCGAGGAAACGCTCGGCCCGTTCCAGTGCGCTGCGCACTTCCGGACGCGCGTCGGCGATGGTTTCCAGCCGCTGGCCGCGCTCGAGCCGATTCTTCATCGCCTCGGCGAAGTCCTGCGCCTTCCCGTCCTCGCCCGCGACCACGAGGCGATAGCCGATGCGGCTGCCTTCCTGCACCAGACCGGTCGCCTGGATTTCATCCAGCCGCACGAACACGCGCGGGGAAATGTTGAAGTAATCCATCGCGGCGTCCGGCTCCTGCGCCACCAGCGCTTCGACACGCAGCGTGCTCGTGCCGAGCGTCAGGCTGTCGCCGACGTCGATGCCGAGCTGGTGCGCTCCGCCACGCGAAATCCACGCGGTGCCCGGCGACGGGATCGCGTTCGATGCGGATTCGCGCGGCTCGCCATCGGGCCCGCCAATATCCAGGGTGAAACCGCCACGCAACGGAAAGCCTTCGCCGAGGACACGAACCTCGAACAGGGTCAGGTTCCCGTCGGCGCGCACCATGCTGCGGAAAGTCCAGGTTTCCGCCATGCGCAGCCCAAGGCGTTGCGCCAACTCGCGCGGCGCAGCACCGATCGGCGCATCGGCCCGCAGCAGTACGTCGCCGCCGAGCAGGCGATTGGATTCCAGCTGCAAGGCGCGCTGCGCGCGCTCGGTGACGAAGGACACCGCCGTGACCGCCATCACCGCCAGCGCCAAGGCCGCGAGCAGCACGCGCACTTCGCCGGCGGCGAGGTCGCGCTTCAGGAAACGCCACGCCAGGCGCAGGCCGTTCCACTTCATCCCGTTCGGCTGCGTACCGCTCATGCAGCCACCAGCCTTCCGGCCTCGATCCGCAACACGCGGTCGCAGCGCGCGGCGAGCGCAGGATCGTGCGTGACCAGCACCAGCGTCGTGCCCGATTCGGCGTTCATCCGGAACAGCAGGTTGATGATCGCCTCGCCGGTCTTGGTGTCGAGATTGCCGGTCGGCTCGTCCGCGAACAGCACTTCCGGCTTCGCGACGAAAGCGCGGGCGAGCGCAACGCGTTGCTGTTCGCCGCCGGACAACTGGCGCGGGTAGTGCGAGAGCCGTTCGCCCAACCCGACCGCGGCAAGCACGCTTTCCGCCGGCGAACGCGCATCGCGCACGCCGGAAAGCTCCAGCGGCAGCATCACGTTCTCCAGCGCCGTCAGCGACGGCAGCAATTGGAACGACTGGAACACGAACCCGACGCGTTCGCCGCGCAATTTGGCGCGGCCGTCCTCGTCGAGCGACGACAGCGATTGACCGGCGAGCTTCACATCGCCGCGGGTCGGCACGTCCAATCCCGCCAACAGGGAAAGCAGCGTCGACTTGCCGGAACCGGACGCGCCGACGATCGCCACGCGCTCGCCCGCATTGATCGTGAATTCCACGCCATCGAGTATCGTCAACTCGCCGTCGGGCAGGCGCACGCGCTTGCCCAGGTTTTCGGCCGCCAGCACCACCGCGGCAGCGGGAGCGGCGGCGACAGGAACTTCACGGCCAGTGGCAAGGTCGGTCATGTCGCGTTTCCGGTTCGATTGTTGGGTGAAGAGGAAAGACTAATGGGGAAGCTCGCCGCGCTGCGCAAGTGCGCCATGCTCTGCATTCTGGTGCTGTTCGCATTTCCCGCGCTCGCGCAGGCGCCACAGCGCACGGTGCTGGTGTTCGGCGACTCGCTTTCCGCGGCGTACGGCCTGCGCACCGAGGATGGCTGGGTCGCGCTGCTGGCGAAAAAGCTGGACGCGGAAAAGCCCGGCTGGCGCGTCGTCAACGCCAGCGTGAGCGGCGAAACCACGGCCGGCGGCAAGTCCCGCATCGCCCGTGCGTTGGCCGAACACCAGCCACACGTGCTGATCCTGGAGCTGGGCGCGAACGATGCACTGCGCGGGCTGGATCTTTCGCTGGCGCAGGCGAATCTCCAGACCATCATCGACGCCGCGTACGCGATCAACGCGAAAGTGCTGGTCGCGGGCGTGGAAATGCCGCCGAACTACGGCCCGGAATACGCCGCAGCCTTCCGCGAGATGTTCAGAACGCTGGCCGAGAAGAACGATGCGGCCCTGCTGCCGTTCCTGCTGGAACCGATCGCGCGCGACCTTTCCTGGTTCCAGGCCGATACGATCCATCCGACCGCTGCCGCGCAGCCGAAGGTGCTCGAACACCTCTGGACGGCGCTGGCGCCGTTGCTGGACTAGCGCAAGGCGGGCTTTCGGGAAGCCGGAATCACAGATTTCCCAGGCCTTCGGCCACGCCACCCGGCCCGACCTGCAACAGGCGCAAGGTATTGGTCGAGCCCAGATGCTCCATGTGGTCGCCGCTGGTGTAGATCACGCGATCGCCGAACTCGAGCAGGCCGAGCTTGAACAGATGCGCGATGGCTTCGCGCGCGGTTTCGCGCGGCGAGCGGCCGCGCGAGTCGAAATCGATCGGATACACGCCACGCATCAGGTTCATGCGGCGACGCGAGGCTGCGTGGCGCGAAAGACCGTAAATCGGCGTGCTGGCGTGGAAGCGCGACAGGTACCGCGCAGTGCCGCCGGATTCGGTCATGGCGATGATCGCGCGCACCTGGATGTGTTCGGCGAGGAACATCGCGGCCATCGCGATGGCCTGGTCACTGCGCTGCAGGCCGCGTTCGGCGGACTCGAAATCGGTGTCCGCCTCGAACTGGCGCTCCGCGCCGTCGCAGATGCGCGCCATTGCCTCGACCGCTTTCACCGGATGGTTGCCGGCGGCGGATTCGGCCGACAGCATCACCGCATCGGTGCCGTCGATCACCGCGTTCGCCACGTCCAACACTTCGGCGCGGGTCGGGATCGGCGACTCCACCATCGATTGCAGCATTTGCGTGGCAGTGATGACGACCTTGTTGCCGGCCAGCGATTCGCGAATGATCTTTTTCTGCAGCCCCGGCAATTCCGCATCACCGATTTCCACGCCCAGGTCACCGCGCGCCACCATCACCGCGTCGGAAGCGTCGATGATCTCGGCCAGATGCCGGATCGCCTCGGCGCGCTCGATCTTCGCGACCAGGTGTGCATCGCTGCCTGCCTGCTGCGCCAGCCGTCGCGCTTCGTGCATGTCCTCCGCGCTGCGGCAGAACGACACCGCGAGGAATTCCACGCCAAGCTGCGCCGCGAGCTTGATGTCGGCGCGGTCCTTGTCCGTCAGCGCGCCCAGCGACAAACCACCGCCCAACCGGTTCAGACCCTTGCGATCCGACAGCACGCCATCGGTGAGCACCGTGGTGCGGATGAACCGGCCATCGATGGCATCGACGCGCAGGCTCATCAAGCCGTCATCCAGCAGCACCGTATCGCCCGGTTTGAGGTCGTCGACGAGGCCGGGATAGCTGACGCCGACGCGCGTCGCATCGCCCGGCGCGGCATCGGGCGAGGCTTCCAGCGTGAACGTGTCGCCCGCTTTCAATGCGACTTTTCCCGCCGCGAATTTCTCGATGCGGATCTTCGGACCTTGCAGGTCGCCCAGGATCGCGACCTCGACGCCGGTCTTTTCCGCCGCCGCCCGGATGCCGGCCACGCGCGCGGCGTGATGCTCGGGCGTGCCGTGCGAGAAATTGATCCGCACCACGTTGACGCCGGCGCGCAGGATGGCTTCGAGCATGCCGGGAGCATCGGTGGCGGGGCCGAGGGTCGCGAGGATCTTGGTGCGTCGCATGGGTTCGGATGATCGATTCGGGACGTTTACGCTAGCACGCGCGAACGCTGCGCCTTGGACGCGCCGCACCACGACCGGATCGTCGCTTCCGCCCTGTGCGAATGGCTGAAACCGGCGACGACCTGCGCCATGATTCGCGCATGACGCTTTCCAGTCCGCCGCCGCAGATTCCCATCCGCGTCTTCATGACGCGACAGCATCCCTGCGGTTACTACCCGGAACGCCTGGCGCGCAATCTGGTGCTGGATCCGTCCTCGCCCTATCTGGCGTCGGCCTACGCCAGCGCCATCGACCACGGCTTCCGCCGCTCCGGCGCGCAGGTGTACCGGCCGCATTGCCAAAGCTGCGATGCCTGCATGGCGACGCGCATCGACGTTGCCGCGTTCGTTCCGGACCGCAGCCAGCGCCGCGCGCTGGCGCGCAACACCGACCTGGAAATGCGCCTCGCGCCTCCCGTGCGCACGCCGGAAAACTACGAGCTCTATTCGAAATACCTGGCCTCACGCCACGGCGACGGGCCGATGGCCGAATCCGATCCGGACGATTTCCTTTCCTTCCTCACCAGCGACTGGAGCCGCACGGTGTTCATGGAACTGCGCCGGGAAGGAAAACTCGTCGCGGTGGCCGTCACCGACCTCCTGCCGCAAGGCATTTCGGCGGTCTACACCTTCTACGACACCTCCGAGCCCAAGCGCAGCCTCGGCACGGTCTGCATCCTGCGCCAGATCGAGCTCGCGTACCGCCGCCAGTTGCCATGGCTGTATCTGGGCTACTGGCTCGAAGGCCATCCGAAGATGGACTACAAGCGCCGCTATTCCGCGATGCAGGTGCTGCGCGATTCGCAATGGCAGCCGATGACGTGAGCGCGATGCGCGAATCGCCGGAATGGCTTGCCGCGCTGGCGGCGGAATTGGCGGCGCTTCCACAAACCACGCTGTGGGTCGGATTTTCCGGCGGACTGGATTCGACCGTGCTGCTGCATGCGCTGGCTTCGCTGCCGCAGGCGCGCGAACGCGGTCTGCGCGCGCTGCATGTGGACCACGGCAGCGGCGGGCATTCCGCGCATTGGGCTCGGCATTGCCGCGCATTCGCCTCGCGGCTCGGAATCGAAGCGCAGGTCGTGCGGGCGAACGTGCGCGATGTCGCCAAACACGGCCTCGAAGGCGCCTGGCGACGCGCGCGCCACGAAGCCTTCGCCGAAGCGCTGCCGGAAAACTCGCTGCTGGCATTGGCGCAGCATCGCGACGACCAGGTGGAGACCCTGCTGCTGCGCCTGCTGCATTCTGCCGGCCACGAAGGACTGGCCGCGATGCGGAAAATTCGTCCGTTGCGCAGCCGCGACAGCACGCGCTGGCTGTGGCGGCCGTTGCTCGACGTGCCGCGCTCACGGCTGCGCGAATACGCGCAAATGCACGGACTGGACTGCATCGACGATCCGGCCAACCACGATCCGCGCCATGCCCGCACGCGATTGCGCACACGGGTCCTGCCCGCGCTGCGCGATGCCTTTCCCGACGCCGATGCGCGCATCGCCGCCGCCGCAACGCGCCTGCGCGAGGAAGCCGATGCGCTGCATGAAGTCGCGCGGCAATTCATCCAAACGCATCGCGACGCGAACGACGCGAGCCTGCCGGCGCGCGAACTCGTCCGGCTTCCCAATGCCTTGCGGCGCGAAGCGGTATCGCGCTGGCTCGATGAACTGGGATTGCCGCGACCGCCCGCGGCGACCTGGTCGCGCATCGTGCCCGAACTGATCGAGGCCGCGCCCGATGCCGATGCCTGCCTGCGCTGGAACGGCGCGCAGCTGCGGCGCTACCGCGATCGGGTTTTCGCGCTCGCGCCGTTCGACGAATCGCCCACGTTCACGCTGGACTGGGACGGCTGCGCGCCGCTGCGGTTGCCGCAGGGCCTCGGCACGCTGCATATCGAACCGGCGCCTTCCGAGCCGCAACGCTGGCAGGTCCGCAACCGCGAAGGCGGCGAGCGCCTGCGCCTTGGCGGCATGCACCGCAGCCTCAAGCACCTGATGCAACAAGCCGCGCTGCCGCCGTGGCGGCGTGGCCGCGTGCCGCTGCTGTTCGACACCCGCGGCGAGTTGCTCGCGGCCGGCGAAATGATCGGCGATGGCTTGCAATCCTGGCTCGCCGCCCGCCAAGCCCGGCTGATTTATCGCGAGTAATGACCGAGGAAACCCGGACCATTCCGCGCCGGCCGTCTCACTTTTGCTTGCCCGCCACGGCGCTTTCGATTGACCGGGTTTTTTCGCCTCGGCAAACTTGGCGCCATGTCGAACGCCAACCAACAACCGTCGCCCGACGATTCTGCCGGCAATGCCGTGGCCCAGTTCGAGCGTTCGCTCGACGAACTGGAAGGCCTGGTGCAGAAGATGGAGAAAGGCGACCTCTCGCTCGACGAATCGCTGAAAGCCTACGAACGCGGCGTCAATCTCTACCGCCACTGCCAGACAGCGCTGGAACAAGCGGAACTGCGCGTGAAACTGTTGTCCGATCCGCTCGATCCGGACAATGCGCAGCCCTTCGATGAACTCCGTTGACGAACGGCAGCGCTGGCGCGCTTGGGCGACGCGCTGCGAATCGACCTTGGAGCGCGCGATCGCCGAACGCGGCGAGCTGGCCCCGCGACTGACCGAGGCGATGCGTTATTCCGTGCTCGGCGGCGGCAAGCGCCTGCGGCCACTTTTGGTCTACGCCACCGGAACCGCGTTCGGCGCGGATGAAAACGCGCTGGATTTCCCGGCTGCGGCGCTGGAGACCGTGCACGCCTATTCGCTGGTGCACGACGATCTTCCGGCGATGGACGACGATGTCCTGCGGCGCGGACGGCCCACCGTGCACGTGGCCTTCGACGAGGCCACGGCGATCCTCGCGGGCGATGGCCTGCAGACGCTCGCGTTCGAATTGCTCGGCGAGGCGCCGGTGCCTGCCGATTCGCGCATCGCGATGATCCGAGAACTGGCGAAAGCCGCCGGCATGCAGGGCATGGTCGGCGGACAGGCGATCGACCTGGCGTCGGTCGGGAAAAAACTGTCGCTGGAAGCGCTCAAGCAGATGCATGGCGCGAAAACCGGCGCCCTGATCCGCGCTTCGGTGGCGCTGGGCGCGTTGGCGGCCGGCTGCGATGGGGCCGTCCGCCACACGCTCGACGAATACGCCAAGGCGCTCGGCCTCGCGTTCCAGATCCGCGACGACCTGCTCGACATCGAGGGAGACGCCGCGCAGATCGGCAAGACGCCGGGGAAAGACGCGGCGAACGACAAGCCGACCTATCCGGCGCTGATCGGCATCGACGAATCGCGCCGCCTGCTGGAAGCACTGTCCATCGCGATGCAGTCGTCGTTGCAAGCGCTCGGCCTGCGCGACGACTGCGACCTGGCCGCCCTCGCCCGCTTCGCGGTGCAACGCGCGCACTGATGCCCGAAGCCCGTGCCCGCAACATCGGCATCGCGCTCGGCCTGATCGGTGCGGTGCTGTTCTCCGGCAAGGCCATCCTCGCCAAACTGCTTTACCGCCATGGCGTCGATGCGCTCGACGTGCTGGCCCTGCGGATGCTGTTCTCGGTGCCGCTGTTCGCACTGCTCGGCCTGTTTGAAACCCGCAAGGCGCAACGCGCGGGCAAGCCCTCGCCATCGCGCAAACAGTGGCTTGCGATCATCGTGCTCGGCTTCCTCGGCTATTACCTTGCCAGCCTGCTCGATTTCTGGGGGCTGGAATACGTGCCCGCTTCGCTGGAGCGGCTGATCCTGTATCTCAACCCGACCATCGTGATCCTGCTCGGGGTGCTGTTCTTCGGGAAGCATCCCGGCGCGCGGCAATGGATCGCCTTGGCCGTCAGCTATGCGGGCGTGGTGCTGGTGTTCGGCGAAAGCCTGCGGATCGAGGGCGACCACATCCTGCTCGGCGGCGCTTTGGTGCTCGGATCCGCGGTGAGCTACGCGCTGTACCTGGCGCTGTCGGGCGAACTCGTGCACGCGCTCGGATCGCTGCGGCTGGTGGCGTTCTCGATGTGCGTCTCCACCGTCGTGGCGCTGATCCACTACTTCCTCGTGCGCGACACCGCGCATTTGCTGGCACTGCCGTGGCCGGTGATCGTGCTGTCGCTCCTGAACGCGGTGTTCTGCACCTTCCTGCCCGTGACCTTCACGATGAGCGCCATCGCCCGCGTCGGCGCGGGAATGACGGCGCTGCTGTCGGTCGCCGGGCCGGTGTCGCTGCTGTTCCTCGGCGCCTGGATCCTCGGCGAGTCGATCACCTGGCTGCAGCTCGTTGGAACCGCCGTGGTGCTGGGCGGCATCGTGATGCTGACGCGGCCGGCGGCGAATTCGGTACCGCTCGGGAAATAGTCATCCGGCAAACGGATGCCGCCCCCGCCAATGCCGCGCGATGTCGACGCGACGGCAAACCCAGACCCGATCGTGCTTGGCGATGTGGTCGAGGAAGCGCTGCAGCGCGATGAAACGCCCGGGCCGTCCGAGCAGACGCGCATGCATGCCGACCGACAGCATCTTCGGCCTGTCCTCGCCTTCGGCGTACAGCACGTCGAAACTGTCGCGCAGGTAATCGTAGAACTGGGTCGCGGTGTTGAAGCCCTGCGGCGTCGCGAAGCGCATGTCGTTGGCGTCGAGGGTGTACGGCACGATCAGCTGCGGCACGCGCGAGCCGTTGGAGATTTCCACTTCCATCCAGAACGGCAGGTCGTCGCCGTAGTAATCGGCGTTGTAGAGGAAGCCGCCGTGTTCGGCCACGAGGCGGCGCGTGTTCGGGCTGTCGCGCCCCAGATACCAGCCGAGCGGCGGCGCACCGGTGAGTTCGGTGTGGATGCGGACCGCGTTTTCCAGATGGCGGCGCTCCTCGTCGATGTCCATGTTCTGGTAGTGGATCCAGCGCCAGCCGTGCGAGGCGATCTCGTGCCCAAGTTCCAGGCACGCGGTCGTGAGTTCCGGGTTGCGCTGCATCGCCATCGCCACGCCGAACACGGTGAGCGGCAGGCCACGCTGCTCGAACTCGCGCAGGATGCGCCACGCGCCGACGCGCGAACCGTATTCGTAGATCGATTCCATGCTCATGTGTCGGGCCGGATACGCCGCCGCGCCGACGATTTCCGAAAGGAACTGCTCGCTCGCGGCATCGCCGTGCAGCACGCAGTTCTCGCCGCCTTCCTCGAGGTTCAGCACGAACTGCACCGCGATGCGCGCCTTGCCCGGCCAATCGGCGTGCGGCGGATTGCGTCCATAGCCCTTGAGATCGCGTGGATAGTTCATGGCGTCGTCGTCATCCCGGATACAATTTGCGCATGAGCATACTTCCCACGCCTTCCGCCTTGCGCGCCGCTGCCGGCCGCGTGCTCGAAACCGTGCTGAACCGGACGCTCGCGCTCGACCCGGAAAGCGCGGCGCAACTGGCCCCGCTGGATGGCCGCCGGATCGAGATCGCGATGCAGTCGCCGAACCTGCATTTCGCGGTCTCGGTGCGCGAAGGCCGCATCGTCATCGGCCCGCCGGATTCGGAAGCGGAAACCGACCTGAGCCTGAAAGCCTCGCTCGGCGCCTTGCTGGCGCGTGCCTTGCCGGGCAATGCGCCGCAGGGCCACGGCAAGATCACGATCAGCGGCGATGCGGAACTGGCGCAGCGGCTGCAGAAGCTCGTGGCGCGTTTCGATCCGGACGTGGAAGCGCGCTTTGTCGCGGCGTTCGGCGAAATCGCCGGCGTGCAGATCTACCGCGCGTTCCAGGGCGGCTTCGCCGCAATGCGCGACAACGCCAAGGCCTTCGCCCGCGACGGTGCGGAATACCTCACCGAAGAAAGCCGCGATCTCGTCGGCCGTGCCGAGCTTTCGGCGTTCTGCGACGACGTGGACGAACTGCGCGACGCCGTGGAACGGCTCGAACGCAAGGTCGCGCGGCTGGCGATGTCGCCGCGCGCCTGATTTCGCTTCCGTAAAGGCGGCGCGGGACAACCTTCCGCAGCCCAATCACAAGGAGCTCATCATGAAACTGCATCGTCTTTTCCTCGCAGCCCTCACCTGCCTGTTCATGCTGACCGCCTGCAACACCATCGAAGGCGCGGGCAAGGACATCAAGAAAGCCGGCGAGAAGATCGAGAAGAGCGCGAAGCGCTGAGCTTTTCGCGTCAGCCCTCGCCGCGCAGGAATTCGACCACGTCCGCCAGTTCGCGCGTCCGCCGGAACGGCGGGAGGCTGTCGAGGAACACGCGGCCGTAGGGCTTGTTGCTGAGGCGCGGGTCGCACAGCACCAGCACGCCACGATCCTGGTGCGTGCGGATCAGGCGGCCCACGCCTTGCTTCAAGGCGATCGCGGCGGTCGGCAATTGCCAATCGCGGAACGGCACGCCGCCGCGGCGCTTGATCGATTCCAGCCGCGCTTCCAGCACCGGATCGCCGGGCGAAGCGAACGGCAGCTTGTCGATCACCACCACGCGCAGCGCGTCGCCCGCAACGTCGACGCCTTCCCAGAAACTCGCCGCGCCGAGCAGCACGCCGTTGCCCGAGGCGCGGAAGCGTTCCAACAGCTGATGGCGCGGCGCGGTGCCCTGCACGAACAACGGGAAATGCGCTTTCTTCGCCAGCGACTCGGCCGATTCGCGCAGGGCGCGGTGCGAGGTGAACAACAAAAAGGCGCGGCCGTTGCTGGCGTCCAGCACCGGCAGCACGGCTTCCAGCATCGCCTCGTTGTAACCCGGCTGGATCGGCTCGGGCAGGTTCTTTGGGAAATACGCGAGCGCTTGGTTCGGATAATCGAACGGGCTGGGTTCCAGCAAAGTGCGCGGATTCTTCAGGCCGAGCTGGCGGCCGATGTGCGAGAAGTTGCCGCCGTTGACGGCGAGCGTGGCCGAGGTATGGATCCACGTCGCTTTCGACATCGCACGGAATCCGGCCAGGGCGCCGGCCACGTCCAGCGGCGTGCGGTGCAGCGAGAAACCGCGCGCGGTGACTTCGTACCAGTGCACCGCGCCTTCGGCGGAAACGTCAAGCACTTGCGCGGCGTTCTCGAGCAGCAGCTCGCCGCGATCGGCGCAGGCCTTGAGGCCGACGCTGCGTTCCCGCATCGCTTCGAGCACCGAATGCAGTGCCGAGAGCGCGGCCTGCGTCGCGGCCAAACCGTCGCGGCAGGCTTCGATCTCGTTCAGCTGCACCAGCGTGCCGCGCGGCGGCAAGGCATCCATCGCGGCCCGCAGTTCGCGGATACACTGCTCCAGCCCCTGTGCCGGCGCCTGCAGTTCCGCGAGCGCGCCATCGACGCCGCGTGTTTCTTCCAACGCATCGCGTGCCAGATCGCTCATCTGGCGCGCGGAAAACGCGGTTCCGAAAAACTGCGCGGCCAATTCCGGCACCTGGTGCGCTTCATCGAGCACGAAGGTCTGCGCGCCGGGAAGGATTTCGCCGAAGCCTTCGCGCTTCAGCGCCTGGTCCGCGAACAGCAGGTGATGGTTGACGACGACCAGGTCCGCTTCCTGCGCCGCGGCGCGCGCCTTCACCACGAAGCATTCGGCGTGGTGCGGGCATTCGGTCCCGAGGCAGTTGTCGGTGGTCGAGGTGACCTGCGGCCACAGCGGCGAGTCTTCGGCGAAGAAATCGGCTTCCGCCAGATCGCCGCTCACGCTACGGCCCGCCCAGGCCTGCAACTTCGCGAGCATCGCCGCGTGTTCGCGCCCGCCGAAGCGGCCATCGCCGCGGGTGCGGTCCAGCCGGTACCAGCACAGGTAATTGGCGCGGCCTTTCAGCAGCGCGGTCTTCAGGCGCACACCGAGCGCGGCGCGGACTTTCGGAAGGTCGCGGTGGTAGAGCTGATCCTGCAGCGCGCGCGTGCCGGTCGAAATGATGGTGCGCTTGCCGGACAGCAGCGCGGGAACCAGATAGGCGTAGGTCTTGCCGGTGCCGGTGCCGGCCTCGGCGATCAACTCGTCGGTCTCGGCGATGGTCAGCGCGATCGCTTCGGCAAGGCGTTGCTGCGGCGGGCGCGGCGAATAGCCGGGAATGGATTGGGCGAGCGGGCCGGATTCGGCGAGCGCGGCTTTCGTGGCTTCGATCAGTTGCATCGCATGACTTTAAAAGAAAGCCCCGCACGAAGCGGGGCTTCCGATGCTGTCTGGCGAAAGGAACGATGTCCTTGCGCCGCCCAGCTCCAATGCCGGCTTATTCGAAGCCGTCGCTGAAGATCGCCGCAGGCAGCACGATGATCTCGGTCTGCAGCAGGATGGCGTCCTGAGGTTCCGGATCGACGCTGCCGGTCGACAGCGACAGCGTGGCCGTCGCGGTCGTGCCGTCCGCAGCCGGCATCACCCGCGCTTCGACGGTGAACGAAGCGACCGGATCATCGGATTCCAGCACGTCGACGAAGCAGACGACCGAACCTTCCTCGCCGACTTCCGGCGCGTTGCAACTCCAGCCGGCCGCCTCGTCGAGGCTGGTGAAGGTGACGCCGGCCGGAAGCTCCAGGGTCACGCTCAGGTTCGCGGCGGAATCCGGGCCGTTGTTGGCCACGGTGAATTCGTAGACCAGCGTATCGCCCACGCCCGCGGTCGCCACCGGATCGGCGGCGTCGATCCGGGCGTCGGCGGTCCGGAACGCCGCGATGTCGAGGAAGGCCAGCGACGGATCGTGGTCGGAACTGCCGAACGGATTGGACGTGTTGGTGGCGTCGGCCTGGTGGAAGTCGGCGTTGACCAGCGCATATTCGATCCGCGGCAGACCGACGGTGCGCAGCAACGCGGCTTCGTTGACGAGGATCTGGTCGATGACCTGGGTGTTGCCCTCGTAGGTGTAGCTGTACACCGGCGTCTCGGAAATCTGCGCCAGCACGATGAAGTCCGGATCGACCAGATCCACGCCATCGCCCGTGACCACGGTTTCATCGTCCGCAGGCGGCGTGCCGGCGACGGTGTTGGTCAGGTCGGCGTAGCCGTCGTTGAACTCGTAGGCGTTGAAGTCGCCGATCAACATGATCGGCTGGCCCGGATTTTCCTGCTGCAGATCATGCGCGAGACGCGCCAGGAATTCGGCGTTCTGCTGGCGCTTGGCGCGGTTGCGGATGCCGTCGCCGCCGCTCACCGGATTGCCGTTGGCGTCGAAGTTGAAGCAGCTGTACGCGCCGCTGGCCGGACCGGTGTTTTCGTGGTCGCCCATCGCCTTGAGGTGGTTGTTGATCACCGTCAGCGGGAAATCCTGGCCGTTCTCACCACGGATCGTGACGTTGATGACCTGCGGCGGACGATCGTTCAACAGGCCGGCCGGTGCGGTGGTGGTGACGCCATCCGGGCAGACCACGCCGAGGCCGCGGCCGTATTCCACCGCCTCGCCGTTGAGCGTGACGCGCGGCGTGCCGTTGACCAGCGAACGCTTGATCAGGAAACCGAGGCGTTGCGCGCCGGTGGTGGTCGAGGCCTGCACCGCCTGGTACTGCGGATCCTCGGCCGCGATCGCGGAGACATGCGCGGCGACATCGCTCAGGACCGCGGTGTCGTAGATCTCGACGAAGCCGATGATGTCGGGCATGTGCAGGTAATCGACGATGACCCGCGCGATCTTCGGCACCTTGCGGTTGTAGGCCGCGCCGCCGGGCGCGCTGCAGGAGCTGCTTTGGCTGGTCGGGCAGCCGAGCCATTCGACGTTGAACGCACCGACGGTGATTTCCGTCGGCTTCGGCAGTGTCACCGGCGTGCCGTTCTGGGCGTTGCTGGTGTCGGGCACCGGCGTGCTGGTCGTCAGGATGGTGTAACGCTCGAAGCCGTAATCCAGGATGCCGGTGAGGTTGGCGAACTTGGTGCCGGTGCGCACCGGCAAGGTGCTGCTGCCGGCGATCACGTTGGTCTTGACGCGCAACAGTTCCGGATTGTTGTCCCAGCACGGCACGTTCGCCGGGGCTTCGGGCGGCAAGGCGCGGCTGCCCGGCAGGTTCGGGTCGAGGCCGCAGCGGAACTTGTCCACGCCCGGTTCGCGGCGCGGACGCTCGAAGCCTTCGAGCGTGCCGAAGAATTCGTCGTTGGCGCCCGCACCGCTCGGCGCCGTGGCGACGAAGCTCGGCACCGTGACGCGCATGTATTCATAGCGCTCCAGATAACCGAGATCGCTGTCGGTCGCGGTATCGGCGGGAGTCAGCACGACCGGATCCGGCAAGGCATGGCCGGACGAGATGCGCGTGACCGTGACGTTGGAATCCAGCTCGGTGATCGGCAACTGCGTCGCGGTACTCGGGATGTATTCGGAGACGCGGCCCGTGACGATGACGTAATCGCCCACCGCCAACGCCGGCGACGGCGCGGGCGACGGGATGCCGTAGACGTACAGGCCTTCGGACGTGGCCGGATTGCCGTCGTCGTCTTCCAGAGTGGACTGGATGTAGAAGCGCGGCCCCGACTGCGTCACCGCGGTGATGATGCCGCGCGTGGTGACGGTCTGGCCGGCGTAGGGCGACAACTGCCCCGCCCCCTGGATCTGGTTGATCGGGATGATCTCGACATCGTCGTCGACGATCGTGCCGTCCTTGCTCAGCGGCGAGGTCTGGCCATCATCGGCGCCGACGAAATCGGAGAGCGTCACGGTGACCGTGACATTGGGCTGGGTGACGGTGTTCGGCACCGTCTGCACGGTGATCAGGTACGGACTGGTGTCCGTATCGTCGAGTTCGACATGGGTCGGACCGCTGTAGCTGAAACGCGCGGGATCGGAGCCGGACACGTCGATGTCGAAGGCCAAGGTTTCGCCGGTCGCGATGGCCGGAGAGAAATTGACCGTGAAGGTGAGCGTGTTGGCCGTGGTGTCGCCCTCGGACACGGACACCATGCCGGAAGCGAAGCTGACGACGGGCGCCGTGGGTTCGGGGCCGCCTCCGCCGCAGACGTGGAGCGGCGTTGCGGTGTTTCTCGGCGCCGGCGTGTCTGCCGTGAAGTCGAGCGAGTTGTCATTCGTATCGGTACACCCCGCGTCCGCACGGATCGCGGCGGTGGTGTTCGAGAGGCCCGGCGCCGGGGCGGCGCCTTCATAGCAGTTCGCCGTCCCGAAGCCGACCATGTCCTGCACCGCCGCACCCGCAGGGCAGCTGCCGGCGAGCGGGCTGGTAGCACTTACAAGCGCAACCTTGCCGGTCGTACCCGACATCGCAATGCTTCCCGTGGCGTCCGGCGTGGGCAGCGGCGTCGTACCACCGGTGCCCGCGGCCTGCTGGACCAGGTAATACTGGCCCGGCTGGAGCGTCCCGGACAGATTGGTCACCTGCCACGAGGTTCCCGCCGCGCTGGCGTATTGCACCGACCACCCGGAAATATTCACCGCCTCGCTGCCGCGGTTGAAGATTTCGATGAAGTCGTGCGTGTACTGGGCGCCGCTGTTGCCACCGCCGCCATAGACCTGACTGATGACGACCTGCGCCGAGGCCGTGCCCGCGCCGAGCGCGGCGAAAGCCAACAACGATGAAAATACGGCAGTTAGCCGCAAGCCTCTGCGGAATTGCATGGTGGTGTCCCCGACGTGGATGTTTGCCTGGCCTGCCAGGGCAGCGTTTTCGTGCCCGGATTTGGCGTTCGAGACTACCAGTTCCACGTGACGATTTCGTGTTGGGGAACGGTCATTTTTTGCTTCGCAACACGGTTTGCGCGGCGGCAAGGCTTGCCGCCGTCCGCCGGATCGGGTCGAATGAACGGCTTGCGCGCCGTCCGGCGTTTGCCTGTCCGAGGTTCCCGATGAGTTCCGCCAACGCTTCTGCGCCGCAGCTTACTTTCCGCGCGGTCCTGCTTTCCATCGTGCTGGCCGTGATTCTGGCCGCCGCGAATACGTATCTTGGCCTGTTCGCCGGCATGACCATCGCTTCGGCGATTCCGGCGGCGGTCGTGTCGATGGCCGTGCTGCGCCTGTTCGGCGGCGGCCACATTCTGGAAAACAACATCGTGCAGACCGGCGCGTCGGCCGGTTCGTCGATCGCCTCGGGCGTGATCTTCACGATCCCGGCGCTGGTCATCCTCGGCTACTGGCAGGATTTCAAGTATTCGTGGGTGCTGGCGATCGCGGGCCTGGGCGGCCTGCTCGGCGTGCTGTTCTCGGTTCCCCTGCGCCGCTCGTTGATCGTCGACCAAGGCCTCGCCTTCCCCGAAGGCAAGGCGGCGGCCGAAGTGCTCAAGACCGGCGAGAACCCGGCGGCGGGCGTGAAGGTGCTCGGTCTGGCGGCGATCTTCGGCGGCTTCGGCAAACTCGCGGCCGCCTCGGGCCTGCGCCTGTTCCCGGATACGGCCGCGGCTTCCGCGTGGTGGGGCAAGTCGATCGCCTACTTCGGCACCAATCTTTCGCCGGCGCTGTTCGGTGTCGGCTACATCGTCGGCCTCAACATCGGCATCGTCGTGCTGCTCGGATCGATCATCGGCTGGAACATCGCGATGCCGATCTATTCCAGCTTCTTCCTCGACACCGATCCGGTGCTGGCCGCGCAGGTCGCCGGCGCCAGCGCGGAAGACGCGGCATACACCATCTGGTCGGCGCAGATCCGTTATCTCGGCGTCGGCTCGATGCTGATCGGCGGTCTCTGGACGCTGTTCTCGCTGCGCAAGTCGATCTTCTCCGGCATCAAGAGCGGCCTCGCCGTGACCAAGTCCACCGGCGTGACCGGCGGCCTTCCCGAAACGGAAAAGGATTTGCCGATGAAGGCGATCCTGATCGGCCTCGTGCTTTTCGTGCTGCCGTTGTGGGCGCTGTACCAGGCCATCGTCGGCAGCTTGGCGACCAGCCTGACGATGACCATCGTGATGATCGTCGCCGGCTTCCTGTTCGTTTCCGTTTCCGCCTACATGGCCGGCCTCGTGGGCTCGAGCAACAATCCGGTGTCGGGCATCACGATCTGCACCATCCTGTTCTCCGCCCTGCTCCTGATCCTGCTGATGGGCCGCGGGTCGGAACTCGGCCCGGTGGCGACCATCATGATCGGCGCGGTGGTGTGCTGCGCGGCCTGCATCGGCGGCGACAACCTGCAGGACCTCAAGGCCGGCCACATCGTCGGCGCGACGCCATGGAAGCAGCAGCTGATGCTGGCCATCGGCTCGGTGTCATCGGCGTTGGTGATGGCGCCGGTCCTGAGCCTGCTCGCCAAAGCCTACGGCATCGGCGTTCCGACCGCCGAGCATCCGAATCCGCTGCTCGCGCCGCAGGCGAACCTGATGGCTTCGGTCGCCAAGGGCATGTTCGGCGGCCAGCTGCCGTGGAACACGATCGCGATCGGCGCCGGCATCGGCGCGGTCATCATCGCCGTCGACGAATGGCTGAAGGCGTCCGGCAAGAAATTCCGCATTCCGGTGCTGGCCTGCGCGATCGGCATTTACCTGCCGATCGAGCTGATGGTGCCGATCTTCCTCGGCGGCCTGCTCGCGCACGTGGTCGAGCGCGTCAGTGGCGTCAACACCCACGACGAAGAAGCTGTCGGCAAGGTGCACCAGAAGGGCATGCTGTTCTCCGCCGGACTGATCACGGGCGAAGCGCTGATGGGCATCTTCATCGCGATTCCGATCGTGCTGACGGGCCGCGCCGACGTGCTGGCACTGCCGGAATCGATGCATTTCGGAGGATGGCTCGGCCTGTTGCTGCTGGCCGTGATCGCCTGGCTGCTGTTCCGCTCCGCAATCAAACGCGAGGCATGACCGGCGTCACTGGCGCATCTGGGTTCCGGCTCCTACCATCGGCGGTTCCATTCATGGATCACTGCCGAGGTTCCCGATGCGCCAGTCAGCGCTGACTCTTGTGTTGTTTTCTGCCGTGTTCGCGGCGCATGCCGCGCCACGCGGCTTCACGGTGGAGGATCTGGTCGCGCTGGATCGGGTGTCCGCGCCGATGTTCTCGCCGGACGGCCGTCGCGTCGTCTATGGCCTGCGTGAGGCCGATGTCGAAGCGAACAAGGCCAGCAACTCGCTGTGGATCGTCGACGCCAAGCCCGGCGCGACGCCCCGCCGCCTGACCGCGAAAGGCTCGAGCGCCAGCTCGCCGGTGTTTTCCTCGGACGGCTCGGTGCTGTACTTCCTGTCCGCGCGCAGCGGCAGCAACCAGGTCTGGCGCCTGCCGCTCTACGGCGGCGAAGCCCAGCAGGTCACGCACTTGCCGCTGGACGTGGGCAGTTACCGGCTGTCGCCCGACGGAAAGACGCTGGCCGTGAGCCTTGAGGTCTTCCCCGATTGCGATTCGCTCGATTGCACGGTCAAGCGTCTCGACGAGGAAGCCAAGCGCAAGTCCACCGGCGTGGTGTACGACAAGCTGTTCGTGCGCCATTGGGACACGTGGGCCGATGGCCGCCGCAACCAGTTGTACACCGTGAAGATCGGCGCCGACGGCGTTGCCGGCGACGCCGTGCTGGTGAGTCGCGACATCGACGGCGACGTGCCGTCGAAGCCGTTCGGCGGCAGCGATGAATACACCTTCTCGCCGGACGGCGGAAAGCTCATTTTCTCGGCCCGCATCGCCGGCAAGACCGAAGCCTGGAGCACCAATTTCGACCTCTTCGAAGTTGCCGCCAACGGTTCCACCAAGCCGCGCAACCTCACTCCGGACAACCCGGCCTGGGACACCGCGCCGATGTTCTCCGCCGACGGCAAGAAGCTGTACTACCTGGCGATGAAGCGCCCCGGCTTCGAGGCCGATCGCTTCGCGATCATGGAGAAGGATCTTGCGACCGGCGCCACGCGTGAAGTCGCGCCGAACTGGGATCGCTCGCCCGCTGGCATCTCGTTGTCTCCGGATGGCAGCAAGATCTATGCGGATGTCGACGACATCGGCCAGCATCTTCTCTACGCCATCGACATCGCCACCGGCAACGCGACCAAGATCACCAGCGAAGGCGCCGTGGCCAGCTTCGATCTGACGGGCGATGCGCTGGTCTATGCCAAGAGCGCCCTGAACGAACCGGCGAATCTGTACCTCGCCAAGCCCGATGGCAGCGCCGCGACCAAGCTCGTCTCGTTCAACGAAGCGAAGCTGGCCGACGTGAAGTTCGGCGATTTCGAACAGTTCAACTTCCCCGGCTGGAACGACGAAACCGTTTACGGCTACGTGGTGAAGCCGTGGAACTACACCAAGGGCAAGAAATATCCCGTCGCCTTCATCATCCACGGCGGACCGCAAGGCTCGTCCAACAACCTGTTCCACTACCGCTGGAACCCGCAAACTTACGCGGGCGCGGGCTTCGCGGTGGTCGAAATCGACTTCCACGGCTCCACCGGCTATGGCCAAGCCTTCACCGATTCGATCTCCGGCGACTGGGGCGGCAAGCCGCTTGAAGACCTGCAGAAGGGCTGGGCCGCCGCGCTGGCGAAGTACGACTTCCTCGATGGCGAAAAGGCCTGCGCACTGGGCGCGAGCTACGGCGGCTTCATGATCAACTGGATCGCCGGCAACTGGAACGACCACTGGAAGTGCCTCGTCAACCACGACGGCGTGTTCGACACACGCTCGATGGCTTACGTCACCGAAGAGCTGTGGTTCGACGAGTGGGAAAACGGTGGCACGCAGTACGAAAACCCGGAGAACTACGAGAAGTTCAACCCGGTGAACCATGTCGCCAAGTGGCATGTCCCGATGCTCGTGGTGCAGGGCCAGCAGGACTTCCGCGTGCCGCTGGACCAAGGCCTGTCGGCATTCACCGCACTGCAGCGCCGCGGGATCCAGAGCAAGTTCCTGTATTTCCCGGACGAGAACCATTGGGTGCTGCGCATCCAGAACAGCCTGCAGTGGCACCACGAAGTGCTGGACTGGCTGAAGCGCTGGACGAAGTAAGCGGGACAGTCGCGGCCGCTTGTGCGGCCGCGATCTTCAGGCGGAACAACAAACCCGTGGCCGCCGCATAAAAAAGCCCCTCTCGCAATGAGAGGGGCACTAAAAAGGCGAGGGGACGATTCGCCTTGAGGGGTTCGGGTACCGACTGCCTCAGCCCGGATCGAATGCCGGGGCGATCCTCAGCAGCAGCTTCTGGAGTTCGGTATGGCTGCGCGAGCCGGTCTTGGCCAGCAGGCTCTTGATGTGGCAGCGCACGGTGTCTCGGCGCACGGTCATCGCGGCGGCAATCGCCTCGGTGGTCTGGCCGGTCAGCAAAGCCTGCGCAACGCGCGATTCGGTCGGCGTGAAGCCGAACAGTTGCCGCATCTGCTGTTCACCGAGGATCGCGCCAGGATGCAGCGCATCCGTCACGGTGATGGCATAACGCGGCTTGGCGTTGCGTCCCGATGCCCGCAGTCGCGTGGCGAAGGCGAACCAACGACCGGTCTCGCCGGATGCATCCGGCAGCGTCATCGCGGCAAAACCGCCTTGGCTTCCGTTGCGACCGGATTCCCCTTGGTATTTCTCGAGCAGCGCGGCGATCGCATCGTGCCCGGACGAGCCTTCGTCAGCCTGAACCGCCGCGACCAGCGTGTCTTCCTGCAGCGACAAGGGCCCACCGCGACGGGTCAGCCGCTTGGCTGCCGTGTTGGCGAACAGCAGCTTGGCGTCCTGATCGACGACGAAACACGGCGCGGACAACTCGTCCAGCACGGCCGCGGTTTCGGCACGGCTGGAAACCGCGAGCTCGCACTCGGCCCGGTTGCCCAGAATCCGGCTTGCCTGTACGGCAAATTGCGCCAACGCACGGGCTTCGTACTCCTGGAACGGCAATTCACGCGGACGAAACAGCCACAACCGCGCCAGCCGCTCCGGACCGACCGGGAAGCAGATGCCCAAGCCTTGGCCCAGCACGCCTTGACCGACCAGGAAATTCCATGCGAACGCACCACGCTCGAACATGCGCGGCTCCACCACCTCGTCGATCCGCATCGGCTCCATCAACGTGGCCATATGGCAGACGCAATCGTTTTGCGCCAGCGGATCGAGCAAGTGGAAGCCACCCAGATAAGCCGTCGCGAACTTCTCCGACGTGAAGGCCTTGCGCGGCTTGGGAACGCCGCTCGCATGCTCGATCCACAAGCCTTGGCTGCCGGGAAACGCCGCGTTCAACTCGCGCAAGGCAAGTTCCCACGCCTGCGCGCTCCCGTCGTCATGCAGGAACGACAGCGCACGCAAGACTTTTTCGAAAACCAAGGCAGCGCCGGAAGCAGCTACCTCGGAGACACGTACCGTCGGCACCGCAACCGGGTGACAGGGGATCAAGGCCCGCGAATCGCGCGCCACTTTCCATTCGGCCATATCGGCCGAAGTTGTGGCGATCTGTGGCGATTGCAGAGAAAGTGACATGGCGATGAAAGTCCCGTTGAAGTGGCCCCCTGTCGGGAAAGCCGGAATTCCGGCGGATTCCCAACCACTCTGGAATCTTTCGGCTCGGGCCATGCCCACCACGATTCCGGGAATAACCATTCCACTTTCCATGGAATGCCGGTAGGTGACAGATTCCTACCCTAATCTAGGCAAGACATGACTTTGATGTAGGAGCGATCACGGAGGTCGTCGACGACCTCCGAATAAACGGCATACTCACATGATTTGTAAGGGAAATTTCCAGGAAACAGCTTCGCGTTGAAGATCGCTGCTCAAGCAAAATTTCACCCGTTCGGGTGAAATTCGGACACAAAACAAAACTGCAAACAAGTGTGTCAGCGGACCAGCATCCCACTCTTGCGTGGGGGAACATCCGCCACCGCCCGCGCCAACGCGGCAATGTGGGCAGGCGTCGTTCCGCAACAGCCACCGACAAGATTGAGCAAGCCCGATTCGGCGAACTCCCGCAGTGTCGCCGCCATTTCTTCCGGCGTTTCGTCGTAGCCGCCGAATGCATTCGGCAAACCTGCGTTGGGATGCGCGCTTACTGCGCACTCGGCCAAGCCCGACAAGGCTTCCACATGCGGCCGCAAGTCCTTCGCACCGAGCGCGCAGTTGAGCCCGATCGACAACGGACGACTGTGCGCCAGCGAGATGTAGAAAGCCTCGGCCGTCTGGCCGGACAGCGTGCGGCCGGACGCATCGGTGATGGTTCCGGAAATCATCACCGGCAAGCGTGCGGCGTGGGCCTCAAAGGCCTCTTCGATCGCGAACAATGCCGCCTTCGCGTTCAAGGTGTCGAAGACGGTCTCGACCATGAGCACATCCGCCCCACCATCGATCAGACCATCCGCTGCCGTGCGATAGGCCTCGCGCAATTCGTCGAAGCTGATATTGCGAAAACCCGGATCGTTGACGTCGGGACTGATGGAGGCGGTCCGACTGGTCGGGCCAATGACGCCGATCACGAACCTTGGTTTGTCCGGCGTTTTCTTTTCCGCTTCTTCGCAGCATCGGCGCGCAAGCTTTGCCGCTTCGAAATTCAGCTCGCGCACCAGATGCTCGAGATGGTAATCGGCTTGGCTGATCGATGTGGCGTTGAAGGTATTGGTCTCGATCAAGTCCGCGCCCGCGTCCAGATAGGCGCTGTGGACAGCCGCGATCAGGTCCGGTCGCGTCAGTGTGAGCAGGTCGTTGTTGCCCTTCAGATCATGCCCACATCCCGGTCCATGGATCAGTGCATGGGCAGCATCGAAGCCGTGCGAGAAGCGCTCGCCACGGTAGTCCATCTCCCCCAGATTGTGGGTCTGCAGCATCGTGCCCATCGCACCGTCGATGATCAGGATGCGCTCGGACAATGCCTGCTCCAGCGCTGCCACCCGCGCAGGATTCAGCCAAGGCAATGCGTTCATGGCTTCTCCGCAAGCAGCGACACCACCTCGAAATGCGGCGGCCGCTTCTCGCGCGCGATGACTTCGCATGCCGAAACACGCAGTCCAGCCTTGGTGGCGTGACGCACCAGTTCCTTCGGGGTGAATCCAAGGTTCGCGTGACCGTAAGGCTCGATCGCGCTGCGATGCTCGTGGCGATGCAAGGTCGTCGCCAGCAGCTGGCCGCCAGGGCGCAAGACACGCGCCGACTCCGCCAACGCTTTTCCGGGTGTCTCCGCATAGGTAAGCGCGTGCATCAACAGCACCAGGTCGAAACTCTTGTCCGGAAACTGGAGTGCGTGCATGTCGCCAACAAGCACTTCGACGTTCGCAAAGAGGCGCAATCTCTCGCGCGCAGCCGAGGCCACGCGCGGACTGGAATCGATACAGACATAACGCTTGGCGCGCGGCGCCAACAGTTCGGCCAGCACACCATCGCCAGAGGCGATATCCAGCACGTCACCGGGCTTCACCAGTTGCAGAGCCGCTCGTGCGAGCGCTTCCCACGTCCGCCCTGGCGAGTAATGGCGTTCCATGTCGCCGGCCACCGAATCCGCCCAGTTCTGTGCACCGGCACGAGCAGCGAGCACTTCCGGCAAGCGCTCGGCATCAGCACGCAACAGCGGATCATCCGCACCTTCCGACAACGCCTTCCACAGTGCGCGCTGCGGCGGATCAAGATCGTCCTCGGCAAATCGGTAATATGCGGAAACCCCGGCGCGGCGATCGCGTACGAGGCCGTGCTCTTTCAATTTCGCCAGATGCGTGGAAACACGCGGCTGTGCCAGCGCGGTGATCGCCGAAAGCTCGGCGACAGTCAGCTCCTCACGCTCGACCAGCGCCAACAATCGCACTCGGGTGGAATCCGCGAGCACGCGTAAACAGGCCGACCAAGCTTCCAGATCCACAACTCCATCCCTTTATCGCGATATTAGGATGGAATTGTGGAGGTGCGCGACCGATGGGTCAAGGCATGCCAGCCTCGAATCGCGACATCGAAATCGTTCAGAAATTATCGCATTAGCACTTTGTGTTTCGTGCAGATGCCAATCCCGCCGAACGCAGAATCAGGTTTCAAGAAAGCAAGAAAAAGCCCCGCTTCATGAGAAGCGGGGCTTTTGGATAAGGCCCTGGCGATGACCTACTCTTGCATGCGCATGCACACTACCATCGGCGCGGCTGC